>Ga0265330_10000512_pt1 | contig 25893 bp, 29 predicted proteins | sample 41919metaG_FD_202083 | JGI IMG/M metagenome (GOLD analysis project Ga0265330, IMG submission 202083) | Rhizosphere microbial communities from Carex aquatilis grown in University of Washington, Seatle, WA, United States - 4-19-19 metaG | ecosystem: Host-associated > Plants > Roots > Rhizosphere...
CTTCCGGCCGTCCAATTTTCAACGAGATGCTCGCGTATATCCAGAAATCTGGCGAGTGCGTCTTGCTCGTTTGGAAACCGGACCGTATCGCACGCAATATGGTTGATGGCGGTCTCACGATCGAGCTCATGGATAAGGGTTTCATCAAAGAAATCCGCACGCCGGAAAAATCTTTTCATAACACGAGCGATGACAAGTTTATGATGACCCTCGATTTTGGCATCGCTAAAAAATATGTCGATGACTTGAGTATGAACGTGAAGCGCGGCAATCGTGCAAAGCTTGAGCGCGGCGGTTGGCCGAACCATGCGCCATTTGGATACATGAATGACAAAGCAACCAAAACGCTTTATCTCGATGAGAAAGTCGCGCCATATATTCCTCGCCTCTTTGAACTCTACGCGCAAGGCAGTAGAAGCTTGCAAGAAATTACGAATACGATGTATGCCGAAGGAATGCGCTCGCGTTCCGGCACAAAAGTAAATAAGGGATTTATTCATCGCGTCATCCGCGATCCGTTCTACATGGGCGTGATGTTGCGGAACGGAAAATACTATCAAGGCAACCATACGCCGCTCATCTCGAAAGAACTTTATGATACTGCAAACGCCGTTCTCGATGGCAAGCAACACGGCCGACAGCAAAAAAGATTTTTCCATCTGCGCGGATTTTTGAAATGCGCGAACTGCGGTTGCGCGATCACGGCAAGCAAGCGCAAGGGCCACGATTATTATTTCTGTACGAATGGAAAGCGCGTCTGCGATCAGCACCATATTTATATGCGCTCCGAATTTCTCGATGGAGTTATCGGAAATATGCTCGCGTTATTACAATGCGACCCCGATCTCGTTGAACTCGCCTATCAAGCGGCGAAGGAACGGCTCGCGCATGAAAACTATTATGCAACATCATCCGTCGAATCGCTCGAAAAACGCCTCCAGCAAATCGAGACGGCCCAATCCAAGCTTGCGGACAGTTTCGCTGCTGAAATCACTCCAGAAGCCATCTACACGCCAAAGATGAAGGCGCTTACGAACGAATCAGTGGCAGTAAAAGCCGAAATTAAAAAGATGCAAGGAAAGTCAGATGAGCAGTTTTCAACTCTGGAACCGACCAGAAACTTCTTTTTACAAGGCATTTCTGCACAAAATGACTATGTTAAAGCTGAACCGGATGAAAAAAGAATTGTGCTCCAAGATTTACTCTGGAACCTTTCCTTCAACAACAAGATTATGCAGGATTTACAATACAAACCGGTCTATGCGCTCATCGCAAAAGAGCCCAAACCGACCGATTTTGAAACAATGTTGCGGGGGCAGGACTCGGACCTGCTTCGGGAGCTTATGGGGCTCCCCGGAAAACCTTTCCCAACCCTCCCGCGATGTGATTGTCAAAGAATTATAGCGATTTTTTTAATGAATTGTCAAAGCCCGCGATTAATGCAATTATCTAAGCAATGGATTTCACAGGCAAAAAAATAACACTGATGGGGCTTGGCCTTCTGGGCCGCGGCGTGGGTGATGCTGAATTCTTTGCGGAAGCCGGAGCTGACCTCATCGTGACTGACTTGAAGACCGAAGCGGAGCTTGCTCCCTCGCTTGCGCGCCTCAAAAAATTTTCAAACATCGTGTACCACCTTGGCGGGCATCGGCTTGAAGATTTTGAGGGCCGCGACCTCGTGATCCGTGCGCCGAACGCGCCGCTCGGCTCGACGTTCCTTGCCCATGCGCGCGAGCAAGGCATCCCCGTCGCCATGGACGCATCACTTTTTACCAAACTTTCCGGTGCGACGATTGTGGGTATCACGGGAACGCGAGGCAAATCGACAACCACACACCTCATCTACGAGATCGCGAAAGCGGCCGGAAAAAATCCGCGCATCGGCGGGAATGAACGGGATACGGCGACACTCAAGCTCCTTTCAGAAGTCGCGGCCGGCGACCTCGTCATTCTCGAGCTTGATTCATGGCAGCTCCAGGGATTTGAAGAAGAAAAAATAAGCCCGCACATCGCGATCTGGACAAACTTCATGCCCGACCACATGAACTACTACAAGGACGATATGGATCGCTACTTCCGCGACAAGGCGGCCATCGCGCGATTCCAAAAAGAAGGCGACACGTTCATCACGACGCCGGAGATAAAAGAGAAGATTGAGGCACGGTTCGGCGCGCTCAAGGGAACGTGCGTAATCGACGCTGCAATCCCAGACGACTGGAATATCGGGCTCGAAGGCGACCATAATCGAAGGAACGCCGCGTATGCGCGCGAGACGGTGCGCGCGCTCGGCATATCCGACAGCATCATAAAAGAAACGTTAAAAAAATTTAAAGGCCTTCCGGGGCGCTTGGAAAATTTGGGAGAAAAGGACGGCATCGCTTTTTATAACGACTCGAATTCCACAACTCCTGAAGCGGCGATCGCCGCGCTCATGACGCTCGGCGCAAAGAACCGTCCGATCATCCTCATCGCCGGAGGAAGCGACAAAGAACTTTCATTCGAAGAGCTCGCCAAGCGTATCCCGAAAACCGTGAAACATCTCATCCTTTTTAAAGGCAAAGCGACGGAAAAAATATTGGCGCTCCTGCCGAAAGATTATAAAGCGACCATCGCGACAAACATGGATGAGGCGTTCCGTGCGGGGCTCGCAGCCGCGCAGCCCGGCGACATCATCCTCCTCTCCCCCGGCGCAACCAGCTTCGGCATTTTCAAAAACGAATATGACCGGGGCGATCAATTTGGTTCACTGGTGGAAGCCCTGCAGTGAGCGTCTTTCGTTTGAAATAGTGCCCAAATCACGCTATCATTCTGGGTAATGGCATCCGCTATCAATAAGCATGAATTGGAGCATCTCGCGAAGCTCGCGCGCGTTGACCTCGACCCGAAAGAAGAAGAAAAACTACTCAAAGATCTCGGCAGCATTTTAGAGCATTTTAATGAACTGAAGGCGCTTGATACGGGCAGCGTCGAACCGATGACCGGCGGCACGGAACTCAAAAATATCTTCCGCGAGGACACGGAACGTGAGAATACCAATCAGGGCGCAGGCGTCGAGGCATTCCCGGAAAAAGAAAAAGGGTATTTGAAAGTGCCGCCGGTTTTTGAATAACCATCCATCAACCATGGAACTCCTCCGTGACCTTACGATAAAAAAATTCCACAGCGGCCTGCTCGACAAAAAATTTTCCGCACTCGAGATAACGCAGGCGTCGTTTGAGCACATTAAAAGAGAAAATCCGGAGATCAACGCTTTTTTGAGCATTGCCGAAGAATCTGCGGTGCGGCAGGCGGAAAAAGTTGACATCGCCATCGCAAAGGATGAAGAAGTAGGCCCGCTCGCCGGCGCCCCGCTTGCTGTCAAGGACTGCATCCTCATCAAAGACCTACCCGCAACGGCGGCGTCGAAAATCCTCGAGAACTATGTGGCAAGCTATGATGCCGGCGTCATTGAAAAATTGAAAGCGGAAAATGCGGTGTTCCTTGGAAAGACCAACCTCGACGAATTTGCGATGGGATCGTCAACCGAAAATTCGGCGTTCGGTGTCGTGAAAAACCCGCATGACCCGACGCGCGTCGCGGGCGGATCGTCGGGCGGTTCTGTGGCTGCCGTCGCGGCGCACATGGCGCTCGGTGCGCTCGGCACCGACACGGGCGGCTCGATCCGGCTTCCCTCGAGCTTCTGCGGCACGGTCGGCATGAGCCCCACCTACGGCGCCGTTTCGCGCTCGGGGATCATCGCCATGGCTTCCAGTTTGGATCAGGTTGGGCCCATCGCAAAAACCTGCGAGGACGCGGCGATCATATTTAACGCGATTCGCGGCCGCGATCCGCTTGATGCCACGAGCGCGCCAGCCAACTACAACGAAAAAGAATTGCTTGAGCCCGAACTCGCAAAGGTAAAAGGCCTCACGGTCGGCCTGCCCGAAGAATATTTCATTGAAGGCCTTGAACCGGAAGTACGGCACGAGATTGACGCAGCGATCGAAAAGATACAAGGCCTGGGACTGAAGTTCAAAAAGATCTCCCTGCCCCACACGAAATATGCGCTTTCGGTCTACTATATCATCGTCCCCGCCGAAGTGAGTTCGAACTTGGCGCGTTTTGACGGGATCCGTTATGCCCGAAACGCGAGCCGCGGTGCGGCGGCCGAGGGCCTCACTGAAATGTATTTCAAAAACCGCGGCGCCGGATTTGGGGCCGAGTCAAAACGGAGGATCATCCTGGGAACTTTTGTCCTTTCATCCGGCTATTACGATGCATATTACGAAAAAGCGCAGAAAGTCCGCACGCTCATCAAACAGGACTTTGACGAAGCGTTCAAAGAAGTTGACGTCATACTCGCACCGGTTGCGCCCATGCGGGCATTCAAGATCGGCGAACGCGTTGACGATCCCCTGTCGATGTACCTTGCGGATATCTTTGCGATCCCGGCCAAGCTCGGCGGCTTCCCGGCGATCTCCATTCCCACAAAGTCCGCGCAAGCGCTCGCGCCACGGGAGCTCCCCGTCGGCTTCCAACTCATCGGCAAAAAATGGCGCGAAGCGGACATCCTCGGCGTCGGCAATTATTACGAAAAAATATAACCGCACATGCCAACCGCCACAAGTTCGTTCCAAACCATCGCTTCACAAACGCTCGCCCAGGCACAGGTCGTTGGCCAGAATTTTTTGAATATTTATTTTGCAAACATCACCTGGCTCCAGATCGTAAGCGTCCTGCTTTCATCGCTGCTCTTCGCGCTCATCATTTACATCGGCGTGAAAACGAGCTACTTCCAGGCGCGCATCGATCGTTTCCGCGACGTCGTCCTCAAGAGCGACATGCCTCGCGCGCTCGCGCAAAGGACATGGGAGCGCATCGAAACGCACTTTTATAAAGGAAGTGAGAACGACATGAAGGTGGCGATCCTTGAAGCCGACAAGGTCCTGAACGAGGCGCTCCGCGCCGCGGGCGTCCCGGGCATCCAGCTCGGCGACCGCCTCAAGCGGGCACGGGCAAGCCAGATCCCCAACCTCGACGATCTCTGGCAGGCACACAAACTGCGCAACCAGATCGCGCACGAACCGGACTTCAAATTAAAACGCGACCTCGCCGAGCGAGCGCTTGGCATCTACGAAATAGCACTGAAGAATCTCGGCGTGTTGGGCTAAAGGAAAATCACAGTGTCGTCCCGTTCACCGAGGTGACCGTCATGACGTCTGAACCGGGGATGAACGTCCCGGAAAGCTGCGTTGAACTGCCGACCAGGGGCTGAAGCACTGCGGCCACTTTGGCGTCCTTTGAATTCGCCACGAATATCTTCCCGCCATACAGCGCGGTCACAAAATAACTTTTTCCGGCATTGACGCCAAGCGACCCGGTTACGGAAATAGCGCTTGACGTGGGGGTGACGCCAGCGGGAACGGCATAGAACGAAAGTTCTGTTGCGAGTTCCTGTTTTGCCGCAGTGAGCTGCGTCGTGCTCGCCACGAGCGCCGCGCTTGATGCAGTAAGCGAGTTCACTTGGGCCGTAAGTGACGACACCTGCGCCGTGACATTCGCACTCTGGCCGCTCACCGATCCAACTTGTGCACTGAGCGAACTGTTTTGCACATAGAGATACGCCGCGAATCCGGCGAGTCCCACAATCACAACGCCGAACACGATGTATGGTATGAGCGCTTTCTTTGATTTGCCCCGGACGGCAGGGGTCGCTTCGAATGTCGTATCGGTCATTTTTGCATTTTTGGTGATGGCCGACATTTTTGCCACGCTCGACGGGTCGCTCTTCGCCGGCAATCCGGATACTTTTTCAACCTGCCCGGACGGAGACGAAACAAGGTCACTCATACGAATCACCTGGGGTCCAGACGTTGCCGCCGGCTTTATTGGCGACGCCATCGCGGGAGATCCCGACATTGGCTTTGCCGCCGCTGATTCAATCTTTTTGAAACTGTCGTCAATGTCAACCGCCTGCCAACCGACGCCAAGGAGCGTCGTTTTCATGGCCTCCCGCGAGGTCCCCAGTTTTGTCTGCGCTGTGATGTAATCAACGAGCTGATCCTGAACCATGTTTTTAACTGTTATATTAATTGTACCATATCACCTGAATGCCATTCCGGCGATGGCCACGAGGATACAGATCGCCCCAACTATTTGGGCCACAACGATAAAGGTCTTCCATCCACTTGACGGCTCGCTGTGGATATCCGATTTCAATGTCACGAGATTCCGATAGATTGTGTAATAATACGCGATCGAGAACGGGGCGATAAAGAGCGTGATGATCGCGGAAGCGATCGCACTTCCTATCGCACCGCCGCCGACCAGGGCGAACGGGACACCGACAACGACATAGGTAACGATGAACACACAGACGAGCAATGCCATGCGGCCGAAGATCGCCCACCAATATCCCCTGATGTATTCACGACTTTGGACCATGGCCGCAAAGCCGCGCTTTCCTTCAAGCACCAGTGCATAGTTTGAAAAAGCCATGCTGACGGCAAGCCATATGCCGGGGATGACCAGCATGACGAATCCGCCGATTGACGCAATCCCTACCAGGATCGCAATCCAGACGAGCTGCCAGAACAAACCGCCGACCGCGCGGTAGGATTCTTCAAATCCTGTCGCATGATGGAATGAATAGAGGATGGCCGCCCCGGCCACGATCGAGAGCAGGACGCCCGCCGCGAGAAGCACCGATCCCGCGATCACGATTGGCGATCCGATGAAAACTTTTAAAATATTCCCCAATCCCAGGAGTAAAACCGGTGGCAGAATGATTTCCGTCACAACCGCGAACCGGTCCGCATAGAGCCGCCATGCCGAACGCCACAATGACCCGACGGGATCCAAGCTGATCTTCATGATATTAGTATAACATTATTGAGTGGCATAAATCCCTTCCCTACTCCTCTTCAAAAGCCAGTGCACGAACATAGCCGACAGAATGCCAACGACGGCGCCGGAAGCGACATCAAGCGGCCAGTGGACACCGACGTAGATGCGAGCGATGCCGTTCACGAGGGCAAAGACGAAGAACCAGATGCCCCATTTCCGGTTGATGTACCAGATCGTCATTGCCATGGCGAAAAACCATGCAGCATGGCCGGAGGGAAATGACCAGCCCGCTTCAGCGATGAGCGGTGCGAAGTTATAAAAAGAAAATGGACGCTCGTGGTGGTAGAACAGGCGGATGAACTCCGTAACAAGCCCGCGCGAAACGATAATAGCCATCGCGCCTTCGGCGAACCAATAGAGTTTGCGTCGCCATCCGCGCCGGCTGAAAGCCAAAATTAAAAATCCCAATACCAAAAAGTACGGGAACCACTCTGCAAGGAAAATACCAAGCCCATCAAGCCATATATTCCGGCCCGCGAAGTGGTGAATCCACAAAAACGCAGCTTGGTTAAAAGACATCATTCGATTTTAGCACAAAGACTACTTCCGGACGTAGGGCAAAAGTCCCATGAACCGCGCGCGCTTGATCGCAAGCGCAAGCTTGCGCTGATGTTTTGCGCAGACGCTTGTATGGCGCGGGTCAATGATCTTTGCCTGGCTTGAAGCAAAACGCCGCAAGAGTTCGATCTCTTTATAATCAATATTCTTTAGGTTCTGCGAGCAGAAAAAGCACTGTTGTGGCATGGTATTGTTTTATACTTTTCGTACCTGGAGCGAATCGAGCTCCACGGCGGTATCCCGCCCGAAGATCGGCACGAGCACTTTGATGCTCCCCTTCTCTTCGTTCACTTCGGCGATCTTGCCATCGTATTCCTTGAACGGACCGTCGGTTATTTTTACCAGATCGCCCACCTTCAGGTCAAGCGTCATCTTGCTCTCGTCGCGGCCGGTGCGAGCGAGAAGGGTATCAACCTCGTCTTTTGAAAGCGGCGTCGGCGTCGTGTTGTCGGGCCCGACGAATCCGGTAACGCGCGGCGTATTGCGCACGACATACCACGAGTCCTCGGTGAGGATCATCTCCACAAGCACATAACCCGGGTAGATCTTCTCTTCCACCGTTTGCCGCTTCCCGCCCTTCACCTTGATCGTCTTTTCTTTCGGCACCAGCACATTGAATATCTTATCTCCCATCGCAAGCGATTCCACGCGCTGCTTCAGATAGCGGGCAACGGCCTCTTCATAACCCGAATAGGTCTGCACGGCATACCACTGGCGAATCTGCGATTTTTCGTTGGGGGCGCCGGAGCGCGGGGATGAGAGTGCCATGTTATTTTATGACGATCGTTCTAATGATGTAGGTAAAGAGAGAGTCGCACGCGCCCAAAAACACGGCGAGCGAGAGCGAGATGCCGATCACAATCCCCGTCAGCCGGACCGCTTCCGCTCGGGTCGGCCAGTTCACGTGCCGCAATTCCTGGCGGGATTCAGAAAAAAATCGTTTGATGCGTTCGAACATTGTTTCCTAGTATATACCTCTTTTTTGATAAATAAAAGACCGCTATACTCGCGGCTTGGAGGTAATTGCAGTATAGAACTTCTTTGGCTATTTCGTCAAATCGTTTAAACTGTATCCATGGGAACCATACGATCACACAAAATACTCATTGCGATCCTGATTGTCGCGGCAATAATCGTTGCCGTACTGGGAATCCGCTATTGGCTCTATCTGCGCAAAGCCCATAGTACGTTTGACGATTATTACGCGTTTCGGGGTTGTGTCCAGTTGCTCGATAAAACTGACACCTATGGCACGTGCACAACAGCATCGGGCGAGACGATAAAAATCGTTAAATACCAAAATCAGTGGTATCTGGATGGCGATCTGCCATGGGCATGCCTCGGCGGCATCTGCTTCGGGTTCTGACGCTATGCGTCTAAAACCGAATATTTATCGAAGTGTGACTTATAGCGCTTAAAGGTATATTGGAAACCGGAATGCAAAGGGCTCGGAAGTTTATCGAGCCGGAACCATCCAATCTCATCAATTTTGTGCGGCTCGTTATTTTTTACCTCGTGAGGGTTTACCTTCACAAAAAACGGGATCGCAATCCAATGAGTTTTTTTGCCATGCAATTCCCGGATGATGGTATGCGCCGGAAGCTGTTCCTGTATTTCACCCTTGCATCCATATTCTTCAAGAACTTCCTTCAAAACGTTTTCCTCGAGTTCGAGCCCGAATTCCAGCTTGCCCGAACCCGGATCCCATCGCCCATGTTCGTCCCGGGTGTTCGTGCTCCGCTTGTGTAGAAGAAAATTGCCCTTACCGTCATTGCAATAGAACGGAGTCGTAACGCCGATATAATCTATGCCAATTTCCATGGCATCAGTTTATCATATTCACGCACGGGCCTGGACAATGTTCGAACGATACTGATAAGATGTCCTTAGTGGTAGATTCACGGAGGACATATGACCGACAGGGAAATCTTTGAGACCTCGCTCAAAGAATGGCGACGGGAAACGCAAAATCTCTCGTGGCACAAAAAGGATCACCCCGCTTATCAAAGAATTATCGGCCTCAAAGAGCGAGCGATTCCTCTTATCCTCGATGAGTTACAAAAAAGACCGTCTTGGATTCTGATCGCCCTCTTCGATATTACCGGCGAACGACCCGGCCTGCCGCAACATGCGGGCAGACTGCAAGCCCTTACAGATGATTGGCTGCAATGGGGTCGAGCGAAAGGATATCTACCCGCCAAATGATCGGCGGGCTTCTTTTATTTACTGCTTATTTTTGTGCGTAGGCCTGGACGATATCCGAACGATTTTGAGGAATACAGCGAAAATCACGCTTATTTGAGGTATTTGACAGATTTTATATATAATGTTACAATCTCTTCAGGTCGTTGTTATCGCCTGGAGGAAAATATGCGGAGAATCAGCTTGTCTCTGTTCGGCTTTGTCGCAATGATGGTTGCTTGTGTTTTCGCCGCCCAACATCCCGACGGGATGATCAGGTTGATAGTTCTCCTGGTTTGGGTAGCGTCGGTTCTGACGGCCAACGCCAAAGAGGGCGGCATGTCAGAGGATCGACCCTTCTTCGCCAAAGATGGCGGCATTGAGTGGCGAAAGGTTAATGGTTCGTCACTCGGAGTGCTGTGCACGGGCGCAACGCTTGCTGGACTGTGTTTTTTTCTTTGTGTGTTGTATCGTATTTCGCCACCTCTTATCAATTGCCAATAGAGGTGGCTTTTTTTAACTGACACAATGTGCACAGGAGTGGATTCGAACAAACCGATCGTTCAGTGAAAAGGGAGATGGGCGGCCGAACCCAAAACACGGATTGTCCTTGAGGGGCTTCTCGGAGCCGCGGAGGCGGCGAGAGCAGAGGCGCGCGACGAGCACGTCGCGACACCGTCCCCGAAAGAACAATCTGTGTTTTGGGTTCGGCTAAATATCCAGATTCTGCACGGTTGCGGCGTGGGCTTGGATGAAGTTCTTGCGCGGTTCCACGGCGTCGCCCATGAGAACGTCAAAAAGCTTGTCAGCCGCCTCGGCGTCTTCGATGGTCACCTGTTTCATGATCCGATTCTCGGGATTCATGGTGGTTTCCCACAATTGCTCGGCGTTCATTTCGCCAAGACCCTTATAGCGCTGGACGTTCGGCATGCGCTTGCCGTCGCCAGTGGCCGCTTCGCCCTCACCACTGCCCGCTTCGGCGTCTTCGCTTGCCGCTTCTTCCGGCTCCGCTGCCGCTTTTTTCTTCGCCGCTTTTGCTGCACTCTTTGTGTCGGCGACGGATTTGGCATTCTTCTGTAACTCGGCGATGACCTTGTCCTTTTCGGCATCGGAGAACGCATAATGGACTGTCTTGCCGAGCTGGACGCGATAGAGCGGCGGCTGGGCAATGTAGATATAGCCGCCGTCCATCACTTCGCGGAAGTAGCGGTAGAAAAGTGTGAGGAGGAGCGTGCGGATATGCGCGCCGTCAACGTCGGCATCGGTCATGATGACGATCTTGTGGTAGCGTAATTTTTCCATATTGAATTCTTCGCCGATCGCCGTACCAATCGCGACAACTAGGGCGCGCACCTCGGCGTTCGCAAGCATCTTGTCGAGCCGCGCGCGTTCAACGTTCAAAATTTTTCCGCGCAAAGGCAGGATTGCCTGCGTCTGGCGGTTTCTCCCCTGCTTTGCCGTGCCGCCTGCGGAATCGCCTTCCACGATGAAGAGTTCCGAATCCTCGGGACTCTTGGAGATACAGTCGGCGAGCTTGCCCGGCAGGGTGAGGCCCTCGAACGCGCCCTTGCGCAAAACCGTTTCGCGCGCGGCACGGGCCGCCAATCGCGCCTTTGCCGTCAATAAAACTTTTGCGATGATCGCCTTCGCTTCCTGCGGATGTTTTTCCAAAAATTCCTTGAGTGCCTCGTTGATGACCGCTTCCGTTGCCGTGCGTGCTTCCGGATTGCCAAGCTTTGCTTTGGTCTGCCCCTCGAATTGCGGTTCGCGGAGCTTTACGGAAAGCACCACGATCTGGCCTTCGCGGACGTCGTCGCTTGTGAGGTTCTCCTCTTTTTCTTTCAGGTAGCCCTCCGCGCGGGCATAGTTGTTGAGCGTGCGCGTCAGGGCCGAACGGAAACCGGTGAGATGCATGCCACCTTCCGGAGTATAAATGTTGTTCGCAAAACTCATCTCCTGCGTGCGCGTATCGTCCACATACATGAATGCGCACTCGATATCGAGCTTCTCGTGCTCTTTTTCAACGTAAAAAATATCTTCGTGGAGCGGGTTCTTTTTTTGCGCGAGGAATTTTACAAACGAGAGCACGCCGCCTTCGAAATAGAACGCATAGAAAAGCGGTGCCTTCGGGCGTCGATCAATGATGTTGATGCGGACGCCTTTTGTGAGATACGCTTGCTGGCGCAAATGCTCAATGATCACCTTATCGTTCCATTCGAGTTCGGAAAAGATCTGCGGGTCGGGCGAGAAGATCACCTTAGTCCCGTGCCGCTTCGACGCGCCGACTTTCTTCACTTTGTATTTCGGCTTGCCGCGCTCGTATTCCTGCACGAACATTCCGCCGTCGCGCTCGACTTCCACCTTCAGCCAGTCGGAGAGCGCGTTCACCACCGAAACGCCCACGCCGTGCAGGCCGCCGGAAACCTTGTATGATTCGCCGCCGAATTTTCCTCCGGCATGGAGCGTTGTGAGGACCGTCTCGAGGGCGGACTTCTTTGTCTGCTTGTGGATGTCCACCGGAATGCCACGGCCGTCATCCGTAACGGCAACCTTGTTGTCCGCCAGAAGTTCGACGGTGACGTTCTTTGCGAACCCGGCCATCGCCTCGTCAATCGAGTTGTCAACGACCTCCCAGATCAAATGATGCAGCCCAAGGGAGCCGGTCGAACCGATGTACATGCCAGGCCGTTTGCGGACCGGCTCAAGCCCCTCGAGCACATAGATGTCCTTGGCACCGTATGAAGCGCTGCCTTGATTCTTCGATGTTTTTTCCGCCATAGATACCTCTTATTTTAGCAGAAATGGGGTCGAATTTCCACTACCCTCCAATGCTCCGCAACCCTAGGAAATATCGAGCTTTTTCTCAGCCCGCTCAATGCGATATTCATGATTGGCGACCATGCCACTTATTGGCGCAAAACCCGCCTTCATCTCTTGGCGCAGATCTTCTATTTCCTCATGAAGCTTTCCGTAGAAAGCTTCCCACCCCATTCGTATCTCATCACGTTGTATCTGCATTTCCCTCAGAAATTCACTTCTCAATTCGTCGCTCATTACCTGCATCTCACCCCGTATCTCTTCCCGCACTGCGACAAATTCACGCTGGGTCATAAGCGCTAAATTCTCTACCGCCTCCAAAATTTCTTCTGCAATCTCTTGCCGCATATCCTCATCGTAATCACTGTTGTCCATGGGTCAAATATTTTTTAATAAAAATTTAATGAAATGGAATAGACGTCCCTAGAAATGCACCGTAAGTGGCACGCCGAGGCCGGTCACATAGTCATAGCGCTTCCGCGCGTCGCAATAATAGCGGCACGTGCCGTTGGCGCCGCTCGTGATATCCCGGAAATACTGAAGAGTGTTTGATGCGGCCTTGTCACTGTAGAGATTCTTCAGTGTTGCCGATTGCCCGAGCGCGTAGATCGCCGCCCATTGCGGCGCTCCGGCGGATGTGCCGCCGACGGTATACCATCCGTTCTTCGAAGTGCCGCTTGATTTATAAACCGAATAGCCCGATTTTGGATCGGCATTATAGGCAACATCGGGAATGGCCCGTTTGCCACCGGCCTTCGGGATATCATAGGCACGCTGGTAATCCGGCTCCGGTTCGTACGCGCTCACGCCGCCTCCGCTCCCCGACCACGCCGATTCCGAGATGAACGATCCATTTTTGAAAAGCTCAAGCGAGGTCCCGCCGACGCCAATGACATTCGGCGATGCCGCCGGCCAGTTCGCTCCCGTGCCGCTATCGCCGGAAGAGGCGAAAAATACCGCGCCCGATTTGCTCACAAAATGCTGGTCAAGCGACGTCTCTTCTGAAAATTCAGGGCCGCCCCAACTCATCGAGACCGAAACGACGTCGCTCCGGCCGGCCGCATAGTCCACGGCGTCGAGCAAGTTGGCGCCGCTTTGCGTTTTTGCCTCAACGAGCACAATCGTTGCCTGCGGCGCGATAGCGTGCGCCCACTCGACGTCAAGCGCCGTTTCAAGCGCCCAGCTGCTATTGGTCTTCATTCCCGACGCCATGGCGTGCTTCACGAGGCAACCATTCTTCACCGTACATGCCGGCAAACCATACATATCATCAAAAATACCGAGGTCACTTTCGATGTTCGGCGAGTTATAGGCATCAATGATCGCGATGGTGCTGCTCGCGCCGCCCGTGAGCGGAAGGTTGTAGATGTGCTTCACCTCGAGCGGCGTAAGTCCTGCGGGCAATTTTTGCCCGGAGCGGAAGATGTGGATCGGTGGCGTGCCAAGATAACCGGCAAAGTGATATGCTGCCTCCGCCCCGTTCATCCCACCGATTCCGCCAAACAAAACCACCATCGCCGCGATCGCGGCGCAATATTTTTTCATAGGAAAATGATGTTTAATTTTTATTCGACTACATCATTATCCGGATGTCGGATTAAAAGAATATTAAAAAAATCGGAAAGTGCGGGGCCTCACTACCGCCGCAACGGCTCAAACGTTCGGCCTCCGCACTTCTCCGGATTTTTTCTCTCTATCACCTACCAAATCTTTATCCGATCTTCGGGCTCGCGCCACAATACATCTCCCTGGACGCAGCCAAATGCTTCATAAAATTCTGGCATGTTGGACAACGGCCCGTTGACCCGATAGGGCGACGGCGAGTGCAGATCCACCTGCACCTGCAAACGGAGCGCCTCTTCGCGAATAGCGCTCCGTTCCGTAACGGCGTAATTGATGAAAAATTGCTGGTGCGCAGAAAGGCCGTCCACGTCCGCGATGGGCTTATCGTGCATGGCAAGCGTGAGTCCATCATGGGCGATCAAAAGGCCGCCAAGGTCGGCGATGTTTTCCCCGAGCGTCAAACTTCCATTCACATGCAACCCGGGCAACGGCTCGAACCGGTCGTATTGTTCGGCAAGATGCTTGGTTTGTTTATCAAACCGCTCTTTGTCTTCCGGCGTCCACCATTGCGCAAGATTCCCGCGAAGGTCAAAAAGCGCTCCCTGATCGTCAAAGCCGTGCGTCAATTCATGGCCAATAACCGTCCCAATACCCCCGAAGTTCACGGCATCATTGGCATCGGGATCAAAAAACGGCGACTGGAGAATGGCAGCCGGAAAGACGATCTCATTTGCGAGCGGATTATAGTAGGCATTCACCGTCTGCGGCGACATGTGCCACTCCGAACGGTCAACCGGCTTCCCGATTTTCTTCATCAGGCGGTCAACTTCGAATGCGTATGCCCGCATGTAATTTTCGGCGTATGAATCAGCACCAATCTCAAGCCGGGAAATGTCTTTCCACCGATCCGGGTAGCCAAGCTTCTTTACGACCGTCGCAAGTTTTGCGAGCGCTTTTTGCTTCGTCTCATTGCCCATCCAGTCAAGATGCTCGATACGGACGCGATAGGCATCCATCAAGTGGTCAACAAGCATGCTCACTTTGGTGCGTGCCGCTTCGCCAAAGTGCTGCTCAACATAGAGTTTCCCGACTGCTTCATCAAGCATCCCGTTCACCACTCCGAGGACCCTCCGCCACCGCGACTTCATCTCCGTCGCACCGCCGAAAGTCCTGCCATAAAAATCAAACGCCAGTTTTTCAAAATCCTCGCCCAGGAAATTCGCCATGCTGTTCACAACGTGCCATCGCACATATGTTTTGAGATCTCCCAGCGGAACCGTTTCGAACTGGCGGTCGACCGCCTCCATGAATTTCGGCTGGCACACGATCGCATAGTCCGGCACCGGCATGCCAAGCGCTTCGAAATAAATCCGCCAATTAATGCGCGGCGTGAGTTTGGCGATCTCCGCGAACGTCATTTTGTTATATTGCTTTTCCACGTCACGCAACTCCACGCGGGTCATGGAAGCCGCGGCGAGTTTTGTCTCGATATCCATAAGAACAGCCACGGTTGCAACGCCGGCTTCACCGGCGCGCGGGGCATTGGCAAGTGCCGCAAGCGCATACTCTGAATACTTTTTCCTGATCAGAGCGCTTTTTTCATCAGCATTCAGATAGTAATCCCGATCGGGCAACCCGAGTCCGGCCTGGAAAAGATAGAGTGCGTTGATATCGCTCTGTTTGGCATCAGGTTCGGGGACAAGCGTCCACCACGCATTCATGCCGCGGCGATGAAGACCACCGAGCACGCGCACCAGGTCGTCGATACTTTTTACTCCCTCGATATCACCAAAGATTCCTGCGAGCGGAATATCCCTCAGTTGGTTCAGTTTTTCGACGGCCATGCCCGTCCGATAAAAATCGCGGACTTTCCGCGCATTGGCGTCAAGCGCAACATCGGATGCGCCATCGAGCGCTTCAAAAATCTCTTTGAGGTGCTTTTCAACTTCAACGCGCAAGACAAGGAATGATCCCCACCGTGATTCATCGGACGGTATCGGATTATCCTTGATCCATACATTGTTCACGTATCCAAAAAAATCGTCGGTCGGTTTTACGGTGGGATCAAGCGCCATAATCCATCAATTATAAGAAATATCGCCGCCGATAACCACTTCCGCACCAAACCCAATGCTAACGTCGTATAATAAGACACTCCGTGGTATAATAATCACCTATGAAAAATATCTGGAAATACCTTGCGGGGCTCGTGGTCATCGCCATTTTTGTCGGCTACGTTTGGTTCAGCCGGCAAAATCCGGGGGCATCTCCCGAGACGACTCCCGTTGCCACTCCCGCAACCATCCCCACAACCACAGCAAGCGCCACAACGACTGGAACTGTTACCACGGGCAACACGGGCACTACAGGCGCATATAAAGACGGCACATACACGGGCAGCGCCGCGGACGCTTTCTATGGCACCGTGCAGGTTGCGGCGGTCATCAAAGGCGGCGCGCTTACCGACGTGCAAATGCTCCAATACCCCAAAGACAACGGCCACAGCTTACAGGTGAGCAACGCTTCGCTCCCCCGGCTCAAGCAGGAAGCGATCGCTGCGCAAAGCGCAAACGTGAACATTGTCTCCGGTGCCACGCAAACAAGCCAGGCATTCAAACAATCGCTCGCCGCAGCCCTCGCCCAGGCAAAAAGTTAACCTTCTTCTATGAAGCAGGTACGCGTGCTGATGGGTATGCCGATATCGGTCGAGATTGTTGACCCTCACGCAACGGAAAAAATCTTTGACGCGGTCTACGATTACTTCACCCATATTGACGAGAAATTCAGCACGTACAAAAAGACCAGCGAAATAACGACGATCAACGAGGGACGCTTGCCGGAAAGCGGATGGAGCGAGGAGATGCGGCTGGTTTTTATGCTTTCCGAGGAAACCCGCCGTGAGACCGGCGGATTTTTCAATATCAAAAAATCGGACGGGACGTACGATCCATCCGGCCTTGTGAAGGGCTGGTCAATCTGGAATGCGGCGCAGCTCATCCAGAAAAGCGGCTTCGAAAATTTTTATGTTGATGCAGGCGGCGATATCCAACCGCATGGCGTGAACGACAAAGGCGATCCATGGACCGTCGGCATAAAAAATCCCTGGAACGAAGCCGAACACGTCAAAATACTTCGGGTTGAGTCCGAAGGCGTGGCAACCTCGGGAACCTATATCCGCGGCCTGCATATCTACGATCCCCATACGCAGAAACCGGTTGACGAGATTATCAGCTTGACCGTCGTCGGCCCGAACATTTATGAAGCCGACCGATTTGCGACTGCGGCCTTCGCCATGGGGAAACATGCAATCAGCTTCATTGAGGCGCTGCCCGGCTTCGAGGGCTATATGATCGACCACGCGAAGATCGCAACGATGACGAGCGGTTTCGAAAAATATGTTAAAAATTAATTAATGCTCGCGCCCATTGACCGCCTCCTCAATAGGATCACGATGTACCGCCTGGTGCTCTATGTTCTGATCGCCCTACTTGCGCTCGCCGCAGTATTTGGCGCCGCAGGGATACTTCCCTACAGTCCTGTCGCTATCATTTTTTCGTCCCTGTTTCTCGTAGCAATCTGTTGGATAACGAATGGCCTGCTCGCCAAGGCCTTTCATGCCCAGCCGAACGTCGAATCAGCGTATATCACCGCACTCATTCTCGCGCTCATCATCACGCCTGGAATGCCGAACGATCTTGGAACGATATGGTTCCTCATCTGGGCCGGCGTTCTTGCAATGGCGTCGAAATACCTTTTCGCCGTCACCAAGAAACATCTGTTCAACCCGGCAGCGTTCGCGGTCGTCACAACGGCATTTGCCCTCAACCAATACGCAAGCTGGTGGATCGGCGGCAATCTGCCCATGATGGCGTTCGTCATCGCGGGCGGCCTGCTCATCACGCGGAAGATCAAGCGATTCGATCTCGTGCTCGCATTTTTTGCCGCGGCGGCGGTAAGTTGCATCGCTTTTGCCCCGTCGTTTGACCCGTGGGGCACCGTCCAAAAGCTCATACTCCACACGCCACTCTTCTTCTTTGCCTTCGTCATGCTCACAGAACCGCTCACCACACCGCCCACGCGATCGCTTCAGATCGCCTACGGCGTCGTCGTGGGAGCGCTCTATTCGCCGTTCGCACATATCGGCTCCATCTACTCCACGCCCGAGCTCGCCCTTGTGGTCGGCAACGTGTTCTCGTACGCCATAAGCCCCAAACGAAAATATCTTCTTGCGCTTGTGGAGAAACATGAAGTAGGAAACGGTATTTACGATCTCACGTTTACACCCGACCGCGCCGTATCATTCCGTCCCGGACAATATCTTGAGTGGACGCTCGCCCACGAACCATCCGACGGCCGTGGCAATCGCCGCTATTTTACGATCGCCTCCTCGCCGACGGAACCGAATGTACACCTCGGCGTGAAGTTTTACGAACCGTCAAGCAGCTTTAAAAAGCATCTGCTCGCTATGGCCGCCGGAGAGCAGCTCATTGCCGGCCAGCTCGCCGGCGACTTCACGCTTCCCCGCGACCCGGCGAAGAAACTGGCCTTCATCGCCGGCGGCATCGGCATCACGCCGTTCCGCAGCATGGTGAAATATATTACGGACACGGGCGAGAAACGCGACGCGATACTTTTTTATTCAAACCGTGAAAACAATGAGGTTGCGTATCAAGAAATTTTTGATGAAGCGGAGGCCGCATGGGGGCTCAAAACCGTCTATGCCGTGACGGATGCCAGCCAACCGGTGCCAGCGCACAACGGCGTCAAGGGCCGCATTGACGCGGCGCTCATAGAGCGCACAATCCCCGATTACCGCGAACGAATGTTCTATATCTCCGGTACGCACGCGATGGTATCCGCCTTCAAGAAGACGCTGGCCGAATTGGGCGTCCCACGCTCGCAGATCAAGACCGACTTTTTCCCGGGGTTTGCATAGAAGACAAGGATGCCGTACTGCCTTGCCTACTGGTATTGAATGTAGCTTGGTTGCGGGCTTAGCTTCAGCACCTCCACGGGCGTCAGGAGATGGCTGCCTGGCACGCGGATATCATTTTTATAAAACAATTTGAAACCAGTGAACTGAACCGGCTCGCTCGCGATAAAATCCTGGTAGGTCGTCAACTTTTGCGCCGGCGGGCCGAACCCGTCCATATCCATCACAACCTGGACCTCCGGGAGCGGCATAATGTTTTGGTAGTTTGTGACCATCGCCTGGGTAAACCGGTGCACGACGAGAATTTTCGGGGGGAGGTTATTCTGATCAACAATGTTCGCCAAAAAATGCGCCGCAAAATTAATATCCGATGCGTCGAGCGTGCCGATCACCGTTCCGGGGCGTTTGCCATTATGCATCGCAAATTCCGGATCAATAGACAGTTCCACGTTCGGCAGCTTGAAATACGCCGCAAGAAGCGGCACTTCGGTTTCTACGTTACTGCCTCCCACCTGCACATCAAGAAACACGACGCCATGTATCTGATTCGCCATGCTGATCGCTTTTTGGATCTGGTCCGGCGGCATTCGGAGACGATAGTCGCCGTCAGACCCCGGACTCCCCTGCGCGGTAACAACAATGTAGTCGAGCGCCGGAATCACGGGCGTGCTTGGATCCGCTGCGGCCCACATCGCCGTGGTTGACGCAAGCATCGCGAGCATCTGATCCGGCGGATATTCGCCGAGTACGCCCATCTGCGTGGAATAAAAATTCCCATAGTACGCAACGATCCGGTTGAACGGGAGCAGGGCGCCGGCATTCGGATACGGGACATTCTTTACCGGCCACAAACTCCGCGCGCGGCGAAGCGTCGAGGTTGTTATAACGACCGTGGAAGTCCCGATCATCACGGTGGACGTCACGACAACGCGCTTCATCGGGACATTTGCGATCTGCTGCATCTTCGCGTCATATGCAGCCGCATCGAGCATCGGCACGGGATGAGTGGAAGTCGCTTCGGTTGCCACAGCCACAGCCGAAGACACGCCATCATCGGCCACCACAAGCGTTCGCGGGCTTTGGGCAACCATAAGAACAATTCCAGCGACGCATATAAAAATGACTCCAATGACGAGCCACAGTTTGATTCCGCCGTGCGACATCCTTATATAGTAATGCAGACGCGGGAAGATTGAAACAATCATTGATATAATGAATCCATGAAGAAATTCCCAGCACACCTCCGAGATCCATTGAAAGCTCTGGGAAAATTGGCCAGCGCGTCGAAGATCCAGGATTTTTTGGACGAACTTCCGATGAATTTCCGAGAAACGTGCCGATCGCCAATCCTCGTTCTGCAGAAAAGAACTGCCCATTGCATGGAAGGAGCCCTGCTTGCCGCTGCGGCCTTTTGGTATCACGGCAAAAAACCCTTACTTCTGTACTTAAAAACCACGAACGGCGACCAAAACCATGTTGTCGCGCTGTTCAAAGAAAACGGCTTATGGGGAGCAGTGAGCAAGACGAATCACGCCGCATTGCGCTATCGCGACCCAATTTATAAGACGGTCCGCGAGCTCGCAGTTTCATATTTCAATGAATATTTTTTGGATAACGGGAGAAAAACCATGCTTGGTTTTGTGAAGCCCATAGATTTGAGCAACGCGTGTGGATCGGCTTGGCTTGTTACGAAGAAAAACCTGGATACCATTTCCTATAACGCTGACCGTGGCCCCTATGAGCGAATTATGACAAAAAGGGTGGAACGCAGCATGCGCCGCGCGCATCCCCTTGAAAGGAAAGCAGGAAAGCTCGTGGAGTGGAGAAAGCGAAAACAAAAACTCCGCACATGATGCCCTTTTTCTATTCTGCGGCTTTGTCGGTAAACACCACCAGTCGATTGGAGTAGCTTTTTTCGGCCGCATGCCACGTTCCCGCGCACGTGATGAGATTAAGATGCGCCGCTCCGTCGCTTGAACCGAACACATCCGAGGCGTCCTGATTTTGATCGTATAGTTTAACTTCGCGCACCACGAATGTAATCGTCGTTCCATTTTCGTCTTCGACGTAGAGCTTGTCCCCTTTCTGTAATGTATGCAGATTGTCGAATACCGCATGGATGCCATCTTTCCATCCCTCATGTCCGGCAATTACCGCGCTGCCATTTTCTCCGGGACGTGGTCCCAGATCAAACCACGCGACATCAGCAGGGCCCTTCGGCACATCCATCGCCCCTTGAGGCGTAAGACCGACATACTGGATGGCGGCGTCGACATTAATCTTTGGGATCCTGAGATGCATTGGCAATCCCGAGCTTGCTTGGCTCAAAGAGACGCCGTCCTGGATAGGAGATACTTGTTTCGCGTAAGACCCCTGGCTGGAGCGACCGAAAGTCAGCAATACAATAATTATTGAAAAGAATATCATCCCTACGACACCAAGAATGATTATTGACAGCGTTGATGAGATTTTAGATTGCATGGATTTTGCAAAAGGTCCGCAATATAAATGCCCCGCCAAGGCGGGGCATTTATATTATTGAAGCGGTGCCGTTCCGCCAATAGCCTCGATATTCGTATAGTAGCTCATTTTACAAACCGCTATGCAATTTGTTTTTTCCGAACTACAGAATAGATGACGAGTAAAACCGTGAGGCTGCCAGCTGCTATGATGATATCCCACGGAGTACCTGTTTCCTGGGGGGGGAATCCGGTATTGGGGAGGAGAGCGGGGGCAGTCACGAGCACGGTGGCGAAGGCGTAGCCCCGGGCGGTAAAACCGTTCGCCACGCCCTGAGCCGTAGCGGTATTGCTGGTTGAAACCGGCACATTGGTTCGACACGTGTAAGCCCATGACTCACCGGGATCGAGCAGGCCATTGTTGTTGTTTCCATTGGCAGTGGAATCTCCGATGACGCGAGTAACCGGGCTGCATTTGTTATCGGTGACAACTACGTCGTGCATCGAAACCGTTCCCGGATTCGTTACGATGTATGAATACGTAACCATTCCGCCTCCAACTGGGAATGGGGTCAGGCGACTCGGTACTTTCACGATATTGATGAGCGGAGGCGTCAATGGCAAGCCGACGGCGACGGTCGCAATCGCGGTTGCGATTGTGGCCTGATGATAGGGATCATCACTATAACCGGTCGCAACCGCAGTATTTTCGGTGGTCTTTGCGAGCGTTGTGGTGCAGGTGTATTTCCAATTTTCGCTTGGGTCAAGCTTGCCGCTGCCGTTCAGGTCGCCGGAAATATAGGCTACCGGGCCGCACGCGTTATCGGTTACCGAAACATTGTCCAACGCCTGCTGTCCTCCGACATTCCAGACCGTGTAGCTGTATGTAACCGAGCCGGCTCCTGCGGGCAACGCCAATGGCGAAGGAATCTTGAGGATGCCGATGAGCGGTACGATCCTGCCGCTACCAGTGCCGATGCCAGGCGCTAGTGTTACTGGTGCCGGAGGTGCCACAGGAGGAGGCGGTGGCGTACAGGTTGGTCCCTGAATAGTATTGGTGTCCAAGGTCACCGCAGCAGTTTGCGCAAAAGCTCGGCCATTCAGGGTCGCACCGGTCTGCAGGGTGACGGCCGTGGACGCGAGAATATTTCCTATAAACGTAGCGCCCGTACCGATTGTCGCGGAACTGACAAGCTTCCACCACACGTTGCAGGCCAAACCGGTTCCATTAAGAAACTGAACTTTGGCGGCGCCGCCGGACGATGTGACGAGATCAGCCGCTGATCGGAAAATCCAGACCCCGCTCGAACCACCCGTGTCGTCCAGCGTGAGTGTTCCCGACAATGTAAACGCATCCGCACAATAAATGCCCGGCGGGAGGGTTAACCCGGCCAGATCCTTGGTGCCTGTATAGGTGGTATCACACGCTACGTTCGGCGCCGCGCTCAGCGCACCGAATGCAGCGGTGTTAGCGAGCTGAGCATTCGCGGCAGACGTATCGGCGAGGTGCGGATTGCCTGCAGTAAGGAAGGTCACGGTGCTTGTACCCGTAAAGGACGCAGCCGGAGAGACGCCGACGTCTCCGCTGATTGTTGTGGCGCCAGTGTTCGTGGCCCCAGCGCCGGACAAGATCGAATAACTGTCAGCCGCTCCAAGACTTGGCGATGTCGCCGCAAGCGCAGCGATTGGCACAGTAAAACCAATCGCAAAAGAAACGGCCAATACCGTTGCCATCGCAACACTGTGAAATGTTTTCATGTTGTTTTATTTGTTAGCTTAGTTAATGAATGAATGATCTGAGCGAATTTTGGCGCGTGCCACATGCATAGTCGACCACTATCATAAATTCGCAGGCAAGTTCAATAAATTTCTCCCGCTAGGGTTAGTTTTATTATAACACATCCATATTCGAACCCATCCCCTACTGCATCGTGGTCAAGTCCTGCAAGCTAAATCCCAAATCCTGTTTCATCGCTTGATTGATAAACGGCACCGCAAGGGCCAGCGCTTGGTTTCCATAAGTAAACGAAGAAAAGCCCATGTCGCCTGGGTTATCCCACCCATAACAGCCTTGCCAGGCACCGCAATCCATCGCAAAATTGAGGGCGATGAGATTGCCTTGGCTGTCGATAACCGGACTCCCCGAGAGGCCTTGCCCGGTCGACATCGGCGTCTCGATGATTGTCGTTGAAACCGTGCCGATATTGCCATCGGCAAATGTATAACTCGGCACACCTGAATCCGCAATGTAGCCGTTCATGGAAACGAGGTCGCCCCTCACTGGCTGATAATTGAAATCTATGTTGATAGCTGGATACGCGCCGTTTGGAGAAAATTGAGCATATTCATCAGCGGTCGCCCACGGAATATAGGTCTTCTCAAGCGTTCTAATTTCCGGTGGAGCTTGATTTGAATCCCATTCTGATTGGATCATTTTTGAGCCGATCTTCAGAACGGCGAAGTCATGGAGAGACGATGGAATATTTGTAATGCTTGGATCTGTGACTCCGATTCCTTCGCCGATAAGTTTCAAAGAATAATAGATTGCTATGGTTGGCGCAGGACCCTCCGTTTGAAACCACGATGGGATGTCATGCTTGCGCCCCATGAAGCAGGCACCCATCCCGTCTACCACGTGTTCATTGGTCAGGATGTAGCCGTTTAACGCCAGTTCCATAATTCACCGTACCAAATGTGCCCGCTGTTTCCGGATTGATGCAAACGATCGCGACGGTCGCATTAAAGAGTCCTGTTTGGTCGGCAAGCGGCGTGACGATCGGCGCGCGATTCATCGAAGTTGTGGCCGCCTGAACAGATGCCTGAGGCGGTGGTACCTTTGACAGAGACGTTGCAGATCCTGTAACAACAGCATTCGCAGGCTTGGCTTCTGTTTTTGAGGCCACAGTGGATGACACAACCGAAGGTTCGGTTGATGTTGGCTGATTAATCTGCGACATACTACTTACCACGTTGGCCGAAAGCACCGGACCGCTATTATTCGCCGGCGCGGATTTGCCGAGGTGATATCCAATCAGGCCCACGGCCACAATGAGAACCAGGATGGCTACGGCCACAAGAAATCGTGACTTTTTCGGGGAGAACATGCCCACAGCATAGACCATGTACGAAACGAATTGCAAGTCCTCGCGTGGACGATGTTCCAACCTGTCCAAAAAGAAAGCCGCCTTTTGCAAGGCGGCTCTATGGTTCGAAAAACCTTTACGTTGGGATGTCCGTGACAATCTCTTGCTGATCTACCCGGACCAAGCCATGAACTAGCGTTGAAGAGAAAAACTTTCTGTTGTTCTCCTGACACTCCCCTTCGAAACGGTGGTATTCGGCTATCGCCGCCGCGTCATCGTTTGCTTCAAATTCTTTGCAATCATTCGATGGCTCCATCCCCTTGCAATGGACCGAGGTCTTTATTCTGTAAAGCGGCATACGCTCTCCAATGGGAAAGAATTCCTAACCCGATAATACAGGTCTATTACTCGATTTGTCCAGTGCGGCGGGGGGCTCGTGGACGATGTTAGAACTTATTAAAAAAATACTCCCCGCGCCGTTACACGTGGGGAGCATTAAGGCATCTGTCGATTTTGGGCTAAAGAAATTTTTCACCTTCAGCCAAGGCGGCGGCTGCGCGAAGAATCTTGAAGGTGGCCTTGACGTCATCGCTCTTTTCTTCGGCGATCTTCACAATCTCCGGAAGCTTCTCAAAAATCGGAATCACTAGTTCTATGGATGGAGAAGCACCTTCGATAATCTCACGAAGACGCTCTCCGCCCGTACTCACCGTAGAGCTTCCAAACTTAATGAGGACTCCCCTATTTGAAAGCACGATTGAAATAGGCCTCTTGATCCCCTCTCCCTCACGTTCTGCGTTAAATCCAAGTGGGATCACAATGGGATTCTCCCCAGGAAAGGCCTTGCCGAGGTTGGAAGTGAGCAGCTTCAAAGTCCTGGTGATGGTTGATCGCATGCTTTCAATGGTTTCGGAGCCCCTGCGAAGCGTCGTAAGATCTGCGAAATCCTTCTCGTTGATGCTATTCATTTGTGAAACTCCTTATCCCTGTCGGGTGGATGCATGGACGTGTCCATCCATGGCTGATGCCATTATAATATCAAAACTATATTTAGTCAATACGCCCGTAGTTCGAAGGTCCGATCTCCCCTACCCTAGGACGCTTGATTTAATTGGTGAATTTTATCCGCGGGGATTAGTCGAGGATGTTCGGACTTATTATCGAGACGCCGACTCATATAAATCCCCACCACAGCTATCGCAAGGCTCCGCTATTTCAAGCTTAATAGCTTCGGCATTCTCGATTTTCAACCCCGAAGACTTAGCGTGATCTATCTTTCTGATATTTTTTATAACCAAGCCGAGTAATGCGCCATGGGATACAATCACCACATTTTTATGCTCATGATCCTTTCGGTGATTATGCAATGCCTTCATGGCTCGCTCCTCAACTTCTTCAAATACTTCGCCCCCAA
>Ga0265330_10000513_pt1 | contig 25685 bp, 26 predicted proteins | sample 41919metaG_FD_202083 | JGI IMG/M metagenome (GOLD analysis project Ga0265330, IMG submission 202083) | Rhizosphere microbial communities from Carex aquatilis grown in University of Washington, Seatle, WA, United States - 4-19-19 metaG | ecosystem: Host-associated > Plants > Roots > Rhizosphere...
AAAAGCGCCAGCGACTCCCCTCACAGTGAGTGGCTGAAAACCACCGCGCGCACGTTGGTTCGCTGGTTTGTACCTGTCATCTCCCACCTACCAAGTCGTGGCACATGCGTGCGCCTCCGCCGTTCACAATGCTGGCCTCCATTTGCTTTGCCCGGCCAGGCCACCTACCCGAGGCCCGGCGCGCGTCTGAAAGAGGTGGGGTGCGGGCCTCTCGCCATCAACGGCGTGTTCCGCGACGCGGCGCGCGCCATCGACTGTACGAGACGGGGCGCGGCTACGCTGTGGACAGCGTCGTCTGGCACCCTCACGTTGGCGTCGCTCGCGTCGTGTGCGATCGTGAGGCGCGCCGGGGCGCCGTCACCACTCGTCGCTAGGTTGCTCGACGTTGCCACGGCGCAGGAGGGCGTTCGCGGGACGCCGGGCGAGCCCAACGTCGGCCGGCAGGTCGACAACTACGTCCCGAGCGTCGGCCTCGGCCCCGCGAGCAGCTATTCGTGGGGCCAGGCATTCGTCAACTCGTGCTGCGCCCAGACGGCTGCCGCTCTTGACACCGCCAACCTGTGCGTGCGCACGGCGGACACGCTCGGGCAGTGGGACCGCGTCTGCGCGCAAGCCTCCAGGCGTGTACCCGCCGCCACGGCGGGCGGGGACATAACGTGCTTGTTCCCCGACGCCGTCCCTGTCATCAATCACGGGTTCGGCTTCAGGCACGCGGGGCTGGCCGCGTATGTCGCCGGCAACGCCATCGGCACGATCGAGTGCGATGCGAACAAGGCCGGTTCGCGCAAGGCCGACTACGTCAACGAGAAGACTCGGCCACTCGGATCGAAAAAAGTAGGCTTCACCAACTACGGGCTCGGCGATGGCGGTGGCTGACGAGGCGTGGCACCTCAACGTGCTCGACGTGCCGGCGCTCGCAGCGCGCGGGCTCACGGGCCGCGGCGTCACGATCGGCGTCGTCGACACGGGCGTCGTGGCGGCGCACCCAGATCTCGCGGGCGCTCGCGTGCGCACGCTCGACGTGCGCGGAACGGCTTTCGACGGCGTCGATCTCAACGGCCACGGCACAGCGATGATCGGCCTGCTCGCTGGGCGCGCGACCGGCGTCGCGCCCGACGCCTCGATCGTGAGCGTCAAGGCGCTGGTCGCGGGTGCGGCGGCCGACCTCGACGCGCTGGTAACCGGCATCGAAATCGCGCTCGACCAGGGCATCGACGTGCTGTCCCTTAGCGTTGGCTCGCCCGACGTCGATACAGCGCTGAGCCAGATCATCCAGCGCGCCGTGAGCCGAGGCGTGCTCGTCGTTGCCGCGGGCGATGACGCCAACGGTACGACGCCGCTCTACCCCGCCGCGCTCACGCCCGTGGTGTCCGTGACGGCGTCGAACCGCGAAGGCGCGTGCTTGTTCGAACTGCTGCCCGCCTGGCTCGACGTCGCAGCGCCTGGCGTCGTGCTTCCGACGCTCGCCCTCGTTGGCGAGACGACGGTCACCGGCACCTCGCCCGCGACGGCGGCGTGCGCGGGCGTCTGCGCGCTGCTTCTCGGCATAGCGCCCCAGGCGCGTCGGCGCGCGCTCGCGCGGCACATGCTTGGCATCCTTGCCTCGACCGGAATCTCGCCCACTGGCGCCACCGGCCCCAACACGCCCAAACTCCTCGCCCCGAGCGCCGCCGCCGCTGCCGTCGACGCGTGGCTCGTCCAACCACCGCCCCCGGAGGCTCCTTGAATGAACACGAAGACGCAGTTTCGTCGAATCGCCGCCGTCTCTCTCACCGTTCTCGCCATTGTGGTCGTGTCCGCGCCCGCCCTGGCCGCGGCCTCGTCGCCGCCCACGCCGCCAACGACATACCAGCGGCTCAAGCCGCGGCAACCAGACCCGGACGTCGAAGCTATCGTCATCGCACCGCTCTGCGCTGACATCGTGAATAACCAGAAAGCGCTATCCCAAAGCCTCGGCGCGTGTCCCGACTGGACGCCGGCGCTCGCCTTCTGCACTACGCCGCTTGACATGAGGGTGCCGCGGCCTACCACGGCTGTACTGACGGCGATCGACAACAACAAGTGTCCCGCGTCTACTACGGCGGCGGCCTCCGTCACACCGAAGTCGGTGTCCCTGCCCTCGACCGCCGGCATCCTTTCAGTGGGGTGGCAGGACGCCGCCATCAATGCGATCGGCGCCATTCTCGTCGACCGCGCTAAGGCCGAGGCACTCGCCTCCGCTGCCGAACGCTTTCAGGATGCCGTCTGCGGCGACAAGACTGGCAAAAGCATCTTCGCGCAGACCTGCCTGCTGCTCGGCGACTCCGATCCGTACTCAGTTCCTGTCGCGTGGGGCCGGGTCAAAGCTACAATCGAGCGCGACCTCCACAACCTGCCGCTCCGCTTCCTCAGCCTCGACCTACCGCTCCGGACCAAGGCCGTCAAAGACGCACCTCTCCTTCTCTATACGGCAGTCGATGTAACGCAGCAAGCCATGCTCGACCACGTCGCGGTCGTGCCGCTGTTCGTTGACATGCAGACGGCCTATGCATACAGCGTAGGGAAGTGTAGCGACAATCCGACGGCGTGCGGGCTAATGGCGGCCGGCATCGTTGCCGAGGTCGTCATCGCAGGCTTCAATGATGACACGGTCGCGCCGTTGCGCGAAACGTTCGAGAAGATCGCGGCTCGCGTCGTCGTCGACCGCGCCATTGCGCTCGGGCTGATCCCGAGCGTCAGTACGACCGACGCCGTTTTGCAGAGCGTCCAAGCGAGTGTCGCGCCGCTCGAGATGCAAGTGAAGGCGCTAGACGCGGCGATCGCGCAAGCTCCGTCGCAGTCCGATCTGAAGATCGAGACGCTCACGAAGACGCTCTCGACGTTCACGAGCGCGCTCTTGACCTCGACGGGCACGCTCGTGCCGGCAAGTGATGGTCTCTCGAAGGTCCAGGCCGTGCTCGCCGACTGGAATGGCTTCGTGGTCGACACAAGCAAAGAGGACTACTTCTCGGCCGGTCTCCACCTCTTAAACATGTTCGACGTCGTCTTCGACGACGTGCCCGCGTGCGTAAACCGCTACCTGCCGACGCTCATCGATCTCGCCGATGCCAAGACATCCGACGCCGTGACGGGCGTGCTCGAGAACCTCGCTGCGCCCGTGGGTAGTTACCGCAGCAAGCGCGGCACGGGCAACCGCAAGCTTACGATCAATGGCTACCTCGGCGCCCAAGGCGGCTGGGAGTGGCTCGGCGGGACGAACGTGCCGCGCGCGCGCTCGCTTCAGGGCGGCGTCTTCGCGCCCGTAGGGATCGAGAGCAGCTGGGGCTTTGGCAAGTCGAGTTCGGTCGGCCTCTTCTTCTCGGTAATCGACCTCGGCGCCGTCGTGAGCTTCCGCGACTCGAGCAGCACGACTTCCGAGGGCAGCGGCGCGTCCACCTCGACCGTCGACAACGCGCCACAGGTAGGCTTCTCGCAGATCTTCTCGCCGGGGCTCTACGCCGTCTATGGGATCCCGACGACGCCGCTCGTCTTCGGCGTCGGTGGCGCGCTTACTCCCGAGTTGCGACGCGTGAGCTTCGCGGGCGGCACGACGACAGATGCTTCGACGTTGCGCGTGGGCGCATTCCTCGCCATCGATGTCACGCTCTTCCCGTTCTGACACCCTAGCGCGGCGCGCGCGCACTCCCGTCGTGTCCTGCTCTTGCTTCTCCACGTTCAGAATCGTGAGGGGTCTGTCTGGAATCCGGCTACCTGCTGGCTTAGGACAAGGCTCTCGCCGAGGCGAGACAAGCGGAGCGCGAAGTAGGCGCTTCACGGACGGCACGTGGCGCGGGCGACCGAGGCGTGCCTTGGCGGAGTCCGGACATCGCGCGCGAGGGGGTAGAGGCGGCTGTCCAGCACCGTCTCGTCGCGCTCGATGCGCTGGAGGTAAAGCTCGACGGTGGGACGGAGCGCGTCCCGCATATTGGTGATGTTCACCAGCCGGCCCAGGTATTCGACCCAGATGCCGACGGAATCGGTGTGGGTGTCGACGACGGCCAGCGGTCGCGGCGCCGTGTGCTCTTCGGAAACTCATCGCTGAGGTTCTCGCACAAAAGCGCGACGTTGAGCACTTGAAACGAAAGCCAAATGCCAGTAGGCACCGAGGATTCCCGCGACGCGTCGGTTCATCATCGCGATCATCGCTTCCGCGACCAACGAGCGGATGTAGCGGAAGCTAGACCACGTGCAGGAGGGGGTTTGGGTATTTGGTCGTGCTCGGAACCACGGGCAGCGCGCGGATCTCGCTTACCATCGGTCAACGGCTCGACTGGCGCTTGCGCTGAGCCCTCAAGAGCGCCGGAACTACTGCCAGTTGGTCACGCCCGCAACCCTCTTGGGCTTCATCCACACGCGCGGACCAACTTCAATCCCGGTGAGTTTAAAAGCATGCGTCTTGACCTCCATGACGAAGAAGACCATCTGACGAACCGTTCGGAAAATCCCGAGCAGGTTGCGCGAAAACTCACCGATCCCAGCCATGGGTTTCTCCGCGGCGCAAAGTTCCTCATCCACGACCGGGATCCATTGTTCACTGAGGCATTCGAGGAGAGCCTGCGAGCGAGCAACGGGGGCGGGTGGTGCCCCCGGCGGTCCGGCGTTGCCAGCATGAAGACGCGGGCGAAGAGTCCCAATTGCAATCCGCACGCAGAGCGGTTCGTGTGAAGACGATCAGGTACGAGTGCTTGAATCACTTCGTCTACTTCAGGGAACGTGATTTGCGCCATGTGATTTCGGAGTTCGTGGAGCAGCTGGGGGAACGCTTCCACCAAGACATCGATGGTCAACTCGTGAGGACCCGGGCCGGGGTCGCGAACGACAATGGAACAGCCGGCCCGATCGTTTGCGGCTCGAGACTCGGCATTCTCTTGAACTACTACCACCGCGAGGCAGCGTGAACGGCGGCGATGGGTTTTTGGGACACTACGGGAGGCCTGGGGTAACATTTCTATGTCCGCGATGGCTGAGAATGGGCGACCGGCCGCAATCGACCATGGCCACCAGATGACGGTGGCCAAATCGGCGAGTTAAGATGCGCACGACCATGAGGGGCTCGCGGCTGGTCACGGTGTTGTCGTTGGTGCTGGGGATTCCCAGGGCGGGGATGGCCAATCCGTTGCCGTTCAGCGTCCAGAACGGGCGCGACGCTGGTGGTCTGACGTTCACGGTGGCTGGGCGAGTGGCGGGGCCGACCTCATGGTCGCGATTCCTGCGCGTCCTGGTCGAGGGCGACGCCGCCCAGAGCACGCGGAAGCTGCGCATCGTCGATCCCATCGTGCTCGAGAGTGACTCGGGTGATACGGCGCTAATCCACTCGGCCGCTTTTTCGGCGGAGAAGCTCGCTCCCGGGGAGCCTCTTCCCGTCGAGCTGAAGGGTTCGTTTCCGGTTGTCGGCGCCTATCGGGGCGAGTTGGCACTGATCCAGGGGACGCGCCAGCGCGTCGTCCCCATCCACGTCACCGTCAGCGCGCCGGCGCAGGCGCCGCTGCCGGTCGAGGAGCACGGCGGAACGGCCATCGCTTTAACCGAAGACTTCAAGGGCGGCGTGGACTCGCGTTTGCCTCTGCGTCTGAAGAACAACGGCCTCGAGAGCGTCCTGGTCGTCGCCAGCCTCGCCGGCGCGTCCCGGGTCGACAAGAGCGACAGTCCGAAGTACCAACTCGCGGTCTCGGCCGCCGGCGCCACATCCGTCTCCCATCCCATCGCCCCGCAGACCATCGAACAGTTCGATCTCGCTCTGTCGGGGATTGACGACGCGGGGATCTACTCGGTCGAGGTGATGCTGGAGGGCGATCGCATGAAGCACCAGCCGCGCGTCTCCAAGATGACCGTCTACCGACGCGAGTCGTGCTGGCACGCCGGAATCGCCATCTTGATCGGGTGTTTGCTGGCCTGGTTCATTCGATATCAGATGGCCGACGGCACCCGCCGCCTGTCGATCAAGCGTCGCACCGCCATCCTGGCCGCGCAGGTTCGCGCCTTCCGCAGGGGGGCGCGCACAGAGACCCTGGCCACCGCCGCGCGCGCTCTCGAGCTGGACATCGAAGACCGCCAGCGTGACGTCCGCTGGGGCGGGAACTTGCACGAGATCGAGTCCGCCATCGGCCGGGCAGAGGTCAGGCTTGCCCTGCTCGAAGACGTTGCCTTGGCACTGGACGAGGTGGTTCACATCGACGCTGATCAGCAAGCGGCGGCGCGGCGGGCCCTCGACGCGGCGCTCGTGACCGTGCGCAACGACCCGGGGGACATCAAGAGGATCAGCGACGCCCGTGAAGCGGTGGCCAACCTCTCTCTGGTCGCTCTCCGTCGCGAGCAGTTGCGCGCGCGGCTGGCGGACCTGCGGGACCAGATCGCCGCACAGGGCCGGGGCTCGCCGACGCCGGAGCTGATCGCGGCGCTGGGCGCGACCACCCGCACCCTGGCAGGCGCAGACGAAGCGTTGCGCACCGACGCCCTTGATGATCTCGACAATCTGATCAAGAGCGCCCGGCGCGCCCTCCTTGACGCCTGCATCGTCGATCTGGCCAGCCGGATCAACGGCGACGCACCGCCGGGCACCGAAGCCACGTGGGCTTTCGATATAGGGCGCATCCGGATCGATCTCGACCGGGCGCAGCCAGACGGTGAATGGACGCAAAAGTACCAGGCCTTCCAGTCGGCGCAGAAGACATTCCTGACCGCGGTGATTGTCGGACTGGCCGCCAATGCTAATGAACGCGCCGCCGCGGGGGACAGCCGCGCCGCTCGACTGAAGCAGCTCGCCACCGACCTGACCACCGCCCTGGCGAAGGACCTCTTCTCGGCAGCGGATCTCTATGCGCGGTATCTCGGGGAGATCACGGCTCCAGACCCGAACGTTCTGCGGCGAGGACCCGTGGGCCGCGAGGACGGGGGCGTAGATGAGACCGCTGCGACAGCGCGCACATGGGCGCCGCTCCGACTGGCGTCCGGCGAAATCCCGGTCGTGGGCCAACCTGCCGGGGTCGTCAAGCTGGATCGAGAGATCTCGTGGACCCACTGGCTGGTGAACACCGGCGTGCTGCTAATCGCGGTCTTGACCGGCCTGAAGGTGCTTTGGCTGGACGACCTCTCGTGGGGTGGGGGAAGCGCCTGGTTGGTGGCGTTCCTGTGGGGCGCAGGGGTACAGGGGACCGGCGACGCTTTCGTGGGCGTCGTGGGCCTTCGTGCAAGACTGGGAGCACCGGCCTCCATCCCATGATCCCCGCCCTTTTGGATCGTGCAATCGTTGAGGTCCTCGCCGATACGACCTCGCTGGGCACCGGTTTTCTGGTCAGCCAGGACGGACTCGTCTTGACGGCACGGCACGTCGTTGGTGTCCGAGATCGAATCAACGTCCGCTTCGGAGCTGCCGCGCCGGTGGCCGCCACCCTGGTCGAAGCCGACCCGGGCGACTGGGCGCTGTTCCGTGTCACCGCCCGACTTGCGGGGGTCGACCCCATGCCGCGCGGCCTGGTCAACGACGTCGCCACGGATGTCCTCTGGTACACCGCGGGTCACGCCAACATTCGTTCGGGCCAACGAGGCGGCTTTCACGGCGTCGTCCGCCGCGTCGATCCGGCGGGATACCTCGAACTCTTCTGCCAGGAGCTGGTCGAAAGGTCATACGACGACGCGCGCGGACTGTCCGGAGCACCGTGCATCGTCGACGGAGAAGCGGTTGGCCTGATCGTCGAGGTCACGTACAAGAACAACCAGATCGTGACCGGCGAGGCCCGCGCCATCGCCCTTGATCGGATCAAACCGACCCGGGCCGCGCTTGGCGCAGCGGGCGGTCCGCGGCTTCCGTGGGAGGAGGTCTTCACCGCCCCACTCCAGCGGGCCACGGCCGCTGAGCGCCAGATTGCGGCTTTTGCTGCAAATCTTCCCAATCCCATCGAAGGGCCGCGGTTGCCGCAACAGATTGCTCGCCGCATGATCAACCAGGGTGTCCTGGTGGTCGCCGAGGTGTTGCGCCAGCTCAGCGAACTTCATCCTCAACTGGACTACGTCGAGTCGTTGATCTCGGCCGCAGAGACCCTCTGGGTCAGCGGAAGCGCTGCCGAATCACTGGCCAACGTCATGGAGAAGAAGGCGACAGGCCATCTCGAAACCGAGCTCGACTGGTCGGCCCGGCATCATCTGCGGCGGGCATTCGCCAGTCGAGAACGCGGCCCGCGCGCGTGGGACCACGTGGTGGTCTCCGCTGACGCGAGAGCCGAGCCGTTCGCCGACGCCGTATCCGAGGCGACCTACCAAGAGCTCGCGAAGGCACTCAAAGCCCCCGATAGGATCAGCGTCAAGCGGCGGGTCTACGCCGGTCGGAATGTCACCGCGTTCGTGGCCAGCCCCCCGCGCGCCGATGTGGTGGAGAGGCTAAAAAAGGACTTCCCGGGCCTGTTGATTGTGTTCATGTCGCGGGTCCAATCCAGCGCCCCTGCGCGGTGGGCGCTGGAATCCGTCGCGCCCACCGCGACCGAGCAGGATGAACAGAACGCTGAGATTCAGAATAGCGACGCCCGCGCGCGTCTGCCGTAGCGAGGAGCAGAACATGAACGAAGCGACGCTGCCTTTTCACCCCGACCGCGGCGAACAGCTCGCGCGGCGCACCCGCGTCGCCGGACGCGGCGAGCGCAATCACGTCCCTTACGACTACACCGACGACATCGTCGTGGCTGTCAACGCGGCGCTGTCCACCGATCGGCCGCTGCTGTTGCGCGGCGAGCCGGGCTGCGGCAAGTCGTCGATGGCCCGCGACGTGGCGATCGCGCTGGATCGCGACTTCGACGACAAGGTGATCACCTCACGAACCACCGCCACCGATCTGTTGTGGACCTTCGATGCCGTTCACCGGCTGAGTGACACCACTGCCCTGCCGGACAAAGCGCGCGACCCCGGTAACTACGTCAAGCCCGGCATCTTGTGGCGTGCGTTTTCCCCCGACGCCGGCCACGCCACCGGGCGCGACATGGTCGTCCTGATCGACGAGATCGACAAAGCCGATCCCGACGTACCCAACGATCTCCTGGTGACCTTGGGCGAGGGACGCTTTACCGTCACCGACGCCGAGTCGCCGGTGGAAGTCACCCGGAGACGCAGCGTTCTGGTCATCATCACCACCAACGGCGAGCGGGAGCTTCCCCCGGCCTTCTTGCGGCGGTGCGTGTCAGTCACGCTGGACGATCCCAGCAAGGATGGCAAGCGACTGGAGGCCATCGCTCGACGCCACCTGGCGGCGGCGGCCCGCGACGGAAACCAGGCCGAGCCGGAGCTGGACAAGAAGGTCCTGGCCGGGATCGTGGCGCGGGTGAAAATGCTGGCGGACGGCCTGGGTCCGATGGGCCGTAGGCCCGGAACGGCCGAGATCCTGGATGCCCTCAAGGCGGCGGTCGCACTGGGAATCGGTCCGGACTCCGACGACTGGCTCAGGCTGACTCGAGTCCTGCTTTACAAGGAGAGCGGCAATCCCGACGCCGCCGCCTCCCTCGAGGACGCGGAGTGAGACCGGAGATCGGCGTCGGCGATCTGCTGCGCGCCTGGGATGCGGCCGGGCGCGATCCTGCTCTGGTACGCCTCTTCGCGCGAGCTCTCGCCCTCGAGCCGCGCCAGACCGACAGCCAGTCGGCGGGGCAGGCTCCAGCAGACTGGCGGCTGCCACGGTCGCCCGTGTCGCCGATCGCGACACCCAGGCCGGACCCGGGCGAACCACGACCACCGCCGGGGACGTACGCGACGGTGGCCCTGCACCCCATCGACGCCGTCGTGCCGGCACAGCCAATCTGGCTGGCGTCGACGGCGCTCGCCCGAGGCACGAAGAGCGGAGTCCAACCGCCCCTTCCGCCTCTCTTCAAGCGAGAGCGCGAGCGGGCCTTGCTGGCCGCGGTGGCGCGACGACTGCGCGCCGAGGGCGAGTTCGACGTCCCGGGCCTGGTGCAGAAGCTGGCGCGGCTGGATCTGCCGAGTCAATTGCCGCGCCGACGAATCCCCTCCATCCGGGGCGGCGTCCAGCTGCTCATCGACCGATCGAACTGGATGGCCCCGTTCCACGAAGACACGACCCGCCTCGTCGACCGCTTCCGCGCCGTCGTCGGCGACGCCCTGGAAGAGCTCTCGGTGACAGAGGCCCCGCCCGAGGTGATCGCGACCGGCGGCGACGCGACGCCCCGCCCCTGGACGCCACCCCGGACCGGCGTGGCGGTCGTCGTCGTCTCCGACCTCGGGCGCACCGCCTACCTGCGACACCACCACCGCCACCGGCTTGGCTGGCACGCGTTCATCCAGCAGGTCCGCAGCGCCGGTTTCGATCCGATCGTGATTGTCCCCGGCCGGCGGGGCAGCTACGTCGAGACTGACCAGACCTTGAGGCAGACTCTCTTGCTGGGGTGGGACCGCGCTGCGCGGGTGGCCGAGGTCGCGCAATTCCGGAAGGGTCGCAGGTGATCAGAAACGTGACCACGGCCATCCCCGCTACGGCGCTCGGGCGTCTGCGGGTCCAGTCTCCGGGCGCCGCTGACCTGGCGGTGCTGGCTTCGGTGGCGGCCCGCGTGGACCGGATGGTGCTACGAGCATTGCGGGTCGAGCTGCTGGAGGCCGACGCCACGGCCGAAGCGGACCTGTGGTTCTCCGATCTGGTCGCGCGTCGATCCGCGAACGAGATCGTGCTGCGGACGGATCTCTTGCCCCAGTTGCGCGCGGAGCTGGCGAATTCGACCAAGCGCTCCCGCGCGCGCGCGTTGGTCCAGGCCGCTCACGACGGTGGCTCTCCGCTCCTCGTCCTGGAGGAGGAGCTGTTGTGGCTTGCGCTGACTGGTGAGACCGCCGCGGAGATCGAGCGCAAGCTGGGTTCGGCGGTCACCGCGCTCCGCCAGCACGCCGATCGCGCGCAGGACATTGCTGGCTGGGCCCTGACCGCCTTGCCGCGCCTGCCGCACGTAGTTCGCGGGACCGCGGCCGCCTGGTCGCTGGCGTTCGAAGCCGAGAGGCAGTCCGGATACGCGATCGCCTTGGACGGCGATCCTCCGCCCGGCGCCGTGGTCGTGGGGCCCGATTTTCCGAAGGTCGCGCTCGGGGTCGCGCGCGCCGGAGACGATCTCCTGATCGGGGCGATCGAAGGGGCGACGGTGCCAGTGCCGGCCACCTCGCCACGCGTCATCACGGTCGAACTGGACGCACGGCCCACCGCCGTGTCCGTGGCCGATGGCCAAGTACGGCGAGTCGCGGCGGGCCAGGCAAAAGAGATCGTCCTTGGCAACCTGCTGGGCGAGCGCTGGCGGGTCGAAACCGCTGCGATTGTCTTCTCCGAGCCCGACCTTGCGGGGATGGAGAACGGACGCTGGATCCTCGTGCACGGCACCGAAGGCTTCGAAATTCCACCACACCACGCGGAGTTCTCGCGAGCGCTGGGCGGCGCCCTGGCCGTGAGCGGCTTCTCCCTGGTCACCTTCGGGCGTACGGGCGTCTCTCATGTCGTTGCCCGGGCCTTCGTGACGGGGCTCGAGGCCCGCGGATTTTCTTCGTGCATCTATCGTCTGCTTCACATCGTGCCTGACGGAGATCAGGCCGACCTGAGGGGATACGGGCGCGTCTTGCCCCCGGGAAACGGCTCTCCCGTCGCCGGGGCGCTGGCCAGAGCCACCGCGGCGCTAATGATCGGAGGATCGAAGCTGGAAGCGGAGCTTGCTGCGGACGCCATCCGATCGGGGATTCCATATGCGTCGGTCCTCACGCCCAATGAGGATTCGTGGTTGACAGTGCCCCCTCCGGATGCCTGGACCGGCGCGACCACCGATCGTTTCGTGACCGAAGTCATGCGCGCCCTGCGCTCTCGTCTGACAGTCGACGCGGACCCGGTATTGCAGGTGCCCGAGGAGTTGCTCCACCAGGCGGCCGTGGCGCTCGACCAGCGTGACCTCGACCATTACAACGAGAAGCTCCACCCGATCGAGGACCTGGCCCCGAAGATGGTCCCGCCCGCCATCGCCGAGCAACTCCTTTCCGACCCCCGCCAGTCACACCGACTGGTGGGCCACTGCGCGGTTGGCAACTCGCCCGGCCTCGAAGCGCTGGTGCGCGCGCTGGTGGCGGAGCGCCGGGCGGTCCAGACGCTGTGGGAAACACGAACACTTTGGTTTGCACTCAATGCTCTTCCCCGCGACTGGAAGAGCATTCCCAGCGTGCAGTGTGAGCTGGCCGCCGCCATCTCCTCGATCGAGACCGAGCTGTCTGACAACGATCGCATCGATCCGAGCGGGGCCTGCCGGGACCTGCTCGCGCGATCCGTGCCGACGAACGAATGGACCACTCGCGCCGCGAAGCTCGCCAGCCGGGCAAGTTCGTACGCGACCATGCGCCGGACGCTGGCTGCGGGACCGAAACGAACGAGCCAGATGACAGCGCTAGTGGATGAGGTGGAACAGCGCTTCGGGCTCGAGAACGCGGCCGGCGAGGCGGCCGTCTGGTTCGTGGGGGGCCGGGAGGGCCAGAGAATCGTGGCGCTCGGATTGCTGCTTGCCGACCCCGACCCGGTCCGCTACGGGATAGTCGAGAGCTCAATCGAGCTCTCGCTCTCCGCCTTCGAGCAGTATACGAGCCTGCGGGTGGCCGAACGGATGCTCGATCGCCTGAACCGCGAAGACCGCGAGCGTCTTGCCAGCCGGCTGAACACGCAGCGAAGCCGTCCGAATGGTCAAATCAGCGACGCCGATCAGAGTCGTTGGACCTTGAGCGGCCGGCTGCTGGACCGGCTCAAGAAAATGGGCGTGGTTGGCCCCATCACCATCTAGTGTAGTCCGCCGCAATTGTCACCACCGGCCCTCGTGAGCCCGGCCGGAGGGCCCAGCTCAGCGACGTTTGCATAGCCGTCGAGCCTGCCGCGAAGCTCTTCGTCCAACGAGGTTGCGTGAATGCGGCCTCACGCGGCGGCTCGCTCGCGCTCCCGCCTTCCTCGATCCGACTTACGAGAACCTATTTCTTACGTAAACTCTGTCCCTCGTTTTGGCTGAATCCGGCCAGGAGGCTGGACCGATCTGGCAAGGGCATCGAACGTCCGCCAGTCACGGGCGCTCAGGCAGCGTGCGGCAGGGACTCGAACCGAATGGCCTCCTCGACGTCGGTCTTGGGGATGCCGAAGTCCTTGGCCAGGGAGGCCGTCGACTCACCGGCGAAGAAGCGCTCGGCGAGAATGCTGGTCTCGATGTTGGTCGACATGAGGACCGGTTGATCAGCGTCAACTACTTTTTCCGGCAGAAGTAATTGTCGCTGATCAGCGACTCTCCAGCGCATGCCGTCGAGCCATTGGACGTTCTGTCGCGTGACCAGGCTCAGGAGCGGCGGCGACTTGTGAGCCACCACGCTGTCGATGGTCCGCCAGTGCTCGAGCAAGCATTCCGCCTGTATTCCGCCTGTTTCTCACCCGTCAGCTTCCTCGCGGCAAGGAACACATGGCGGGCCTTCGCCCGGTGCAACGCTTCGACCTCGACCGGATTGCGACGGATCTCGCTGTTCTTGGTCACCGCGATCTAGCCGCGCCCGGCGATCTCGCGAGACGGTCGATGTCGCGCATGCCGCCGGTGGCGGCCTCGTGGATCATGGCGACGGCGTCGGAGGTGAAGAGGTAGCTAGGCACGGACAGTCAGCGAATTTCGAAACGGCCGAGGTCCGCAGCGACGTGTAGGCGTGTCGACCACGCGAACCCGCAGTCGCTTCTTCGACCGCGGGCCCGCGCCATTTCGCGCCGGACCTACACGTCGGGTAGTTGATCTCCCACGGCGGTCGTCTCTAACAGGTGCATACTGCTGACCGGGAAGGTTCGTCCTTTCACGGCGTGGTGGATTGCCAACTGACGCGGTACTTGGTCGAAGGGAGACAACACATGGGTACTCGAAACTCGACGTTGACCCGGGCTGCACCATTGTTCGACGAGCTCCGCGCCCGCGACAGTTCGGGAAATAGCTGGATTCGGAAGCTACTCGACTTATTCCCGACGATCGCCGCCATTCCGAGTGGCTGCGATCTTGTCCGTTTTGGCTGGGGCAGGGACGAGATCGGTCTGCGGCCACCCACGTCACTCCTACGGATGCTGGTCGAGCATCCGGAGCTTCTTCGGCGAGAGGCGTTGAGGGGCTGCACTCCCGAGGTGAGTCGCCGTCGCGAAGCGCTAATCAATGGCGACGGTGCCATGAGGCGAGAGGCTGTCGCCCTTCTGGAACGCCATCCACAGATGTCGCGCGGTTGGCACATCTTGGAGGGTGAGACCTACCCCGACCTCTATCTCGAAACCAACGACTTGGTCGTCGTGGGCGAGGGAAAACGAACCGAAGCAGGAATCACGACCAGCACCACGTGGATGCCGGTTCGACATCAAATGTTGCGCCACCTCGACGCCGCCTGGGAACGGCGCGGTTCAAAGCGTGTTTGCGGTTTTTTCATCGTCGAAGGTGGCTCTGGTGCGGACGTGTATGAAGTGCCTCCAATTTGGCGCGACGCTTGCGCGGCGACGACGTCCGACGCGGTTCTCCGCGCCAGCCTACCCCACAGGACCGAGGAAGAGCGTCGGCAAATCGCCGCGTGTTTTGTCGGCGCCACGACCTGGCGGCGGATCTGCCTGGCTGTCGATGTTCCCTGGACCACCCTGCCCGACGACGTCATCGTCGACGCCTGAGGCTTCGCGCCTTGTTCAAGACGATGAGTGGCTGGCGGTCCCGCGCGATGACGTACCGATCACGACCTTGATGCGACTCGCGCCAGGAACCGACCACCCTGATCGGGTGATCCCGGGATTTCTCGAGATGGTTGTAGTTCTCGAGATCGTGGCCTGACCGGACAAAGGAGATCTACATGGAGCTGATTCCAGACAAACGGGCCATAGTCAGGCTCGTCGAGCAAGCCTACGAGGGCCGGCTTTGTCTCCCGAACTTTCAAAGAGACTTCGTATGGCCCCGAGACCAAGTGGCGGATCTTCTTCGGTCGATTCTGCGGCGCTACTACGTCGGATCCCTGCTCCTCCTTCGGTGCGATCCGACCAATCCGCCGTTTTCCCCTGTCGCAGTTAAGGGAGCGGTCCCGAAGGTAACGACTCTCGTTCCAGAGTTGCTGGTGCTTGACGGGCAGCAGCGCCTCACCTCGTTGGTTTATGCGCTGACTGCGCCTCTGTTGGGACTGAAAGACAGTTCTCGTCCCCGCCTCTTCTTCGTGGACCTCGAGAAACTCCGCGAGTCGCCCGATGACGACGAGATCGTTTTCGACCGGACAGCGAGTGAACTTGATGGCCTTGACCGTCGCGAGGTCCAGTACCAGCGACGGGTCGTTCCCTGTACCGAACTGCTGACTTGGGAAAGGTTCGACAAATGGCTTGACGGTTTCGAGGACTGGGTACGCGATAACCAGAAGGACCACGTTGAGACATACCGAAACATGTGGCGATCCGCGTGGAAGGACAGTATTCACGGTTTTCACGCGTTCGAGGTTCCAGTGGTCGAACTGCCCCGTGTCGACGGCACGGACAAGGCGATGCTCGGCCAGGTCTGTGCGATATTTGAAAAGCTCAACTCGACGGGCGTGGACCTGTCCGTCTACGATCTGCTCACTGCGCGCCTTTATCGGTCGGGCATCAACCTCCATGCGCTTTGGAACGAAGCCTGTGCCAAGCACGAGCGGTTACGCGCTTGGTCTGGAGGGAAAGCAGAGAAGGACAAATTTGGGGTGTTGGTCCTCAGGACGATCGCTCTGCTCCGCGATCAAGAGGTGAGACCTCGCGTCCTGATCGAGCTGAAGCCGATGGGGTTCGAAAAGGACTGGCATCGCGCCGCCGCTGCCATCGACCGAGCCCTTCGCCTTATGGAGTTCGTCGGCGTCGATGGATTTGGCGTATTCGATCGGAAGTGGACGCCCGGCTTTGGCATCCTTCCCATTTTGGCAGCGCTACGCGACGAAATCGAACTCCGAAAGCTTGGCGACGACGCCCGTGCCGATCTGAGACGGTGGTACTGGTGCAACGTTTTCTTGGAACGTTACTCCAGTGCCGTAGAGAGCAAGTCCCGGAAGGACTATGTCGAAATGCTGAGGCGCTGGGCGGGAGATCAAATTGAACCAGGAGTCTTTGTGGAAGCGCGGGCGCGAATTGGTTCACCCGGGTTCAGCGTTAGACATGCGGCCAGTCATGCCAGCACGATCTACTGTGGAGTCTTCTGCCTTTTGGCGATTCGGGGTGCGCGCGATTGGAGACGCGGCGAACACATTCAGCTCCAGCAACTTCAAGACCACCACATTTTCCCCAAGGCATACCTCAATCGACACAAGATCGAGACCCGGGTCGAGGTAAACAGCATCGTGAACCGAACGCTGATTTCGAACGAGACCAACGGAAAGATCAAGGACAAGGCGCCTGCTGACTATCTCGCCGACGATGGCATCTTTCCGAAGGGCACCTCCGAAGTGTTGCTTGACCCGCACTACATTGGCAGGATCGCTCTTGATCAGATGGCCGCAGCTAAGGAGGGTGACATTGAAAACGCGGCCGTAAGGTACTCCGCATTCCGCGCCGCGCGCGAGAAGTCTATTCTTAGCAACATCAGAGAAGTTTGCGGAGTCCCAGAGCCTGCCGAAAGCCTCCCACGGCAGGAAGAAGCCACTTGCGGAACTGGCGATGACGACGACGGTGACATCGACGCTGCTTGAGCATGGAGGCACCCCGGAGCCAGCTCCGATTGGTGCTCGCCTCGCCGACGGGCAGGTGGAACGTAAGGGCGGCCCCGTGCATCGCGTCCAGGGTGGAACCTGTCGTTCGCGGTACGCGGGCTCGGGACGCGTCGCCCGCACGCCGTTGCTCCGCTAGAACCTCAAATGGCGTTCGGGGAGCATTCGCTCGTGAAGTACGCGCACGATCTCGACTTCTCCTCCGACCTCTCGGAAGTACACGACATGGCTGCCTTCTGGGATGCGCCGGAGGCCAGGATAGAGCTCGTCGCATGCCTTGCCGAGGGCCGGGTTGTCTGCCACGGCAAAAAAGCGTTGGTCGAGCGCGGTGAGGTATCTCACCCGTTGTTCACGCCCCCACCGCTCCTCGGTATACCGGCCAATCTCGACCAGGTCGGCTTCGGCTTCCCGCTGGAGGTGGAACGCGGCCACGCGTCAGCGCCGCTCGCCGTCGAGCTGCGCGTTGAGCTTGTCGAGGCTGTAGTCCGCCCTGCCACTCTTGATCCCCTTCTCGATGGAGGCACGGAGGGCCTCCATCTTGGCTTCCTCCTCCCGTTCTTCGCGCTCCATGATGCGCAGTGCGGTACGGATCACCTCACTGGCGGAGCCGTACCGTCCGTTTTCCACGCGGGTATCGACGAACTGCTGGAAATGATCGCCGAGGGTGACGCTGGTGTGCTTTGACACGGATCTTCCTCCGATAGTTAGTATGCAATCATACTCGATGTGCGTACTGCCTTCCAGGAGGCCATTTGGCCCTCGAGCACACGTCGGACACCATGTCAGGTATCGAGGTCCCCCCGATCGTTCGAGATCCGCGTCCGCAACGACCTGGTTGGGATCCAAGCTGTTGTCAGCCTGTTGTCAGACGGAGTGGTTTTGGTCGGATTCAAGCGGACTTAAACGGCGTGAGGCGCCGAAGCGTAACCCTTTGAAATTCCCAGCGTTCGGACGCAAGTCCTTGTGATGCCACAGGATTTCCGATCTGGATTCCAAGGGTTCGACTCCCGGCGCCTCCACAATGATTTCAACTAGTTAGGTAGATATTTGGGCCTTTTGTCGCCCAATTTTTCGCGGAACGTACCGAGGCCTTAAGCGATTCCAGGTACTTGCAAGCCTCTGGCTGATCCTGATGCCGGTAAAACCCGGCGCCGCGGCGGGTTATTATCCGGGTACCGGAGAGTTCGCTTTAACAAAAAGCGGTCGAAGGGCAGTCGCCTCGACCAGGCGGACATCCAGGCGCGCATGAAAGGAGGTTTCCTAATCCGCAGGACGCCCCCCCTCTGCCGCCCGTGGCCGAGCGTCGAGCAGTACCGGAAGCCGGCCACGAACCTGGTGAAGGCCTGGCCTTTGGCCGACTCCGGCACTCACCGCGTTCGTGACCGCTGGATCGGATCCCTCTGGCCTGCCATGGGCACTGACCCAGATCCGCTTGCCCGCAAGTCCGAGGACTTTGCCGGGCGGCAGCTGGCGCGGGGATGCGGGCTCACCGAGGCGCAATTCGTGATTGCGCAATCGCACGGGTTCGTCACCTGGGAGCGCTTCGTGGAACAGCTCGATCGGCTCATGCGTGGCAGCGACGCGTTCGAATCGGCAGCCGACGCCGTGGTGGCGGGTGATGAGGCGGCGCTGCGTCGGTTTCTCGCCGTCAACGCGGGCCTCGCCTGTGCGAAGTCAGACCGCGAGCACGGCGCCACGCTGTTGATCTACACCTCCGCGAGCGGCGTCGAGAGGTATCGGCGGCGCACGCCCGCGAACCTCGTGCAAATCGCCGAAATGCTGCTGGATCCGGGCGCCGATATCGAAGCCACCGTAGATGTCTGTGAGCACCCCTGAACGCGGCAGAAGGCCAGCACTTCGATTCAATGTACAGATAATAGCGACGATTGGCGCCAGCTGACAAAATGTTGGCCTGCCGGAACTTCGAACCTTTCGGGATGTCACAGACTGGTGGGGTTATGGTCAGCATTGATACCGTTGTGGCTTGCTCAGCTCGCTACCGCGAGGGTGGGGGTGCCATTCGACCACCTACAGCCCGAGATCCCTGTGTCGCTGAGCCCCTATGAATTCTTAGTCAACCGGGCTCTATTCGGGCACCATGCCTCGCCTGTTTTTGGGATGAGAACTGGTGAAAAGGGCATGGCGGTGATTCAGGAGCCGAACGATGGCGGACTGCAATTCTTTGCGGTGGCGATGAAAATACAGGTCCCCATTTGGCTGCAGATGACGAAGTCGTTCCCGCGGCCGGACGGAGCAATACCTGGAGAAGAGCTCGCCGTCTTGTCTAATATTGATACAAGAATCGAAATCTCCCGGAGGCAGTTGTCTTCGCTTTTGGCCTGCCATCTCGACGGGCTTTGGAGAACTGCGCTTCAGGACGTGCATTCAGCCAAGGACGAGTTGATTCGGGCCGATGGGACTACCTATCATTTTTTCGGCAACTCGGCAGGATGGGCCTGGTCTCCACGGTCAGGGACTCGCATGGCTCAATTGGTAAAGTTGGCCATGTCATTGGGCGCCTATGCCGACGGGAGGGATTCCGCGTCTTCCGTAACAGATCTCGAATCGCAGATTCGGAAAACCGCTGATGTTTTTGAGGTGAACGTCGAAAGCTTCCAAGAAGAGCATCTGCTCTCAAGTGCATGCTGGTCCCTCAAGCATTCCTTACTTAGCCAACCATTAGACAGGTAGTACCCGCGGCTATCGCGTTGCAGAGACGGAGTTGTCACACCGCATTCGCCGGATGAGGATTCGTAGGTCGGCATCGATCGGCGGGCGACCGGGCAATCGGCGAGTTCGGGATCGCCATCGCCACAACAGTCGCCAACCGGTCCCGTTCCAGCCGATGACGGTCTCCGTCTTCACGATTACCACTACCGAGAGCAGCGCCCGGAAACGGCCGGCGAGGCTGGAGATCAGCCATCGGTCAAAGGGTTGAAGGCGGGGTCGGGGCACGACGCGCCGAAGGACGATGACCTGCTGGCGCAGGAAAAGGTTCGCGCGAGGAGTGACAGCCGAGGCGCGAAGAGCGCGAGGAGCAAGGGACGAATGAAGTGGACGAGGAAATCACGTCTCGGTCGTACCACGCCACCAGAAGGGCGGTGTTCACTGAGAGACGCCGATGTCGGTCACCTCCCCCGCGGGACCTGGTTTTTCCGGCGGACACCGGCTCAATTCCGGAATCGGCCAAGATGTTGGAGACGGTGGTGCGGCCCACAATCGGTTACCATCTTCTGCGATCAAAGGGCGTTCCCGGCGTTGCTCCATGGTACCAGCCCTCGGTGTTTTTCGGAGCAGTACCGGGATGCAGATAAGGGGATAGCGTGGACATTTCGAGGTATCTACAAGTCTGGAGCGGCGTCGGCGTGGGCTCCCAGAACATGGAAACCGATGTCGGGCACATTCAGCTCCTTTTGCGTCTAGCGGGGAAGGGAGGCTCGGCTGGGCGCATCGATGGTCGCTCCGACGCCAATCTCGAGGAAGCGATCTCGGCCTTTCAGCGGGACGTCATGAAGATCACTCCCGACGGGCGCGTCGAGCCGGCCAGCCAGACCTTCCGCGCGCTGGTCGACGCCGCCAGTCCTCAGATTCACGAGAGAACGCGTTTTCCATCGGGCGGTCACCGCGGCGCTCATCTCACGGACGCTGACTATATTGGCGCCGCGAAAGCGCTCGGCTGTCAGCCGGAGGCTATCAGGGCGGTGTCCGATGTGGAGAGCCTCGGCTCGCCCTTTCTTCCGTCGGGAAAGCCGAAGATCCTCTTCGAGCCGCACCATTTTAGCAAGGTCACCCACCACCTATACGACAAGACGTTCCCGCAGGTGTCCACTCTCCATCCTCCCCATCGCGGGCCGGGTCTGCACGCCTATGGCACGAACGAGGACCAGTGGACAAACTTGACCCTGGCAGCGCTACTGGACCGTCGCCTGGCCATAGAATCTGCATCGTGGGGGCGTTTTCAGATCCTGGGAAAATCTTGGAACAAGACCGGCGCCGCCAGTTTGGATGCTTTCCTGATGATCATGTTCACCTCCGAAAGATCACAGCTTGATGGATTCGTGGCGTTCGTGAAACACAATCACCTCGCGGGCGCGTTGAAGCACTTGGACTGGCGCGCCTTCGCGGCCGGATACAACGGCCAGTCCTACGCGAAGCAACATTACGACGTCAAGATTGCCCACAAGTTCCAGCAGTTGGTTCACGCAAAGGTAGTCGCGGCACGGTAGCGTTCTCCGAGTTGCACACTTGCATGACAATCAGGTTCACCCTTCCAGCACTTGTCGCCACCGTGGCGATTGGGTCGGCCTGTAGGTCTGCTGACGCGGGTCAAAAGCTCATGCAACCGGAGATTGCCGGCCAACAGCCACCGGTAGTCACCACTCCAGAGAAAACGATCGGGGAGAGGAAGGCGGTCCACCGGAAGACGATCGTGCGCCGACCAGGCGAAGGCCTGGAGGTGCTGACAAATCGGATCTTACCTCCCGGCGCATCGACGCTCACGAAGCCGTTGGAGATGACGTTCACGCCGCTGGGCAAGGTGATCCTGATTCTATTCGAGACCAGTCCCGATGTGCCGCCGACCGGCCAGGACAGCGTCGACAGTATTTATACGGGGTGGCTGTTGGCCCCAGACGGAAAGCCGGACAGTTATCGGCTCGAAGTGCTTCCTCCAATCTCGGAAGGTTTTGGGCGGCTCGACCACGACATCTTGAGTGTGTTTACAGCCGACGCCGATGGGGACGGGGCACCTGAGCTTTGCGTCTTGTCCGAGATCAACGAGGTCGGAAAGGGAGACGCGGGGAGGCCGATGTATGACACCGACATTTTCAAGTGGTCCGCCGGAGCGTTCACGTTGAAAAAACAGGCTGACAGGCGTCCGCTATTCGGCTTACGAAACGCGAAAGCCGTGCGCGCGCGCCTGAAGGAGATTCTCCTCGGCCACCGTGCCGGAGTGACGAGCCCCCTGCGGTAAATCCCCGACCTGGTCGCAGCAGCGGCATGGAGTCCATTGACCGCGGAGGCCTATGAGACTTGTAGGCTTCGGCTTTGCGGGCAGCGACGCTCGCAACGCAGATCGCGCAGGTTCGGAATGTGTCAAAGCATCTGAGCGTGTGCCGTGAAAGTTGACTCAACGCAGCCGGTGAGAGTCCGGCCGAAGGAGGTGTCGGAACATCTTCGTGGTGACCTTGGACGGTGGGAGGGGTGAGCAAGCCGTACCGTACGGAAATTCAACGCAGAATGCCTCGCACAAAATCGCGGGGGTGCGGCTCCTGTCCGGCTTCGAGTTGGCTGTGGGCGAGAAAACCACGTCGCCATTCGATTCGGGCCCACTGGACGGAGCGCCGTCAACCGCGAATCCGTAGGCGGCCATCCTCGACGATCCAAAGTTTGCCCGTAACCGGTTCAGCGACTGCCGCCGCGGCGACCTCGGCGATCGCGGCAAGCACGACGGGTTTACTTTGTCGTCCCAGTCGAAGCACGATGATGCCCGCGCTCATCCGGGGCGAGTACGTTCGGATATTGCCGAATCCGACGTCCAAAGTAATGAGCGCACGACCCTCGGCTTGAACGACTGCAAATATTTCTGGGTCCGGCCGGCCGCCCAACCCCTGATCGAGCACGGTAACCGCGTCATGGCCGGCAGCACGGAGAATCTGGACGCCCTCCCCGGGCAGATTCTCGTCGAGCTTGAACTTCATCCCGCAGCGTGATGCGGGAAATCCAATACCCGCTCCCGGGCCAACTCGGCGCCGTAGGCTACTGCAGCTCGCACGTCGTCGAGCGTCAGGCTCGGGTAGCTTGCCAGGATCTCTTCAGCTGGGAGACCGTCGGCCAGGTTGTCGAGCAGGACCGAGACCGGAATGCGCGTCCCCCGGACGCACGCTGCCCCGTGGCAGACGTCGGGACTTGTCGTAACTCGGTCGCGCCAGTCGCTCATTGCGCGTTCAGTGTACCATCCGACGTGGCGCAGGCCGGCTTCTCGGCCTCCTTCGTGGACACCAGTTAGAGGATGCGCGGGCCTGCGCCGGCGAACGCCTCCGGTTTGGGATCGCGGTGCTCCCGCTCGCGCGACGGAACAGCTGCCCCTCATCACCGGAGCGCCATACCGCCTGGTTTCCCTGAGGTGAGTTGCGATCAACCACCGCAGGGCCGGCGTTCACGCACCCCTTGTTTGGAACGGCTTTTCCTTCGGAATCTGTCGCCCACCTGTCGCCCAGACGACCCGGATTCATCGGCATTCGGAGACTCCCAAGCGCTCCCAAGCGACCCGTCCCGAAATCCCCTAAACCCGCGTCAATATTGTGCAAGTCGGCGCAGTGTTTCGGTTTTTTCGTTTGACGCTAGGTGGGTTCGACTCCCGGCGCCTCCACCGTTCAAGTAGTTGATTTCGTTCAGAATTGTCTTCGGATGTAGCAAAAACTGTAGCAAGGGGTCGCGAAACTATTGGGTTTTTCGGACCCTGCGGGTCGGAGGAGCCGGGCTCCCCTCCCGGTGCGGGTGGCGGCGAAGTCGGACCGGCGGCGCTGGTAGTGACGCACGGATGGTCAGCCGCGCCAGCGCCGATGATGGTCGCGGCGAGATCGGGTTTCGACCGCCGGCTGATCCGGAGCTTCGCCACCTCGGCGCAGAGCGCTTCCCAAGGGAAGGTCGTGTAGACGTCGATGGACGAGCCCTTCTTCTTGAGGTTGTGGGTGCAAAGCTCGAGGATGTCCTTGCGGGCGCCATCCTCGCGGCTCAGCGAGATGATGGTTCGCCGCAGATCGTGGCCCCGCCGATGGCGAAAGCCGAGGACCAGCAGATCATCGCGGAACCGCTTGAAGCAGTACGTCTTGGATCGCATGCCCTCACGGCTCGGGCTCTCGCGGCGGCGGGCGGCGTGCTCCGGGGGCAACGGCACGACGAGATCGTCGGCAGTCGGTGACCGGCCCATCATGGCTGCCCACCCCGACTGCTTCCATTCCGCCAGCATGGCGGCGAGCACTGGGTGGACGGGCATCCGGCGGGGCTGCTTCGTCTTGGTCCGACCCTTGTCGTACGACGTCGCAACGAGGATCGCTCCGAGGGGCGCCAGGCCAGCGTCGTGATGGCGGAACCGAAGCCCAGCTGCCTCGCCAAGGCGCAGGCCACCAATTCCCTCGAGCGCGTAGAACACCCGCCGGTCGAGGGGGATGCGCTCGTCAGAGACGAGGATCTCGAGCTCGTCGCGCGTGTAGCGGGCGGTCCCGCGCCACTCGGGATCGCTGTCGACGTTCTCGCCGAGCTGATACTTGGTGAGGATGGTCGGGGAGTCCCCCGTGAGCAGGTCAGCGATCTTGGCGTCGCGGAAGAGCGCCTTCAGCGTGCTGTAGATGTTGTAGATGGTCTTGGGCGCCAGCTTGGCCTGCCCCCGCAAGGTCCTCACGAGCTCGGCCAGGTGTCGAGGGCGAACCTCGTCGAGGCGAAGACTGCCGATCACGGGAAGAACGTGGTTCTCGAGACGTGCGGCATCGCCGGCGCAATCCGCTAAGCCCAGACCCGCGCGCTCTTCGATCCACTTCTTGGCGTATCGGCCCACCGTGATCGGTCCGCCCCCGGCAGTCAGATCAGGGTTCCCGGCGGCGAAAGCCGTACCGGCTGCGATCCTCGCCTCAGTCTCGAGCAGCAGCTTGCGGACCTTCGTTTCGTTCCCCACGGAGTGCGAGGTCTTCTGTTGAGTCCATCGCCCGTCCGGGCCCTTGAACCGAATCCACAGCTTGTTTCCGCGTCTGTAAATGCAACCCATTGAGGACCTTCTCCGATTGCTTGGCTCGCGCCGCCAGCGCGGCACACGCGAGAATATCCAAATCGCATCACACCTTCCTTCGGTGCAATGCCAATGTCACGATGTCCGCGGCTGCGCCCTTGATATCTTGCCGCCCAGAACAACAAACCACTTTCCATCACGGACGAACGCGTCGATGTCAACCCGCGCGACCCGGTAGAGCCGCCCGTTGCCGTTCCCAGCGGCGGGCCTACTCGCGGCGAGCGTCCCGACCTTGATCCACGGACGGACCGCGGGTTTAGTGATCCTTATCATCTCGGAGACGTCGTCCACCGTCAGGAACGCCAAGGACTCGGATCGATTCTCCACCGGCCGCCGCGCAAGCGCCAATCGTGGAGCGCAGATCCTCACGCAGTGGACGAATCTCATCGCAAACGATTTCGAGGAGCAACTCTCGAAGGGGGTCCAGGCTCATGCAGTCGTCGCTTGCGACAAATGACCAGAGTTGCCTTTTGTCCTGCGGTGGACGTGCGCGTCAGAGCCTCCGATCCCGCGCAGCTGTTGCCCGGCTTCGTTGCCGCTTCTGCCGCCCCGAAAGCACCCACTGCAGCGCAGTACCTTCAGGTGTTGTCGTCCGCGGCAAAGCAACAGTCGCCGCCGACGTGCCGGGGGCCGGTTGGGACGTGGTTCTGACGCGGCGGAGCGCGGCGGAGGCGGAAATTAGCTCGCCCCGAGGGTTCAAAACGAGACGGAGAAATGCCCGTCGACTGGCTACCGATGAAGCACGAGGAGCGGATGGCCGGACAAACCATCGCCGCGGCCTGCTGGGGAAATCTGCGCTGCTCCTTCGGTTCACAGCGATCTTTGCGAGCTGTTCCTTCCCAGCGCACCTCCTTCTCGATTTCGATTGCGGGGGAAAGGTTGTACCCGCTGCACGGACCCCGGACTGCCGACCTGAACGGGAGACGGGCAGACTGGGGCTATGACAAAGGGAGAGCCGACGACGGGCTCAGGACTGCGCGGATGGTTTCTGTTCCGGCGACGCTTCGATCGTGGGTGGGACGGTGAGCGGGCCGAGGTCGGCGGCGAGTTCTATGGGGTCGAGCCGGGCGCGGGTGCGCGGCCAGAGCTTGGGCGCGAGCTCGAGGAAGCGGTCACGGGGCCAATGCGGCAGGACACGCAGCAGGTCACGCAGGTAGGCCTCGGGGTCGAGGGCGTGGAGCCGGGCGGAGGCGAT
>Ga0265330_10000515_pt1 | contig 25632 bp, 18 predicted proteins | sample 41919metaG_FD_202083 | JGI IMG/M metagenome (GOLD analysis project Ga0265330, IMG submission 202083) | Rhizosphere microbial communities from Carex aquatilis grown in University of Washington, Seatle, WA, United States - 4-19-19 metaG | ecosystem: Host-associated > Plants > Roots > Rhizosphere...
CGAAAAGCGCCACCCACCAACCGGGTGGAACCCGGCGCAGTCTTTCCACAAAGCTCATGGCTCTCTTGTTTTCGGGGCTGACCTTTACAGCGGGCGCACTCTAGCAGTGGGGCGGAACAAAGGCTATTCCTGCGAACCAGCCCGAACCAGACAGGTTTCGCCATGTCCAAGCACGGCCAGCTGGTCCGATATGCCGCGGTCAGCGCAGATCTGCCGGAGCCAACGCAGAGGCTCATCGAGCGGCTCGTAGCCCAGGGGGAACGAGCCATATCCGACGGGGACAAGCAGATTGGCCCCAAGATCGGTGAAGGCCTGCACGGCGTCGAGCGGCGACATGTTATTGTCGCGCAAGGCCGGCGGCTGGTACCCGGCCACAGGCAAAAGCGCCACGTCCGGGTGCAAGCGCCGGCCGATTTCCTCGAAGCCCGAAAAATAGGCGGTGCCACCCGCAAAATACACGTTGGCCCCGGCCGAGCGCACGATGTACCCGCAAGCCCCGCGCCAGGCCGGGTCGAAAAGCCCGCGCGTGCCATCATGCCTCGCGGCCACTGCCGTCACCTCGACGTCCGCATATTCGAAGCTGTGGCCGGGCTCCAACTCAGTCACACGCGCAAAGTTCAGTCCATCCACCAGCGGCGCGCAGCGGGGCGGGACCAGCACTGCGGCCCGGCGGCTCAGGCGTCGCAAGCTGGCTAGGTCCAGGCGATCCCGGTGGGCGTGCGAGATGAGGATCACGTTCAGGTCAGCCGCATCGGCGGAATGCAAGCAAGCCGCCTCCGCGCGCCGCAGGCCAAGGAAGAAGTCACCGAGATAGGGGTCCGTCAGCACCCGCGCGAGCGGCGTGGTGAGCATGACCGTGGCGTGACCAACGAATGTGACCGCGATCTGACCCGGCCCCGGATGCCCCACCCGCCGCGGCTCGGTCCTGCGCGGAGCGGTCACGAGTTGTCGGGCCGCCGTACGCAAGAAACGCAGAGACAGGGCCCAGCCCAGCGGCGATTGCCAAAGGCCCGGCGTTCGCCGCCGGTGCTCGTGGTCCAACTCCTTGGCCCGCTCGATCACGCGGCGTTGCCAGTCGTGGTCTGATGAAAGGGCCATGTGCCTGGATTAGGACCCGCAAGCGGCGTCCAGGTCAACCACTGTGGTGAGCTAGCCAGATTCACAAATCCGCGTCCTGGAGTATGCTCGGCCGCATGACCAAACGATTTTACATTTGCACATTCTTCATGGGCGCGCTGGCCAGCCCGGGTTGCAAGAAGCCAGCGGGAGAGCCGCCCACTCAGATCGCACAACCCGTGGCAGCAGCACCGGCGCCCAGTGCGCCGACGGAAAAGCCGTCGCTGCTCAAGCTCGATGCGTTCAAAGAACAAGCACCGGCGATGTATCACGCAAAATTCAACACCTCGAAGGGCGGCTTCGTGGTCGAGGTGCAAAGGGACTGGGCGCCGCAGGGTGCTGACCGGTTCTTCAACCTGCTCAAGAACGGCTACTTCAACGACGCCCGCTTCTTTCGCGTGGTCAAGGGCTTCATGGTGCAGTGGGGCATCCACGGCCAGGGCGAAGTGAACGCCGTGTGGCGCAACGCCAACATCCCCGACGATCCGGTCAAGCAGTCGAACAAGCGCGGCTTCATCACGTTCGCCACTGCGGGGCCCAACACGCGCACCACCCAGGTCTTCATCAACTATGCGGACAACGTCCGACTGGACGGGATGGGCTTTGCGCCCTTTGGCAAGGTCACCAGCGGTATGGACGTGGTCGATGGCCTGTTCGGCGACTACGGCGAGGGTGCGCCCCAAGGAATGGGCCCGAACCAGGGCCGCTTGCAGACTGAAGGTAACGCCTATCTGGCGCGTGACTTCCCCAAGTTGGACTACATCGTCGAAGCCAGCATCGTGCGCTAACCCACCTTCCCTTGCGGCGGCGGGAGCCGCTTGCTACCGTCGAGGCCATGCTGCCCCGTTTGTCGCTCGCTCTCGGGCTTGCGTTCTTGGCGGCGCTTCCTGCGCTTTGTGGCTGCTCGTCCTCGCACCGGCGCGACCAGTACTACGGCACAGACGCAGGGGCCAACTACCAGATCCCCGATGCCGTCAGCTTTTCCAGTGCGGGCGATGTCGACGAAGCAGGCGCGGAGGCCGCGACCGATGATGGGGCGGCACTGGACCCCGACATGGCGGCCTCGCCAGACTCCGACCCTGGCGCTGATTCCTAGCGTGGGAGCAGAAGCATGAATGGGCCATCAGACGAGCGCGTGACCGAGTGGACGGGCGGTTCGCTCAACGAGCTCATGATCGTGCTCTCGGCAGCCGCCCTGCCGGCCCGCATTCGCGTATTCGCGCCGGGCGCTGGGGATACGCCGGCTGGAGAGGTGCACCTGCTGGCCGGGGGTGTTAACGACGCCCTTGCCGGCGAGGCGCGCGGCGACGAGGCGGTGGCGGCCTTGCAGCGGGTGAACGGCGCCCGTTTTCTCATCGACACCCGCCTGCCCGATCCAGAGACCGGGTCGCTGGCCAAGCCCGGCCCGGCCGAGGGAAATCTGGCCCAGCGCCCGCTGGTCGAGGTCATGCGCTACTGCGAGGAGTATGTGCTGACCTGCACGCTGGAAGTGTGGCGTGGCGAGGAACAGGCGCGCATCAGCTACCGGCGCGGCGAGATGGTGGGGACCGAGGTGGGCGGCAGCGATGCGCCTGACCGACTTCCCGAGGTCATGGGCTGGAAGGAAGGGTTTTTCGAGATCGCTTTGCCCTTGCCGGTGACCCCGCCTGTGCCGGCCCTCTCCAAGCGCAGCACAGCGTCCATGGCGGTGGCCGGCGGGAGCACGGGTGCGCGACCGCCCTCGGAAGAGCGCGTGCGGCGCCCGACTGATCCCTTGATCAGCGTCGACACCGTCAAGAAAGGCGTGCCCGGCCAGCTCGCCCCTGCGGCGGCGCGGCCCACGGGAGCGGGAGGCCCCAAGTTGCCGCCAGGTCCGCCCTTGCCCGGGCTCCAGGCCCGCAGCACGGCACCCGTTCGGTCGCAGCCCGCGCCAGCGGCCGGACCAAAACCAGCCCCATCCGGGCCAACGCCTGCCACTCCGCTGGCAGCCGCGCCCATCCGCCGATCCGGCCCGCTGCCGTCGGTGCCGGGGCGCCCGATTGCGCAAACGCCAATTGCGGGACGGACCACGGCGGGGATCGCCACAGCCCGTCCCGCGTCGGCATTAGCCGGCATGGCTCAAGCCAAGAAGACGCCACCCATCGGCGTCGCCGTGCCGGCGCCGCCGGCCGGCGCGCCCAGCCCACCCGCGGCGCGCGCCGCTGTCACGGACCGTGCGCCCCAAGCACCGCTCGCTTCCTCGATGGCGAAACCGGTGGCTCCCGCAGCAGCCGCTACCTCGCCACCCGCTCCGCTTGCGTCACCCGCTGCCAAGCCCTCTGTCGCACAGACCCCTGCGCGGTCGCTGTCTAACCCGCCGCCCAAGGCCGCTCACCCGACACCGGCACAAGGCTCGGGGGTTACCCCGCCGCCGGTTTCTTCACCAGCTTCCTCTCCCACTAGCGCGCCGCCGGTCGCTTCACCAGCGGCCCCTCCGACCAGCGCCCCTGGCGAGGCGGTTCAGAACAAGACACCTGCAGCGGCCAAGTACCCCGCTAGTCAGCCTGCGTGGGCAGGCCCCGCCGACAAGACGGTGAAGGCTTCGCGTCCGCGCCCTGTGGAAACGCCTTCGGCGCCGCTGCCTTCTGCCATCCATGGAGCACTGAACACGACGACGAATGCCGCCGCGGCGGCGTTGCGGCGCACTCCGGGCGAGATGCGGCGGTCCTTGACGCCCGTGCGCGGAACCGAAGAGCTGCCTGCAGGAGTCGAATTGTCAGAGGACATGCAGGATCCGGCCGCGTACGTGGACACGCCGCCGCCTGAGTCGCCTGCCATGGCGGCGTCCCGCGAGCAGTCGACGCCGACGCCCTCGCTGGCCTCGGAGAGGATGGAGGCGCCGACCGTGCGACTCTCGTCGGTGGGCATGGCGCCATCCGGGGATCTTTCGGTCGACATCAACGAGCCGAGATTGCGGCCGAGCAAGCGACGGCGTGGGGTAGGCCACTGGCCCTTGCTGGTGCATGTGCTCCTCGGTATCGCTCTGGGGGCCGCTGTCGTGGCGGCCTACTCCGCCTACTACGGTTTGCCGCTACGGTGAATTCCCTTGCACGCGACGGCGACCAACTGAGACGTTGATTGTGAGCCTGTTCTCGCAGATTGCCGATTCATACCAGCGCACCAAGAAGCCCAAGGACATCCTTTGGAATCGTCTGGTGGCGCGGCCGCTGGCTGCGGTCTTGTTGGTCCCGCTTGCCAAGAGTCGCATTACGCCCAACCAAGTCACCTTCGCTTCCTTGGCGGCGTTCCTCGCGGCCATGGTTGTGCTGGTCGGCTGGCCTGGATGGGCAGGTCTGATCATCGCAGTCGCCGTGCTTGAGTTCTCCTATGTCCTCGACTGCGTGGACGGCCAGCTGGCTCGACTGCGGGGAACCTCGTCGCCGGTAGGAGCGCACCTGGATTTTTTGATGGACGAGCTGAAGGCCTTCATGCTCGTGGCGGCCACGGGCGCGCGGCTGTGGCGGGACGACGGTCGCACACAATGGTTGCTCGAAGCGCTGGCCGGACTGGTGGTGGTGGCCTCGGCCATCAGTCTGACCACTTTTATACGCCGGCCCGAATACCTGCGCGCGACTGGTGCGTCTCGGCCGCAAGCCGCCGGCGACTACGGAGATGGCCTGGACGGTGTCGTGCCCACGCCGGCTTCGCCGCGTTCGCTTGTCGCCAAGGCGCTGGCAGCCGTGGAATCCTTGGGCCGGTTGATCATTCACTACCCGAGCTATCTCGTGTTTGTGGCCGCCGCCAATCGCCTGGATCTCTTTCTGCACGTGTACCTGGCCATCAACGCCGCCTATGCGGGCCGCACGATTCTTGCGGTCCTGCGCAAGCTGGGTAGATCAAGCGCGTGAGCAGCAGCAAAGTCATCATCGTGGCGGCCGGCCGCGGCCGACGCCTGGGCCCTGAAACCGAGGACATTCCCAAGTGCATGGTGCGCGTGGCCGGCCAGCCCATCCTGCACTGGCAACTGCGCGCCTTTGCAGCGGCGGGACTCTCCGACATCGTGGTGGTACGCGGCTATTTAGGCGATCGCATCGACGGTGGGCGCGCGGCACTTTCGTTCGTCGACAATCCCCACTGGACGAACAACAACATCCTGGCGTCGCTGCTGTGCGCAGCGGATCACCTGCCGGGCGGCTTCTTCTTTTCCTACTGTGACATCGTGTACACGCCGGAGGTGGTGGCGCGCCTGGCTGCGCGCGCGCGTGCGGCCAACCCAGCGCCGGTTTCGCTGATCATCGATCGCGGCTGGGCCGATGCCTATGAGGGCCGCACCCTGCACCCGGTTTCCGAGGCTGAGCTGACCCAAGTCGACGGACAAGGGCAGGTCGTGCGCGTGGGCAAGGGCGCGGTGGCGCGCGACAAGGCCGTGGGTGAGTTTATCGGCCTGGCATATTTTTCCGCGACGGGAGCGGCGGCATTGCGTGCGGTGTGGGACGGAGCGCTTGCAGCCGGCGGGCTAGAAGCGCCCTTTGGTCTGGCGGCGACCTTGCGCCAGTCATACCTGACCGATGCACTCAATGTCCTTGCTGACCAGGGTATTCGGCTCGAGCCGGTCTTCATCGACGGCCAGTGGCGCGAGATCGACACGCCCCAGGATCTGGCCGCCGCACAGACCGTGGTGGCCGGTTGGGCGCGCCCAAGCTGTAAATAGAAGCCCGGCGCAGCGATCAGAAAAGGCCAGGTGCCTTCCTCCGAGGGAAGCCCGCACCTGGCCTTGCTTGATGTGACGGGTCTACTGGACCGTAATGTTGTCGATGTACGCGGTCACCGTAATCGGGCTGAACGACGCCACGCCAGCGTCGTCGGTCGGCGCGGCGGCCGATGCAAACTGAACCGTGAACTGAATGATCTTCGCTGGGTCCAAGGTGAGCGGTTGCTTGGTCATGTCCAGCGTGTAGGTGTGCCATTGGTTGTCGGTCGGGAAGGCCGCCCACCCGTACTGGCCGAGATAGGCGGTGTCCTGGGCGTAGGGCATGATTCCGCCGAGGTTGGTGGTGTCAGACGGAAAAGGATCGACTTTGATGTCGACGCTGACGGTCTTTCCCGTCCAGTCTTGCAGCGCGTTCTGGCCCCAGTTGATGTTGGGGTTCACCTGTTGATCGTAGCCGGTGAAGGTGACCACGACCTTGAGTGAACCGGGTGGATTCCCGACGGTGCTGTCAGCGGCCAGGGTTGGGGCCGCGACACCGGCGTCGAGATCTCCGCCGGACAAATTCCCGTCCACGGCGAGGTTGAAAGGCTTGACCACGGCGTGTGTTGTGGCGTCCGTGGCCTGATAGGCGTTGAAAACCCAGCCTTGATCGCTGGTGGCGAAGTCGAAGAGCGTGACCGGGCCGCTGCTGCCGCCCGCGCTGGTCGCCCCACCGGCGCTGCTGGTGCCACCCGTCGCACTCACGCCGCCTGCAGCGCTGGTGCCACCGTTGGCGCCACCATGGCTGGTGGATCCGCCCTGGGCGCTGGTGCCACCGGTACTGCCGCTGGGCTTGGAATTGTTGCTACCACATGCGGCCAGGAGGCTTACGCTGCCAAGCCCACAGATCAACGCGAGTTGCTTTAATCGATTTGTCGAGACTCTCACTTTATTGTCCTTCCCTCGTGGGTGTTGCATCGGGCATGAAACCCGAACCGGCGGCATTTGACGCCAAGTCGAAGCCCATCACAAGGGCCAATTTGAATCGCTGGCTCGGCGGTTGCATGGTCCCAAGTCATGAACCGAAGACGAGGTCTGCTGGCTTTGGTCCTGGCTGCTCTAGCGGGCTTGCAGACACGCCCAGCGATGGCTGACAGCGGGCGCTGTTTCGACTTCAGCTCGCCAACGCTGGAGAAATTGCTTGTCCCAAGCCAGGTGCAACATCTCTTCATCCAGGTGAAAAAACCGTCCTTTGAAGCGCGTTTGGCGGCCGCGGCACTTTCGGGCGAGGCCAAGCGACGGGGAATCGAAGCCGTGCTCTCCTCTGAAGCCTGGAACACCTACGGCGAATCGGAGCAAGACCATGCTGTCAGGCTGTGCAAGGAAAACGGTGCCCAACTGGTAGCAATCGTCCAATTTCTGACAGGCGCCAACCCTGAGGCGGCTCGGGTAGAGTTCAGGGATCCAGCCGGGCAAAGCGTGGGATCCCTGGTTGCGTGGATGGCCGATGAGATCTCATGTCGGCCGGCCCTTGCCGGCCCCGTCGAACCCGTTGCCAGCACTCCCCAGCACAAGACTTGGTATGGCTGGCAACTCATGATCGCGGACGCGGCGTCCTTTGCGTTGCTTTTCCCTACTAGCGGCGCCACCGTGACCACGTATTTGGTAGGCCCCCCGTTGATTCACGCGGCCCATGGCCAAGGATGGAAGGCCGGGACGAGTATCGGCCTTCGTTTGGGCGTGCCCTTGCTGGCAATGCTGGTGGCTACCCATGCGTCGTCCTGCAGCAACGACAGTGAAGGGTGCTGGCTAGGGCCGGCCGCGCTTGGTTTCTTGGTGGGCGCGATCGTCGCCGCAGCCATTGACGATGTGGCATTTGCCTGGGAAGTGTCAGACGATCCCGGCAGTCGCACCGACCCGGCCGAGCCTCGCCCAGCCAGCAAGCCGCCGGGGCTCTCGGTGAGCGCGGGATTGCTCCCCTATCGGCAGGGAGCCGGGCTCGGCCTGGCAGGTCGGTTCTAGCCGCAAGAATTCCCTTCCTCGTTGAATCCTGTGTGAAACTCGGCGACGCTTGTCGCAATCAAATACGACAGAAAGGAGTTTGACGCCATGCTTAGCAAGACCATGCAGGATGCGTTCAGCCAGCAAATCCAGAACGAGTTCTCGTCGGCGTATCTCTATCTTTCAATGGCACTGTACTTTGAAGGACAAAGCCTGCCCGGCTTCGCCAAGTGGATGCGCGTCCAATTCACCGAAGAGCAGGCCCACGGGATGAAGATGCTCGACTATGTGGTCGACCGCGGCGGGACGGTCGCCCTGGCCACCATCGAAAAGCCGGCGGTGGATTTCAAGTCGGCCACCGACGTGTTCGAGCGCACGCTGGCCCACGAACAGAAGGTGACCAGCCTCATCCACAACCTCTACGGACTGGCCAGCAAAGAAAACGACTACGCCTCCATGGAAATGCTCCAGTGGTTCATCAAGGAGCAGGTCGAAGAAGAGAAGAACGCCGGTCTGATCCTGGATCAGCTGAAGATGGTGGGCGACAAGGGCTCAAGCCTGGTCATGCTCGACCACCGCATCGGCAAGCGCGGCGAGTAGTCACGGCAGCGCATGGTGGACGATCCCGACGACCTGCCCGAGGAAGAGCCGCGCTCGCCGAACGAGAAGAACTACATCACGCCGGCTGGCTATCGCAAGCTGGTTGACGAGCTGGAATTCTTGCACACCAGCAAGCGGCCCGAGGTGGTGAGCGCCCTGGGTGACGCCGCCGCCGAAGGCGACCGTTCCGAGAACGCCGAGTACATCTACCGCAAGCGACAGCTGCGCCAGATCGACGCGCGCATGCGCTTTCTTTCCAAGCGGCTGGACTATGTCGCCATCGTGGACCCTAAAGAACAGCAGCGGCGCGACCGTGTGTTCTTCGGGGCCACGGTCACGGTCGAGGACGAGGACGAGGTGACGCTGGTCTATCGCATCGTGGGCCAGGACGAGGTCGAGGGCTCGGAAGGCGCGATTTCCTGGAAATCGCCTGTGGGCAAGGCGTTGCTAGGCAAGGAAGTGGGCGATACGGTGGTGGTGCGCTGGCACGCCGGAGTGCGCGAACTGACAGTCACGGCCATCGAATATCGTTAGGGGCTATTCTTGTTTTGCAGCCCCTGCTAGGGTGCAGCCTGGGCGTCGTGGCTGTGGGGCCTACCTTCCGGGTCCACGACTCCGGCGCCCGCTTGCAGCGATGAACAAGATTGTCGTAAAGGGCGCGCGCGAGCACAACCTCAAGAATGTCGACGTGGAGATCCCGCGCGACAAGCTGGTGGTCATCACCGGCCTGTCCGGCTCGGGCAAGTCTTCGCTGGCCTTTGATACGATCTACGCCGAAGGCCAGCGGCGCTACGTCGAATCGCTGTCGGCCTACGCCCGCCAGTTCCTCGAGCAGTGGGGCAAGCCCGATGTGGATTCCATCGACGGGCTGTCGCCGGCCATCGCCATCGGGCAAAGGTCCACCTCCCGCAACCCGCGCTCCAGCGTGGGCACCATCACCGAGATCTACGATTACCTGCGCCTGCTGTGGGCGCGCGTGGGCGAAGTGTATTGCTGGCAGTGTGGCCAGCGCATCGCCGCGCAAACCATTTCCAACATGGTGGACCAGGTTCTGGCCCTGGGCGAAGGCGCGCGCTTTTCCGTGCTCGCGCCCGTGGTGCGCGCCAAGAAGGGCGATTTCCGCGAGGAGCTCAATCGCCTGCGCCTGGACGGCTATGTGCGCGCCAACGTCGATGGCGATCTGTGCGATCTGTCCGATCCGCCCAAGCTCGATAAGGCCAAGAAACACACCATCGAAGTCTTCGTCGATCGCCTGGTGATCAAGCCCGGCGTCGAGCAGCGCCTGGCCGAATCGGTAGAGCTGGCCGCCAAGCTGTCGGGCGGCCTGGTCAAGATCTCGCCTCTGGAAGGCGACGATCTGCTTTTTTCTGAAACGTTCGCTTGCCCCGACTGTGGTGTGACTTTTCCCGAGGTCAGTCCCGGCTTGTTCTCGTTCAACAGCCCGACCGGCGCTTGCCCGGCCTGCGACGGCATCGGCGCCAAGATGTACTTCGACCCCGATCTCGTGGTCAGCGATCCCGATTTGTCGCTGCGCGAAGGCGCCATCGAGCCCTGGGAACGCCGCAACAGCGCTTTCTTCCAGCAGCTGCTGGACTCGCTGGCCGCCCACTTCAGCATCGATCTGTACAAACCCTGGAACAAGCTGTCGGCCGAGGTGCGCCAACTGATTCTCGAAGGATCGAAGGACGAAGAGCTGAACCTGACCTTCGAGAAGAACGGCAAGCAGCACACCTTCAAGAAGAACTTCGAAGGCGTGTTGGCCAACCTGCAGCGGCGCTACGACGAATATCAACGCCGGCGGCGCGAGCAAGGCCGCACCACCGACGAGGATTTCGAGGCCATCTACGACGAGTTTCATCGCTATATGTCGCAATCGCCTTGCAGCGAATGCGGCGGCACCCGCCTGCGCAAAGAGGCGCGCCACATTCGCGTGGGCGGCAAGACCATCGCCGAGATGACGGCGCTGACCATTCGCGAAGCGAACGACTTCATCAAGGGTTTGGCTTTGTCCAAACGCGACTGGCAGGTGTGCCTGCGTATCATCCGCGAGGTGACCGGGCGTCTGGGCTTCCTTATCAGTGTGGGCATCGACTACCTGTCGCTCGACCGGCCGGCCGCCACGCTTTCCGGCGGCGAGTCCCAGCGCATTCGTTTGGCCACGCAAATCGGCAGCGGTTTGCAGGGCGTGCTGTACATCCTCGACGAGCCCTCCATCGGCCTGCACCAGCGGGACAATGCGCGTTTGCTGGAGACCTTGATCAAGCTGCGCGATCTGGGCAACACCGTGCTGGTGGTCGAGCACGACGCCGACACCATCCGGGCCGCCGATTACATCATTGACATGGGCCCGCGCGCCGGCGAACTGGGTGGCCGCGTGGTGGCCGTGGGCACGCCCAAGGAGATCGAGGCGAATGCGCAGTCGCTGACCGGCGCGTACCTGTCGGGCGAAAAGGCCATCGAGGCGCCTAAGCACCGGCGCGGCTCGAACAAGCGCGCGCTGGTGCTGCGCGGGGCACGCACGCACAACCTGCGCAACCTCACGGTCAGCTTTCCCCTGGGGGCGCTGACCTGCGTGACCGGCGTGTCCGGCTCGGGCAAGTCGAGCCTGATCGTCGACACCTTGCTGCCCGCGCTGAAACATCGTTTGCACGGGGCGCGGGCAGCCAGCGCGGAATTCGACGGCATCGATGGCCTGCAGCACTTGGACAAGGTCATCGACGTGGACCAATCACCCATCGGCCGCACGCCGCGATCCAACCCTGCGACCTTCACCGGCGTGTTCACCCACATTCGCGATCTCTTCGCCAATTTGCCCGAGTCCAAGGCGCGCGGCTACCGCGCCGGCCGCTACTCGTTCAACATCAAGGGCGGCCGCTGCGAGGCCTGCCAGGGCGACGGCATGGTTCGCATGGAGATGCATTTTCTGCCCGACGTGTACGTCCAGTGCGACGCCTGCGGCGGTCGGCGCTACAGTCGCGAGACGCTGGAAGTGAAGTACCGTCAGGCCAGCATCGCCGACGTGCTCGACATGACGGTCGACCAAGCCTGCGCCTTCCTGGCGAACATTCCCAAACTGCGACCCAAGCTGGAGACCCTGCGCGAGGTGGGCCTGGGCTATGTGGCTCTCGGCCAGTCCGCCACCACCCTGTCAGGCGGCGAAGCGCAGCGGGTGAAGCTGTCGCGCGAGCTGGCCAAGAAGGCCACTGGCCGCACCCTGTATGTCCTCGACGAGCCGACCACCGGCCTGCACTTCGCTGATATCGATCAACTGCTGCGCGTGCTGGCGCGACTGGTGGATGCCGGCAACACCGTCATCGTGATCGAACACAATCTCGACGTGATCAAAACCGCCGACTGGGTGATCGACCTGGGCCCGGGCGGCGGCCCGGGCGGCGGCCAAGTCATCGCCGAGGGCACCCCGGACGATGTGGCCAAGGTGCAGGCCAGTTTCACAGGGCAGTTTCTGAGAAAAGTGCTGTAGCAGCCCTACAAGCAAGACCAAGGCAACGCGATCACTCGCTCGGCCAGGCGCATGGGTCGCGGGCAGCGACAGATCACGAATCCCGGACGAGCCTCTTGCGGATTCTCTTGCAGTGAGGCTCGCAAGCGTGCGGCATACCAGCGGCTAAACACAGCTTTACATATCGCCTTAATGTAAGGCGCGCAACTCACGCCGACCCACCGATCCGCGAGAACGCCAACTCAGCCCACGACCAGATATCCGCGCTCCAGCAGCGACAGCATTGCCATGGCGGTGTCGAGATCGGTCTGGCGGCTCCGGTCCAGGATGGCCTGCACCGTGGCCCCGCCGAGCCCAATCTGAATGACGTCGAGATGTTCGGGCGACAGATCGCGCAGGCGCGGGCTTAGCGGCGTGGGTACGGACACCTCGGCCGTGAGCGGCGGCATCTTGGACGAAAGCTCCCTGAATTCGTCGAGCTGGCGCATGCCCTCCATGAGCAAGCCCTCGGTGGAATCTTGCAACTCCTCCATCACGCGGCGGTCATCCGGCGGCTCCAACTCGAAGAGGCCCTGGTTCCACGTCAGCATGCGGAACATGGCCTTGCGGGGGGTGACGTCGAAGCTCTCGTCGATGTTGGCGAAGTAGATCTGGCCTTTGCGCAGGTGCAGTCGGCCGGTGCCCCATTCGGAGCGCAGCACCAGCACGCCCGACTTGCGGCTGGTTGAAAGCAACTGCAAAAGATCGGGCAGCGGAATCTCCTCGATGTTACCCGACATCGACTTGGGCGTGACCCGCCGGCTGGCGGTGACCTGCATCTTGGAACGCGCTTCGATTTCCGACAGCGAAGCCGCGGGCGCACGGGCCTCACCGCTGGTGGCCACCAGCTTGATGATGGACGTACCGACCAAGATGCGGTCGCCATCCTTGAGCTGCATGCTGCGCACCTTCTCGCCGTTGACGAAGGTGCCGTTGGTCGAGCCGAGATCCTGAATCGACACGGACCGACCGTCGGTGACGATCTTGGCGTGCTTGCGCGAAACCATGTCCTCGACCAAGACCATGTCCAGATCCGAGGAGCGGCCGATCACGATCTCACGATTGGGGCGCAGCGGAAACTCGCCGCCTTGATACTTGCCCGAGATAAAGCGCAGGGTCCAAGGTGCACCTTCAGCCTGGGCGGCGCTTGCCTGTTCACTTGCGGCGTCGCGGGGTTTGAAGGTACTCAAATGCCATGATTTTAGACACTTAGGCGCAAACCGTCAATGGTGCCCCGCGGCGAAGGTGGTTGCGCCCCGACCGGCGCCGATCCTACGGTACAATGTCGTCCGAATTGGCCCGGTTCTGTGGCAGAGCAGCGACGCGAAACACCAGTCCAGAGAGCGGGACTTCCGACCGATACTTGTGTTGATGCCGCCAATCAACAAACCTACCGCAGCGGCTGATCCGCCTGGCCTGAAAAAGCTGGGCCGCTACGAGTGTACCGAGCAGCTCGGCGGCGAAGGCGGCTTTGAAACCTACCGCGCGCGGGTCAAAGGCCTAACTGGGCTCGATCGCAGCTTCGCCGTGAAGGTGTTGCGGCTCAAACGATCAGAAACCCCAAGCGTGATCAGCGAGCCATTTCTGCAAGCCGCCAGGCGCAGCGCAACGCTCGTGGATCCCCATATCGCCAAGGTGGTGGAGGCAGACTCGGGCGACGGGTTGGTTTTTGCGGTCACGCCATTCATGGAAGGCGGCGATTTGGGCCAGTTCCTGGTGCGGGCACGTGCGACTGGCGCATTGGCCTTGAGCAAGGACGAGGCGGGCCGCCGCTGGCACGCTCTGGTGGCCTACGTCGGCGTCGAGATCGCGCGCGGCCTGCAGTCTGCCCACGCGGAGCAGCCGCCCATCATTCACGGCGCGCTTTCTCCTGGCAATGTGTTCATCACTTCGCGGGGGGCTGTTCGGCTTCTCGACTTCGGTCTTCGTGCCTCGGTTCGTCGCCCCTTTGAGCCACGACCGCGACGCTTTCTGCCCTACATCGCGCCCGAGCTGGCCGCCCCGGCCGCCGACGGCACCACGGCCGGGGACTTGTACAGCCTCGGTGTCTTGCTGTGCGAGCTGTCGAGCGGCGAGCTGCCACTCCAAGGCCGACGCTCTTCTGAACTGCAAATTGCTCTCTCCCTGTTGCCCGACAAACTGGGCCTCCTCATCGGTCGCCTGGTTTCGGCGAGCCCCGGCGTCCGGCCCACGGCGGCCGAGGTGGTGTCGTCCCTGGCAAGCGTATACGCCGGCATGGTCGAGGCCTCTTTGGCTGCCGAGCTTTCGTCGATCATTCAGCGCCCTTCAGCCGACAGTGTGCCGGCGCCGGAACCGACCGCGGTGGCCGAGGCCGATGCGCCCCCTGACGATGCGCCGCCGCCGCCTTCCGAGGTGGAGCACGACGAGGCCTATGGGTTTGAAGAACCGACGCACCAGCGAGCCAAGGGGCCAGCCAAACCAGCGGCGAGCAGCCAGCCCGCGGTTCCTTCGCCTGGTACGGCAGCGCCTGCCGGTGACCTATATTCCTCGCCTGAGCCCACGACCGTGGGCGAGCCGGCCTTGATGGATGACCTGGTGGCCCGAAGCCGGCCTGCCCGATCCGCCGCCATCGCGAGAATTCGCCCTGAGTCGCCGCGCCTGTCAGGTCCTGCTGCGGCCCCGCCGGCCATCGCGCCTGCCTTTGCGCCGGTGTCGAGCCCGGCCAGCTGGGATCCCACCAAGCGCGGCTTCGGGCCCACGGGAACGGCGGCCCTGGAGTCAGCGCCGGCCGCGGTCGATCCTCTCCCGCCCGGCGGCGGCGCACCGGCTGAGGATTGGCGGCTCAGCCCGCCTCCAGGTTTTTCTGCACGGGCCACGCCTACAAGCGCGGCACCGGCCGATCCTTTCTCCCCAGTCGCGCCCGCGGCGGTCCCGCGCAACGCCCAGTCCTTCTCGATACAGGACGCAGGTGAAATGCTTCCCGGCGCAGCGGCATTCGATGCACGGCCCGCGACCTGGGGAGCGCGCGCCCTGGCGGCTCTGGGCGGCCAGGCTGGGATTGATTCCTCGTCCGGCAGCCCAGCGACCGGGCTGGGCCTGCTCGACGAAGTCCAGGCCGAGCCGGCGGAGTCCTATCCCCTGGCCGGCTCACCCGCCCTCAGGCCGCCAGCGGACCTGGGCGATCACCTGCGCGGTCCGCAGGCTTTTTCCCTTGAGGATGAGGCCGAGACTTCTCCGCCAGATGTCGAAGATGCGGGCGCACGAGCCCGTGCGGACGAAATTCTGGCAACCGCTCTTCAGCTCGGCCGCAGGGCGGAACAACCCCGGGGCGATGCCCTGCTCGAGGATGAGCTGGTCGATTCCCCAAGTGGAATCCGCTCGACCTCGGCCTTGGGCCTGCTCAACCAGGCCAGCGGTGCAGGCCGACCCTTGCCCCCGCCGATCGCCGAGGCTGAGCAACCGTCGTTCGCAGAGGCGGTGGCCTTTGCGGAGGATGAAGCCCCAGCCGCCAGCGCGGCCGCGGCCTATCTCGACGATGGCGCTCTGCCAGTGGCGGCTCTTGCCATGGTCGAGGATGGCGGTCAGCCGCTGGCCGAGTCCGAGATCTCCGCTCTGGCCGAGGCTGCGCCGCCGCCGGTGCGTCGGTCCATGCCACCAGCGCCTGAGCCACCGTCGGCGCGCGACTTGGCGGGCAAGCGCCCCGCCCGGCAGCCAGCCTCCACTTTGGCGCAGTCGCCGGACGGACGCACGGCCCGGCACGGAAACCGCCGTTTGGTCTTCACGATTGTGGCCTCTGTGCTGGGCGCCAGTGTGGTGGCGGGTGGACTGGCTGGCTTCTTCGTGGGAGCGCGGGGCAAGCCGTGGAGCGCGATCCTGGGAGGCAAGCGGCAGCCCGGCCAGACGGTGACTCAAGCGGTGGCGCCCGTTTTGCCCGCAGTCGCGGACGACGTCGAGCCCCAGGCTTCGCCACCATCAGGCAGCGAAGCCAAGCCGTCAGGGCAAGGCGTCCCTCCCGTGGTCCCGGCCGTCGCGGAAACGCAGCCCCCGGCCAAGAAGGCTGGCGCCGAGAAGCCAGCGGCACCCTCTGCGCCGGACAAGAAGATCGTCGCCGCTGCGAGCGCGCCAGCGGCGATTTTCAACAAAGGTGTCGCGGATAGCGCCGGCAAGGGCAGCCCGGTTACGCTTTCGGTAACCAGTCAGCCCGGCGGCGCCTTCGTGTGGATCAATGGCAAGGAACGCGGGCGCACCCCTTTGCAGGTAAAGCTCCCATCAGGCCCTGCCCATGTGGTGCTGGTTCTCGCCGGCCACGCCTCGGCCACCGTCGACGTGACAGCGGGCGAGGGCACGCAGGTGTCCAAGCAACTGGTGGCCATCGCGCCGCCGCTTTCCGGCGATGCTCGCTTCCGCGCCGAGTGCACCACGCACGGCAAGCTGCCCATCGTGGTCGATGGCAAGGAAACCGGTGCGCTGTGTCCCTTCTCGAAGCTGCGCGTGGACCCCGGCGCGCACAGGATTGGCCTTTTCGTGCCGGCCCTGGGCCAGGTGCACGACAAGGAAGTGACCTTGCACTCCGGCGTGCGCAGCATCGTGTTCACGGACTAGCGGAAGCCGTCGCAGAAGCGTCTCGAACACCGTCCTCGGCGGTGCAACGACGGTGGCCGCTCAGGACAAAAAGCCTGCCGTTGTGCTAGCGTCGAGGACGGAGTGAGGACGTGGTCATGAGCAAGAGTCCCGTGATTGCCGGAAAAAGCGTGGTGTTGGTCGCGCACGAGCCACCCGGGACGGAACACCTTGGCATTCGCCTGGTGGCTGCGGCGCTGGTCGAAGCAGGCTTTCGCCCGCACATCGTGCGGCTGTTGTCGCCTGTGGGACTGGCGGATGCCGTGAAAGAAACCCTCGCCCAGCGGCCGTTTCTCGTCGGTGTTTCGCTTTCAGATCCGCTGGTCGCGCCGCTCGTGCTCGCCTACGCGCATCTCCTGCGCGGGCAGGGGTATCGCGGCCATATCACCCTGGGCGGGGCGCTGGCCACCCTCCAGCGTGCCGAGCTGTTGGCCGACCACGCGGCCATCGACAGCGTGGTTCGTCACGCGGGCGAAGTCGCCGTCGCAGAGTTGGCGCGGGCGCTCGTCGACCGCCGCGGCCTAGAGGACGTGCCCGGCTTGACCACGCGGACCAGCGAGGGACGGGGCAATCCGCAGGCGTTCCTTTCGACGCGTCTTCGCCCTTTGCGGCCAGCCCGGATGCCCGCCGTCATCGGCATCCCACGAGCAGAAATCGCGGCGTCGCGGGGATGTGCGGGCCAGTGCTCGTACTGTGGCATCTCGGCGCTGCAGCGCGATCTTGCATCAGAGCACCGCAAGCTTGGCCTGCCCCACGCCCACCGCCGGGGGAACGTCCGCCGGCCCGTGGACGATGTGGCCGACGAAGTGGCCGAGCTGTATCACGACCGCGGCGTCCGCATCGGCCATTTCGTGGACGACAACTTGTTGGGACCGGATCCGGACGCCGCCCAAGCCTGGCTGACGGATTTCGAACGCGCCCTTGCGCAGCGACGGGTGGGCAAGATGGCCTGGCGCCTGATGATGGATCCACGCGCAATCACCGACGCCGTGGCCGACGTGCTGGCTCGCATGGGATTTCTTTCCGTGCTCGTCGGATTCGAGTCGCTCACGCCGCGCGGGCTGGCCAGCTTGGGCCGAGCCGGGGCGCCCGATACAAACTTGTCGGCGCTCGACCGGCTGTGGTCGCGAGGGATCGCTCCGGTCATCAACGTGCTGGCCCTGCGGCCGGGCGACAGTCTGGCCGACACCCGCGCCGAGATCGCGGCCCTGGATCGCATCGATCGCTTCGCCTGGGACACGATTCCATTGACCGTGTGGCCCGGAACGCAGCTTGCGCAGGATTTGGCGGCGCGCGGAGAGCTGGTTGGTAAAGGATCGGGCTTGTCGTGGCGGCCGCCGCAACCCGAGGCCGAGCGGTTTCTCTTCGCGCTCGGCCGGCTGCGCGTGGGTGGCCTGGCGTGGCTCATGCGCGCGCCCAACCCGATAGAGGCCGGCTTCGCCTTGCGCGCAGCCCATCGACTGGGTCTGTCCGGGGCTTCGCGCGAGCGCATCGAGCAGGTCGAGACCTGCTTGGCTCAGGCGCAGCGAGAGCGGCGGCACATCCTCGCGCAAGCCTTGGACGTCGCGGAATCCCCGCTTTCTGCCTGGGAACTGGGCCAGGCCCTCGAGACCCTCGCCCAGCGAACGGCGCGAACCCTCGCACCTTTCGACCGGCAGCTCGCGCACGTGCTCGACGAGATTTCCTGGCCAGCAGCGATTGTTGAGACGGCTAGGCCTTCGCGACGCCTGATTCCGCGCTGGTTCGCCGGCACAATCTTCATGGCCATGACCGCGACGTGTACGCGAGCCGGACTCCACTCCGGCACATCGCCGGGCGCAGATGCAGCCCTGCCCACTATCAGTGATGCGGCGATTGGCCCGCCGGACACGATGCGCGACGCGGTCCTTTCGCCCGATCTTCAGCGCGGGGATGCTTCGCCACCGGTCGATGCGCTGGCAAATATGGATGGCGTTGGCTCAGGCACCGTCGATGCGTTTTGTGATTTGGAGAAGGCTGGGGCCTCGGTCGCCGCGGCCGTCCAGTCTGAGCGCTGTGACGTCGTTTCGAACTATGCGAGCTACGCCGTGGTCGTCGATGGAGAAGGCCGCTTCGTCGAGTTGCTGAACGTGGTTTCGGGCACGCCCGCCCTCACTGGGGCAGCACGCCAGGCTTGGCTGAATTCCGTGGCCAACGACCGCTGGCCCTGCCTGGCTGGCCAGACCGTGTACTTCTCCTGCATGATCCTGCTGTACTGACCGCCGCTTTGCGCGCACTTCGGAAAACTCTTGCGCCTCACGCGGGATCGCGTTTGGGGATTGACGGCCTGGTCTTGCAAACGCCCGATTTTTTGTCCAAAGTGCGCCCACTCCTGCCCGCAGGAGATGATCTGGGAAAGGAAGCATCGGCAATGAGCAAGATCGTTCTGCCCAAGAAATTCGTCAGCCAGTACCCGCACAAGTTCGCCAAGGGCAAGCAGATGTACCTGCGGGGCAAGCGCATCCTGCCCAAGCCGATCTCGGGCAAGGAAAGCTTGCCGGATCTCATCGACGCCACTTTTCTCGCCTACAACGCCGGCCGGTTGAGCGAGGGGTGCCGTCTTTATGCGGAGAAGATGCTGGCCAACGACCGGGTCACGGTGGGCATGAGCCTGGCGGGAGCGTTGACCCCGGCGGGGCTGGGCAGCGCCGCCGTGGTTCCGCTGATCAAGGCTGGCTTCGTGGACTGGATCGTGGCCACTGGCGCGAACCTGTACCACGACATGCACCACGCAATGAACCTGCCGCTGTGGCGCGGATCGCCCTTTGTGCGGGATCCCGAACTGCGACGCTATGGCGTGGTTCGCATCTACGACATCCTACTCGACTACGACGACGTGCTCATGCGCACCGACGATATTCTGCGCAAGATCCTCATCCAGAAGGAATTTCAGAAAGAGATGGGCACGGCCGAGCTGCACTACCTCATCGGCAAGTACTGCGCCGAATTCGAGCGCCAGAGCGGACTCAAGGACGCGTCGGTCCTGGCTGCCGCCTATCGCGCGGGCGTGCCCTGCTTCTGCTCGTCGCCCGGCGATTCCACCATCGGCATGAACATCGCAGGCGTCGAACTGCGCGGCAACAAGCTGCGAGTGAACCCGAGCATCGACGTGAACGAAACCACCGCCATCGTGCTCGACGCGAAACTGCGCAAGCAAAAGACCGGCGTGGTTCTGGTCGGCGGCGGCTCGCCCAAGAACTTCACCTTGCAGACCGAGCCGCAGATCCAGGAAGTCCTGCGTATCAAGGAAGCGGGGCACGACTACTTCCTGCAATTCACCGACGCGCGACCCGATACCGGCGGCCTTTCTGGCGCTACGCCGTCGGAAGCCGTGAGCTGGGGCAAGATCGACCCCAACCAACTACCGGACGCCGTGGTCTGCTACACCGACTCCACCATCGCCCTGCCCCTGCTGACCCACTACGCGCTGGCGCGCCGAGGACAGCGCAAGTTGAAGCGCCTGTACGACCGCCGGCCCGCGCTCATGAAGCGGCTGACGGAAGAGTATTTCGCACACAACAAGGACGCGACGCCGATCACGTAGCCGGGGCCTGACCAGGTTTCTTGCGCCGCAGAGCGCAGCCTCTTAACAATAGAGGGGCGCCATGCACACGCTTGCAGACGAGGTGGTCGAGTTCACCATGACCTTGGTGCGGGCGTTGCACCGGGTGGCGCAATTTGATCCGGCCAAGCCCAACTTCCCGAGGGTGAGCCTGCGCCTGCACAAAGAGCTGACCCGCATGCATCGCACGCAACCTGAGATTGCGTATGTGGTCGGACCGCCGGCCGTGGCGGGCGGCCCGCCTGAACTCCACGTGGATGGCACGGGACCCATGCGAACCGAGCTGCGCCGTCTGGTGGGGCCGTCGGTGGGTGGCGCCTTTGTGCTGCAGTTGCTGGAGTTCATGCAGCGGCGTTCCCTGGTGATCCTCGCCCTGACCCGCGGGCTGACCGACACCGAGTGGAACACTTTTCTTGAAGTCGCGGCCGCACCGCCGGTCGAGACTGACCCAGCGGCCGGGGGGGCACGCCTGGCCAAGGCTCTGCTCGACAAGAAGGTTTCCCATGTGGCCCTGGTGCGCGACATCGATCTGGCGCCGCTCGACCCGCAGATCGCGTGGCCGGTGCGCACAGCCCTCGGCCGCCTCGGGCGCGACGTGCGCGCCCTCATTGCCACAGGAGAGGCCAAGCCGACGACCCTGGTCGAGCACAGCGAGCGCCTGGTCGCCAGCATGGCCTTCTCGTTCTTCCGCAAGTTCGATGTCCTGCGCTCCATCCTGTGGTCCGCTCCCGCGCTTGACAAGATGCTGGGCGCGCTGCCCGCGCTGGTGGCGTTCCGCGCACGCGAAATCTTCGTGCGTGGGTTGCCGGCCTTGGCCTTGGTGGGCACAACCAAGCTGATTCTGCGCGACGCGTGCGAAGCTGCGCAGGTTCCCACTGAGCCCGCCATGAGCGCGCTGCGCGCGATTGCAGAGCGCTTGCTGACGGATCCGCCGGAACGCAAGACCGACGAACTGCTGCGCGAGCTGTGCCGACGCGAAGTGGTGCCCATCACGCGCCTGCCGCCCGAACTTCAAGAATGGGTATTGGCCGAAAACTGGGTCGAGGCCCTGCAGAAGCGACCGTCGACCGAACCGCCCTCGGGCAGCGCCAACATCGATCCCGTGCGGCTGCTGCAAAAAGCGATGCGCTGTGCGCTTTCCATTCATCGTTTCGTGGAGGCCAACGCCATCCTCATGCGCCTGCGCATCGCAGAGGCCAAGGCCATCCCCGGCGTGTTCGACGAGCCCACCATGGAAGCCATGCTGGGCGGCTTTCCCGACGATCCCAATGGCAGGCATGGCATCGTCGCGCTGCTGGCGGAAGGCAAGGACACAGCCGCCGACTCGGTGGCCGCGGTGGTTGCGCAAGGCGAGCCCAAGTTGCGCGAAGCCGGGGCGTGGATTTTGACCGAGATGAAGGCGCGCGGGGTGGCGGCCGCTTTGCGCGCGCTCGATCAGGGGGTGGAAAGGGAAGAGGCGGCCTATCTTCTGCTCGCTTGCGCCAAGGACAGCGCCGGGGCCGAGGCGGCCCTGGTGTTCGTCAAGGTGCTCAAGCACCCATCGCCCAAAGTGCGGCGCTACGCCTTGACGGCCTTGGCCGAGGCTGATGCCAACATGGCCGAGAACTTCGTCGCCGAGGCCCTGTCGGATTCCGACGAGAGCGTGCGCATCCGAGCCTTGCTCCTGTGTGCCAACACCGGTCTGGGCAGCGCCAAGATCATTCCGCAAGCCATTCGGCTCATCTCGCACGACGCCCGCGGGGCCTCGCCTCCGGTAGTACGCGCAGCCATCGAAGTGGTGGTAAGCCAGCGGCAGGCCAACGCGCTGGCGGCGGTCGACGCCGACGATGCGCTTTGTCGGCTGGCCAAGCCCATTGGTTTCTTCGGTCGCCTGCTCGGCCACCACACCCCGCCGGCCGACGTGTTGGTCACGGCCATCTCGGCGCTCGGGCGACTGGGATCCGCCCAGGCACAAAAAGTTCTGCGCCAGCTCAGCAAGAGTCCCGATCCCGATGTGGTGCACGCGGCCGGGGAAGCCCTGGCCGGGCGATCGTCAAAGACCATGGCCCTGTCCTCGGTGTTCGCCAGCGAGATCCGCTCGGCGAAGAAGATCTAGACTCAGGCATCCCGTGCGCCTTTTCCGGCGCCATCGTGCGCGAGCGCCTGTAGACTACGTTCTCCCAAGGAGATCCCGCGTGCTTTCACCCAAGCTTCTCAAGCAACTGGCCGAGCAGCATGGAACCCCGCTCTTCGTGGTCGACCATCGCGTGGTTCGGCGCAACTACGCCACCTTCAAGAAGTATCTGCCGCGCGTGCAGGCCTACTACGCCGTCAAGGCAAACCCCGACCCCGGCATCGTGCGCACCCTATTCAAGGCGGGCGCCAGCTTCGATGTGGCCTCCATGCCCGAGTTCATGATCGTGCACGAGAACATCCAGTCGATGCCCGCCAAGAAGCGACAGAACTGGATCTGGGACAAGATCATCTACGCCAACCCGGTGAAGGACAACCGCACCCTGGCCGAGCTGGATCCCTACAAGCCGCTCGTCACCTACGACAGCCTAGCCGAGGTGGGCAAGGTCAAACGCCACGCCCCGCACGCCGGTCTCATCCTGCGCATCAACGTGCCCAACACCGGATCGGTGGTGGAGCTGTCGTCGAAGTTCGGCGCCTCACCCGGCGAGGCCGTGGATCTGATCGAGGCGGCTTTCAACGCCGGGCTGGTGGTCGAGGGCTTGTCCTTTCACGTGGGCAGTCAGTGCACCAATTTCCAGAACTACGTACAAGCCCTGGGCATCGCCGACAGCATCTTCAAGGAGGCCTGGGACCGCGGCTACGACAAGGTCAAGATCCTGGACATCGGCGGCGGTTTTCCCGCCCCCTATGACCAGCACGTGCGGCCTTTCGCTGAGCTGGCCAAGACGCTCAACACCGAATTCGAGCGCCTGTTTCCGCCGGAGATGGAGATCCTGGCCGAACCGGGCCGTTTCCTGGTTGCGACGGCCGCCACGCTCGTGGTCGAGATCATCGGCAAGGCCGTGCGCAACGGCAAGCAGTGCTACACCGTCAACGACGGCGTATACGGCACCTACTCGGGCGTACTCTTCGATCATTGCCAGTACCACTTCAAGGCGTTCAAGAGCGGCCCCACCCAGATCTCGTCGGTGTTCGGACCCACCTGCGATGCGCTCGACGTGGTGTCGGTGGCCGAGGAATTGCCGGTCAATCTGGATCTGGGCGACCTGCTGGTGAGCGAGAACATCGGCGCCTACACCACGGCCAGCGCCACCAATTTCAACGGCATGCCCCGGCCCAAAGTGGTGGCGGTTGGGGACGGACCAGAAACCGACCGATAGGCTAGAGACGCAAAACCGCGGCGCTGGGGATCATCCCTTTGACACTCGGGGCTCGAGGACCGACCCTGCCGCCGCGAAGCAAGAGCGCCCCAGCGACCAGCAGGGCCACCGTCGCGAGCGCGAGCACGATCCACAGGTTGCGTCGCGACCGCCGGACTGCGGCCACGCCTCCTCGGAGAGGCGAGGTGAACGAAGCCGCGGGCCAGGCCTGGTTGATGGGCTTCGCCGCGGGCGCAAGAGGAGGAGTGGCGAGGCCAGGCAAGTCCGCCTTGTTCACGCCACCAGCGCCCGCCACGGGCCATTCGGCACCAGCGGGGGCCGGGACTGCCGGAGGACGCGCAGCCGCTTGCGGGTCCGCTGCCTGGTCACCTCCCGCTGGGGCCGGCCGAGCCTTGCGCGAACGCGCGAGCTCAACCAGAGTTGGCACCTCGCCGTCGGCTCCGCTACCGACCGCGACGGCCGACGCCTCCTGACCCTCGAGATCGGACGCGCCATTGGCCGGACGATCCGTCTGCGCGCGCTGCGGGTCGCCGTCATCGCGAAGCCAGAGGTCCGGATTGGGGCCGAGCAGATCGCGTAGTTCGGCCGCCAGCTGCGGCGCGGAGTAGAGCAGACCGTGCCGGTGCGCCACCTCGCGCACAGAATCGGCAAACGATTCTGCATCCTGGAAGCGCTCGTCGCGATCGAGCGCCAGCGCCTTGTCGAACACGCCCTGGAGCTCGGCCGGCAGGCTGGGACATTTCGTCGCCAGCGACGGCACCGGCTGTGCGTAGATTTCTTCGGCTGGGGTATTGAGATCGCCCGCGTACACCCTCTCACCGATCAAGGTTTCGTATGTGCTCACGCCCAGCGAGAACAGGTCGCTGCGCGAGTCGATGGGCTGGTTGTGCGCCATCTCGGGCGACATGTAGCCCACCTTGCCGCGCACCCGGTAGAACGCCGACGAGTAGGTCGCGGCCTTGGCGATGCCGAAGTCGGACAACTTCACCTCGCCTTCGGCCGAACAGAGGATGTTGGAAGGCGACAGGTCGCGGTGGATGATGCCCAGGGGCTCGCCCGACGACGAGCGACGACGGTGGGCGTAGGCCAGACCGGCCAGGATCTCCAGGGCGACGTGCAGGATGGCCTGGGCCGAAAGTGGGCGCTTGCGCCGCGCACGCCAGGAAATCGAGCGCAGATCGGCACCCCGCACGTACTCCATCACGATGAAAAGCCGGTCATCCGAGGTCACCAGGTCAAAGGTGCGCACGATGTTCTGGTGGTCGAGGGTGGCCGAGATCTTGGCCTCGCGAAAAAAGAGGTCGCGAAACTCGGGCCGGCTGGTGAATTCCGGCAGAAGCTGCTTGAGCACGACTTCCTTCTCGAAGCCGCCAGCGCCGATCTTCTTGCCCACATAGATGGCCCCCATGCCTCCCTCGGCCAGATACCGCTCGATGCGGTATTTTCTCGCGGGGACCTGTGCCACCATTGCCCAAACAGTAAGCTCACCGGTCGCCGGACGCAACGTCACCCTGGCACCCATGGCATCCAACTTGGCCGCCTTGCTCAGTCTGCGCCGCAGCGCAGAGGAAGAAGCTGTGAAAGCCTTGGGCGCAGCCACAGTAAGCCGCCTGCGCGCCGAAAAGGAACAGCAGCAACTGGATTCCGCGGCTGGACGGGCGCGCCAGGCCTTGCAGCAGGAAACGAAGTGCCGCGCGACCGCGCCGGCAGTCGCCGCCGATGGACTCCAGCGTGAACGCTATCGCCAGCGACTAACCGCGGCCTTGGCGCGGACTGCGAAGAAGGCGAGCCTTCACCGGCGGGGCCCGCTCGACCAAGCCCGGATCGCAGAAAGTGCGGCCGCCGCGCGTGTCCGCCAGGCGACAGAGGAGCGCCTGGCTATCGAGAAGCTGAAGGCACGCCAAGATGCCGAGAACGACAGGCAGAGCGAGCGCCGGGTCGAGGACGCGGTCGGCGATCTTGTTCACAGTTCGCACGCCCGACGCAAGCCGGGGGCGTGAGGGCGGAGCGAAAGCTAGCTCTTCACCACAGAGAGCACAGAGAACACAGAGATCGGAAAGGAAGAAGGGCTTTGGACCGGACAAACCCAACCCTTCCCTTTCCGGTCCGGCTCTGTGGCCTCTGTGCTCTCTGTGGTGAAACAGCTAGCTAGAGCTTGTCGGGAAATTCGGAAGCCTGATCGCGCTGGCTGGCCATCCCGTGCTGGTGCGGCTGTGGCCAGCTTCCGATTTCCGCTGGGAGAGGCGCCATGGTCCGCTCGCCCCGCTCATGC
>Ga0265330_10000516_pt1 | contig 25588 bp, 18 predicted proteins | sample 41919metaG_FD_202083 | JGI IMG/M metagenome (GOLD analysis project Ga0265330, IMG submission 202083) | Rhizosphere microbial communities from Carex aquatilis grown in University of Washington, Seatle, WA, United States - 4-19-19 metaG | ecosystem: Host-associated > Plants > Roots > Rhizosphere...
CGGCTGGTAGCAAGGGTTCGATCCGTATCCATTCCGCATCACTCAGTTCGTGCCGGTGCATTCACAGACGAAGCCACCGGACGAGCCCTCGCGCAAATTCTTGGTCCCCGAATTTGGGGACAGGCCCGATCCGGGCCGCTGGCTGCGTCGGGCCTGCGCTTCCGGTCCTCAAGTACATTAGTACATTCCGGTCCGGTTCTCGGCCCTCCTTGCCAGCAGCCCGGCTTGTCGGCCGGATGCTAAGGGACATTGCAGTCTACGGCCTACCCAGCTGCGGCCAGGGATTGGCTCACCGTCGTTGGGTTCGGACGTACCTGCTCTCGGCCTATCAGCGTGAGGCGCCGGCGTCTGGCTCAGTTGGATCAGGCTTGCGGGGAGGTGCAGGTGCGGGCGAGCCGTGGTCCTCGCGCAGCTTGGCGGCCAGCTTGTCGAGCAAGAGCTGCTCAAGGTAGTGGGGCAGGTCGGGCAGAGTGGCCACGACACGCGTGATATCGCGACCGTCGCCGTCACTGGTTCGGATGAGCTCGAGAGACCCCTTGTGGAGCTTCTGGCCTTCCGGGTAGTCAAACAGGATGTAACCGGCGGTCTCGTCCTTCTCGCGAATCACGCAATTGCGGTCGATGCGCAAGAAGCGCACAGCTGTCGGCCACACATCGGCCATCGAATACGGGACCGTGCTCACGCTGCGCGCCTCTGCCGCGAGCGGCGCGATGCACAGCCCCGCCAGGATGAGCACGAGTGACGGCGTCCGGCGTGACAAGCCTCGTGTCACGAGGGATCCCCCTGCTCGACCGCGCGTTTGGATTCGACAACCAAGGTGCGCAAAGAGCGGGAACCTTCGCCCACGGCCCAGAGTGCGAGAAATCCCCATCCCACGTACCACACAAACTGGATTCCATGCAGCGCGATGGCGTAGGCCCCGCCAAAGTGGCTGACCGTGGTCGCGGGCAAGTAGGCGCCCAGAGCAATGAGGACGCCGGCATGAAACTGGCCAACCAGACCTGGCGAATTGGGCAGAGAGATGAGCACGCCGGTGAAAGCCATAGTCGCGAACGCACCCGTGAGAGGAATGGCCAGCTGCATGTCGCGCGCCAGAAGCCACATTCCAAATCCGTTGCTGAACCAGTAGAGCACCGTCTGGGCCAGGAAAGGAATCATGTCGCGTGCCTCGCGCAGGGCTCGAAAACCGTGGATCAAGGCGCGCAGCTTGTCGGCCAGGCGCTCGGCCGTGGCAGGCGCCAAGCGCCGCAGAAGGGTTGCCGCCAGGACGAGCCGAATCGTGGCCTCGGTCCAGCGCAGGGCGCAGGCGAGAAAGATGGTCAGCGAGAGGAAGCCAATCAGGGACAACCAAGCGGCGCCGGCCAGGACCGACGAGTAGCCCGACACACCCGCCCGAAAAGCCAGCATGTATGTGACGAAGAAGAGGATGGAGATCACCAGCCCGTCCACGATACGCTCCACGGCGACCGTGCCCAGCAGGGCGCTCATGCGCGACTGCCCACCGCGCACGACGTAGTACGGCCGCGCGAATTCGCCCAGCCGAAAGGGCAGGGCCAGGATGGCCATGAACCCCACGGTCGAGATGATCATCAGGCGGCGGAAGCTCAGGGACACGCCGATCGGACGCAAGAGGTACTTCCAGCGCCACGCTCTGAAGAGATGCGTGGGGACCATGGTGGCCGCGTAGAGCAGAACCGCCGAAAGCGGCAAGCCACGCAGCACAGACGCCGTGGCTGAAAGGTCTATCTTGCGAATCGCCAGCCAAAGGCACAGCGTCCCCACCAGCAACGACAGGAAGATTTTGACAAAGAGCTTCAAGGGGATTGACCTTCTTCTTTGCGCAGAGCGCGCATCAGGGGAGTTCGCCCAACAAGATACGGCGGGGATTGTCGCCGAGCAATCGCTTGACCCCGTCGGGGCCCAGACGCTTCTCGATCCAGGCCAACCCCGCAGCGACAGGCCGGCTGTCTTCCGGGGCGTGCATATCGGAGGCCGCGGCATGGGCCAGGCCTTCCTCGACCAAGCGGCGGGCTGTCTTGACTTCAGCGCGGTCGCCCGTGCCGGACAGCGCAACCAGGTCCACAAGCAGCGCAGCCTGGCGGCTCAATCCCTCGGCCACGGCGGTGTCCCGCTGCACCGCCAAATATCGTTCGGGGTGGGCCAGAACAGGAAGTCGGCCGGAAACTCGAATGTCGAATAGGGCTGCCTCGAGCCGGGGCGGCAGGACCACCGGGCTGATCTCGAAAAGAAAGGCTTTGCCGCCGTCGTAGCAGGGCAGTTCGCCTTGGCGCAACCGGGAAGCGAAGATGTCGTCCCAATAGTTCTCGGCACCGAGACGCAGGCGAACTTCAGGAAGCAGCTTGGCGACTTCCCCGCTTACCTGCTCAAAGGTCAGTCTCACTTCGTCGAGCGGGGGCTGAAACCTTCCGGCGAACTGGTGGGGAGTGGCGCATAAGTCAGAGAAGCCCATTTCGCACAGTGCCCGCACCATGTTGAGACAGGTCGCGAGATCGCCGGGGCCGTCGTCAAGGCCAGGCAGGAAATGTGAGTGGAGATCGACGTAATGCGCCACGGCGTTTGCCGGGAGACAATAGCGAATTCGGCGCTGGTTTGAGCGTTTCTTTTCGTGCCGCCTGCCAGGTGACAGAAAACGCGTTCGGCGTACGCTTCGGACTTGCACAAAGGCGCAAAGAGATCGAAGAGTGATCGTGCTGGGAGGCACAAGTTTGATGAGCGACAAGGTCGTGCTGCCACGTCTGGACTTACCAGGTCAAAAGACCCACTGGGCTGTTGTGGCCGTCATTGGCGGGGGCGTTCTTGTGTTGTTGATGGCTGCTATTTTCCTTATCGTCGTGCACAAGCAGCAGGCTGGGCAGGAAGCGGCCGCTCGGGCAATGGAAGCCCGCGCCAAGGAGGCTGCCTCACAGGTGGAGAGGTTGAAGCTCGAAGCGGTGGCCGCGGTTGAGAGGGCGAAGGCAGCTGCAGCGGCTGCGGCTGCCGAGAAAGCGAAACCCACGACTCCGGTCGCGGCTGGCGACGATGGCAACAAGACGACGGGGTCGTCGGATGGCGATTCGGGCAAGTCCGGACAGAGGAAAAAGGCGCGCAAGCCATCGGGGGGGCGCAAGCCGGGAAGGGTGGCAGGAGGTAAGGGCGGCGGAGTGCCGTCGGAATCGACCAAGAAGACTGACGCGTCCGTTGATGCGTTGCTGCGCGGCCTGAAGTGAGCGCCGCCAGGCGCGCAGGGCGCGAGTCGCCAGCGTCCGGTCCGCCGATGCGGCACCGGTTGGCGCTGCGCGCGCGTGAATTTGTGTTAGATACTAGATTGATAGGTCGTCTTTCCCCAGTGAACACTGCACATCGCAAGGAGCTACATGGCTGAGGCACAAGAGAACTCGGTGCTGACGTCTCTTAAGGAACTTCGCAGGCAGGAAGAGGAGCGGGTCAAACAGGAGAAGGCAAAAGCCGATGCAAAGGCCGAAGCTGACCGGCGGGCGAAAGAGGAGACTGACCGGCGGGCGAAGGAAGAGGTCGAGCAGGCACGCCTGGCGGAGGAGAACCGTAAGAAGCGCGCCGAAGATGAGAAGCTGGCGCGCGAGCGCGAGGAGAAATTGCGGGTCGAGGAGGCCGAGCGCCGAGCGCGCATCGATGCTGAGATGAAGCTGCAGCACGAGCGCATGCGACTCGAGGTTCAGGCCAAGGCGGCGGTGCAGACCAAACCCGCGCCCAAGGGCCTCATCATCGGCATTGTGATCGGCGTGTTGGTCATCGGCGCCGGTGTGGTGGCGAAGATAAAGTCGGACCATGCAGCCGCCGAGGCGCAGGCCAGGATTGTGGCCCAGAAGGAACGCGACGAGTTGGTACGCAAGCAACAGGAACAGGAGATGGCCTTCCAGGCTCAGATCGCCAGGCTCACAAAGCAACTGGGCGAAGCCAAGAGCGATGCCGACCGCGAGGCCCTGAAGCGACAGATCGAGGAAGCCAGTTCGCGTCGTGCGGCCAGCAGCGCCGCCACCCGTCCCCGCGCGCAGAAGGAAACCGCGTCCAAGCCCGAGGCACCGCAGAAGTTCATCAAGGACAAGAAGAAGGTATCGGACGACCCGCTCGACGGGATCTAGTGAACGGTCCGAGAGTAGTCGGAACCACGGAACTACCCCTCTTGCGGGCCATGCCGTGGTAAAAACGCGGACATGAGTGGCCGTGAGCTTTTTGAACGCAACCGAGCGCGACTCCTCGATCTGCTCAAGCAACTCGCCTACGAGGAGCGCGAGGTCATCCTGTCGTCGGGGCAGAAGAGCAACTTCTACATCGACTGCAAGCAAGCCGTGCTGAGTGCCGAAGGCCACTTCTTGGTCGGTTGGCTGTTCAATCGCGTGATTGCCGAGCATGCCCCCGAGGTGGAAGCCGTGGGAGGCTTGACCATGGGCGCTGACCCACTGGCCTCGGCTGTGGCCACGGTCAGCTATCTGGGCGGGCGGCCGTTGGATGCCTTCTACGTGCGCAAAGAAGCCAAGGGCCACGGCACGGGACAGTGGCTGGAGGGACGCAAGCTGCTTCGGCCCGGTATGCCCGTGGCGATCCTCGAGGACGTAGTGACCACGGGAGGATCGGCTCTCAAAGCTATCGCGCGCGCGCGCGAGTTCGGCCTCAAGGTCAGCCTGATCGTCGGCCTGGTAGACCGCGAGGAAGGCGGACGTGAAGCGTTGGAACGAGAGGCACCGCTGCAGACTCTCTTCCGACGGAGGGAGTTCATTTGATGCCGACGCTGAGGTCGCTGGGAAGCGCGTTGGTCTGTGCTGCGGCGCTGGTCGGGTGTGCCCAGTCGGCTTCCAAGCCCGTCAATTTCTCCGATGCCACTCGCAACTATCGACCGACGGACTATTCGTCTGTCTACGACAGTTGGACACGACACGCGAAGCTGTGGCAGGAGGTGGGCACAGTCATTGAAGCGTGGGCGACCTACAAAAGCTGGGATTTCCGCCAAGCCTATGTGTCGTACTACGCCAGTGTCTATGACTTGTCGGACAGCGACCGCGCCACGCTCCTTCGCTCGCAGCTGGAAGCGTCGCGGGCCAGTCACGAATTCCATGTCGCGGTACAGACGACCACCGACAAGTGGAACGATCTCGATCGCAAGAATTCGGCCTGGCGGGTCACGCTGCTCGACGCTACCGGGGACGAACTGAGTCCCACTTCGATCCAGGTCGTTAAATTGCCTGAGCTGTACGAGAGTCAATTCTTTCCCAGCCGCACTGAATTCACCCGCAGCTACGAGATCAGCTTCGCCCGAACAGGAAGCGGTGGACAGGCATTTTCTGGCCCGGCAAGCGGTCGCCTGGTCTTGCGCTTCACCTGCCCGGCGGGTCGCATCGAACTCGTTTGGGACTCGAAATAGGAACTCAGGCGCGTTTCTTGGCCGCACCGCCGCCAGGCGAGTGCTTCCCATTGCGTTTGCCGGCGGGCTCATCGAGGTCAGCGAAGTTGTCCTCTGCCTCGCGCTTGTACAGGTCGGCCTCGCGGTCAAAGAAGTCACGCTCGATGGCGCTGAAGGCACCGCTGATGCGCTTGCCAGTCTGCGAGGCGCTGTCGTCTGACGAGCGGGGCGCGGGTCGGGCGGCCGTAGGCGCAGTCCGGCCACCGCTGGTTCCTCGGACCTGGCCCTTGCCCGAGCCCTGGGCAGTCGTCCGGGATTCGGGCGCGGGCACCGGTGACGTCGCGGCCGTCGACTGAGGCTTGGGCGCATCGAGCTTCTGCACCTCGGCCACTAAGTCCGGATCGAGTGCGACCGAGATGCCTCTGGCGGGAGTCCTCAAGGCGTTCGCCGACGCGCGTGAGGACGGAGAAATGGAAAGCGTACCGGTTGCCCGGCCGGTGTGACCTGATCTTGGCGAGGGCGACGCATCCACAGGGTGCGAGGGCGCGGCCGCGACGGGCGACGGGCTGGATTCCGCACGCAGTGGCTCTGCTGAGGCCGGCGGCCCCAGGGGCGTAGTTGCCCTTTCCAGGTTGCCTAGCTCAGCCATCAAGACAGGATCGAGCTCGACAGAGATGGCCCTGGCGCGCGGCTTGTCGGTCGTAGATCGCTGCGAAGGGGTGATCGAAAGTGTGCCCGTGACCCTGGCAGTGTTGGGCCTATCGCCTGGGCCGGTCCCGGCCGTCACAGGTTGCGCAGCGCCGGAAGACCCAGCCTGTGGAACCAGCTGCGGGAGTGAAACGGAAGGAGAAGCCATCATCGCGGTCGAGTTGGTCTCGGTGGGGAGTCCCGGATCAATCTCGATGGATATGCCACCACCCGCGCCGTGCGGACCCCTGTTCTGACGTCGTTGGTCCGAGGGCGGAGCGGCCTGCAGCGTGCCCGTCGCACGATCGGTGTGTGCCGGAGACACGGCGGGCATGGCTGTGATTTCGGCCGGCACAACGACCGGGACTGGCGAGATTGCCACTTCCACGAGAGCGGCGTCGATGGTGACCGAGGGGCGGTTGCGCCGGTCGGACTTGGCCTGACGGCGGTTGCCGCCCATGCTGACGTCAATACTGCCCGAGGCCCTGACCGCACCGGCCCCCGCCGCTTGCGCAACTGGCACCGCAGAGGTGTCAGTCGGACTAGGCGCGGGCATTCCAGGCGCTGTGTCGCCGAGGATGGGCATGCCGAGGGTCGGCGTCTGAACCGCCGCGCGGCGTTGGCCTTTCCTGCGACTCGGCTCTCCCCTGCGCACATCCGCTTGCCCGATACGCACGGGCGTCAGCCTTTGCGACAAGGGAATGCTGTCCTCAGAATTTACGATGCGGGCCGTTTGCCAGAATTTCTCCAAGGCTGGGGCGGACGCGGGAGCGGCCTGCTGGGGCTGACGCCGGGTCAACACGCCCAGATCCGCCAAGCGGGTGAGAATGCGGACCGTGTCGAAGACACGGAATGGGCTCTCGTCGATGATGTCGGTGAGCGTGCGTCGCCCGTCGCACAGGCGGAGCACCGGCGTGACCTCGGAGGGCACCGTGGCCTTGGCCAGCCTTTCGTCGTTCTTCCCATATACTGACGAAGCAGGCCCGATGCCCTTGATGGCGTGGGTGTAGTCGCGCACAAAGCGTTCCGCCTCGTCCATGACCTGATCGAACTTCTGGCGGAATTGGGTCCGTCGGGCCACGGCGCGCAGGCGCACCTCGATCTGGGCGTCTTCCCACAGCAAAAGATGGTGAATGGCAGGTGGGCCTTGCAGCGATCCCACCTGGGCTCCGGCTATTTCGCCCTCGGAGAAGAGGATCTCGCCCCGGTGATTGGCGCGTTCGAGTTGCAGCACGCCCGAACGCGGCAGTGCACACATCACGCGGATGAGGGAAAAGAATCCAAAGTCGGCCAGCGTGCCGTCGACGCTGGCCTCACGGCCCTGTGCGTGGGTCTCGAGACTGTTGAGCGAGACAAGAATTCGGCTGGCCGCGATCACGTCGCGCACGAAGACTGGCGTGGGCAGAAAATCCATCGACCCGCACTCAAGTACGCCGGGGCGTAGACTGGCAGGTCCGAGGACCAGGAGAGGCAAGGTGCGGGTTTCTTCGCTGGCGCGCAGCTGGCGAAGCAGGGTCAGGGTCTTGTCGTAGGGCGGTCGCGCGGCAATCACCGCGATCTCTGCAGCCGATGCCTTGATCAGAAAGGCCGCTGTTTCCGGGGCCGCGCAAGCGGTGCTGCGCCAGGAAGCGCCCTGGAAACCGTAGACGAGCGATTCGAGCCCCTTGAGGTCTGAGTCAACCAGTAACGCTGCGAATGTGCGGGCCATTTTTCTGCTGGGAAACGAGGACCGAGAAGCAGACCTTGTCCAGTATAAGCCAGGCAGGGCAGCCAGCGCACGCCGATTAGCTCATGACGGGCTTTCGCGGAAGCGTGTGCGCTGGGTGTGATCCCCGTCACTCTCCTGGAGGTGCCGCCCGGATTTGAACCGGGGAATAAGGGTTTTGCAGACCCTTGCCTTACCACTTGGCCACGGCACCGGACTTCTTCGCCCGGGTATTTAGCACAAACTCAGCGGAAAGCGGCAACCCTATCTCCGGGGCCGCGACCCGTCGTTGCTGTGCCGGGGCTGTCCGCCGATTGGGTTGCCTGAACATCTGAGTAGTTGAACTCCGACTCGCAAGATGGGCGCTACTTGATGCCGCCCAGGAGACGGAGCAAACCGTCGAGGATGGTGAGCGGGTGGGGCGGACAGCCAGGAAGGTAGAGATCCACAGGAATGTCAGCAGGGATGCCGTCGCCACAGGTGGATGAGCCAGCAAACGGGCCGCCGCTGATGGCGCAGGCGCCAGCGGCGATCACCAACTTCGGTTGCGGGACGGCTGCCAAGGTCTCGCGCAACGCAAGGGCCATGTTCGTGGTGATGGGCCCAGTGACCACGATGCCGTCGGCGTGGCGGGGCGAGGCCACAAACTGAATCCCGAACCGGCTGATGTCGAACACCACGATGCCAGTGACGTTGAGGTCGGCCTCGCAGGCATTGCACCCGCCGGCGGACACCTGGCGCAGCTTGAGCGAGCGACCGAAGAGTCCGCGCATCTTGCGGTCGAGCGCAGCGGCCAGGGTCATCTCGCGACCAGACAGCATCAAGTCGCTGCGCGTGCGCGCGGCGAGGCGGAAGTCGTTGGTGAAGCGGATTGCGTCCTGGCTGCAGGCTTGGGAACAGACCGGGCAGAAGAGGCACGCGCCCAGGTCCAGACGCAGCGGATTGGTCTTGATGGCTGCGGTTGGGCAGGCGTCCGCGCAGCCATGGCAGTCAGCCTGACAGCGAGACGGATCCAGGGCGGGCCGGCCGCGGAACTGCGATGGCAGTTCGGCGCGGCCCTTGGGAAAGTCAATCGTCCGGTAGCCCTGGCGAAGTCGTTCCCAAAGACGGCGCATTAGAGATCGTGCCCCGCGTACGACAGATTGAAGCTCTTGTTGCAGAGGGGGAAGTCGGAGATCTGGCCGCCCCGCATGGCCATGGCCAGGCCGAGCCAGTTGTGAAAGGACGGATCGACGACTTTGTACGCCGCCAGCTTGCCTTTGTCGTCGGTGGCCACTACATGCGCGATCTCGCCCCGCCAGCCCTCGACCAGAGCGACCACCAGCGCGTGCGGGCGGGGTTCGTGAAGGGCAACGCTCCGAGCCCCGTCGGGCAGCGCCGCCACCTGATCGCGAACCAAGGCAATCGAGTCTTCGGCTTCGCGACGGCGAATTTGGGCCCGCGCCATCACGCCGCCCGAGGACGTGGCGGCGGGCTCCATGCTCATACGACGGTAGATCCCCGCGGGATGGTCGCGCCTTACGTCGCGGTCGCAGCCGCTGGCGCGAGCGGCAACTCCCACCAAGCCGAGTGTCTCGGCCAGGGCAACGCCAACCACGCCGGTGCCTTCGAAGCGCGATACCACCGCCGGGGTTTGGAAAACCACGTCGGCAATGTGGCGCAGATCAGTGCTGGCGGCCTCCAGGCGTGCCAAGAAGGCCTCGCGGCGCGCGGCTGGCAGATCGAAGCGCACGCCGCCCGGAATGACCAGGCCGCGGCCAAAGCGGCTGCCACAGATTTCCAACGAAAGATTGAGAAACTCGCCGCGCAGTCGGCCGAACCAAGACGCGCCGGGCAGGTAGCCCACGTCGCTGCACAAGGCGCCCAGATCGCCGACGTGGTTGGCCAGTCGCTCCAGTTCCAGCACAATGCCTCGCATGGCCTCGGCTTGCGGCGGCGGCGTGGTGCCCGTCAGCGCCTCCAGCGCTATGCTGTACGCGAGAGCGTGCCCGACGCTGGTATCGCCTGCGACGGTCTCGGCGACGACCAAACGGCGCGCAGGCGACGAGCGGAGCAACAAGGCCTCGGCGTCTCTGTGCTGGTAGCCGAGCTGGATCTCCAGGTGCAGGACAGTTTCGCCGTGACACTGGAAACGGAAGTGGCCGGGCTCGATGATGCCAGCGTGCACAGGGCCGACCGCCACCTCGTGGATTCCGGGGCCTGCGACACGGAAGAAGGGATATGCGTCGGGACCGACGCCTGAATTCCTTGGCCCTTCTAGTTCGGCGTGGCGACGGAGCGGTTTGGGCCAGGGGTGGCCTTCGGGAACAAGGCCGTACTCTTCCAGGATCTCGCGCTCGAAACCCTGGGCCTGCGGCAGGTCTGGCGTTAGCGCTGGGTAGCGATTCACGAGAGGAAAGCCGGTGCTGAGCAAGCCGAGGCGTTGACTCTTGTCGTCAGCGAGCACGGCCAACAACACGCGGCCGGGTGCTTGGCCAGGCAGAACCGCCATCGCCGCCAATCGCGCTTTCGCCGAGCAAGCGCTGAGCACCGCCCGTCGAAAGTCGTCCATCGATACCGATGGGATATCGGCCCGCGCGACGGCTTGGCCATTGCGGACGGTGCGGATGGGCGGAGCCAAGACCGAGGGCAGAAGCGTACCGGCGCTGCTGTCCATCACGGCGCTGGCCTCACGATGCGGGCGGCCTGTTCCAACATGTCGCGCAGGGGGCGTGGCATCCAAACGCCCAGGATCGCAAGTACGACCAGCGGAAGCACGACCACCACGCCGTCGAGCAGACTGGCCTTCTCGGCCATGCCTTCGCGGGGAGGCGTGCCCCAGGCCATGGCCATGGCGTGGCCGAATATGCCGATGAAGGCTGTGCCAGCGGCGGCCAGAAAGACCACCAGCACCACGATTGCGTGCGCATCGACAGCGGCTTTCGCCGTCAGCAGTTCGCTCATGAAGGTACCCGAGGGCACCACACCGATGAGGCCCAGCAGTCCAAGCAAGAGGCCGCTTCCCCACAGCGGCGCGGCCCGCAGCGTGCCGCGCAGAGATTTCATCTCGTGGGTTCCGTAGATCTGTCCCAGCCGACCTGCGCAGAAGAACCCTGTGGTCTTGGCCAGGGCATGGTTGGCAGCGTGAAACAGGGCCGCAAAGGTTCCCAGCCCGCCCAGGCTCAGCCCAATGGCGATGATTCCCATGTGCTCGACGCTGCAGTAGGCGAGCAAGCGCTTGGCGTCGCGCTGAAAGAGAATGAATGCCGCTGCAACCACCATGGAGATCACGCCGAATAGAGCGAGCAGCCGCAGCGACCAACCAGTCCCGCCCGTGGCTGCTTCCACCACCGGGATGTAGCGCATGATGCAGTAGAGAGCGGTGTTCAACATCACGCCCGAAAAGATCGCGGACACCGGCGCAGGAGCCTGGCTGTGGGCATCGGGCAGCCAGGTATGCATGGGGGCCAGACCCGCCTTGGTACCGTAGCCAACCAGAAGGAAGATGAATCCGATCTTGAGCGGAGAGGGATCGAGCAGAGGCGCCACCTCGCGCAGTCGCGTCCACAACATGGCGTCCGACGGCACCGGCAGGGCGCGCGTGGCCGAGGCGCCGACTAGCAGCGTGCCCATGAAAGCGATGGCGATGCCGACCGAGCAGATCACCAGGTATTTCCAGGTCGCTTCCAGCGATTCGCGTGAACGGTGCAGGCCGATGAGGAAAGTAGTGACCAGCGTGGTCGATTCGATGCCAACCCACATGAGCCCAAGGTGATTGGAGAGAAGCACCAGGGTCATCGCCGCCATCGAGCCGAGCCAAAGAGCGCCAAAACGACGTGCCCGGCGGGCATCCAGTGCATGCTCGTGGCGAAAGTAGCGACTCGCAAAGACGGTGCTCAATGCGAACACCAGCGCCAGAAGCAAGAGGTGATAGGCGGAAAGCGCGTCGATAAATAGCCAGCCGCCCAAGGCGTTCAAGGGACCGAAGCTGAACACCGCGGCGGACAACCACGCCGCAGCCAGCGCGGCGGTGAGCACACCCGTGGTGAGTACGGTCTGCACAGCGCGAGCCGATGGCAAGAGCAGGCACAGCCCCGTGCCGGCAATCGGAATCGCCAGCACGGCAACCAGGAGCATGGCCAACAGGTGCACCATCACCCCTTGAGCAGGTTGAGCTGATCCACGTCGATGGAATCGAACTCGCGGTTGATTTGCAGGATCACGATGCCCATCACGAAGACACCAACCAACAGATCGAGAAGCAAACCCAGTTCCACGATGAAGGGCATCTGCGCAGCCAGGCTTTGACCGAAGACGTAGGCGCCGTTTTCGATGAGCAGGTAGCCGATGACCTGGGTGATGGCTTTGCGCCGGCTGACCAGCACGAGAAAGCCTATGAGAAAGGTCGCGAAAGATGTGGGCACGAAAAGGTGCGTGTGGCCCGCTGCGGGCAAAGCCAGCACGCTGGCCAGCCAGAACGAGATCCCGACCAGCACACCAGCCAGCAACACCGAAAGGTGCAGACTGACAAAGGGTTCGACGTCGCGGCGCACGTTTGCGCCACGCAAGGCGCGCGTGAGCAAACGGGGAATGAGAATCGCCTTCAGCAACAGCGCACCGGCCGCCATGATGAGGACGTGGGCGGGATGGGCCGAAGGGTTTTCCAGATAGTGCGCGACAGGCAGAAGTGCCAGCGCCGCACCCTGCAGCGCCGAGGCGCGCACGCAAGCTGCCAGACGGCTGGTGTAGACGACGTAGAGGTCGAGCGCGAGAACCGCGAGCAAGAGAAGATCCGCGTATCCGGTCACGGGGTACCTCGATAGAGCAGCACGGTCAGTCCCAGAGCCGCGATGACAGAGGCCCCGATGAGAAACTGCGGCACCCGTGGCAGGCGGATGCGAGCGGTCACCGATTCGACGATGCCCACCAGAATGGAAACCGCGACGGTGCCAGCCACGAACACGCCTATGCCCAGCGCACCTCCGGCAGGCGGAACCGGAAAAACCATGTGCACAAACAAGCTGGCGAAGAGAAACAGCTTGAGCGCGCTGGCGTAGAGCACGAAGGCGAGATCGGGGCCGCCGTGATCCAACACCATCACCTCGTGAATCATGGTCAGCTCGAGGTGGGTTGTGGGATCGTCGACGGGCATACGCGAGTTCTCTGCCAGCAACACGCCGAAGAGAGCCACCGCGGCCGCGGGTAGGGCCGGGTGCGCGGGGCCCCAGGTTTGCCAAGGCGAGGCCCATGCCTCGGCGAACGAGGCGGTGCCCGCGGGGACGCAGACGATGGCGAGCACCAGGAAGAGCGCAGGTTCCGCCAGGGCCGAGAAGGCAGCCTCGCGACTGGCGCCCATGCCCTCGAAGCTGGAGCCGGTGTCGAGCGCGGCGGCCATGGTGAAGAAACGGCCGAGTCCGAGCAGATAGGCAAAGAGGATGACGTCGCCGGAAAACCCGAGGGGTGCGGTCGCGGCGCCCAGCGGAGTGAGAAGCCCGGCTGCCAGCGCTGTGGCCAGGGTCACAATGGGGCCGGCGCGGAAGACCCAGGTCGTGGTTCGGCTGTAGACCGCGCCCTTGTGCAGAAGCTTCCACAGATCGAGGTACGGCTGCCACGGCGGCGGCCCTTTGCGGCCGGCGAACCAGGACTTGGTCCGGGTGATGATGCCGACCAACAGGGGCGGCAAGACGAGCAAGAGACAGATATGGAGCAGAATGGCCGTCATGTCAGCGTCCCACGGCTCCCGACAATTGCCACAGGACCAGGGCCACCAAGGTTGCCAGGATGTAGACGAGATAGAGTTGCATCCGTCCGTGCTGAATCACTTTCAGACGATGGGCGGCACGCAGAAAGCGGCGCCACGCCGGCAAGAGCACGCGCTCGCCGGCCATGTCACCCACGTGTTTTTCGTAGTGGGCCTCGGTGGGGAAGATTCCGTCGGGCAATCCGCCCGCGTTTCGGATGTGCAGTGCGCTGGAGAAGGGGGCGAGCACGGGGTCCGCGAACGACGCGGACGTGTACTGCATGCGCGCCGTGGCGTGGGGGTAGCCGCACCCCCAGGTCGCGGTTTGGGTGACGGGGCGCGCTTTGAGCAGCTGGGCGCGCAGCAACGCCAGCGCGGTGATCAAGGCGACCAGCACCGTGGCGAGTAGGCTGATTTTGAAGAGCGGGCCCAGGTCAGCGGGCAGGGCTGCTCCACTCAGGTTGACAGCCGCGGGTGCCACGAGGGCCAGGGCACCCGCGGGCCACAGCCCGATGGCCAAGCAAGCCACCGCTGCGCCGAACATGGGCGCGCGCATGGCGAGGCCGACTTCGTGGGCGTGGCGGGCGTGGTCGCTGCGCGCTTCGCCCAGAAACACCACGCCGAAGACTTTCACGAAACAGGCCGCCGCCAAGCCCCCGATGAGGGCCAGGGCCGGCAGGGTGACCAGCGCCACCACTGCGCCTGCTGCGGGCAGGGTGGCTCCGGCGCGGAAGGCGCCCAAGTAGATGAGCCACTCGCTGACAAATCCGTTGAGTGGAGGCAAGCCACAGATGGCGACCGACCCCACCAGAAACGCCGTCGCAGTCGCCGGCATCCGTCGGTAGAGCCCGCCCAGCGATTCGAGATGCCGTGTGCCCGCAGCGTGCAGCACACTGCCCGCACCCTGAAACAGCAGCCCCTTGAAGAGGCCGTGATTGAGCGTGTGCAAGAGCGCGCCAGTGTAGCCCAGCGTGGCCAGCGCGGAGTTGCCGTAGCGCTGGCCCAGAAGTCCGAGCCCGATGCCCAGTGCAATCACGCCGACATTCTCGACGCTGCAATAGGCGAGCATGCGCTTGAGGTCATGCTGCGCCAGAGCGTGAAGCACGCCCACCACCCCCGAAACTGTACCGACCAAAATGAAAACCCCGCCCCACCACGCAGGCGGCGGCCCGAGAAAAGGCAACACGCGCAGAAGGCCGTAGATGCCCATCTTGATCATCACGCCCGACATCACCGCCGAGACGTGGCTGGGCGCCGCCGGGTGAGCGTCGGGCAACCAGATGTGCACTGGCCAGAAACCGGCCTTGGTGCCGAAGCCGCCCAGCGCGAGCAAGAAGCCAACGTTGCTCAGTCCGGTCACTGCCACACCAACCGATTTCATGGCGGCGAAGTCAAACGTGCCTGCCGCCCGCCCCAACAGGGCGAACAAGGCGATGAGCAGAATCACGCCCACGTGGGACGCAATGAGATAGGTCGTGCCCGCGCGCCGGACATCGTCGCGGTCGTTGTCAAAGGTCACCAAGAAGAACGACGAGAGCGACATGACTTCCCACGCCAGCAGGAACAACACCCCGTCGCGCGCCAGTACCACGCCCAACATGGCTGCCAGAAGCAGGTTGAAGCAGACGACGGCCGGCGCGACCCGCCGCTTCCCGAGGTAGGCGTGCAGATACCCCGCGCCGTAGACCGCAGCCAGACCCGACACAACGCATATGCAAAGAGCGAAGAAGGCTGAGAGCGGATCGATCCCCACGCGCCACTCGCCAAGCGGCAGTGCGACCCGAGCCCGCCAGACCAGCGTAGTGCCGCTGCGCAGAGCCAGCAAAGAAGCCACCGCGCCTATGAGCGAAGCGGCGACGGCACTCGCCGTGCCCACATTCAGGGCGGCGCTATCCCGACGCCCCAAGATCGCAGCGAGCAAGGCGCCTCCAGAAAGAGGCACCATCGAGACAAGTAGAAGTTGCAGAGAAATCGACGGTGCTTCCTTGAAATCCACGGTACTTGTACGCCAAGCTGTCAGCCTGTCAAGACCTGAGTGCGGTGCAAGCGACGCTGCGAAATGGGCGTCGGTGGACTAAGATAAAAGACCGTGCCTGCCTTGCTTCGTCTTGGGAAGTACCAACTAGACGGTCCGCTCGGGCTTGACGGAGTGGTGGAGAGCTATCGCGCCCACCAGGCTGCCAGCGGTCCACGCGCGGCAGGCACCGAGCTGTTTGTGATCAAGCTACTGCGCGCAGACCGCGTGCAGCGGCAGGCCTATCCGCGGCTGGCTTCGCGCTTTCTTGCGGCAGGACGGCGGCTGCTGGCCAGTTCGCCGGCGCCCCCAGGCCAGGTGCTCGATGTCGGCGAGGAGGAGGAGGGCGCCTTTGTCGTCTCTGGCTGGCGGGATGGCGTCGATCTCGTGGGGTTGCTCCAGGCGGCTCAACAACAAACAGCAGGCCGCGCAGGATTGGACCCCGCCGTGGTCGGCGTGGTTGGCGGCCCGATGGCGCAGGCCCTCTCCGTCGCGCACGCAGCCGAGCCGCCGCTCTTCCATTTGGGCCTCTGTCCGGGCAACGTCCTTGTCACACCCACGGGCGAAGTCGTGGTTCGGGATTTCGGCCTGTTTGCCTCCTTGCGTGGGGTGGTCGACCACCCCATGGAAAAGTGGCTGTTCGTCGCGCCCGAGCTTCTAGGTGCGGCGATTGGCCCGGACACGCTCGACAGCGGCATAGCCGCGGATCTCTATTCTTTGGGCGCTCTCTTGCATTTTCTCCTGGACGGCAAGCCGCCGTTCCAAGCGAAGTCGCTGGCCGAGCTTTCGCATCGGACATGGGAGCCCTTGCCCGACATCGCGGGCGTTCCGGCTGCGCTCAGCGCCGCCATCCGTGCTTTGACCACGCCTGATCCCGACGAGCGGCCCCGCGGCGCCCAGCTGCTGAGCGAGGCGCTGGCCGGTCGTTCGCTGGCGGCGGAACCCGCGCCGCCCGCGGTCACAAAGGATCTCCACGACGGGTCAGGGCACGGCGCTGTTGTCGTGGCGCCGGCGGGGTACCTGGCGACGCGGCCCCCACGAGGCGGCGTCGCCTCTGCGGCAGCAGGACGCAGCCGCTCGGCGCGTTCGCGCTGGTTGGTCGGTTTGGTCGCATTGGTCGGGCTGCTTGTTGTGACGGTCTTCAGTCTGTTGGCTTTCCGGCTGGCGCGAACTTTCGCTGCCAGGCGCGCTGCCGCGGGCGTGGCCATCGCACAGCGCCGCGCTGGCGAGATGCCGACGCTCGAACCCCAACCCAAGGCGCCGGCGCGTCACCGCTCGCCGGAGTCGTGGCTGCCTGCCATTCCCACGCCTCTGCCCGATGCGGGCGCGAGACCGGGCGCCGACGCCGCTGCCCCACGGGCACCCGAGAACGATGACATTCCGGTTTTTCCTGCGGGGCGCTTTGTCGTCGAGGAATCAGACACGCCCCAGCCCCAACGCGTGCCCAATCACCTGTTCGTCGACACCCAGCCGCATGGCGCGCAGGTCTGGGTCGAGGGCGCGTGGAAAGGCAACACGCCGCTCGACCTGCTGGTCGGCGCAGGAGCCAAGCGGCTGGTGCTGGTGGCCGCTGGATTCCACATGTTGCGCACCACCGTGGATGCGAGCGAGGGCGTCCTGATCCGCCTTGCTCTCGAACCTGTCGCGGGCATGGTGCGCGGCGACGCCTTTCTCAACGTGGTTTGTCGCACGTCGGGAAGGTACCCGCTGTTCATTGACGAAGTGGAAACCGGGCTGCTTTGTCCCGCCCACCTGGTGCCGGTGGCGGCCGGCACACACCGAGTGGGCGCGTTCGTGCCCGCCGAGCGCAAGCTGGCGGCCGTGGAAGTCACGGCTGCTGCGGGCCCCAAGCCGCTCGATGTCCATCTCACGCCGTGATTGACTACTCCAGCACCTCGGTCCAGTTGTAGCGTGAGAACTGACCGGAATAGGGCGATGCCTGCACTGCACTGCCCGCAGTGATAGCGTCGGGCAGGAAGGGCGTGACGTCGTCGAACGTGGTGGTACCGCCGAATACATAGACGCGGCCTCCGATGATCACCGGCGAGGTAGCTGGATTTGTGCTCTGGACCATGTAGCCGAGTCGCTGAGAGACGGCGTTGGACGCCATCTGGTGGATGGTCAGGTAGGTCTGGCCAACGCTGCAGACGCTCGACGGGGCCGCGTACCACATGGTCACCACCTCGAATCCGTTCCCATCGGCCTTCAAGATTCCCAACGGTGTCGAGGTGGGCCGCGCGTTGGTGGGAAGTTGAGAGTCGCACACGACGCTGCCGTTGGCCGCCAGGTGGGTCACGCCGCAAATTTGGTTGGTGCCCGTGGTGAGCACGATTTGGCCACCCGTGCCCCAGGTGGTGTCCTTGACCACGCCCGTGATGTTTCCGTTGCTGTCGGCTTGCGCGAGTTCCTTGGCAAAGATCATCTGCGAAGCCGGCAGGCTGACCGTGTCCAGGTCGAGGTTCGAGTTGGTCACCTGGACCAGGTAGATCTCGTGTGCGTGACTGGAGGCCACGCTATCACGGTCGAGTTGTACCACCGTGGGGGAGAAGTGCAGCGGTTGGTTGCAGGTGAAGTTGTAAGCCAGGGTGAGTCCGCCAGTCAGGGTGTAGCGCCACAGTTGTCCCGAGGTGTCGCCGAAGTAGGCGGCGATGATCTTGTCGTTCTGGCTCTTGGCAAAGTCGCGCGCGGTGGCCACATCGGTCAGCGCCGTGTATTCCTGTACGCAGGTGGCGCTCGGCGATACGCTGCTGGTCGCGATGACACTGCCGTTGATGGCCGACGCCGTGACCAGGGTGCGTCCTTGCGTTGTGCTTCCGTCGGAGACGGCGTAGCCAGAGGTGAAAATGAGTCGGTAGTCGTTGAGACTGGTGGTCTTGTTGAGGAAAAACGCAGGCAAAGAAATCGTGTCGCCCAAGATTTGGTTGTAGGTGTCCGCGCTGGCGCCAACCCCGCTGTGCCATTGCACGGTGAAGGGAGGGTCGTTGAGTGCGTTGGTGCCGAATGGGTTGGTCACGTCGAGCATGAAGGTTTCGGCCCCGCCGTAGCCCTCGGGCATGACCAGCAGGGTCTTCCACACCGCCGTGCTGTCGTCGGTACAGCCCGACACGCACAGGCTCTTGACCTTGGGCGAGTCGGCCAGTCCGAAGATGTGATTGAAGGGGTTGAGATCCTGCCCGCCTTGCGCGTACAGCTTGCGCAGATTCGTGAGAAAATCGGGCGGGATGAAGGCGAAAGCTTCGCTGCCAGCGGGATACGTGGTGGTGCCTACTTTGGTGTCTTCCAGGAAGAAGGCGTGCAACATCATGTCCGACGAGCCGACGTAGATGAGATGCGGGCGATTCATGTACTTGAGGAAGAAGTTGTGCCCGCCTGGCAGCGCGACATCGCCCGGGCTGGCCACGTCGATGGGCGTCGAGTTCACGATGGCGCCTAGGATCGCAGGGTTGTTGGAGGCAGGATTCCCCAGCGCCCACTGGGCCACGGCCTGCGCTTCGTCCGAGGTTGCGCCCAGGCCCAACCCAGCTAGCGTCGCCGCGTTGGTGATGGCCCCGGTCGAAGCGTTGACCTGGATCTTGACCATGTTGGTGCCGTCCCAGGTGTAGACCCTGCGGTTCATCCAGTTGCTGGTATTCGAAAGCTGCGTACTCGCGTCCCAGGAGAGCACCGGCGCGGCACCCGCAACGTTGTAGGCGTATAGATGCCCCTTCCAGGAAGGAAACTCCATGCGCGAGTCGAGGGCGTACTTGCCTTCAACCACCGTGACGGCCTGCTGGGTGCCAGCCGAGGTACTGCCGGCCGAGGAAGAATAGTTGCCCTGAATCGCCGTGTAGACCGCCAATTGCAGGGCGTCTTCCAACTGATCCTCACTGGTGGCCAGGAAGGCAGCACCGGAGCCGCCGGCCTTGGCCACGTTGTTGTTGGCCACCGCTGTCGGGCCGGCACTGGCGTCTCCCGAGAATCCCACCACAAAGACCGTCACCCCCAAGTTGTGTTTGAGATCATAGGCGGCCAGGACCGACTTGCACTTGCATCCTGCGGTGGCCGGGTTGGCGGCAGAGCAGGGCGTATCGTCGCAGATGTTGTTGCCCTGGCTGTCGACGTCGCCCGGCCCGTTGGCCTGGCCATCGGTGATGAGCAGCATGAAGTTGGTGCGACAGGAGATCGGGTCAGCCGGAATAGTCAGGGCCGGGCTGGCGCTGGTGAAGCCGTTCTTGACCGCCTTCATGTAATCGTAGGCGCTGGTCTGCGGGGTCTTGGCCACGTCGTTTTCCAGCGTGCAGCCCGTAGGCGTGCCGTAGTAGGTGATCAGCCCGCCGTCTGCGGCGTAGGCCATCTGTGCGGTGATGGCTTGGGCCGCGGCCAGTGCATTGTTGGGGGCGTCCGACGTGTCCAGAAAGGGCGCCAGTTGTGTGTCCCAACGCGCGCCGCAGCTGGCGCTACAGGCAGAGCCACAATTGGCCACGCTGATAGGAGGAGCATCCCCACCGTTGTAGTAGTTGGTCAGCGGCGTGTAGTAGGTGTAGTTGCTGCCATTGACGGTGATGTCGTGGCCGTCGTAGGTGTCGCGCACGAGCAGGGTCGACGACGTCGTCTGGGTGGTTCGGTCATACTGGTAGTAGCTTCCTTGGTAGGCCCCCCAGCCCAGGTTGTTGGGCATGTTGCACGAGTCGCCACAGAAGTCGACATCGTAGCGATCCCAGGAAGACCAGCCCTTGCGAACGCGATAGCGACTGTCAGCGGTGGCCCGCAAAGTCATCTGGTGGCCGGAAATCGTGCAAGTGGCGGAGGGGCCGCCTATGTGCGTCTGGCGATTCCAGGTATAGCAACCCGCTCTGCGCAGTTGATCCTCAGTTTCATACACGGTAATGGTGTTTGTCGAACTGCTCCCGGAAACTTTGTAGTAGGGGTAGTAGTTGTCCTGCCAGAAGGTCATCAGCCCGAAATTGACCAGCGGGTAATTGTCCATCACCAGCTTGCTGATCGCGCGCTTGGCGATCACCGTGCGCGAGGTGGCGGGCCCGCACAGGTCGCTGCTGCCGCAGTCCGAGTCTCTGGAGCACACGACCTGTGAACTCTTGCACATGCGGATGGGACCGGCTGTCCCGTGCGTGTTGGATACGCAGGTGTCGGTCGCGCTGGAAGGCAGCTGGCAGGTGTTGGCCGGCGGCAGGTTGCAGTTGTTGGCCGGGATGGTGCAGGCGTTGGTGGTGCCCGTGCATTTGTTGTCCGCGTGCATGTTGCACGTGGCAGACGGCAAATTGCAGACATTGGGCGTGCCGGTACACTGGTTGAGCGGTGGCGTCACGCAGTTATCGTTGCCATGACAGTGAGAGCTGCCGGAACAGGAGGTGAGGTGGTTGTTTGGTGGCCAGTAAGAGGTGTCGCCGTAGCAGATATTGCCCGAGTACACGAGGCACGTTGGTTGGCCGGTCGCCAGCCCGCAGGAATCGCCGCTGACCTGGCATTTCATGGTCAGGGGGCAGTCACTGGTCTGGCTGCAGCCTCCCCAGGGGGTGCTGCCTTGTGAGCAGGTTCCGCCGCTGGTGATGGGTGGACAGGCGCTGGCGTCCTGGCAGGTTTGGCTGCTGAGGGTTGAACAAGTGCCGATGTTGGGGCAGTAGCTGCCGGGATTGCTGCACAGGACATTTGTCCCGTACTTGCAGTAGCCGACGGACGCGCAGGCAATCTGGGCACTGCACGTGGCATTCGTCGTCGTGCAGGTTCCCATCTGAACCGGGCAGGGCGAACTCGCGGTGCACGACCCGCCGGTATAGGAACAGACCCCTGGGTCTTGCGCGCAGTCATTGTTGCTGGCGCAGATGGTGATGTTGTCCTTCGAGCAGTAGCCGTGACGGCAATCATCGTCTGACAGACAGGTGCGCGTCGTCCACGCCTGGCATTGCCCCAGCAAGCCGCCCTGACGGCAGTTGGTTCCGTTGTCGCAGTCCACGCCGCACTCGGAGCTGTTTTGGAACTGGCCACCAGGCACGCCGTTCATCGAGCCCGAGGTGTCGAGCACGATGAGCATGTTGGCTTTGCGGATCTGGCGCTCGATGACCACCAGCGGGTTCACGCGTGCATCGGCCAGCTGCGGGACCGCGGTCCAGGTCAGGGTCGTGGCCACGGCAACCAGGACAAACAACTTCGTCCTCGGCCGGTTGGCGACCTGGCCAGCGAAGGATTTCACGCGACGAACCATCGGCAGAAAGGCAAGCCTCATTGAGAACACGCACACGCTGCGCTCGCGCCCGCGAGCGATCCTCACGAATTATTATATGTAGTACAAGATGTATTGTAAGTTACTATAAATATAGTTGCAAACATCTTTGGCTGACTGCCTGAAGGGCCGGGCTTGGTGGCGCGGCAGGCGGCCAGGTCTTGGTCCGCCGGCGGCAGATCCGGAGCAGAAGGCGCTATCGGACGTGGCCCTTGGTTTCGAGAGCGGTCTCGACCAGCCTGATCTCGACCATCAGATCGCTGGCCATGCGCTCCAGCCCGGCGCGCAGGCGGGCCACGTCAGCATGGGGGGGCAGCCGCACGCGCGTTTTGGCGGAGAAGAGCATCTCGCCTGACATGGGAGCGCTCGACCGATTGGTTGACAGCTCCTCCACGTTGGCGCCGCTGCGGGCCAGAATTTGCGAGATCTCGCGCACGATTCCGGGCCGGTCGAGCCCGACCAGTTCCAAATCCATGGTGCGCGCCTCGTCCGTCGCCGATGGTTCGCTGCCGTCGCTGGGCTCGGCCACCACGCGCAGACCGCGCTCTTGCAGAGCAGCCAGCGCCTCGGAAAGCGGCGCCACCTGAGCGGCTGGGACTTCCACGCGAAGGATGCCGGCAAATTTCCCAGCCAGATGGGCCATGCGGCTTTCCAGCCAGTTGCCTCCGTGGCCCGCGATCACTGCGGCCACGGCTTCCACCAAGCCGGGTCGGTCCGGCCCGATGAGTGTGAGGACCAGATCGGACATGTCAGACCTTCAGGTGAAGGGCCACGTTCTTGTCCAGCGACTCGCTGCACCCGTCGAACACAAGCTGCCAGATGTTGCGCAGCTGGGCCTCGATGACCGTGCCTTCGTCGGAGTCGTCCTCTTCGTCCTCCTCGTCGGCCTCATCCTCCTCGAAGTCTTCATCCTCGATGGACAGCTCTTCCTTCATCTCCTCCAAAGTCTCGGACAGAGACACCGCGGAGGCCACGCGCAAGTCGCCCACGTGCAGGCGGCCGTCGAATTCCACCGGCAGAAAGATGTCGGCCGCCATGTCGTGCGCCTCGAGCCGATCCAGGAATTCGGTCATGGCGTCCTCGGGCAGACGCTTGGCGATGGTGTGCGTGGTGCGATCGTCAATGGTCGCCAACCGGGCGCCAGCCTGCTCCACCAACCTGTGGAGAGTTTTCATCTCGTCATCGTCAAGGCGATCAGAGAGGGGACCGAGCTCGATTTCAGCCATCCGCATACGGTGCCGCAGCCAAAGCCATCCGTCAACGTCCCGTAATGTTAACGTCGCGTTTACTCGCAAGCTGGGATGATGACCGCTGGTATGGATTCGCCACACGCCATGACCGAGACTCTTCAACCCACCGCCACTTGGATTTCTGCACAAATGGACGCCGCCCGTGACCAGTCTGCGGCGGGTTTGCGCGCGGGCCAGTCCGGCGTCACGCTGGCCGAAAATATCTCGCAGCAGGTGGAGGCGGTTGTGGTCGCGCTTCTCGCCTTTCACCTGGCCCGCGCGCGCAAAGGAACAGCATCTGAGATCGCTGTCCTGGCCACCGGCGGATTCGGCCGGCGCGAACTGGCGCCGTATTCTGACCTGGACTTGCTCTTTCTGTGTGCGAAATCGCCCGACGGAGCGGTGGAAGACCTGGCGCGCGCGATCTTGGTTCCCCTGTGGGACGCAAAAGTCGACGCAGGACACGCGGTGCGCTCGGTTTCCGACGCCTTGTCCCTACCAGCCAGCGATCTGGCTGCGGCCACAGCCTTGCTCGATGCCCGGTTTCTGACCGGCGACCGAGGGCTGGCGGATCGTTTCTTGTCGAGCTACCAGACGCGTGTGGCCAAGGCCTCGGCTGATGGATTTGTGGCGCGACTGCGCGCGGAGCAACACGGCCGCCATTCGCGCTTCGGTGACACGATCTTCATGCTCGAGCCTGACCTGAAGAACGGCCCGGGCGGGATTCGCGATCTCTGTGTGGGACGCTGGGCAGCGCAGGTCCGATTCAAGACCGCCGATCCGCAGAAGCTCTGTGAGCTGGGAGAAATGTCGGCCCGCCAGGCTGCGGCCATGCAAGCGGCCCGGGACTGGTTCTTGCGGGTGCGCACAGCCGTGCACCTGACTGCGGGACGACGCCAGGAGCAGCTCCGCTTCGATCTCCAGGAGAGCATTGCCCCTCTCTTCCACCCAGACGCCACGGCAAGGCCAGGCGAGGTCAGGCCTGCTGTGGCCCCTGCGGTCGAGGCGCTCATGCACGATTTCCAGCGGCACGCGCGCGCGGTCAGCCGGGAGACCGAGCGCCTGCTGCTGCGGGTATCTGGAGACCGCAATCGGCGGTCGACCGTGCAGACGATGCGCATCGAGAAGGGCGGTAAGGCGGATCCAAGTTTCGAGATAGTCGACGGCACGATAGAGGTAAAGGACAACATCATATTCGAGAAGAAACCAGCGGAGATAATTCGACTTTTTGTGCTTGCGGCACAGTTGAATCTCGCCGTAGGGCGGCGCACGGCCGACCTGGTTTCCGAGGACGCGGCCACGCGAGGCGCGGCCCTGCGCGACGATCCCGAAGCGGCTGCGCACTTCCTGCAAGTCTTGGGTGACATCCAGGACTCCGGCACGCCTTCGCGCTTGGAGCAGATGCACGATCTCGGACTCATCAGCGCGCTGATTCCAGAGTGGGAGCCGCTGGTGGGCCGCGTGCAGCACGACCTGTATCACGTGTACACGGTGGACCAGCACTCGCTCTATGCGGTGGCCACCTTGAAGGCCATCGCCCGGGGCGAGATGGCAGCCGACTACCCGCAGGTGTCCGCCGAGTTTCCCGCGGTCACGCGCAGGCTGGCCTTGTTCGTCGGGGTGCTGTTGCATGACGTGGGCAAGCCGCTCGGGTCGCCTCATAACGAGAAGGGCGCCGTACTTTCCGAACGCATCGCCGCGCGCCTGGGTCTCATTCCGGCCGACGTGCGGCTGGTCGAGTTCTTGGTGCGCGAGCACCTCTTCATGAGCCACACCTCGCAGCGGCGTGACCTGGAGGACGTCAGCCTCATCGCGCATTTTGCCAAGGGGTGTGAAAACGAGGAGAAACTGCGCCAGCTCTTCCTGCTGACCTTCTGCGACTTGGCTTCCACGGGTCCCAAGACCATGACCCACTGGAAGAGCGAGCTGATGGCCGACCTTTTCGAGCGCACGCTCAAATTCATGCGGCGAGGTGCGGATCTCTTGCAGGCCGAGCAGGCTGAACTCGTGCAGGAGAGGCAGAGGCAGGCGGCGCTGCTTCTGGCCGAGGACGTGCAGGGGCCTGCGCTGGCCGATCTCTTCGCTGGTCTGCCTGACCGCTACTTCACTGAGAACGAAGCCGAACAGATCGCCGCGCACATGCGTCTCGCGCTGGGCCGCAAAGGCCCCTGTGCCGTCGAAGTCAGCCACTCCCCCCGAGGAACCTCTTCGGAGCTGGTGCTGGTGGCCCTTGACGTGCCCGGTCTGCTAGCCCGGGTCGCGGGCGTGTTGTTTGCCAACCGCATCGACATCCTGGACGCAGCCATCTACTCGCGCGAAGCGGTGACGGGCCGCGATCAGGGCGAGGCGCTGGACGTGTTTCGCATTCGCAAGGAGCCGGACGGCGCAGTCACCGATGAACGTCGCATCGCCGCCATACGGGACGATCTGGAAGCCGTGCTGGCCGGCCGCGTGACCGTGGAGGCATTGCTGGCGCGGCGGCCGCGAGCGCCCTCCATCGTCGACCGGGCCAAGCCCGAAGTGCCACCCACCGAAGTGCGTGTGGACAACGAGATCAGCCCGATCTTCACGGTGCTCGACATCTTCACCGAGGACAAACCGGGCGTGCTCTACACCATCACGCGCACCCTGGCGGAACAGGGC
>Ga0265330_10000517_pt1 | contig 25581 bp, 22 predicted proteins | sample 41919metaG_FD_202083 | JGI IMG/M metagenome (GOLD analysis project Ga0265330, IMG submission 202083) | Rhizosphere microbial communities from Carex aquatilis grown in University of Washington, Seatle, WA, United States - 4-19-19 metaG | ecosystem: Host-associated > Plants > Roots > Rhizosphere...
AGGCCTTGGTGGAGACGTGGAAGGTCGCCCGCAGGGAGGAGTCGAAATCCAGGACTCCCGTTCCGAGGACGTCGGTTCCGAAGTCGGAGTCGCGATCGGCGACGAAGAGGACGCGCCGAGGCTCGCGCGCGGGGCTTCGTCCCTCGCTCGCGGAGCTTGCCGCGGCGAGGAAGCGCGCGCTCGAGACGGCGTAGCAGCCGATGTCGTAGAGGGCGCCGCCTCCCGTCTCGGTCTTGTTGCGGATGTTCGACGGATCGACGTTGTTGTACGTGAACCAGGACTGGATGGCGAGGAGCCGACCGAGCTCGCCCGAGGCGACGATCTCTCGCGCCCTGACCCACTGCGGATGGAAGCGATACATGAAGGCTTCCATGAGGAGGAGGCCCCTCTCCTTGGCGACCGCGACCATGGCCTTCGCCTGGGGGGCGTCCATCGCGAAGGGCTTCTCGCAGAGCACGTGCTTGCCCGCCTTGAGCGCGGCGGTAGCCCACTCGGCGTGAAGGTTGTTGGGCAGCGGGATGTAGATCGCCTCGACCTCGGGATCGGCCAGGAGCTCGGCGTAGGAGCCGTAGCTTTTCCGTATTCCGAATCGCGCGGCCGCCTCGGCGGCGCGGTCTTTCCCCCGGCTCGCGATAGCGACGATGCGGGCCTCGTCCAGCCCCGAGAGCGGCCCGTGAACGCGCAGGGCGTAATGCCTGGACAGCGAGAGAATGCCCCAACGAACAGGATCCATAGTCCGTCCTTTCGGCGCGAGGCGCCATGGATAAAGATCCGTCCGAGGCGGGCGAAGGTCAACCGCTCATCGTCTTTTATTTTGAGGCATCGCGGATAGAGGCGGACGGAACAAAGGACGAGGACGGCCCTTCCCCGCCAAAGGGCGGAAGCACAATTTAGGAAAAAATCGATAATGCTGCTTAATCCGGTTTCGTGTGTTCGTCGTTATTAGCAGTAAGCCTTTACAGCGATAATTAAACTTGACCGTAGGGAAAAGATGAAAGATAATTAGCGCATATTTATTGCAGGAAGTCCCATTATGGTGAACTAGTTTCAGTCTCGATGTTTTGGCCTTACTAATTGAATCAATTTGTGAATAGTTCTCCGGAGTGATTATGAAAATAATTATCAGGTTCTCGATTCTAGTAGCGCTTATCGGCTTATCCCTATCAACGATCGCCCAAGATAAGCAATGGGTGGCAAAGAGCCTCGGCAGCGTCGTATACGTACAACAGCAGTACTACCTTGACGCGGCTAAGGCTAAGAGGCCTGAACTCTGGAAGAAACTCTCGGATTGGTCCAAGAAGGAGCTTCTGGGACAATTCCTCACGGTTTCGACTGGCTCAGGTTTCTTTATCGATGCGCAGGGGCATATCCTGACGAATGCCCACGTCGTGTTGGTCGAGGACGCTAATGCGACTAGGCAGTCTTTGATCACGGCCTTGCAGAAGACTATCAGCCAGACCGTCCCCGAGGAAGCAATAAACTCAGATGATAAATTCGCCCTGCGCGCGGATGTCGCCGGAGTCCTAAAAGAGGCGCATCTACGGCTGCGGATTTGGGCGCCCGGCCTCGGTCTGTCCGAAGCGACGCAAAATGCCATCGACAAGAAAAACGACCTCGCCTTGATTTCAATCGCAGCGGCAGCCCCGACGAAGGCCCTGCCCTTGGCCGCAGCCAAGTCCTATCCGGTCGGTTCGGAAGTCTATTCGATCGGGTTCCCCCTGGGCAGTCTTTTTGACGAGATGTTTTCGAGCCCTCAAGCCTCGCTGTCCACGGGAGTAATCTCCGCGTTGCGCGACGACGCGTGGGGCATACAGCATACGGCTTCATTGAACCCGGGTAACTCGGGCGGTTCCCTCCTGAACGCGAAGGGAGAAGTCATCGGCGTTAACGTCGGGCAAATCTCGAATTCGAGCGGGCTCTTCTTCGCCATCCCGGTACCCTTCGTCATCACTTTCTTGACTGGAAACGGATTCGCCTCGATCCTCGGCGCCAATGGAGAGATCGCCAGGAAGGATACGGAATCGGATCAGGACAGCTATGAGGTAGGCGATACGGTAGTCATCATTTCCGAGAAGGGGGCCACCGTCTCTCAGGGCGGCTTCGTTCTGGGCACGGCTCCTTTGGTCTACTTGATGACGGCGAAGACCGTCACGCTATCCCTCGCCGGCAAGGGCGGCGCGAGGACGGTCGTGCTCAAGAAGAAGGAGGGCTTGGCTGATACGATCACTCTCAACTTGGAGCTTCGACCTCTCCAGTACGTGGTCCATATCGCCAGCGAGCCTCTGGGGGCGGTCGTCAGCATCGACGGCAAGGCGAGCGGAGTCTCGCCGCTGGAGATCGAGCTGCCGGCGGGCCAGCATAAGGTGAGTTACTTCATGGAAGGCTACAAATTCCCCGACCAGGTCGTGGCCGCCGCTGCCGGGAGCAAAGCGGAGGCCTACTCTCGCGGCGCCCGCGTGTATTCATTCACCTTCCTCAAAGGCCTACCTCCCGGCACGACGGTCAAGGTCGCAGGCGCGTCCGAGAGCTATCAAGTCGTCGATCCGCTAAAACTCTCCCTGCCCGAGGGCCGATGGGAGCTCGAGTTCTCGGACCCGGGCATCCTCAAGACCACAAAGATAGTTATCGACGCCAAGATCGCGTCCGGCGTGATAGACGATTCCTCCTGGTTCGAGGGCGCCAAGATAGTCCTTAAGGGAGACGTCGACGAGGGGAAGATAACCATCGATGGAGAGCCCGCCCAGCCTATCCCGAAGGACGCCAACGTCGCCGTGTCGGCGGGCATCGCCCATAAGATCCTCGTGGAGAGGCCCAAGTATAGTCCCTACTTCGACACAGTAGAGCTCAAGGCCGGGGAGACGAAGGTCCTAAATATGCCGAACTTGCTTCTGCCGGCGGTGAAGAAGAAGAGGGATATAATCGTCTCGAGCGCTATGACGGCCGCGGGCCTAGTCATGATCGGAGGAGCCGTTTATTGCGCTTTCCGGGTCGCGGACGATTTGAATCGAACAGGGAGCTCGAAAGGCGACGATGGTTTGATAGAGGCCCAATACGCGCTCGGCTGGGGCGGCATGGGCCTCAGTCTCTGGGGCGGGATAAAGCTCGTGATAGCGCTAAATGAATAATCAAAGCATTGCAAGAATAGGAGGTAGTGAGAATGCATCGGAAATTAATACTGGCGATCACCCTAATCGGCATCGTCAGCCTTGCGGTTGTTGCCCAGCCGACGGTTCCGCACCAGGACGGCGATCTCGCGAGGATAGAAATTCGGTTTACGGGGTTCAGCGGCTCCATGGGTAATTACGACGTGTATATTGATGAGGTTAAGACGACTAGTTTCTTTGGGGCGGGAGGGAGCGCAATCATTGATCTTCAGCCTGGGGAACACCTTGTCAGATGTATGTCCTCGATGGGTTCTTTGTTTAAACGGGTCAAGGAAGCGAATGAAACCGGCGACGTCGGAGTCGTCGTGGAAAAAGGAATGGCCATATATCTCAAGTTCCGCGATTATCATTCCAGGGTCATGTATTTTTTGGAAGAAGAGAAGTCTTATAAAGAGGCCACTTCCACGGGCAAGCCGGTATACGTAAACCTCGTCGCCAAAGGAGGTTCGAAATGAAGTCCGGGACCTTGGGCCTGTTGTCCGTGGCTATCGTCTTTTCGCTCATGTGCTTCTCCTGCGCCACCTCGAGCGTTAAACTAGTCAAGGACTATACGATGCTGACCGACTCGAAAAAGGCCTTCGTCGTCATGCATAGTAGCTACGATCCGAAATTGCTGACGAAGGCGCGCATGTGGCTTATGCCGGCTTATGAATTTAAAGACGATATTATGATCGAAGGCAAAAAGGCGGACACCCCGATAATCTATTCGATCAAACCAGGCATATACCGGATCGACGTCATCACGGCGGATCCGAAATCCGGCCTCGGGTCGCTGTTCGGCAGAGGCGGGCTATATGCTTATGAAAAGCCCTACTGCACGAAATTCTTCTTCGAAGTAAAAACCGGGCAGATCGTATACCTCGGCGATTTTCATTACGACAAAGAGCTGACCTATAGTTACGACCTCAATAAGATGAAGGACGAGGTCTCTAAGCTCCAGCCTGCGGCCGAGGGCTTCGACTGGATCGGTTACTATAGGCCGACTCCTACTTGGTTCGTTCAGAAGATAACGAAATAGCTTTTCGGGGCCCTCGCTCGATCATGAGCAAGGGCCTTTTTTTAAGCGCAGATTAGCCTCAGCCCGCCGTCGCCTCCTCGAGCTCGCGCCACAATGCTTCGCGCTCCTCGCGCGGGACGAGGTTCCATGCGATGCCTCGTATGGCTCCCTCGAGGCCGGCGAGCTTCGAACGGCAGACGTCGAAGCCGCAGGACCGGAGCCGGAAGGCGGCGCCCACCGAGCCCATGGCGCACAGGGTCTCGCCGTCGGTTAGGCCCGAAGCTTCGAGCTCAGCCGCGGTAACTGCCCCTATGTTACGCATATCGTGAAGGGGAGTCATTTCCGGCCGGACCAGGCGGGGAGACAGGCCATCATGGCCTTCGCCGCGGCCAGGGCCGCGCCCTCGTCGAGCCCCTGGGTCCCGACGAGGAACGCGGCCATGCTCGCCGCCTTCTCCTTGTAGGACTGCATCGAGCCGTCCGCCCTGGCGCAGTGGACGCAGTAATCCCTCGATTCGTCGCGCAGGGGGAAGTCCTCGGGCTTGGTCATGGGCATGCCGCAGGCGATGCAAGTCTTCATCTGCGTCCTCCTTTCGATATCAACGATATAAAGTGATCCAGGAGCTCGGTCCCCCTCTCGTCGATGACCGAGGCGCCGGGGGCGAAGAGCTCGCGGTTGGCGAGATAGTAATGGACGAGGCCTACCCAGGTGTTGAACAGGAGGGACAGGGGCATAGCCTTGATTCTCCCCGCCGCCCGATCGGCTTCGATGGCGGGGGAGAGGTGGAAGGAGATGGCCGACTGGATGAGGACGAGGCTCGTCTTCGCTTCATCGGGCAGGAGGGGCGCCTCGACGACCAGGTGGGCGTAGAAGTCCTCGCGCTCGCGAATCCCCTTCAGGTGCGCCTCGAGGACCTCTCTCGTTCCCGCGCCCCTCTGGGCCAATTCATGCAGGCGAAGGGAGAGGGTTTTGCCGAATTCCTGGATGGCGGCCACAATGAGGCCCTCCTGGCTCTCGAAGTGGACGAAGACGCTCCCGTGCGCCACTCCGGCCTCGACCGCGACCGCAGCCGTGGTGGAAGCGAGGATTCCGTCGCGGGCGAAGACGCGGACCGCGGCATCGAGTATCCGGCGCCGCGTTTCCCGCTTTTGAGCTTCCCTGTTCTTGGGCGCGGGGCTTTTCTTGGCCGTCGATATTGTTGACTTTGTACTCATTGAGTGTATATTCAATATAATTCCCGCCTTCGCGTCCTGTCAAGGCTTGCCCGGGATATTTCCAGTTGAAGCGAAGGCTCTCGTATGCTACGTTGTTATTAGGAAAAGTTTGTGATCGAAGCTTCATCGTTCAAGAACTACTCTTTCTTCGGCGGCCTCGTTCCCGAAGAGATCGATGCGATTCGTCCTCTCATGATCACGGCCTCCTACGGAGAGGGGGTGGAGATCCTGCGCGAGGGCGAGCCCAACGACCGCATCCATTTCATCCTGGAGGGCGAGGTCGCGGTCGAGAAGGGCGGCGTGCGCCTGGCCCATCTCAGGGAAGGCGACACCTTCGGCGAGATGGAGTTCCTCGACGTGATGCCCGCCGTAGCGACCGTGCGGGTCCTGAGCCCCGCGACCGTCTCGACCATCAGCAACCGCGCCCTCCATGAGCTGTACAAGGCGAACACGCGGGTCTTCGCCATGGTCGTGATGAATCTCGCCCGGGACCTCTCGCGCCGCCTCCGCCGCATGGACGACATCGTCGCCAAGAACGCCATCTGAGCGGCGTATTGCGCCCCAGGCCCCCCGCGCCCTATTGTGATACCGATGAAAGCAGCCTATGACCGCCGCAAGGCCAACCGCATCTCCCTTCGGGTCGTCGCCGTAGTCGCGGTAGCCCTAGCCGCCTACATCGCCGTCGAGCTGGCGACCGACCCGGTCCGGGCCGGCGAAAGCGAGCTCAGCGTCCGCGCACTCTTCGGTTTCCGCGTTGCCTATTCCGATATTCGCGAGCTCCGGTTCGAGAAGGGGCCCATCGAGACGGGCGCCCGCGTATTCGGCAACAGCGCCTTCGGCCTCTTCCTCGAGGGCGACTTCATGGTCGACGGCTTGGGCAAGACGAGGGTTTTCCTGAAGAAGCCCAACCTCTCCTACGTCGTCGTTCAGACCGAGGACCGGAGCTATGCCGTCAGCCTGGGCTCCGCGGAGAAAGATCAGCTTCTCTACGACAGGATCAAGCTAGGGATGTCGCCCAAATAACGCCACCGCGCGGTCTGCCGCGGATAGGAGATCGATCGCTATGCCTACGGTCCAGGTAATCGGCGCCGGCTTGCCCGACATGCCCTGGGAGGAGCGGCCCGCGGGCTGCGATTCCGTCGTCTGGCGGCATGGCGCGAATCCCATCATCGGTCGGAACCCGACGCCGAATTGCGCCCGCGTCTACAACTCGGGCGTAGTGCCCTGGAAGGGCGGCTACGCCGGGGTCTTCCGCGCCGATCATCGGAACGGCCGCGCCCATCTGCACGTCGGCTTCTCCGAGGACGCGGTGCATTGGGAGCTCCGCGACGAGGCGATCAGGTGGAAGGACGAGTCGGGTGCCGACTTCCAACCGGCCTACGCCTACGATCCCCGCGTCGTTTCCCTCGAGGGCAGGCATTACGTGGTCTGGTGCGGCGATTTCTCCGGGGCATCCCTCGGCCTCGGCGTCACCGATGACTTCGAGCGCTTCACCCGCCTCGAGAACCCCAGCTATCCCTACAACCGAAACGGCGTCCTCTTCCCTCGCAGGGTCGGCGGCATGTACCTCATGCTCCACCGGCCGAGCGATCCGGCGCATACGCCCTTCGGCGATATATTCCTGTCGGAAAGCCCCGATCTCGTGCACTGGGGCAGGCATCGCAAGGTGATGAGCCGAGGAGGCTCGGGTTGGTGGCAGGGCACCAAGATCGGCGCCGGCGCGGTGCCCGTCGAGACGAGCGAGGGTTGGCTGTTGCTTTATCACGGCGTATCGGGCACCTGCAACGGTTTCGTCTACAGCTTCGGGGCGGCGCTCCTCGACCTCGAGCGGCCGTCCAAGGTGCTGTACCGCACGCGCGACTGCCTCCTCGCGCCGGAAGAGCCCTACGAGACCGCCGGCTTCGTCCCCAACGTGGCCTTCCCCTGCGCGACCCTCTGCGACGCCCCGACCGGCCGCATGGCCATCTACTACGGCGCCGCCGACAGCTGCGTCGCGCTCGCCTACGCGAGGGCCGACGAGCTCGTCGCCTACGTGAAGGCCAACTCGGAGCTCGTTCCCGGCGACGGTGAAGAGTGCCGGGGATGAAATACTCGCCCGAGGATCTCCGCCGATTCCGCGAGCTCGAGCGCCGGATGAGGGCCGAACTCGAGTCCGATATCCTGCCCTTCTGGCTGCCCTACGTCGATCGCTCCGGCGGCGGCTTCTACGGCCTCGTCCGCAACGACGGGAGCTTCGACGCGCTCGCGCCCAAGGGCCTCGTGATGCACTCGCGCTTCCTCTGGGCTTATTCGGCCGCGTATATCCGCTACGCGAAGCGCGAATACCTCGAAGCCGCCCGCGCGGCCTACGGCTTCCTCCGCGGCGGTCAGCGGGACGAGCTTTACGGCGGCTTCTGGTGGGTCGTCGACGCGCCCGACGACCGGGGATCCGCGCGGCCGCGGGTCGAGGTCAAGATGATCTACGGCCAGGCATTCGCGATCTACGCCCTCTCCGAGTACTATCTCGCGACGGGGGAGAAAGCCGCCCTCGACCTGGCCCTCGAGACCTACGCCCTCCTCGAGCGAGCCGCCCGCGATCGGGACGAAGGCGGCTATTGCGAGGCCTGCGACCGGAGCTGGACTCGAGCTATCCGCTTTGCGCTCAGCGATACGGACATAGCCTGCGACAAGTCGATGAACACCAACCTCCACGTCCTCGAGGCCCTGTCCAACCTCTATCGGGCATCGCTCGGGAAGGACGTCCGCGAGTCCCTCGTCTCCCTCCTCGAGGTCTACGCGAAGAAGGCCTTCGCGGGCAAGCCGAACCTCTCCCTCTACTTCGACCGCGACTGGAAGAGCCTCTCCGATCACGTCTCCTGGGGCCACGACATCGAGTCTTCTTGGCTCATGACCGAGGCGGCCCATCTCGCCTACGGCCGCGGCAAGGCCCCGAGCTTCGTGCGCGAGGCGATCCGGGCCGCGCGCGAAGGCATCCTCCCAGTCCTCGAGGCCAACGGCGGTTCCCTGCCCCGCGAGAGGGCGGAAGGCCATACCGACCTTCAGCGCGACTGGTGGGTCCAGGCCGAAGCGGTCGTGGGCAACGTGGACGCCTGGCAGGAGACGGGAGAGAGCGCCTATCTTTCCGCGGCTATCCGCCTCTGGAACTACATCGAAGAAAAAGTCCTGGACCGCGAGCGCGGCGAATGGTTCTGGGGAATCTCGGCGGAGGGGACGCCGGCCATGGACAGGCCCAAGGGCGGACTCTGGAAGACCTGCTACCACAACGGCCGCGCCTGCCTCGAGATCATGGAGCGCTCCGAGCGCATTCGGAACGGGAATACCGAGCCCTGATCCGGAGGCCGAACGGGAGGATCGAGCCGGGGAACGGCATCTTCTGGCGCTATCGCAACCCGGTCCTCACCGCGGCGCATGCGCCCCTTTCCTGGCGCTACGATTTCGATCCCGAGCGGAACCCGTATTTCATGGAGCGCCTCGGCGTGAACGCGGTCTTCTACGCGGGAGCGATCAAGCTGGACGGCCGCTATTGCCTCCTGTGCCGCGTGGAAGGCGCCGATCGCAAGAGCTTCTTCGCCCTGGCCGAGAGCCCGAACGGCGTGGACAACTTCCGCTTCACGGGAGAGCCCGTCCTTCTCGACGATCCGTCCGGATCGTCGAGCGCCGCTTCGCCCGAAGGGGATCCTCGGGCGAACCGAGAGACGAACGTCTACGACATGCGCCTCACGCGGCACGAGGACGGCTGGATCTACGGGATCTTCTGCGTCGGCTACTCGGATTCCATGACCGATGCCCGAATCGAGGGCGAGCGCCTCCTGGATCCCAGGCTCTATCACACGATCAAGGAGGCGAAGAACGGCGCTGGACGACCCGACCCGCGTGATCGCGAGCCCGGGCGGCTACCTCATCGCGCCCGAGGGCGGGGAGCGTGTGGGCGACGTCTCCAACGTCGTCTTCGCGAACGGAGCGATTTGCGACCCGGGCGGACGACTTCTGTTATATTATGCTTCCAGCGACTCTCGCTTGCACGTCGCCGAGTCCAGCGTGGATCGCATGCTCGATTACCTGCGCAATACGCCCCGCGATGGCCTGTATTCCCGCGCGAGCGTCGAAGCCCGAACCGCCTTGATACGAAGGAATACAAAATTGATGCGGTGAGGAGGAGGAATGATGGGACGGGATATTGATTACGCAAAAAGTGAGCCGCGGCTCACTAATCCTGAAAAGCTTCCTATGGGGAAGCTCATCCTCTTCGCCCTCGGCCAATACGGCTGGTCCCTCGCCTCCTTCGGCGTGTCGAACCTCCTCAATTACTTCTACATGTCCCCCGAGAAAGCCGACGCGACGCGTATATTTTCGCCCTACCTCTTCGAAGGGCGCGTGCTCCTCTTCTTCCCGATCCTGGGAGTCATCGCTTTTCTCGCGAGGCTCTTCGACGGGGTGACCAATCCCCTGATCGCGAGCTGGTCCGATCGCTCGCGCTCACGGCTCGGGCGGCGCCGCTTCTTCATGGCTCTGAGCTGCGTGCCCTTCGCCCTCTTCGCGGTTCTCGTCTTCATGCCGCCCCAGAGCTTCGCCGCCGAGCCTTCCCTGCGCGCGAGCCTGGGCAACACGCTCTGGGTCACGGCCATGAGCCTGGCGTTCTACTTCTTCTTCGTCATGTACAACGCGCCCTACAACGCCCTCATCAGCGAGCTCGGGCACAACCCCAAGGAAAGGCTCACGATCAGCACGGTGATCTCGGTGACCTGGGCCCTCGGCTTCTTCACCGGCTACTCCGTGTACGCGGTCAAGGACCTCTTCGCCGCCGCCGGCATGAGCCAGGTGGCCGCCTTTCAGACCGTCCAGGCGGTCTACGCCGCGCTGGCCCTCGCCCTCATGCTCCTCCCCGTCCTCTTCATCGACGAGCGCCGCTACGCCGCCTACGGGAGCTCCGACGAGGGCACGTTCAAGGCCCTCGGCTCCTCGCTCAAGAACAGGCAGTTCTTCCGCTTCCTCGTCGCGGAGTTCCTCTATTGGATCGCCCAGACCGTCCTGCAGATGAGCCTCGTGTACTTCGTCGTCACCATCCTCGGCATCGACGAGGGCATGACCACCCTCCTCATGGCCGCCATGTTCATCTTCTCCTTCGCCTTCTACCTGCCCGTGGTATGGTGGACGAACAGGGTGGGCAAGAAGCGCGTCCTCGTCTGGGGCTTCGCCCTCCTTACCGCCTCCTTCTCGATATTCGCCCTCATGGGCGTCCTCAAGATCGGGAGCGCCGCCTTCGCCTGGATCGCCGTCGCCTTCTCGGCCCTGCCCAACGCCATCTTCGGCATCCTGCCCAATGCCGTGGTCGCCGACATCGCCGAGGCCGACGGCATCGAGACCGGGAGCTTCAAGGCGGGCATGTTCTTCGGCGTCCGCACCTTCGAGACCAACCTCGGCATCTCCGTCGCGAACATCCTCCTGCCCTCCCTCCTCACCCTGGGCATGACCGCGCATAACCCCGCCGGCATACGCATGACCGCGATCGTCTCCGGCCTCATCTGCGCGGTCGGAATGCTCGTGTTCGTCTCCTACAACGAGAAGTCCGTGCTCGCGAGCCTCGCGAAGAAGGAGAGGATAGGGTAGGAACGGAGCGAAAGGGACACCTTTCTAAAAGGTTTCCCTTTCGCGCTTTCTCTTCCAAAGGACTCGCCCGGGAGCTTGCGCGCCGCTTAGGCCTTTGTGTATGCTTTTCCCCAGGCAACTGGCGCTTTCAAGATGGGCAACCATCGGGGAGCTTATCCTATCCGTCGCGCGCCTGGGCGGAAGCTAGCGAATCGCGGGAAAATGGAGTCCCGCGGGCGCGGGGCTTCTCCTGCGGCGCCCTCGTCCGCGGCCCCTTCCCGAAGGAGCCGTACCATGCTGGAAAATCCGCTTCAAGTCCTCATCGAGCGAAGGGGCGCGCGTGTCGCGCCGGGCCTCGCGGCCTACGTCGCCGCGCTCCAGGAGATGAGCCGCTCCGGCGGCGGCGACGTCGCCGCGTCGGTCGTCGCCGAGCTCGAGAAGCAGCGCGGCGCCGTCAAGCTCATCGCGAGCGAGAACTACAGTTCCCTCGCCGTCCAGCTCGCCATGGGCAACCTCCTCACCGACAAGTACGCCGAGGGCTACCCCGGCCACCGCTACTACGCGGGCAACGACAACGTGGACCGGATCGAGAACGCGTGCCGCGAGGCCGCCCTCGCGCTCTTCGGGGCGGAGCACGCGAACGTGCAGCCCCACTGCGGCGCCGACGCCAACCTCATGGCCTACTGGGCTATCCTGCAGACCCGCGTCGAGAATCCGGCGCTTGCCCGCCTCGGCAAGGAGAAGCTCTACGACCTCTCCGACGCCGAGTGGAGCGAGCTGCGGGGGACGCTGGGGAACCAGCGACTCCTCGGCTTCGACTACTACTCGGGCGGCCACCTCACCCACGGCTACCGCCTCAACCTGTCTGCCCGCATGTTCGACGTGCACACCTACGCGGTGGACCGCGAAACCAAGCTCCTCGACTACGACGCGATAGAGGCTCAGGCGAGGGAAGTGCGGCCCCTCATCCTCCTCGCCGGCTACAGCGCCTATCCGCGCCGGATCGACTTCAAGCGGATGCGCGCCATAGCCGACTCGGTCGGCGCGGTCCTCATGGTCGACATGGCCCACTTCGCGGGCCTCGTCGCGGGCAAGGCGTTCAAGGGCGAGTTCGATCCCGTTCCCCACGCTCACGTCGTCACGACGACGACGCACAAGACGCTCCGAGGACCGCGCGCCGGCATGGTCCTCTCCACGAAGGAATTCGCCGATTCCCTGGACGGCGGCTGCCCCCTCGTCATGGGAGGCCCCCTGCCGCACGTGATCGCCGCCAAGACGATCGCCCTCCGCGAGGCGGCGGCGCCGGCCTTCGCCGACTACGCCAGGCGGATCGTCGAGAACGCCAAGGCTCTCGCCGCCTCCTGCGCGAGCTCGGGCCTCCACGTAGTGTCGGGCGGCACCGACAATCATCTCCTCCTCATCGACGTGTCGAAGGCGGGCCTCACGGGGCGCCAGGCCGAGGGACTCCTCCACGACTGCGGCATCACGCTCAACCGCAACGCCCTGCCCTACGACCCGAACGGCCCTTGGTTCACGAGCGGCCTGCGCGTCGGCACTCCCGCGGCGACGACGCTAGGCATGGGTGTACCCGAGATGGCCGAACTAGGCTCGATCATGGGGGCGGTCCTGGGCTCGGCGAGGAGCGCGACGACCAAGGAGGGCAAGCCCAGTCGCGCTAAGGCGACGTTAGGCGAGGCCGAGCGCGCCCAGGCGAAGCGCCGCGTGAAAGCGATCATGGAGCGCTTCCCCGTGTACCCGGAACTCGACCTCGAGTTCCTGAAGGAAGCCTTCATGTGAGCCGGTTGGCCGGGATAAGGGGGGCGCCGGTCCGGGGCCGGGCGCCCCCTTTTTTATTAGCTATTTAATAAAATATAGTACAATCCGTTCCGGCATTACCGGATTCGATAGTGCGACAGTCTCGTCCTTCGGGAGGAGTCGGCTGAAATATGGGCAGGAAAAGGATCGGCTTGCAGACCTCGCGGTTGGAATACGGGTATGGCGTCAAAATATGGCAAGGAGCCGAGGCTTGCGCTGAAAAGCTGGATGCGGACTTGATCGTATTTCCCGGTAGGAACCTGGAGGCGCCTCACGGCTTCGATTACCAATACAACCGGATTTTCAGCCAGATGTCGAAGGAAAACCTGGACGCCCTGATCCTGGTGACGACGCTGATCAGCAACTATATCGACGCGGGATCGCTGTCTGAATTCTGCTCGCGCTTCAAGGATATTCCGCTGGTCAGCATGGGCATAAGGATTCCGGGCGTACCGAGCCTGGTTATCGACAATCGCTCCGGCATACGAGACGTCGTCAGGCATATGGTCGAGAAGCACGGCGCGAGGGAAATCGCGTTCATACGCGGCCCCGCGAGCAATTGGGAAGCCAATGAGCGCTTCCTCGCCTATCGGGAAGAGCTGGAATCCCAGGGGATCCCCTTCGAGGAGCGATTGGTAGCTCAAGGCGATTTCACGCCCCACAGCGTTCGCCCGGCTCTCGAGGGGCTGCTGAGCGGCAACCCGAGGATTCCGGACGCCTTTCTCTTCGCCAACGACGAAATGGCCATCAAGGGAATGCAGGTTCTGCTGATGAAGGGCCTCAAGGTGCCCAACGCTACGGCGGTGGCGGGATTCGACGACATACTCGAGGCGTCCATTCAATCGACGCCGGTTACGACCGTCCGACAGCCGCTCTTCGAGATGGGTTGGCAGGCCTTCACGATGGCCGGAGATATCGCAGCCGGGAAGAAGGTCCCTGAGATGACGATACTCCCGACCGAGCCCGTCATCCGATCGTCTTGCGGTTGCTTGGTCCATTGCGTCGACGATATACGAAGCTTCGAGCGCATCGTCCGGCGGAGGGCCGAGAGCGAAGAGGCGGGTAATGATTGCTTTTCCTTCGTCATGTCGGTGCTGCGAGACGGCAACCGCGAGAATCCCCGCGACCTCGACAAGAGGAAGGACCATATACGAATAGTCCTGGATAAGGTGCTCGAGATCTGCGGCGGCGCCGACTCCGACCAGGCAGGGGAAGAGGGCTGCGATCGGTTCATCGCCTGCTTCGGGGATATCGTGAAGGACGAGATCCAGGCCGGCATTCAGCCCGGCGAATGGCAATACATCTTTCCGGTTCTCTCGGATTCGCTTACGCGCCTTCGCGGAGGAACGATTAACCGCAGTCGAATGAATTCCCTGGTGCATTCCTGCATGGTGCTGTCCGCGGAAATGGCCATGATTCGGCAAAACGGGATCAACTACGAGGCGAATAGCGTGAATCTCGCCCTGCGCGAGATCGAATACGGTCTGTCTTCGATCATGCGATTGGAAGACCTCGTGGACAATTTGAGGAAGCAGCTGCCGCGCCTCGGCATCAGCAGTTTTTTCGCCTCCGGGTTCGAAAAGGAATGGAGCCATTTTCCCCATACGCCGTGGGAGATCCCGGAGAATTCCATTTTCATCGCCGGAGCGCTGGACGGCGAGGAGCTCGAGGCTCCGGATGGGGACGCGTCCAAGTTCCCCTCGAATTGCTTGTACCCGCCCGGCCTCATTAAGGATGCGAAGCGTCGGACGCTGGCCGTCTACCCCCTGTTTTTCAGGGAGACGCATTACGGAACCATCGTCTACGAGCTCACGCACCAGAACGGATTCGTATACGAAAGCCTGACGACGCAGATTTCCGGGATATTGAAGGCGATCACGCTATTCCACGCGAAGGGAAAAGCGGAAGACAAGCTGCTGCAGGCCATGATGGAATTGGAGAGCTTCAACCGGCAGCTCTCCAACCTATCGCTTACCGATGAGTTGACGGGCCTGTATAACCGCCGGGGTTTCTTGAAGCTGGCTCCTCAACAGTTGTATATAACGAAGCAAATGGGCAAGAACGCCCTGCTCATCTACGGGGACGTAGACGGACTCAAGCGGATAAACGACAGCTATGGGCACGAGGAAGGCGATTTAGTCATCAAGTCGGCCGCGGAAGTGCTCAAGAAGGTTTTCCGCACGATGGACATCATCGCCCGCCTGGGCGGGGACGAATTCACGATCTTCGCCTCGAATACCGGCGAGAAGCGGATTTCATACTTCCAGTCGAAGTTGTCCGAGCAGCTGGAGAATTTCAACGCGGCCTCGGGGAAGCCCTACAAGCTCTCCATGAGCCTCGGCTGCTCCGAGTGCCTTCCCCGTTCGGAGCTCAGCTTCGACGAATACATGCGCGAGGCCGATGCGAGGCTCTACGCGCAAAAAACCGCGAAGAGAGCGGCCGCTTCGGGAATAAGTACATAGGGATATAAAAAAGTTGCGGACTGTCCGGTGTGCGCGGTATTCTTTTTTGGCTGTTCCTCGTCGGGATCCGGCGGATCGAGCGACGACGTCCTCGGTACTTGGTCCATAGCGGCTACGCCCTTCTCCAATATAGTGGGCGAGTCCTACTCGAACGTGGTCCTCGTACTAACTAAAGGACAATACTCTCTTTCCTATACCGGCTCAGTGCGCGGCGTAGGAAGCCAGAGCGGGACGATCAACCCCAGCGATCCGGGGCCGGACGAGGTAATCACCGGCGTCCCCGTGTCGATTTCTGGAAACGCGGGCCCCAGCGCTTTCTATCTCAAGCTCAGCTCGGTTACGGATACGAGCGGAGTGCTCAATATGAGTCTCGATAACGTGACTTGGGAGAGCTGGGGGACGGCGACGAGGAAGTATCCGTAGGCCCTTCCAAGTCGTGCCGAGCGGGAATCACGGCTGCGCTCAAAGACGAGAACGGCGGAACCTTGCGTTCCGCCGTTCTTTTCCCCTGATGGAGGCCTACTTCTTGTTGGCGTCTTCGTGAACGCCGGCCACCGCGCGGCCCGAGGGGTCGGCCATGTTGGCCCAGGCGGCGTCCCAGCGGATCGCGGTGGGCGTGGAGCAGGCGATGGAGGGCCCGTCGGGGACGAGGTCCACGGCGCTCGGGTTCGTGAAGCGCTCCTCGAAGATGGAGCGGAACCAGTAGGCTTCCTTCGTGGGCGGGGTCTTAGTCGGGAAGCGGTAGCGCGCGTTGGCCATCACCGAGTCGGAGATCTCCTTCTCGGCGAATGCCTTGATCGAGTCGATCCAGGAATAGCCGACGCCGTCGGAGAACTGCTCCTTCTGGCGCCAGAGGATCTCGTCGGGGATCCAGCCGTCGAAGGCCTTGCGGAGGATGTGCTTCTCCATCTTGCCCGAGGCTTTGTCTATCATCTTGTGCTTGGGGTCGATGCTCATCGCGACTTCCATGAACTCCGGGTCGAGGAAGGGGACGCGGGCCTCGACGCCCCAGGCCATCATGGCCTTGTTGGCGCGGAGGCAGTCGTAGAGATGGAGCATCGAGAGCTTGCGCACGAGCTCCTCGTGGAACTCGGTCGGGTTCGGAGCCTTGTGGAAGTAGAGGTAGCCGCCGAAGATCTCGTCCGAGCCCTCGCCCGAGAGGACCATCTTGATGCCCATCGACTTGATGACGCGGGACATGAGGAACATGGGCGTGCCCGCGCGGATCGTCGTGACGTCGAAGGTCTCGAGGTGGTAGATGACGTCGGGGATCGCGTCGAGCGCCTCCTGGACGGTGAACTCGATCTCGTGATGCTGGCTGCCGATGTGCGCGGCTACCTTCTTCGCGAACTTGGTGTCGGGCGCGCCGGGCAGGCCGACCGAGAAGGAGTGCATGCGCGGCCACCAGGCCGGGGAAGTCTCGCCGGTCTCGACGCGCTTCTCCGCGTGCTTGGCCGCGATGGCCGCGATGACCGAGGAGTCGAGGCCGCCCGAGATGAGCATCCCGTAGGGAACGTCGCACATGAGCTGGCGCTTCACGGCGTCCTCGAGCGCTTGGCGCAGCTTGTCCAGGTCGGCCTCGCCCTTGGGTATCGCGCCGGGCGCCGCCCAGGCGGGCTCGTACCACTTCACGAGCTTGCCCTCGCTCGAGCGGTAGTAGTGCCCGGGGAGGAAGACCTCGACCTTCGTGCAGACGTCGTACAGCGCCTTCAGCTCCGAGGAGACGTAGAGGTTCCCCTCGCCGTCGCGTCCCCAATAGAGGGGGTTGATGCCCATGTGGTCGCGGGCGATGAAGAACTCCCCGTTGCGGGGGTCGTAGATCACGAAGGCGAAAATGCCGTTGAGCATCTTCACGAAGTCGGGGCCGTGCTCGTCGTAGAGGTAGAGGAGGCACTCGCAGTCGGACTCCGTCTTGAATTCATGGGGCTTCTTGAGCTTCTCCGCGCGGAGCTTCTTGTGATTGTATATCTCGCCGTTGACCGCGAGGACGCGGCCCGTGGCATTGTCGACGAGGGGCTGCGCGCCGTGGGTTACGTCGACTATGGAGAGCCGCTCGTGGCATATCACCGCGCGGTCGTCGGAATAGACGCCCGACCAGTCCGGGCCGCGGTGGCACTGGCGATGCGAGCGAGCGACGGCTTGCTTGCGAAGCTCGACCGGGTCTCCCTTGATATCAAGGACTGTGAAGATTCCGCACATACCGCGACTCCCTCCGGTGAATTTGCGGAAGTATGATCGAAACGATAGGCCTTCACAATACCCCGGACCGCGGATCGAAAGCGACGCGGACGTCGGTTTCCGGGGCCGCCCGGACCTAGCCCTTCTCGAGCCAGAGTATCGCCGTGACCAACCGCGGGTAGAGCCGCGAGCCCAAATCCTTGCCCGTAGTCGAGTCGACCTGGTCGGTCGCGGCGTATTCGGCGCTTCCCTCGTCGGAGCGCAGCCAGTGCGCGTGGACTGCGTCCCGCCTCGTGCGCTCGTCGTCCATCCCGAGGACTCTCTCGGCGACGTACTGGTTCAAGAATATCTTGGAGAGCCAGGTGTTCTTGCTCGTCGACGAGAGCTTCCAGCCTCCCGAGGCGGCGTCGAGGCAGATGCCCGGCGCCAGGACATAGTTCAGGTGGCGCTTCAGGGCGCCTATGAGCTCGCCATAGGGGCCATCCTCGCGGACCGACTCCGGGGCCCCGCAGAAGCCGGGGTAGGCGAGGCCTTCGACCGCGGGGATGATGCAGGAACGGTTGTCGCTCTCGAAAACGGCGGGGATGAAGCCCTCGTCCTCGAGCATCCTTCCGGCGATCGTATGGGCCGCCGCCCGCGCGGATTCCGCCGCCGCCTTGGTCTCGGGCGACTCGCCGCCGTCGATCCTGCGGAAGAGGGCCTCGAGGCAGACGAGGGCGGACCATGCCTTCACCGCCAGGTAAAGGTTGTTCCTCGCCTGGCCGAGGCTGATGTCCAGGGAGTCGTAGGTGGTTATCTCGGCGCCGCCGGCGCAGCGGTCCGAGTCGCGGTCCATCACACCGTCGCCGTTGGCGTCGCGCGCGCGGATGGAGGCCAGGCAGGCCGATAGGGTCGAGCGGCGTCCCTTCGCCCAGGCGTCGTCCTTCGCGAGGCTCGCGTACAGGCAGGCCGAGATGCTCCAGTTCAGGGTCTCTTCGTAGCTCATGAAGCTGAAGCAATCGGTGAGGCCCGGCATCTCGTAGGCGGATCTCCCCTTGGGCATGAAGCAGTCGTCCACGCCCTGATCGTGGGCGAAGGCTATGCCGAGGGCGTCCACGTACGAGGAGCGCTCGGCGAAGGACTCGAGCTCGTTGCGGAGCGTCCAGGGCGAGAACCGCGCTTCCCAGAATGCCTGGTCCACGGTGAGGTCGAGGGTGTTCATCATCTGGTACTCGCCCTCGTTGACCACGAAGGCGGGCTCTCCCGATTCGGCGAGGAGGAGCTCGGTGCTGGCCGCGTAGCTGTGCGCGGCATGGGCGAGGAGAAACTTGCGGTCGTCGGAGAGTCCCGAAGAATCCAGGAGCTCGTCTATCCGCTGGGCGCGGAAGAGCGTGTCGGCCTGGTCGTCGAGGGCGCTCTCTAGCACGTCCTCCACGTCCTTGAAGAGGCAGCTGTGGTAGGCGTGGGCGCCCATGCCCGCCGTGACGATCCCGCCGCGGAAGACGCCCAGGGCGACGACGTACTCGGCCTTCTGTCCGGCCGGGATCCTGAAGCGCAGCCCGCCCTCGGAGGCGAGCCGCCTGAGCGGCCGGGCTACTCCGTCGGCTCCGCCGTCGAAGGCGGCCTCGACCACCGACCAGTCCATCACCTCCTCGACGTCCGACTTCGGGCGGATGGCGAAGCCGAAGGAAGTGTCGTTGGCCATGCCGAGGAGGCCGCCGGCGGTGGAGTCGGAAAGGGGTCTCCGTATGCCCTGCATCGCGAAGAGGCCGGTCATCGGGCTCGTGCCCGCGGAGTTGTCGAAGCCGAGGCGGAGGAGGAGCGAGGGCCTGAGCGCGCTGCGCGCCGTAGCCGCCGCGACTGCCTGCGGATCCGGCACTTCTCCCAAGAAGGAGACGACGCGGAGCGAGACGGCTCCGGCTCGCCACTCCTCGCCGGAGAGGGAGATGAAGCGCTCGATCTCGTCCGCGCCGAAGTAGCCCGCGCTCCTGAGGCTGTCCGCTCGGCTCGAGTCGACTTCGTCCTCGCGGTATGCCGATGCGCCGAGGCCGTAGTTCTTGCCGGCGGAGAAGGGAAGGAGCCGAGGCTCCCCGCGGCCGACCCGATAGCCGATGAACATGCCCGTCCTCGGAGGCCTCACGTCGCCGACTACGACGCCCGCGCCCCTGCCGATCCTGCCGAGGACGAGAGAGCCGTATGCTCCCCAGATCCCATGAAGCGAGTAGTAGTCTATTTCAGGCACGCGTACGGCCATATTATTCCCGTCCTCTCATAGAATTACGTTAGTACAAAACGAACCAGTGTAAATACTATCGCTCAGTCCGACCTCTGTTCATCGGGATTGCGGCCGTATATTGTACCGGACATTTTACCTATCCCTGCCTTCCCTAGGCCCGCGAGCCCCACTCGACCGCGAACTTGCGCAGGTCGCCGGCGCTGGAGAGGCTGAGCTTGTCCTTGATGTGATCGCGGTAGGCATTTACAGTCTTAACGGAGAGGCCGAGGCGTTCGGCGATCTCTGCCGCGCCGCAGCCTTTGCCTATAAGGGTGAAGACCTCGAGCTCGCGATCCGAGAGACGGTCCACGGGCTCCGCGTCGGTCTTGCCACCGACGATGCCCTCGAGCATCCGCTCTCGAAGGGTTTCGCTCACGGCGATGCGGCCTTCCAGAACGTCCCGGACCGCGTTCACCAGGGCGGTGGGGCTCTCGTGCTTCATCACGTAGCCCCTGGCCCCGGCCTTGAGCGCGCGTTCCCCATAGAGGTTCTCCTCGTGCATCGAGACGACGAGGACGAGGGTGTCGGGATAGTCGCTCTTGATCGTGCGCATGAGGTCGAGTCCGCTTTGGCCCTGCAGGGAGATGTCGATGATCGCGATGCGCGGCCGCGTCGCGGCGAGCAGCGCAAGGGCTTCCGGAAGGCTTCCCGCCTCGCCCGCGCACTCGAGCTTGAGCTCCTGCCCGACGAGCATGGTCACTCCGTGGCGATAGAGGGGATGATCGTCGACCACGATGAAGTTCGGTTTTAAAGGCATACTGCTACCTCGGTATTCGGCAGGTTATGGTCGTACCCGTGTCTCGCGACGAGCGGATCCGGAGCTCGCCGCCGATGACGCTCGCGCGGTACTTTAATATATGCAGGCCCATTCCGCCATCTTCCCGCGTAATGGGCGGAATGCCTATGCCGTCGTCGCTCACCTCGACCGAGACGGTCTCGCGATCCATGTAGAGGCCGATCTTGATTTCCTTCGCGCAGGCGTGCTTGCGCGCGTTGGCGAGGGCCTCCTGGACTATCCTGTAGAGCTGTATGGCCTTCTCCGAGTCGCGCACGGCGAAGCCTTTCGTGGCCTCCAGCCGCACTTCGCTGCCGTCCTGGTCGCCCGCCGAGGCCACCAGGCGCTTCACCGCGGGAAGGATGCCCTTCGCCTCGAGCTCCGCCGGGTAGAGCCCTCGCGCGATGTCCTTCGCTCGGGCGGCCGTCGAGCCCGCGCCGCGCGCCAGGGCGGCCGCCGCGCCCGCGAACTGCTCCATGTCCTTCGCGAGAGCCATCGTCGCGCTCGGAGCATCCCTGCTCTCGGTCGCGGCGTTCGCGATGGCCGCGGCTTGGCGCCTGAGCTGGCCCTCGAGCACGGCGGCCATTATTCCGAGGCCGGCGATATCCTGGCAGAGGTTGTCGTGGATGTCCTGGCCGATCTTGGTCATGATGCGATTGGAGATCTCGAGGAGCTCGCGCTCGAGGGCCCTGCGCCGTTCCATCTCCTCGACGAGGCGCGCGTTCGCCGTCGAGAGCTCGAGCGTACGCGACCGCACGTTGCGCTCGAGGCTGCGCTCCCTGTCGCGCTCGGCGGTCATAAGCATGGCTCCCTTGAGCGCGCTGGAGATCTGGTCGCGCAGGGTCTCGTATATGCGCCGATCGAAGGAGTCGGCGGTGCAGATCAGGTAGCCCAGCCTGTCGTCCCCGAAGCGGAGAGGAGTGCAGACATAGGCGCTCCAGGCGCCGGGAAGCCCGCCGGGCACGAGCTCGGAGCTGCGGAATCGAAGGCCGAAGGGGGCCAGGATGCGGGTGCCCTGCGAGTCCGCCACGAGGAAGAGCTTGGACCATTCCGGGGCGGTGCCCTTCGACTCGAAGAGGCTGAGCCAGCAGCCCGAGATCCCGAGCTCGCGCGTGCCCCGAGCTATCTGCTTGAGAATGTCCTCCATGCCGAAGCTGGAGACGAGGGAGGCCTCGATCTCGCCGAGCACCGCGATCCGGCGGTCCGCGGCGATGCGCTGGGAGGTGAGGAAGCGGCATTCGCCCTCGGCTATGACGAGAAGGGCGCTTTCGCGGATGGCTGGGTCGATGGGGCGACGCCGCAGGCGGGACGGGTTCCTGCCGGCCCGGATCGCGCGGTTGACCTCGATCGTGAGGGCCGAGAGCGGATCGAGGCCCGTCGGGGCGCGCGGCTCCTCGTCGACGAAGGACGGCTCCTCCTGCTCGGGGACGCGGGAGCAGCCGCAGGACTCGCGCACGACGAAGGAGACGGGCGGCGGCACCGAGGACTCCTCCTCCGCCAAGCCGAGTCCGGCCGCGATCTTGTTGATCGCCATGCGCCCGAGGATTGCCGCGGGCTGCCGCACCGTCGTGAGGGGCGGAATCGAGAAGCGGCTGTCCTCGGTGTCGTCGAAGCCGGTGACCGATACCTCGCGCGGAACGTCCATGCCGCGATCGGCGAGGGCTCGCATCGCGCCCACCGCCATGAGGTCGTTGGCGGCGACGATCGCGTCGATGCCCGGTCCCGAATCGAGGAAGAGCGCGACTTTTTCGCGGGCATCCTCTTCCGTGAAGTCGCCGTAGAGCACGTCGACCCGGCCGGGGGCCTTCGCGCCGGTGGTCACGGGCGCCAGGCTCGCGATTCCCCGCAAGAACTCGGTCTTGCGCGCCTCGGCCTCGAGGTGGCCCCTGGGCCCCGCGAGGAAGAGGAAGCGGCTGCGCCCGTGCGTGCGCACGAGATGCTCGGCTATCGAGTTCATGCCTCCCGACGCCTCGACTCGGACGCTGGGGACGTTCTTGAATTCGAAGCCGATCGAGACGACGTGCATGTCCCCGAAGCGCGAGAGGAATTCCTCCTGCTCTTCGGGGGTGATGTAGGTGCCGATGACGTTGGACATGACTATGATGCCCGACATGCCCGAGTGCTTGGCCAGGTCGAAGGCGATGTTGTCGAGCGCCTCGTAGCCGATCGGGCTGCTGATGCGCTGCCCGCTGAAAAACACGAGGGCCGCGCCGATGCGCTCGGCCTCGGCGACCGCCCCCTGCCAGACGGCGTTCTGATAGGGCTCGTCGAAGCGGGCGGCGAGAAAGCCGATGACGGGAGCGTTCTTGCTTTTCATCCTGTGCTCGGCATCCATTGTTAAGACAGGATAGCGAAGGGGGAGGCGCGCGTCCATCGCGCTAGCGCGCGCGCCCGGCCTCCCCCCTCCGCCGCTCCGCTCTTCTTCGGGCGGGGCGGCGTTGCGTTCGTTTTTCCTCAGTCGCTTCGGCGCCGACTATTCCTTCACCGCTCCGGCGCCTCGCCGGCTATTCCTTGACCGCGCCGGCGAGAGTGCCCTTTATGATCCAGCGGTGCCCGATGATGTAGAGGATCACCGTGGGCGCCGCGGAGATGACGGCCGCCGAGGCGTACTTGGGCATCCGGTCCGCTCCGTAGGCGGTCAGGTAGGAGGCCACGCGGAGCTGCATAGTGAAGTTTTTCTGGCTCGCGAGGAGGATGAGGGAGAGGAGGTAGTCGCTCCACGCTCCGATGAACACGAGGATGAGGGCGAGGATAGTCGCCGGATTGGCGAGGGGCAGCATTATCCGGAAGAAAGTGCCGCCGTGCCCGGCGCCGTCGATGCGCGCCGCTTCGGAAAGCTCGTTCGGCAGGTTCGCGAAGAAGGAACGATAGATGAGGGACCAGAAGGGGATCCCGAAGGCCGCCATGGGCAGGAAGAGGCCGTAGAGCGTGTCGTTCAGCTTCCAGCCGACCTCCATCTTGTAGAGGGGAATGAGGACCATCTGAGCGGGCACGAAGAAGCCCACCATGATCGCGTAGAACGCGAACTCGGTGACCTTGCTCTTATAACGCGCGAAGATGTAGCCAGCCAGGGCCGAAGGGGGAAGGGTAGCGATTATGGCGCCTATGCTTACGAGGAAGGTGTTCTTGAGTCCCTGGTCGATCCTCACCGCATTCCAGGAATTGATGAAGTTATCCCACATGATCGCCTTGGGCCATGCCCAGGGGTGGTAGGAAAATTCCAGCTGGGTCTTGAACACGAACATGAAGGGCATGATCAGCGGGAAGATGACGACGGCCGCCAGGAACACGAGGACGGATGTCGCGAATATCTCCGATCCACCGTGCCTGATCCGGATCGCCTTGCTGCCGCGCTTGACGATAGCCGCGTTCTCGGCTTGGCTCATTTTTTCCCCTCCCCTTTTTCCCGCCCGAGCGAGAATTGCGCGATCGTGAATCCCAGCGAGAGGATGAAGATCACGACGCCGACGGCGGCTGCCGTACCGTAGTTCCAGTTGACGAAGCCTTGCAGGTACAAGACGATGGCGAGCGTCTTCGTCGCGTCGCCCGGTCCTCCCGCCGTCAGGATGTAAGGCAGGTCGAAGAGCTTGAGGCTTCCGACCGTGGCGAGAACCGCCAATATCTGCAAGGGATACTTGAGATCGGGGAGGACGATGCTCCAGGCGTAGCGCCAGCCCGTCGCCCCGTCGAGCTCCGCGGCTTCTCGCACTTCCGAGGGAATCTGCTCGATCCTCGCCATGAGGTAGATGATCGGGAATCCGGTATAGGCCCAGGTCGCGACCGCGAAGACCGACCAGAAAGCTAGTTCGGGGTTGCCGAGCCAGTCGACCGAGGCCAGCCATTTCCATCCTACTGCCCTGGCGAAATTGGAGATGATGCCGTTCTGGGGCGTGAATATAAATCTACCCAGCATGGCCGTGATGGCCGAGGGCAGGACATTCGAGAGATAATAGATGGACCGCAGGGGCCCCGTGAACCTGTTCGCGTAGTAGGTCAAGGAGAACGCGATCAGGAAGGCGATGGGCAATTGAATGAGGACGCTCCAGAATGCCCACTGGATGACGTGCAGGAGGCTGGCGAGGAACTCCGCGTTTCCGAATAGCTTGACGTAGTTGTCGAAGCCGACGTATTCCTCCGGACCCATGCCCGAGGACTTGGTCGTCGCGATGCGGAAGGTTTCTTCGATCGGGTAATACATGAAAATTATTAGGAAAAGGAAGGCCGGCAGCAGGCAGAGGAAGATGAACGGCGCTCTCGTCCTGTCGCGGACGCGCTTTCTTCCGCTTCCGCCGGAGCTTTTTCCCTCTATCTTCGTATCGCTCACGTATGTGCCTCCGTCGGAAATCATGGTAAGAGAGACCCGCATCCCCATAGGGGGGTGCGGGCCTTTGTCGAGCCGGACGATACGCCGTATCGCGCGTATCGTCCGGCTTAATGGAGCGACGGGGGCCGTTTTATGGGCGGCCCCCGTCCTTTTTCAGGCGACTGTTATTTGAAGTCCGCCTTGTGCTCTTGGCAGACCTTCTCGTAGTCCGCGAGGGACTTCTTCACGTCCGTGTCGGGGAGGAAGAAAGTCTGGATCGTGTCGTTGAGGGGGGAGGTGACGGAAGGGGGAAGGTCCTGGTCCCACCAGAAGGTGACGGTCTTGGCGGTGGTGAAGACGGCCGAGGCCTGGCCGGTGATGGGGTTGTGGGCCTTGATGCCGGGGACGGCGACGATGCGGCCGGGGTCGGCGGAGACGGCCTCGGGGCTCATCGCGTACTTGAGGAACTTGACGACCGCGTCTTTCTTGTCGGCGCCGGTCTTGCTGGCGGCGTAGCCGATGTCGGTCATGCCCATGAGGTCGGTGACCTTGCCGACGCCGCCCTTGGCGAGGGCGGGGAAGGCGTAGAAGCCGATCTTCTGGTCCGTGAGGTCCTTGCTCGCGAAGTTGCCGCAGAGCCAGGTGCCGGAGATCATCATCGCGGCCTTGCCGGTGTACATCTGCTGCTGGGCGTCGCCATAGCCGTCGCCGAGGGGGGTGGCGCCGAAGTAGCCGGCCTTAACCCACTTCTGGTAGGTCTGAGCGGCCTTGACGAAGGGGTCGGAGGTGAAGGGATACTTGTGGCCGGCCGCGGCGGCCTTGGCCGAGGCGTC
>Ga0265330_10000518_pt1 | contig 25473 bp, 18 predicted proteins | sample 41919metaG_FD_202083 | JGI IMG/M metagenome (GOLD analysis project Ga0265330, IMG submission 202083) | Rhizosphere microbial communities from Carex aquatilis grown in University of Washington, Seatle, WA, United States - 4-19-19 metaG | ecosystem: Host-associated > Plants > Roots > Rhizosphere...
ATTCCGGCGGTCATGTCGAGAAAGCGACGCCCATCCACGTCCCACAGGACGCAACCTTCCCCGCGGCTCATCACCACAGGAGCCCGGTTGTAGTTGTTGATGAGCAGCTTTCTGCCCGCGGTCAGGAGTTCTTCGCTCAGAGACATGGAGCGGACACAATAGCAAATGTCGCCCGGGTTCGCAGGTCATCTACATGGGAACCCTGGGAGGGTTCGCCTCGCCCTTCGGCCCCCCACCCGCCACCTCCTCCCCACGCGCTACGCTTTTCCGCGCTGGCTGGTGAACGCCGCCGGATCTGCGCCCACGGTTTCGTGGTACGCCTCGTCCCAGGACGAAACCACCGCGGGATCGAGCACCAGATTGGGTCGGACCGAGGTGGGGAGCCACCCGCCGGCACTGATTTCGCCCTCGAGCTGACCGGGCGCCCAGCCCGCGCAGCCCAGCAGCAGTTTGAAGGTAGCGGGGCCTTGGCCGCGCACAAGGGCCGCGAAAGCCGCCAGCTCGCCGGTCACGGCGATTTCGGATCCGACAGCCATTTCCCCGGGCATGGGTTGGTCACTGCGGCGGTAGATCAGCCAGCCCGCGGCAGGCGCCACCGGCCCGCCCAGACGCACGGGCGCTGCGAACGAGGCCGTCTCCGGGATCTCGTGCCCCTGCGGCAACAACTCGGACGAGGCCAGGAGTTCGCGCACCGACATCAACTCACGGCCGTTGATCACCCAGCCGAGCGCGCCGTCGCCGCCGGCCCGGCCCAGCAGCACGACACTGTGCTCGAAATTCGGGTCGTGCAGGGTAGGCGCCGCCAACAGCATGCCTGGGGCCAGGTTGTCTCTCGCGGCGTCTCTCGCCATTGCCATATGTATTGGATTCTACGCCAGGGCAGGGCGTGACGGGGCGGAAAGGTTGAGGTCGAAAGTATCCATGGCGGTCGTGGTCGTGGTCGTGGTCGTGGCCGACGGAGATCACTCCGGCCAATGCCACGGACCTTGTGCAGCTATTGCGTGGCTACCCTGGCTCGTCGCTGTGGGCGGATCCGTCGTAGCGGAGCAGTCGGGGCTTTTCGTGGATCAGGGTGCGCAGGTTGACCGGTCGGCGCCAGATGCGCGTCAGCGCCTCAAGCGTGGCGCGGGCGTGGTCCTGATGCAGGTCGGTGCCCTCGTGCCGGTGTACGAGCAGAAGCTCGCCGCGGTTGGCGTGGTTGGCGTCCTCCACGCATATGAACGGCTCGCCGAAGTTGGTCAGCTGGAAGAGAATCTTGTCTTTGATCTTCTTGAACTCGCGCGAGTCGATCTCGTAGTTGCCGCTGCGCTCGTCGCGCGAAAACGAAAAGAACTGGTTTTCCGCGCAGAACTCGACGGTGAAGTACTCGTCGAGAAGAGTCACGTCGTTGCACAGGCGTCGCACTTCGAAGATCTTTTGTCGCCCCAGGCCCAGGCGTTTGTCCCAGGTTCGGCGGGCGTCGTAGTCGTCGCACTCGTTCCATTCCTTGCCGAAGCGCCCCTTGTCCCAGCGCTCTTCGATGTGCCGAAGCAGCGCCAATCCGACCTTGTAGGGATTGAACTGGCCGGGCGCGGCGGCCAGCACGCCCGCGTTGTGGTCGGCATAGTCGATCACCTCGGACGCCTTGAGCACCTTTTCGGTGAGCAGCTTGCTGTGCCAGTAGGCGGCCCAGCCTTCATTGAGCACCTTGGTCTGGCGCTGGGGCGCAAAGTAGTAGGCCTCCTCGCGCACGGTGGAAAGCAGATCGCGCTCCCAGATTTCCAGCGGGGCGTGATCGAGCAGAAACTGCAACACGTCTCGCTCGGGCTCGCGCGGAAGCTTGCGTGGTTTGTCCCGCTCTTCGTCCAGTTTCTTGCGCTGCTTTTCCAGAAACTCGGGCGGATTGATGAAACGCTCCATGTAGCCCTTGGCGCGCAGGCGCGGCAGCTCGACCGTCGGCGCTTCCTCGGGCGACGGCGGCTCGGCCGCGTGGCGCACGATGAAGGGCGACATGGGATCGATGAGATTTTCCAGGCACAGACAGGAGTCGAGGAAGGTTTCCACCTTTTCCAGGCCCAGGCGTTCGATGTGGCGGCGCACGCGGGTGGCGTGATTGGCCATCTCGTCGATCATGTGGCGGTTGGTGCGCGAGAAGTAGTAGTTGTTCTTGAAGAAATCCACGTGGCCGAGTACGTGCGCGATCACCATCTTCTGATCGACCAGTGAATTCCCCTCGAGCAAATAGGCATAGGCCGGGTTGTTGTTGATCACCATCTCGTAGATCTGCGACAGCCCGTACACGTGGCTCTTGCTCAGACGGTCGAAATCCATGCCGAAGCGCCAGTGCGGATAGCGCACCGGGAACCCGGCAAAGGCGGCCACCTCCTGCATGCGCTTGTAGTCCAGCACCTCGAAGCTGACGTCCCAGAAGTCCAGGCCGTAGCTGCGCGCGTGCGCCTCAATCTCGCGCTGGATGTCGAGCAGGTAGGCTGGCAGGCGCGACTTCACGTGCTGCATGCTTCACCGGCCCTTCCCCAAGAACGCGCGGATCGAGTCCGGGATGCCGTCCTTGCTCTTGATCTCGGAGGTCACCAGCAGTTCCTGGTCCTTGCACGCGTCGTCCAGATCCTTGATGAACTGGCCCGTGCCGTAGGGACTTTCCACCTGGCCGTAGCAGAACAGGTTGACCGAGGGCAGGATTTCCTTCTTGAGGATGTCCATGCAGGTGGAGGTGTCGTCGGAAGACCAGTTGTCGCCGTCGGAGAACTGGAACGGGTAGATATTCCATTCCGAGGGCGGAAACTCGCTGGCGATCATCTTGGCGCACAGGCGATAGGCGCTGGAGATCATGGTGCCGCCCGACTCGCGCGTGCGGAAGAAGGTGTCGCGGTCCACCTCGCGCGCGGTGGCATCGTGTACGATGTAGCGCGATTCCAGGCCGTCGTACTGCGTGCGCAGCCAGGTGTCGATCCAGAAGGATTCGATGCGCACGATTTCCTTCTGGTCGTCGCCCATCGAGCCCGACACGTCCATGATGAAGATCATGAGCGCGTTGGACTGGCGCATGGGCACGGTCTTCCACGAGCGGTAGCGGCGATCCTCGCGCACCGGCACCACCATGGGCTGCTTGGGATCGTAGTGGCCCATCATGATCTGGCGGCGCAAGGCCTGGCGGAAGGTGCGCTTGAAGTGGCGCAGCGATTCGGGGCCGCTGCGGCGGATGCCCACGTAGCGATCCTTCTGGGTGATGAGCCGTTGCTTGCCCTTGGGCTCGATACGCGGCAGTTCCAGTTCTTGCCCCAGGATTTCCGCCAGCTCCTCCAGCGACAGCTCGACCTCCAGCGCATGCTCGCCCGGCTCGGAACCGGCTTTGCCCTTGCCGTTCTGGTCGGGCTCGCCCGGAGCGATGACGTCGCCCACCTTGCCCGGCCCCTGGCCCACGCCGCCTTGACCGTCACCGCCGAAATGGAAGCGCGGCACATCGATTTGGGGCATGGGGATGGACACGGTCTTGTCGCCCTTGCGCCCGATGAGCTCCCCGCTGGAGATGTACTGGCGCAGGTTCTGGCGAATCTTCCCCCGCACGATATCGCGAAAGCGGCGATGGTCGGGGTCGATGCGCAGAGCCATGCGTCGGCTAGTCCTTGGTGTCGCCGCGTGCGAAGATCGAAGCCACGAAATTCAGCACGTCGGTGGCGCAGATCTCGCAGTAGGCGTGGTTGCGGATGAGCCGGTTCTTCACCACGTCGATCTTTTCCTGCGTCTCGCGGTCGATCACCGCGGACACCAGGCTGGTCAACTTGATGGAGTCCTTCTGGTCCTCGAACAGCTTCAGCTCCAGCGCCTTTTGCAGGCGCTCGTTGGTGCGGAAGTCAAAGTGCCGCCCCTCCACCGCCAGGGCGCCGATGTAGTTCATGATCTCGCGCCGGAACTCCTCTTTGCGCGAGTCGGGGATGTCGATCTTTTCCTCGATGGAGCGCATGAGCCGCTCGTCGGGTTCTTCGTCCTGCCCGGTATAGCGGTTCTTGACCTTCTCTTTCTGCGTGAAGGCCTTGATGTTGTCGATGTAGTTGGCGCACAGCTTGGCGATGGCTTCCTCGTCGGCGCTGATGGCGCGCTGGACTTCGTTCTTCACCAGGTCCTCGTATTCCTGTTTCACCAGGCCGAGCAACATCGTGAAGTACTTGCGCTGCTCGTCGCTGGTGATGAGCGAGTGGTGGCGCAACCCTGATTCCAGTTCGTTCATCACCATGAAGGGGTTCACGCAGCCCTCGCCCCGATCGCTGACCAAGGCGTTGGAGATCTTGTCCTGAATGTAGCGGGGCGAGATGCCGTCCATGCCTTCGCGCTGCGATTCCTTGCGCAGTTCCTTGATGTTGTCCTGGGTGAAACCCGGCAACGTCTTGCCGTCGTACAGCTTCATCTTCTGCACCAGACTCAACTGGTGTTTCTTGGGATCCTCCAGCCGGGTCATCACCGCCCACATGGCCGCCACTTCCAGGGTGTGCGGCGCGATGTGCTTGCCGCGGATCTTGGCCTCGTTGTAGTCCTTGGTGTAAATGCGGCGCTCCTCGGACACGCGCGTGATGTAGGGGATGTCGATCTTGACGGTGCGGTCGCGCAGGGCCTCCATGAATTCGTTGGAGATCAGCTTCTTGTACTCGGCTTCGTTGGTGTGGCCCAGGATGACTTCGTCGACGTCGGTCTGCGCGAACTTCTTGGGCTTGATCTTGTGCTCTTGCGAGGCGCCTAGCAGATCATAAAGAAAAGCCACGTCCAGCTTGAGCACCTCGATGAACTCGATGATCCCGCGGTTGGCGATGTTGAACTCGCCGTCAAAGTTGAAGGCGCGCGGATCGCTGTCGGAGCCGAACTCGGCAATCTTGCGGTAGTTGATGTCGCCGGTCAGCTCGGTGGAATCCTGGTTCTTTTCGTCCTTGGGCTGGAAGGTCCCGATGCCCACGCGATCTTGTTCCGACAGAACCAGCCGGCGCACGCGCACGTGCTGCACCACCTGGGACCAGTCGCCCTTGTAGTGGGCCATCAGCTCGCGGAAAATCAAGCGGCAGGCGGGATCCAGATCGCCGTCGACCCGCACCTTTTCCAACCCTGGCGTGTTGATGCCTATCTCGACGAGGGCCCGACTGCGCCAGTCGGGCGGAATCAGGTGCAGCGGCTCCTCGTGCATGGGGCAGCGGAAGGTGCTCTGCCCGCCGGCGATGGTTTCCAGACCCGCCGGCAACGTCCACTCGAAGGTGTACAGGGCGCCCTCGGGCACGCGCGAGTAGTCCTCCAGGCCGCGCTTGAGCAAACGCGCGATGGTGGATTTGGAACTGCCCACCGGGCCGTGCAGAAGGATCACCCGTCGTTCGGTGCCGTAGCGCTCGGCCGCGCTCTTGAACACGCTGACCAGACGCATGAGCGGGATGTCGAGCCCGAAGATGGCATCCTGGCCGCCGTGTTGCTCGTCCTTGAAGAAGCTGAAGCGGGTGAGGCGCTTCTTGTTGTCGAGGTACTCCTCCTGGCCGTACGACAGGATCATGTCGTAGACCCGCTGGTACGCGGTGCGGGTCACGGCGGGATTTTGGCGGACCAGGTCCAGGTAGTCCGCGAAGCTGCCCGTCCAGTTGATGGCCGCGAACTCCTTCTGGTTCTGTAGGCCCGCGATCTTGCCGATGAGAGCGGTGGGGTCAGGGGTGCTCATCAAGTCTCCTTGCCGACGTCGTGCCAGCCACGCCACGAATGTCTATGCCCCAAGCTTACCACGCTCGCAGGCGGTGAGCCCGGCGGCGGCGGAGGGGTCGCGCTGCCCGGACCGGCTGCTCCGGCGCCATCGAATGTGTCAGCGGGAATTGCAAACCTATCCCGGGTCCCCTTATCTGAATCGCCGGATATGCCGTACAATGCTGGGCATGCCCAACATCAAGCGCATCGGAGTGCTCACCGGCGGCGGCGACTGTCCGGGACTCAACGCCGTCATCCGGGCCGTGACCAAGACCGCCATGAACGTCTACGGCATCGAGGTCTTTGGCATCGAGGACGGGTTCCTGGGGCTCATCCAGAACCGCATGCGCCTCTTGAGCTGGAACGACGTCTCCAACATCCTCACCCAGGGCGGCACCATTCTCGGCACCAGCAACCAGGCCAACCCGCAACGCTTCGCCATCGAACGCAGCGGAAAGATCGAGTGGGCGGACGTGACGGATCGGGTGTACGACCACTTGCGTGCCAACGAGATCGACGCGGTGGTGTGCATCGGTGGCGACGGCACCATGACCGGCGCGGCCAACCTGGTCAAACATGGCATCAACTGCATCGGCGTGCCCAAGACCATCGACAACGATCTGGAAGGCTGCGAACGCACCTTCGGATTCGAGACCGCTGTGGACACCGCGTGCGAGTGCTTTGACAAGATCCACACCACGGCCATGAGCCACCACCGCGTGATGGTGGTCGAGGTCATGGGCCGCAACGCCGGATGGCTGGCCTTGCACACGGGCGTGGCTTCCGGCTCGGACATCATCCTCATGCCCGAGATCCCCTACGATCTGGCCAAGGTGTGCGAGGTCTTGCACAAGCGCAGTCGCGCCGGCAAGCGCTTCTCTATCATTTGTGTATCAGAGGGCGCCAAGCCCAAGGGCGGCGACGTGGTGGTGCAGCGCCGGGTGGAGACCAGCCCCGATCCCATTCGCCTGGGCGGCATCGCCAACAAGCTGGTGGCCGATATCGAGGCCGCCACCAAGCTGGAGGCGCGCGCCACCATCCTGGGTCACATCCAGCGCGGGGGATCGCCCACGCCCGGTGATCGCGTGTTGGCCACCATGTTCGGCTACCACGCGCTTGACTTGCTGGTGCACGGAGCCGAGGGGCAACTGGTCGTGCTCAGTGGCGGCAAGCTGGGCGCGGTTCCCATCGAAACCGTGGCTGGCAAGCAGCGCAGGGTTCCGTCCGACGATCCGCTGGTGGCGGCGGCGCGCGCCGTGGGCACTGCTTTCGGGGATTGACTAATACCGCGCCAGAACGGTTTCGCCGGCGCGCGTGCGATCGCCGGGCCGGCACAGCACTTCCAGCCCCGGCATCCGTCGCACGAACAGGTCGCATTGCGATCCCATGCGGATCATCCCCACGCGCTGGCCGCAGCTGACGGTGTCCCCGGAATTCACGAAGCAGTCCACCTGATGCACGTAGCGATCCGCGATCTGCACCATGGCCACCGACAAGTCTCCCTCGATGACCAGGGTATTGCGCGCGTTCTCGGCAACCGAGGCGCGCACCTCGTCGGTGATGGGCATGTGCCACATCAGGTGCATGAGAGCGCGTGCCATCGACGCATTCTCGTGCACGGCCGGGCGCGCATGGGCGTGCGTGACCTTGCCGGTGATGGGCGCCCGATTCACGTGGACCGACCAGGGAAACATGTAGATGCCGATGAGAACGCCGGGCAGCTCGCTGGGACCCACCAAGGGCGCGTCGGTGAGAGAAATCTCCGTTCCATGCTTGACCACCATGGGCATGGTGTGGGGCGGAACCTCGGACGCGTAAAGGATGCGGCCATCAGCCGGCGCGACGATCACACGACCGGGCGGAGCGTGGCGCTCGGGATCGCGGAAGAAAGCGTGGAAGCGCCAGTAGAGAAATGAAAACGGATCCATCAGATATTAGCCGCGCGCCACACGGGCGACGGCGTTCACCAGCGCCCGCTGTGCCCGCAGACGAGTTGTACGACCCAGCAGCCATAGCGGAGCCCGCATGGTCCACAGCCAGATGAAGAACAGGCACATGCCCACGTAGGTCGCGTAGTCGACGGTCAGATCCCACAGGGCGCGACCGGGCTGCCGCTTCAGTTTGTCAAGAAACAGGCGCACACCGGTCATCGGACCTCTGCCGCAACGAAGGAGTGAACCATTGCGTGATCGTCGGCCTCAAGTTGCTGCTCGACCGCGTGGTCGTGGGTCAGCCGGCTGGCGTGCTCGGGAAGGAACGGGCGGTGATAGAAGACCCCGCGCGAGCACAGGCGCGCCCGCGGCCGGGCGGTGCGCACGACCTGCTCGATGGTTTCCGCAAAAGCCTCGTGCGAGAGATAGGCCGAGATATCTGACAGCGAGTATCCATCGAAGTATTGCGACGGAACCGCACGCAGCACGCTGGCCATGTCCCCGTTGACCACGCGAACCTGCACGCTTTGCAGCGCCTGTTTGATGCGGGCAAAGCCCTCCGCGCGCAAATATTCGGGCATCACGCGCTCGTCGCCGTAGCGGCCGAAGAACGCCAACCAAAGCAGATGGTTGTCATGGGCCAGGTGATGGTCGAGATAGCGTTCGATGTTGCCAAAGATTCGTTCGTGCAGCTTGAGTTCAGGCGGCAGGAATCGCCAGAAGCCGGGCTCGTGCGAAAAGAAACTGAAGAAACTGCGGCGGCAGATGGTCTTGGCCACCAGACGCCAGAGCGGGCCGTGCCAGCCAGGCAGCAGGCGTCGCTGCTCGGCCAGATCGGTGCAGGCAAAAAGACGACGCACCCACCGCGGACGCAGCAGGCGCGTGGCGGTCGCCACGTAGCGCGAGAAGAAGCGTTCCAAACTGCCCTGGTACAGGACGCCGCGTTCGACCAGGAAAGGCTTGCTGTCGAAGTAGGCGCGGGCGCCGCCGGACAGCGCAGGCCGCAGCGAATCGTAGACATCGAGTCGCCGTTGCGAGGCCCGCACGCCCATGAAGGACAAGAAATCGGCGTGGTCCAGCCCCCGCATCCCGGCGACCTTGAGCTCAAACAGGTGCGTTTGCGCGGGATTCACGTCTACCGCCCAAACTTCCTCGGCCCCGTCCTGCAGCAGGTTGAGCACGCGGCCCCCGCTGGCGCAAATCGCGACGAGCCGCTTGGATGCGTGAGGAACCAAGACTTGCACCTCACTGCCCGAGTCCTCGTTGCACGAGGAATAGCTGATACGCTCACGATAGCGCTGCCAGCGAATCACCCGCTTCTCCAGCGGCCGCGCCAGCGCCGACGCTGAACCTGGCGCAGTCGCGTGGTCTTCCGGGAACACGGCCGTATCTTCGGCAGTCAGGACGACGGGCTTGGACACGCAGCCGACTATAGCAAACGCCCGCAATCTCCCAACCCAATTCGGCCGCGCAAGCGCCCCGACGCTGCACCGCCGGGATCAGCGGTACTTGACCAGAATGGCGTTGTAGCCGCTAGAATAGGCACCAGTTACCGATACCGAATTGCCGAAATCGACAGCGTTGGAGCCGTTGATATAGCCGGCCGCGTAGATATTGGCTGCGCTGTCAGCGGCCACCGCTGAGAAGCCGGAGATGCTGGCCCCGGCTGCTGCAGTCTGGGCCGCCTGGCATTTCCCGTCCGTGTTGTAGGTAGCCAGCAAGACTTCATTGCCGTTGGATGCATTGGTGAGCGCGATGGAGTTGCCAAAGGCAAAGGAGCCGGGCCCGGCCACAACCCCGACCGCGTACAGATGGCCCGTTTGATCGAGCGCCAAAGAGCTGAATTGCGATAGACCCGTGGCGCTGGTCAGCGATTGACCCCAGGTGGTAATCCCGTCGGAATTGTACTTGAGCAGGAGCACGCTAGAGCTTGCGGAATAGGCCCCGGCCACCGCCACCCCGGAACCGAAGTCCTTGCTTGTGTTGCCAGAGATCCAACCGCCGACAAAGACGTCACCAGCATCATCCGCAGCCACCGCGGCAAAATCTGTGTCGCCGGAACCGCCAGCCGCGGTTCGTGCCCAATGCGCTGCTCCGCCGGCATCGTACTGGACGAGCAGCGCATTCCAGGTTGAGCTCCCGGTGGCCGTGACGGTGTTGCCAAAACCCAAGGGTAGCGTTCCCACGAGGTAGCCGGCGGCGTATAGATTGCCTGTCCCAGCCATCGCCACCGCATTGAAGACCGACGCACCGGTGCCGCTGATGGTGGTACGCGCCCATTGTGCGCTTCCATCCCCGCCGTACTTTGCCAGCAAGGCACTCTGGCTGGTCCCGTCGGGCCCACCCACGGTCGCTCCGTTTCCCAGGGCATAGGACAAACTGCCGGAGATGGACCCCACCGCAAACGGGCTTCCTGACGAGTCAGTGGTGACGGCTACGTACGACGAGTCGCCCGACCCGGCGATGATGCTTTTGGCCCACTCTGCCGTTCCACTTGGGTCGTATTTCACCAGCACAAGACTGGCGCCCCAGCGATAAGGCGAGGCGACCAGCACCGAACTGCCGAAATCATAGGAAGTATTCCCCTCGATGGTGCCCGCGGCAAACACATTGCCGGTCGAGTCGGTGGCCAGTCCCGAGAAGGCCGATGCGCCCTCCCCAGCGTTCACTGTGCGAGCCCACAAAGCGTTTCCGGTCGCATCGTACTTCACGACCAAGGCGTTGTTGCCGGAATACGCACCAATTGCCGTTACGGAATTCCCGAAGGAATGGGAGTCCGTGCCGCCAATGGTGCCCGCCACGTATATGTGGCCAGTCCCGTCAACAGCCACGGCCGAAAAGGTCGGGGATGACGTGGCACTGGCCGGGACTTTCGCCCATTGAGCCTCGCGGGCCACCGTCACCACGCAGGTGGCAGTCTTGTTGCCATCCAGGGTTGACACGGTAATCGTGGCCGTTCCGGCGCCGACCGTGGTTATCACCGCCGAAAGGCCAGTGGCCGCAACCGTGGCCACGCCAGCGTCACTGGTCGACCATTTCACGCCCGGATTGGTCGCGTTTGCGGGGACCACGGCGGCAGTGAGCGGCACGGTCTTGCCAATGCCAACAGTCGCGGTGGCGCGGCTAAGGGTGACGCCAGTCACTGAGATCGCGACCGTCACGGTGCACGTCGCTGTCATTCCGCCGTCGTCGGTAGTGACCGTAATCACCGCCGTGCCCAAGGCCACCGCGCTGACCAGGCCTGAGCCCGAAACGGTGGCCACGTCTGGGCTGCTGCTCGACCAGGTCACCGACCGATTGGTGGCGTTTGTTGGCGAGACAGTTGCGACCAGGGTGTCGGTCTTGCCGACCGAGATTTGGTCAGTCGTCTTGTTCAAGCTAACGCCACTTACGGAAATCGTCGCGGTGGCAGTCGTCGTCGTGGTTTGCGTGGCGGTGGCCGACGGCGTGCTCGTGGGCGTACTGGTGGCGGTCACCGACCCGGTGCTGGTTGGCGTGGTGCTGCCGGTGCTGGTGGACGTGCTGGTGGCGCTTGGTGAGGCCGTGCCTGACGAAGTGCCGGAACTTGTGGACGTGGATGTGGCGAGACTGGCCGTGGCGGTTTGGAAACCGGTGCCCGAAGGAGTGCTGGTGGACATGCCCGTGCCAATCGCGCTGGCAGAGCCTGTGCCCGAAGAGGTGCCTGTGGGCGTATGGGTGCCCGTGCCAATCGCGCTGGCAGAGGCTGTGCCCGAAGAAGTGCTGGACGCACTGGCGCTGGCCGAGCCGCTGGCGGTCTGGCTTCCTGTGCCCAGCGGCGTCGACGTGCTGCTGGGCGTGCTGGTGCTGGTTTCCGTCTCGCCACCCGTAGTGAACTGGCTCTCTGTCGTGGTCACCCATCCCGTGCTCGAATCGCTGCGGATCTCCGTTCCAATCGATCCGCTGGCCGTGTCCTTGGAATCGGCGTCTGGGCTCAGGACGGGCTGTATCGATGCGCTCGCGTCGCTAACAGTACTGGCGTCGCTTTCGTCGACGACATCCGTGTCGGCGTCCACGCCGGCCGCCAAGATTTCATCATCGCCATCAACCCCTACCCTGGCATCGAGGTCTGTCTCCGATGAAGCCTTGCCTCCTGTGCCAGCGTCCAAGACTTCATCCGAATCTGAACCACAGTTACTTTTCGGCGCCGCTTCGGGGAAAATCCGGCAAGCCGGGCAGGTCAGCACAAGCAGGGCCAGAAGACGGATCATCCAATGAGCGGCACCTGCGCAGGCCATGTCCTGGACCGTATCGTCTCAGCCTCACCGCGCGAGAAGGCGGGCCAGGACTATGGGACTGAATAGGTAATGAGGTACTGGCCGAAATCACCCGTGGTATTGCCTTCGACTGTCAGTGCATGGAGGCCAGCCCCGGGCGGCACGGCTGTGCTTATTTGCGACCGCTCCACGCAGGTAGCGTAGTTGTCGCCATTGCACACCAACAAACTCGTGCGTGGGATCTGTAGCGCCAGCACCGTGTTGAAGGTCGTCCCGGTGCAGGTCGATGCTGTGAGGGCGCCCCCCAGGTAGTCAGGGCAGGTGACCCACCAGTAGCTCGCCGCCGGCCCAGCGCCCTCGCATGTATCGAGCGGGCCGCGCGTGTGAGTGATTGTGGTTCCACTGACCGACCCTGTTCCGGATCCGAGCCCGGCCACCAGTCCGGTTCCCAGCCCCGCATGCTGAAAGTGCAAGGTCACATCACCCGATTCGCCCTTGGCCCCGGTGAGAATGAGGTAATAGACCTGGTTGGGCAGGATCGCAAAAGCCTGTGACTGGGTCGTGTTGCAGGCGTCATCACTGCAAGCAGGCGAGCCTGCGTCAGGATTGTCGCCGCTCGAGGTGGAAGGACAGGTGGTGCTGATGTAGAGGGCCGTGTTCCAAGTCGCACCAAAGGTGTCGGCGTAGACTGCGGAGTTTTCGCTCAGGGCGAACCTCAGCACCAGATCCGGCCCCCCTTGGGCGCAGGGAATGTCGAATTTGTGGCTCTCGCCCGTGGTGCTGAGAACCAGGTTGGCGAAGGGCGAGTCCAGGGGGATGTCGATGGGATTGGCGCAGCTATTGGGCGGGGGTGGCGCGTCAAGCCTGCTGTCCGGGTTCAGGGTATCAGCGGCCGCGTCCTTGGCGTTCACCGCAAGATCTTTGCCGGCGTCAGGCAATGCGCCCGTCTCTCCCTCGCTGTCCGAGTCACTGCTGCTGTCGCGCACCGCGATCCTCACATCTCCCACCTCCGCGCCGCTCTTGTCGATGGCGACATCGGGCAGAAAAGCCGTGTCTTTGGCGACAGCAGCGTCAGAAGTTTCTGCTGCAGCGTCGCGCACACCGAGCGCGACATCACGCGCGGCCACATCAACACTGCCCTTTTCGTCGACTTGAGCATCCGTCGTTGTCGCCTTGCCATCTGCTGCGGCGTCCTTCCCGCTCCCTGATTTTCCCGCCGAACACGCAGCAGCCAAGAAAGCGATGAGGGCCAATGTGGGTGTCAGATGCTTAGAGGGGCACATTGAGCAAGTCTATCGGCGGCCCGCAGGAGTTCCTTAATGTGGAGTCCGCCTTAACGAATGTTTTGCATGTGTCGAAGAGCGCTCTGAAGCCGATTTTTAGGCCCAACGCGGCGGGAGACGAGACGGAAGTCCCCGTCGTGCCAGGGCGCAAACAAGGCGCGTCCTGGACACTTCCGTCTCAAACCCTAGGAGGTACGTCATGTTCGGAAAGCGGAGACTCATTCAAGTTGGATTGGCACTGTTAGCAAGCGGGGCCTGCGCCTGTGGCCAGGAGAAAGGCAAGGGGACTGACTTCGATCCCGCCGGGTACGATGGGTTCTCCGAAACCCACTTCGACCTGCTTCAGGCTGCCTGCTCCTACGACATTTCGGGCAACATGACCCTCACCGTCGGGAATAACGAGAGCGCCTACCTCTTCTTGCGGTCAGCGGATAATCTAGTCGTGGCGAACGCCAACAAATTGGGGGTAGAGTGCACCGCTTCGCCCACTGCGCAGATCATCATCAACGGCGGCGCGGGCGTCCAGACCGTGCTTCTCGACTACAACTTTGGCGTATTCGGCCTGGGCACCGCCACCAGTCTCGGCGTGGTGATCGATCTCGGGGCAGGCAACGACACGCTCGAGATCCGCGGCACCCCGGCCGCCGACACCATCACCTTCGGCACCAAGCTTGGCGGGCTTTCCTACGCCGCCGTTCAGGTGGCACCCGGCAAAGCGACGGCCTTCCCCGCCATCAGCTTCACAGGTGTGGAGAACGTCAAGGTCAGCACCGGCGCAGGCAATGACGTGATCACGGGGCAGGGTGGTGCGGCAGTCGGCAACACCAAGACCTGGGTCGTTGGGCCTCTCCTCGGCAGCATCAGCATGACGGTGTACGGTGGCGATGGCGACGACACCATCACCAGCGGCGACACCTCGATAGGCCTCGCGATCAACTCGCTCAACGGCGGGCCCGACAACGACCTGTTCCTGCAGCAGGCTGCTTTCGCCGCTGACCTGATCGCGGGCGGCACTGGCACGGATACCGTTGATTACAGCGTGCGAACGCGCTCGGTAAACGTGTCCCTGGGCGGCGCGGCCGCACGGGGCTCGGTGACCTTCCCGCTACCGACGGCGATCGCTGACAACGACACTCTGACCATAAACGACGGCGCGAACGCGGCCAAGGTGTTCAACTTCCAGAAGACGGCGAATGCGTACCCCACAGGTTCGCTAACCTTCAGTGCCGTTCCCTCAGATGGCGATACGTTCACGTTGAAGGACGTGGACGGCACAGCGGTCACGTTCTTCTACAAGCTCCTGTCGAGCGGTGGCGCTGACCCGGGTACGGACACCGTCATTGACTGTACCTCAGGCTGCGCCGACGCAGCGGCGGTGGCTGCGAAGACCGCTCCTCTGATCGCTGGCCTGAAGATCGCGGGCACGGTCGATGCGCAGAACACGGCGAAAATCGACCTGGTCGGCAAATCCACCTACGGCGCGGGGTACGCAATCACTAAGACCGGAACTGCGATTTCGTTCGTGGGCATGAATGGAACCGGCTCGGTCTTCACCAATAGCCATGCCGGAAGCGTGGTCATTGACCTGAGTGCAGCGAATGTGCTCACCGCGAACGATGTCGCAAAGGCCGCCTACGCCGTCATTGCGGCCGCCCACGGCGCGACGTTCACCATTACTGCCATCGATCCTGGTGCCACGGCTATCATCTCATTGATCAACGACACCTTGGGGGCAGGCGACGAGCACAACATCACCGCAAGCAACATCACCGCGTTCCCCACCAACACCACCCCCAGCACTCTCATCGGCATGACCGCGACCAGCGTTTATGACGATGGCGACATCGCGGGCAAAGAGGGCGACGACATCGCTGCGGACGTTGAGAACGTGGTCGGCGGCACGGCCGGAGACACCATCAACGCCTCGCTGTCGAATGGCGTGGCCCACGTCCTGATGGGAATGGCTGGCGATGACACCTTGACCGGCGGCCTGTTGGCCGACTACCTCTACGGCGGCCCTGGCAAAGACGTTCTCGTTGGCGGCGCTGGCGCGGATTTCCTCAAGGGCGGCGACGGCAACGACACCCTCCGCGGCGGTCTGGGCAATGATAACATCGATGGCGCGGGTGTGAACTGCGTCGCAGCGGTGTCGCTGACGATTGCCCCGATCGTTCCCTGGGTCTCGGCTGCCTGCGGCTCGACTTTCGCCAAGGCCGGGACTACTGCCACCAACGATGTCCTGGACTACAGCGACCACACCGCCGCGGTGTGGGTCGACCTGACCAACGTGTCCGGCATTTGTACGGGCACCAATGTCCATCCCATGGGTGACATTGCCGGCACCGAGTGCGATATCCTGGTGGCCACGAGTGGGGTGGCGAACGTGCGCAGCATTATCGGCAGCCCGTACGGTGACACTCTGTATGGGGACGCCCAGGACAACGTGATCTGGGGCGGCGCTGGCGACGACACCATCTGGGGCCGAGCGGGCAACGACTACCTCTACGGCCAGGATGGCGACGACACCATCTACGGCAACGACGCCACGGATACAGGCACCCCGGCTGACAACGACTTCATCGTTGGCGGCATTGGTACCAACCATCTCTACGGCCAGGGAGGTGTCAACACCATCGATGCATCGCTGAGCACCACCGGGGACGTGGTGAACTGCGGCTCGGGGACGTCCAACGTCCTCTTGGACAGCGCAGCCCACGCGGCGACCGCTACCGGTTGCACCTGGCAATAGCTTCGCCCTAGCCTAGCCAGCCTCAAAAGACGCCAGCCGCAGAAATGCGGCTGGCGTTTTGCTATGCGCGCGGCAGGCAAGCAGCCTACAATACGGGTCCGCGTGGTGCGGAGGGATCCATGGCCAGCAACATCGACGCTGTTCAGCTGATCGCCGATTTCGATCGCCACACCTCTCACCTTTCCTTCGGGGAGATCTCCAAGGGCGCGCTTCGCTTCATGGTGGACCGTCTGCACGTGGGCCGTGCTTCGGTGGCGCTGCTGCGATCCGAGGGCGACGGCTTCTGGTTGTACGATGCCACGCTCGACGTGCAAGGGGTGGAATCGGGCAAGATCCTTCCACCTGGATCGGGCACGCTGAGCGAGACCGTGGAGGAGAAGCGCGCCATCTACCGGACCGACATTCGCAACTGGCCGGCCAAGAATGCGCTCGACCAAGCCTTCATCGCCCGTGGGTTTCTCAGCACCATCAGCGTGCCGCTGCTATCCGGCGGGCGTTGCACCGGGACGCTGAATGCCGCCGCTTCCGGCGTCGACGGCCTCGACCCCGCCACGCGACAGGTGATCGAACTGGTGGCGCCCAGGCTGGCCTACGCCCTGGTGATGGGAATTGCGCTCGACGACCTGGCCGAGAGCGAAGCGCGCTTTCGTGACGTGTTCGATACCGTGGGTGACGGCATCGTGGTGGCCGATATCTCGAATCGCAAACTCGTCATGGTGAACCTGGCCATGTACGCCATGCTCGGGCGTCAGCCCGGGGAGTTGCAGGGGCTCACCATCGATCACATTCACCCCCGCGACCGCGTTGACGAGGTCATCGCAATCTTCGAATCTATGGTGCGCGGCCAACGCGATCACGCGCTCGAGATCCCCATGCTGCGCGCCGATGGGACCGTCTTTCTGGCCGACGTCAGTGCCAGAAGCACGGTGATTTCCAACAAGCGCTGCGTGGTGGGCGTGTTTCGCGACGCCACCGAGCGCCGTCAGCGCGAGGACGAGCAGCTTCACATTCAGAAAATTGAATCCATTCGCACGCTGGCCGCTGGCATCGCGCACGACTTCAACAACTTGCTCACGGGATTGATTGGCAACGTCAGTCTGGCGCAGATGAGCCTGACCAGCTCTCACGAGGCGCGGGCGTTGCTCGACGAGGCCCAGCGCGCCGCGAGCCGCGCCACGGCGCTCACGCGACAACTGCTCACTTTTGCCAAGGGCGGCGCTCCGCTGCGCCGACGCATGAACATCGTGCAAGTCGTGCGTGATTCGGCCAACCTCGCCATCAGCGGAACCAACGTGAGTTGCCAGTTCGATCTGCCTGAAGCGGATCTGGCGGTCATGGCGGACGAGGGACAACTCGCGCAGGTGTTCCAGAATCTGGTGCGCAACGCGGCTGAGTCCATGCCCCAAGGAGGCACGGTGCGGGTGCAACTGTCCCAGCAAGCCGGCAGCGACGGCGATGAAATCTGCGTCGCGGTGACTGACCAAGGGCCGGGGATAGCGCCGGAGCTGCTCGACAAGATCTTCTTGCCATTTTTTTCCACCAAGCAACGAGGCGGCGGTCTCGGGCTCGCGGTCGCCTATTCCATCATTCAGAAGCATGGCGGGCGCATCCAGGTTTCTTCCGCGTTGGGTGCCGGGACCACGTTTCGGGTCAGTCTGCCGGCGCTGGGGAGTTGGCAGGACAGCCCCACCCCGTCGGGGGCCAAGCACCAGGAAACCGGCCGGGTGCTCGTGATGGATGACGAAGCCGCGGTCCTGCGTCTGGCAGAACGGGTTCTGCAAGATGCGGGCTACGCCACCAAGATGGCGGCCAATGGCAGCGACGCGGTGGAAATCTACCGCAAGGTTTTTGCCGGAGGGCAGCGCTTCGATGCCGTGATTCTCGACCTGACCGTGAGGGGAGGCCTGGGGGGAAAGGAAGCGGCCGAGCGGATCCTGGCCATTGATCCAGCCGCGCGCCTGATGGTGTCCAGTGGCTACTCAGAGGATGCGGTGATGGCCGAATACCGACGCCACGGTTTCTGTGCGGTGCTGCCCAAGCCGTACACCGCGCAGCAACTGTGCGATGCCGTGCAGAGCATGATTAGCGAGGCTGGTCTCACCCGTCACTGAGATGCTAGGTTTGGCGTCATGACTGACGCTGCCGAACCGACCAATGTTTTTGAACAGGACGATGTCCGCGAGCTAATTCGGACCCTGCACGCCGATCGCCAGGCGGCCAAGGACAAGGAAAGGCGCGAGAGCTGGACGCGCTATGTTTCGCTGATGATCGTGGCGCTGGCGGTGGCGACCGCGATCGCGTCGCTCAAGTCAGGCGGGTTCGGCAGCAAGGTGATGCTCAACCAGTCGCAGGCCTCCGACACCTGGGCCTTCTACCAGGCCAAGACCATCAAGCAGCGCTTGGCAGAAATGGAAACGCGAGGCGCGACGGGCGAGAGCGCGGTGCGCGCCGCCGCAGACGTGGAACGCTACCGTCATGAGGAAGCCGAGTTGCAGGCCCAGGCGCGCAGCTTGGAAGCGGCTCGCGACGAGGCAGCCCGGCACGGACCGCCGCTCGGCTTTGCCATCGCCTCGCTGCAGATCTCGATTGCACTGGCGTCGGTGTGCCTCATCACCAAGCGACGGCCACTGTGGCTGGCAGCCGGAATTCTGGGCGGCGTCGGGCTGGCGTACTTGGGCTACGGACTGTGGGGCGTTTAGGCTACCCGCGCAGGAAGATCAGCGACTGCTGGCTCCACGCAACCAGCGGATTCCACCACACGCCGAAGAGCAAGAGCGCGACGGAAAACGCCCCCAGCATGAGCTGGTAGCTCAGGTGGGGCCGCACCGTGACCTGGCCCACAGGCGCATCCAGGAACATGGCCCGCACCACACGCATGTAGTAGTAGAGCGACACGGCCGAGTTGAGCGCGCCGATCACCGCCAGGGCCGCGTACCAGCCGCCCCCCGGCAGGGCGTAGTTCTGCAGCACCGCCACGAAGAGGTACCACTTGCCGGTGAAGCCAGCAAAGGGCGGCAGCCCGGTAAGAGAAAACAGGCAAATCGCGAAGGCGATGGCTGACAGCGGGTGGCGCCGCGCCAGACCCTTGTAGTCGTCGATGGATTCCGAGCCGGTGGCCTGAGCCACCACAATGACCACCAAGAAGGCGCCCAGGTTCATCACCAGGTACACCAGCAGGTAAATCATCACGCTCTGCATGCCCAGGGTCGAGGCCGCACACAAGCCCATCAAGGCATAGCCGGCGTGGGCAATCGAGGAGTAGGCGAGCAGGCGCTTGAGGTTGTTCTGCACGATGGCCGTGAGATTCCCCAGCGTCATGGTCACGGCTGCCAGCACGCCGATGATGGCGGGCCAGGGCAAGTCGGATAGTCCCAAGGTCAGAACGGCCGGCCCTTCGCCCGAGGGCGATCCGGCCAGGGCCGACCAGAAGAAGCGCACGGCCAGGGCAAATCCTGCTGCCTTGGGGCCCACGGAAAGGAACGCGGTGAAGGGAGTGGGCGCGCCCTCGTACACGTCCGGGCACCACATGTGCCAGGGCACGCTGGCGATCTTGTAGCCGACGCCCGAGAGCACGAAGACCACGGCCACCACCAGGGTCACGCGCAAAGCGGTTTGCCCGGGGCCAGCCAGGGCGGCGAGGCTTGCGCTGTCGAGCGCCTTGCCCAGGCCGAGCAGGCTGGTGCTGCCCGTGAGTCCGTAGATGTAGCTCATGCCAAACAGCATGATCCCCGAGGCCACGCCGCCGTAGATGACGTACTTGAGCGCAGCCTCGGCGGCCTTGCGATCGCCCTGTCGGTAGCCCGCCACCGCGTAGCTGACCAGCGAGACCAGTTCGACCGCCAGGTACATCATCAGCAGGTCGGTTGCGCTGGCCATGAGGAACATGCCGAGCACGATGGCGAGCAGCAACGGATAGAACACGCCAATCTGATTGCGGCCGAATTCCGTCGAGCGCGCGGCGATGAGCACGGTGAGACCGGCGGCGGCCAGGAAGAGCCACTTGAAGAAGGTGGCAAAGGGATCGCTGGCGATCATCCCATTGAACAGCAAGCGCGGTGCTGACGGCTGCCTCGCCAGCAGCACCCCGGCCAGAGCCAGGAAGAACAAACTGCCGATGGTCAGAAACAGCACGCGGCGCGGGTGCTGCTTCCACGCCAGGTCGAGCAAGAACATCAGCATGATGCCCGCGGTGAGGCCCAGCTCGGGCAAGAACCACGAGGTGCTGATGAGGTTTTCTTGAATCATGGTTTCCCTAGGCGATCGCCGCTACAGCGGTCGAATGCCCGCAATCAGGCTGAACAGGGTTGTGTTGATCACGTTGAGGATGGCGTAGGGGTAGAAGCCGAGCACGATGGCGATGGCGCCCAGGGGATAGAGCACCAGGCGTTCGCGCCATACCAGATCGGGATAGCCCTGATAGAGCGGATTGAGCTTGCCCAGGAAGGCGCGGTGGATGGCCCACAGATAGTAGGCCGCGGTGATGATCACGCCGGTGGCCGATATGGCCGTGAACAGCATGAAGGTGGGGAATGTTCCCGTCAGCACCATGAACTCGGAGATGAAGCCGCACATGCCGGGCAGGCCCAGCGAGGCGAAAAACGCCAGCCCCGTCATGGCCGCATACTCGGGCATGGCGCTGGCCAGGCCGCCGAAGCGCGCGATCTCGCGGTGGTGAGCCCGGTCGTAGATCACGCCGGCGATGAGGAAGAGCATGGGCGAGATGATCCCGTGCGAGAACATGTTGAACACCGCGCCTGAAATTCCGGCCGGAGTCATGGCCGCCATGCCCAAAAGGGTGAAGCCCATGTGGCTGACCGAGGAGTAGGCGATGAGTTTCTTGAGATCGGTCTGTGCCAGGCACACGAACGCCGCGTAGATGATGTTGATGACACCGAAGGCGGCAATGGCGTGCGCGGCCCAGGCCGTGGCATCAGGCAGAAGCGGATAGTTGAAGCGCAGGATGCCGTAAGGGCCCATCTTCAGCAGGACGCCGGCCAGGATCACGGAAACCGGCGTGGGCGCCTCGACGTGCGCATCCGGCAACCAGGTGTGGAAGGGGAACATCGGGATCTTGATGGCGAACCCGATGAACAGCGCCACAAAGATGATCTTGGTGAAGGCGAATCCCAGGATGGGCGCGGCGTGGCTGAACACGCCTTCGCGACCTTGCTGCGCCAGCGCCAGCAAATTGAAGGTGTGCCCTGTCGACATGGTGCCATCGGCCAGCATGGCGGCGTGGCTGCTGTAATAGATGGCAATCACCGCCAGCAGCATCAGCACCGAGCCGACCAGGGTGTACAGGAAGAACTTGATGGCCGCGTATTCCTTGCGCGGGCCGCCCCAGATCCCGATGAGGAAGTACATCGGGAGCAACATCACCTCCCAAAATACGTAGAACAGGAACATGTCGAGCGACACGAAGGTGCCCATCATTCCCGTCTGCAAGAGCAGCAGCATGGCCATGTAGCCCGGCACCATGCGCACCGAGAAGTGCTTGGGGTGATGGCCGTCGTCGTGTCCCGACATCCCCGCCATGGCGGTGTACTTGGCCCCGCCCCACCAGGGCATGGAGGCGATGGTGGCCACGAACGAGATGAGCCCGGAGAGCAGCACCATCGAGATGGACAGTCCATCCACGCCCATCAGGTACTCGACGTTGAAGGCCTTGATCCAGATGAAGTGTTGCACCAGTTGCACACCGGTGGCGTGCCCGTTGACCATGGTTCCCGCCGCCGTCGGGTCGTACCAGTGCCAGGCCAGCAGCGCGCAGGCCAGCGATCCGCCGCTGGTGACCATGGCGATGAGGCGCGCTGCCTGGTCGAGCCCGGTCTTGGACAAGCCGGCCAGCGAGCGAATCGCGGCAAACAGCACGATGAGCCCCAGCCCGAGCAACGGGAAGAAGGTGGCCCAGCTAAGAACGTTTTGTTGACTGATCATCAGGGTTGGCTCCCGTCACTTGATGAGGAAGTTGAGCAGAACGACGACCAGCGCGCCGGCCAGCGCGCCGTAGAGGTAGGTTTGAATGCGGCCAGTCTGCACGCGGCGCAAGCCACGCCCGGCTCCGATGGTGCAATCGGCGATCAGATTGACGACGCCGTCGACGATGTACTTGTCGATGGCGCCGTCCACATTGGCAACCAGCCGCGTGACGGCTCCGGCCAGGTTCACCACGCCGTCGACCAGGCGACTGTCGATCCAGGACAAGATGCGCGCGAGCACCAGTGAGCCGCGCACCACCGTGGCCCCGTAGATTTCGTCGAGATAGTACTTGTTGTAGACCACGGTCCAGGCGCGCTTCCAGCGTGCCAGCAGTTGCGCGGGCACCTGGCTGGTTCCGTTGCGGTACAGGGCGCGCGCAAACAGCCAGCCCACGGCGGCGGCTGACACGCCGATGAGTTGGAACAACCACTCCATCCAGTGCGGGTGCTCGGTGAAATGAACCGTGGCCGGCAAAGAGGGCTCAAGGAAGTGTTCGAGGATGGGCGGCCGATTGGTCCACGAAGCCGGAAGCCCGAGCAGCGAGGCCAACACCGCGCCCGAGGCCAGCACCACCAGCACGCCGGTCATGCTTAGCGGCGATTCCTTCGGGGTAGCTCCGTGGCCGTGGCCGTCGCCGTGCCCGCCCCGGTACTCGCCGGTGAAAGTCATGTAGTAACTGCGGAACATGTAGAAGGCCGTGCCCGTGGCCGCGATGATGCCAGCGCAATAGATGAGCGGGCCCAGCCAGGGCGCTGGCATGCCCAAGAACTTCATGTGTTCTTGGCTGAAGGCCTTCCACAGGATCTCGTCCTTGGAATAGAAGCCGCTGGCAATGGGGAAGCCGGCAATGGCGATGCACGCCCAGAGGTAGGTCTTCTGGGTAGTCGGCATGAGCTTGCCCAACCCGCCCATCTTGCGCATGTCCTGCTCGTGATGACAGGCAAGGATCACCGAGCCTGACCCGAGGAAGAGCGCAGCCTTGAAGAAGGCGTGAGTGAGCAGGTGGTAGGCGCCGGCCCAGTAGGCGCCCACGCCCACGCCAATGAACATGAACCCAAGCTGTGACACAGTGGAGTAGGCCAGCACCTTCTTGATGTCGTACTGGAAGAAGCCGATCGATGCACCAAACAGAGCGGTCAGCGTGCCTATAAGCGCGACCCAACCCATGGCCGTGGGCGAGAGGGCAAAGATGAAATTCAGCCGCGCCACCATGTAAACGCCGGCGGTGACCATGGTGGCAGCGTGGATCAAGGCCGAGACCGGCGTGGGACCGGCCATGGCGTCAGGCAACCACACCGAAAGAGGAAGCTGGGCGCTCTTGCCCATGGCGCCCACGAACAGCAGGACGCCCACCAGGGCTAACAGCCCGATGCCGAAAAGCCTCTGGTGCAAAAGCCGCTCGGCTACGCCGGTGGCCTGTATGACCACTTGATCGCGCAACTGGCGGAAGTTGAGCGTAGGGCCAATGTCGATGGTGGTCTCTCGATGCTCTGCTTCGGCGCTGTTCGTGGCAGGTTCACCCGAAACGATGCGCAGCTGTTGCCCGGGCACATTCGCCTGGTAGCTCAGCTTGCCGCTCGGCAACTCGTGCCAAACACCGCCCAGACCCCAGAACAGCAAGAACAGGCCCAGGATGAAGCCGAAGTCGCCAAAGCGATTGACCACGAATGCCTTCATGCCGGCCGCGGCCTTGGCTGGATCTGTGTACCAGAAGGCAATCAGCAGGTAGCTGCACAGGCCCACGCCTTCCCAACCAAAGAACATGATGACGAAGTTGTCGCCCATGACCAGCAACAACATGGAAAAGACGAACAGGTTGAGATAGGCGAAGAAGCGCCAGTAGGCCGGCTCGTCGGCCATGTAGCCAACGGAAAAGATGTGGATCAACGTGCCGATGCCGGTCACCACCAGGACCATCATCATGCCCAGCGGATCCAGGGCAAAGGCCAGGTCCGCGTGCACAGGACCGGCCGTCAGCACGGTCCATAGTGTGTTTTGCAGGAAGCGTTCCTCGCCCGGCAGACCCAGCATCTGGGCAAAGGCCAAGCAGCCCACGGCAAAAGATAGCACCATGGCACCGATGGCGATGCTGTGATTGACCGCCTTGCCCAGCTTGCGTTGCAGCCACCAGCCACAGGTCGAATTGATGACTGCGCCGAGAAGCGGGAAGAAAGGAATCAGCCAGAGAAAGCTGACGGGAGTGACGGAGAGCGGGGCGAGCTGTTGTACTGCGTGTTCCATGGCCAGCTCTTACTGCCTCAGCGACGCAATGTTGGCGGTGTCGATGTTGCGGATCATCTGGTAGATGGCCAGGATGATGGCCAGGCCCACAGCGGCCTCGGCAGCCGCCAGCACGATGACGAACAGAGCGAAGACCTGCCCGGACAGGCCGCCCGCCACATAGTGATTGAAGGCCACCAGATTGACATTGGCGCCGTTGAGAATGAGTTCGATGCCCATGAGCATCGCGACCGCGTTGCGGCGGGTGAGTACGGTCATCAGGCCAAAGCAGAAGAGCAGGCCGCCCACGACCAGAAAATGGCTCAATGAAAGGTGCCCCATCATGTCAGTCCTCTTTGATTTCCTTGCGCGCCACCACAATGGCGCCAATCAGGGTGGCCAGCAGCACCACGGAGGCAACTTCGAAAGGCAGCAACCAGGTTCCCAGAAGGCCGTTGCCAATGGCCGCGGAGGTCTCATGGCTCTCCGGCTGCGCCACGACCTTCCAGGGCGCCCAGATGGCAATAAAGGACAGCAGGGTGCCGGTCAGCACGAACAGAATCGCACCCGAAACCAAGCCGACGTTCTGGTTGGAAACCTCGATTTCCTTGATTTGACTGGTGAGCATGACCGCAAAGATGATCAGCACCAGCACGCCGCCGATGTACACGAGCAACTGCGTGACCGCGAGGAAATCGGCCGACAGCAGCACGTACAGGCCGCCCACGCCGACCAGGGCCGAGAGCAGAGCCATGGCGCTCCAGAAAATGTTCTTCGACATGGGCACGCCAGCCGCGCCCACGACGGCGGCCAGCGCAAACAGGTAGAAGACGGCCAGATTTGTGTACATGGCTAGCCCTTGTCCTTGCCGGGTGCGGCCCAGTCTGGGGCTGGCGCAGCCCACACCTGCGAGGCGAGATACACGCGCATGAGCGAGCCCACGGGCGCGCGCGGCGCATCTTGGCCTTTGACCGGTCGATAGAACGGCACCGGCTTGGCCGCATCAGGCACCCAGCGGAAAACCAAATTCTCGACCACCCGCACGGTCGACTCGAACTCGCGCGTGTGCGCGATGGCGCCGGTCGGGCACTGCTCGACGCACAGGCCGCAGAACATGCACTTGGATTCGTCGATGTCGAACTGGGTGATGACCCGTTGCTTGGGGTTGGCCGGATCCTTGTCGACTGAAATCTTGATGACGTCGATGGGACAGGCACGCGCGCAGGCCAGGCAGCCCGTGCACACGGCCATGTCGACTTCGAGAAAACCGCGGTAGCGCGACGGAAGCATGTCGGCCACGCGTTTTTCCGTGCGGTCGGGATATTGAATCGTGATGGGACGCCGGAACATGTGCGACAGGGTGACGGACATTC
>Ga0265330_10000523_pt1 | contig 25377 bp, 17 predicted proteins | sample 41919metaG_FD_202083 | JGI IMG/M metagenome (GOLD analysis project Ga0265330, IMG submission 202083) | Rhizosphere microbial communities from Carex aquatilis grown in University of Washington, Seatle, WA, United States - 4-19-19 metaG | ecosystem: Host-associated > Plants > Roots > Rhizosphere...
GCGTCGAGACCGACACACTGGATGCCACGGGACAGGTGCTGTCAGAAAAGCCGGTCGGCGACCTGGACGCCGCTCGCGTAGAGGCGGCCCTGGCAGGCTTTCGCGGCGAAATCGAACAGGTGCCCCCCATGTTCTCGGCGCTCAAACACCACGGCCAGCCGCTTTATCGTTACGCCCGCGCCGGGCAAACGATCGCCCGGCTGCCTCGGCATGTGAAAGTGCACGAACTCGTGCTGCTGGCCTTCGAATCGCCCGACCGCGCGCGCCTGCGCATCCGCTGTTCAAAGGGCACGTATATTCGCTCGCTCGCCGCGGATCTGGGCAGTCGATTGGGCGTGGGGGCGCACCTGACCGAGCTGCGCCGGACGGCATCGGGCCCCTTTGCGCTGGCGCAGGCCCTGTCCCTCGACGACATCGACGCCTGCGTTGAGGAGGGGCGCGCGTTGCCCTACGTCTCGCTGCGTGAGGCACTGGCCCAGCTTCCGGCCGTGACCGTCGGAGATGCGCTAGCCGTGCGGCTGGCTCGCGGCCAGCGCGTGCAGTGGGAAGAATTCGGCTCCGGCGTGGCCGAGCGGGGGCCTGTTTGCGTCCTGCTTCCGTCGGAAATCGTGGTTGCCGTGGTGGACAGAAACACGGAAGGGGCTGTGCGCATCTTACGAGTGTTTAACGTCGGTTGACTCTCGGCGCGCAATGTAGGAAATTAGGCGAAGAGAAAAAGGCGAAAGTTAAAGGAAAGAGCGTGATTGCATGGCGCTAGCCGCAGTAAAGAAAGCAGAAGTTGTCAAGAAGTACGCCCGGGGTCCGGCTGACACTGGATCCCCTGAAGTCCAGATAGCCCTATTGTCTGAGCGTATCGCGTATCTGACTGAGCATTTCCGCGAGCATTCCAAGGACCACCATTCACGTCGTGGTCTGCTCATGCTGGTCGGACAGCGACGTCGACTGCTCGACTATCTGAAGAAAAAGAACGTCAAGCGCTACCGAGACGTGATTGTTTCGCTCGGTATTCGCAAGTAGGCCCAAAGTTTTTCCAGACAAGTTCTTCAAGAGTGGAAGGCGGGTTGTGCGTGATGCATCGCCCGCCACTTAAACAGAGGGCCCCGGTGCTTGCGTTCATCCTTCTTCCCGCTGGTTCGAGCCGCGCCTTGCGTTCGGTGCAGATTCGATCCGGACCTGCGAGATGAGGGACGAAGCCACAGGGGCCGCTAGAGAGGAGCAGCGAAATGTTTGTACGTGAAGGCGTGTCCCTAGGTGGCAAGGAACTCAGTATCGAGGTCGGCCGCATGGCCAAACAGGCCGACGGGGCCGTGGTGGTGCGCTACGGTGACTCCATGGTCCTGGTCACGGCGGTAGGCGCCGCTACGGTGAGACCGGGCATTGATTTCATGCCCCTCACCGTCGACTATCTCGAGAAGACGTCGGCCGCGGGCAAGATCCCAGGCGGCTATTTCAAGCGCGAAGGACGGCTGACCGAGACGGAAATTCTGACCTCGCGGATCATTGATCGTCCGTGCCGGCCGCTCTTCCCCAAGGGATGGCGTTTCGACACCCAGGTCATCGCCACGGTCTTGTCGACCGACCGGGAGAACCCGACCGACGTGCTGGCCATGACCGGCGCCTCGGCTGCGCTTCACCTCTCCGATTTGCCCTGGGCTGGCCCCTTTGCCGGCGTGCGCGTGGGACGCGTGGGTGGCGAGTTCATCGTGAATCCGACCTTTGCCCAGCGCGAGGCTTCGGAGCTGGATTTGACCGTGGCCGCCAGCCGCGACGCCATCGTGATGGTGGAGGGCGGTGCTCAGCATGTGTCCGAGGAGGTGCTGGTCGACGCGCTCATGTTTGCGCACAAGGCGGCGCAGCCGCTCATCGACTTGCAGGAAAAGTTGCGGGCCGCGGTGGGCAAGCCCAAGCGCGCCTTCCAGGCGCCGGTGGTGGATGCCGCGCTGGATGCGCGCGTGCGCGAGTTGGCCCAGCCCAAGATCGAAGCCGCCATGGCCATCCGCGAGAAGCTGGAGCGGTATGCGGCCCTGGATGCGGTGGGGAGCGAAATCCTGGAAATAGCCAAGACAGAATTTTCCGAGCGTGACTCTGAGATCAAGGAGGTCTACGAGTCGGCCAAGAAGAAGCACCTGCGCGAGCTGGTGCTCAACACCGGCCGGCGCATTGACGGACGGGCCACCGAGGACATTCGGCAGATCACCTGCGAGGTGAGCCTGCTGCCGCGCACGCATGGCTCGGCGCTGTTCACGCGTGGGGAAACCCAGGCTCTGGTCACCGCCACCCTGGGAACCAAGCAGGACGCGCAGCACATCGAGGGATTGGGCGAGGAGTTCGAGAAGACCTTCATGCTGCACTACAATTTCCCGCCGTTCTCGACGGGAGAAACCAAGCCTCTGCGCGGCGCCAGCCGGCGCGAAACCGGTCACGGCCATCTGGCCGAACTGGCCTTGTCAGTGATTCTGCCCGACGAGAAGGATTTTCCATACACCATCCGCGTGGTGTCCGAGATCCTCGAGTCCAACGGCAGCTCGTCGATGGCCTCGGTGTGCGGCGGCGCGCTGGCGCTGATGGACGCGGGCGTGCCCATCAAGACGCCGGTGGCCGGCATCGCCATGGGCCTCATCAAGGAAGGTGAGCGCGTGGCCGTGCTGTCCGACATCCTGGGCGACGAAGATCACCTGGGCGACATGGACTTCAAGGTGTGTGGCTCGCGCAACGGCGTGACCGCGGTGCAGATGGACATCAAGATCCAGGGACTGAGCCGCGCTATCTTGGAGCAAGCCCTGCAGCAGGCCAAGCGCGGTCGCATGTTCATCCTGGGCAAGATGGCCGAAGCGCTGCCGGCGCCGCGCGAGGAGCTGAACAAGTACGCTCCGCGCATCTTCACCCTCAAGGTCAAGCCCGACAAGATCCGCGACATCATTGGCCCGGGGGGCAAGACCATCCGTGGTATCACCGCGCAGACCGGGGTGGCCATCGACGTGGAAGACGACGGCACGGTTCACATCGCCTCGCCCGACGGGCTGCTGGCCCAGAAGGCCATCGACATCATCAAGGGCCTCACCGCTGAACCGGAAGTGGGCGAGTTCTACCTGGGCGTGGTCAGGCGCCTGGCGGACTTCGGTTGCTTCGTGGAGATCCTGCCGGGCACCGACGGTCTGGTGCACGTCAGCGAGCTGGACACCAAGCGCGTGGAGAAGGTGATCGACATCTGCAAAGAGGGCGACGAGATGCTGGTCAAGGTCATCGGCATCGACCGCGCCTCCGGCAAGGTCCGCCTGTCGCGTCGAGAGGCGCTGGGCAAGACGCCGGACGTCGTTCACAACCTGAAGGCGGGATTTTCGACATAGTTAGCTGGTTTCACCACAGAGAGCACAGAGGCCGGAGGGGAAGGGGTTCGGATCGGACGCGAGCGCGAACCCTTTCTCGCTTCTGCGAATTCCATGCACCTGTCTCCCCAAGACGTCGTTCCTCGTCGTCGCCCCACCGAGATTTCCGGGCTAGGTGGGCTTCCCGAACCGAAGGAACTCAAGATCCGCTTTGAGGACAGGTTCGAGGCCGCGAAGCCCATAGATGCTGTCCTGAATGTCCGAAAGGCTCAATGCGAGCATGTGAATGCCGTCTGGCACGAGTAGGTCATGCCTTACAAGTTCGGCATCGTGCTTCTTGTCATCGTCTTCCTCCCCGGTGATGCCCTTCTTGGTGACGATAAGCCCCATAGAATGCCGACCAATCCTTAGCCGAGTTGCGAACTCGCGGATGACCTGCACATCAACTGGTTCCTTCCAATGCTTGCTTGGTCAAGCGCCTGAGCTGATCTACGCCGGTGAGCTTCCGAGTGGGTTGGTCTGACTCATCGACAGCAGTTGCTCGGCCTTGGTGTGCGCTTCTTGCAGCGTGAAGGCGACACCGCTGGCACCTTCCTCCGTCAGCTTCTGCGCGCTCTCCTGTCCGTTTGCCTGGATCCCGGGACGGATCACCAGAATTTGCGTGTCAGGGAGTTTGGCCCTAATTCGTTTGCAGATGTATCGAGCCTGGGCAAGGCCGCCGGGCGGGATCGAGATGATGCACACCAGATCGGGCAACGGAGTTTCGGCGGCCACAATGACGTCGGAGGCGAGGTAAGCGGAGCCGACGGATTCGACCGCAACCCGAGTCGGGTCGAAGAGCTGGGCCAGCATTTCCCAGATCAGCTCGTCCGTCGCGCTGCGGGCTGACACCCCCAGGACACGCAGCGGCGGTGTCGTCGCGCTTCGATGGAGGGAGAGGTCACGGGTGCCCGCGCCTTCCGGAGAATCATCGACGATGGCGCGAATGGTCCGCAGGACATGTTCGTGATCGGCCTCCGCTATCTCGTCGCGGGCGCGATCCCGGTTCGCCAGCAAGAGAGAGGGGATGATGACCCGATCGAAAACCTCCCCGCGCGCCGTCGTCCGGAACTGCTTCTCCAGTATCTCGTGGGCTTCGTCCTCGTCGCCCGCCAATAGCCGCTGGTACAGGATGAATTCGGGTTCCAATGCCGGCTCGTCGCCGAGAAGAACCGCCAGGAATTCCAGGCGGGTAACGTGTTTGCCGAGCACCACCATACACACCGTCATGGGCGTGGACAGGACCAGTCCGACTGGTCCCCACATCCAAGTCCAGAAGATTGCGCTGACCACCATCGCCATGGACGACACGCCGGTCTTGGCGCCGATCACCAGCGGCTCGACGACGTATGCGGTCACGATGTCGAGTCCGATGAAGAGGGCGAGCGTCGCCAGCATCGGCCCCCAGCCCTCGAACTGCACGAATGCGAGCGCTGCGGGGAACAACATCGCCAGCGACGTGCCCACGAAGGGAACAAACCGGAGCATCGCCGCGACAAAACCCCACAGTGGCGCGTAGGGAATGCCAATGGCCAAGAGGCCCAGCGCGACCACAACCCCAAAACCTCCGTTGATCAACGACTGATGGAGAATAAAGCGGCTGATACGTAGGCCCGCCTCGTCCAGCGTGCGGGTAGTGAGCGTTAATTTCCCTTTGCCGACCAAGCGAATGAATCGATCGCGCAGGTCTTCGTGTTTGGCCAGCAAGAAGATCACCAGCACTAGCACGATCAGCACCTTGGCCAGCGGCGCCAGCACTGGCGTCAAAATGGCCTCGATCCGTTCGGTCATAGTCGCTTCGGCTGGGATAAGCTTCACGGGACGGGCCTCGCGATCCTCCACCACGCGCTCGTCCAGCTGTTGGACCACCCCGTCCATACTCTTGGACAGTCCAGCCAATCCGCCGCCCTTGGGGCCCCGCAGAGCGCTCACCTTCTTGCGCATGGACTCGGAGTACTTCGTCATCTGTGTCGAAAGATCGACAAGCTGATGCTTGAGCAGGTAGCCGAACGCGGACACCGCCGCGAGCGCGACGACGGCCACCAGGGCGATGGCCGCCGCGCGCCCGAGACGGCGCTCGATTCGCTTGACAACCGGACTCAAAGCGAAGGCAATCACGACAGACAACGCCAGGGGGACCAGGATCTGCTGAGCGCGTGAAAAAATCGCCACCACCAGGGACGCGGTGGCCAACCAGAAGAAGACGTGCCTGTCCTGGCGTGGCACTGCGGCGGCTGGTTTGGATTCGTTCACGACCCGGCCTCAATGAGAGGTTGTGTGCGGCTCACGCGGATACCGTACGCGGTCGGCGGCCCGAATGCCTCAGTTGGAGCATAGGGCTTTTGATGGGTGTTCTTTTGTGTCGAGGACCCATCCCGCGGCGGGCCGCCAAGCCCGCCGGCAGAGCATCCTGAGTGCCCCATCGCGACCATAGGACGCAGTCTACCCCATCACGCCCATCACCGCAGACGTGCAAGCCGGTCACCATGCGGTGGCAGGCTTGGCGAGCGCGAGCAGGCCGTAGCCAGGGCCTGCGACGACCGACTTGCCGAAAGTCGTGAGATCGGCGCTGGCGTTGTAGTCGCCGTTGAGCGAGAGCGCGAACCAATCGTTGCCGGCGCTGGAATTGTCCTCCCAGGCCCAGGCCATCCAGCCGAGGTTGCGTGCTTCGGCGGCCTGGACGGAGTCTTGGGTTTGCCCGCTGGCCGACGCTGCACCACCTGAGCCTGTGCGTCCACCATTGCTAGTTGTCGCGCCACCTGAAGTCGTCGCCCCGCCGTTGCCAGGTGCGCCGCCGCTGCCTGCGGTGCCGCCCGTGTCCTGGACGCCGCCGGTGCTAGATGCGCCACCCGTGTCTTGCTTGCCGCCCACCCCATTCGTACCACCCGACCCTGCGGGGGTGCCTCCCGCTCCTGAGACAGCGCCGCCTCCGGAGGAACTGCAACCCCGGATCAGACTCAAACCAATCAGCGTGGCCAGACGGGACATCTTTGCGGCAACCATTCTGACTCCTTCATGTGCCGGCATCCGTTGAGCAGGAAACCCTTCACCGGTTCTTGATGAAAAGCAGCTGCGCATCAGCGACTGCGTCTACGGGTGAGCGGCCACCCAATTAAGCACGCCCTGGTATTTTGGCGCCTTGGCATTGCTATCGCCGGTCGCCATCTTCAGCCCCCAGCAATTGCCGACATGCGTGTACTGCATGAACGGGCCCAACAGTCCCGCCGACGTCATGGAGTTCAAATACGTGGCATATAAGTTAGTCATCGCCGGATCGGTGGCGACCGCGGTGCAACTGGTCGCCGCGTACGAGTCCTGCCCTCCTTCGTAGCTAATCAGGGGAATGCCCGTGCCCTTCAAACACGCGACGTGATTCTGCACCAGCGTCGCTTCATCCGGGATATCACTGGCGAGTGCGGTGGTGTCTGTGCCTCCAAAGTACGGCGCAATGGCGTAAGCGTTGATGGTTTCGCTTTGTGGGTTGACTGTCTTGTCGGCGAGCGACTGCAGATGCCATGCGCAGACCGGCGCCGGATTGCTCGCATCGCCGGTGTAGCCGGCCTGGCCTGAGAGGACTTTGACCAGGCGTGGGCTGTTCTTGCCGAACACAGCCTCGAAACCCTGGAAGATCTGCACCGCGCGATACACGTACCACGCCCACCCTTTGTACCACTGATTCATGCCGGGCATGTTCGCCGCCACGCCTTGGTTGTCGGCGTAGGTCGCTTGCGGGAACCCGCCGTTCCACACTTCGTTCGAGTACTCGATGTAGATGCGCAGACTTGGATCCAATTTCTGTTGAATCAATTGCGCGAGCTTGGTCACGTGGTCGTCGTCGGCAAGCGTGGGGACGTTGATCCAGTAGTCGACGTGTGCGCGGTTGCACAGATCAATCTGCCATTCGTAGGCCACGCCGCGATCTCCAGGCGCCACGTTGGGCTGCGCGCGCGCTGCCCAACTGCCAGCGACTTGGTCGTTGGTTCTGTTCCAGTCCATGAAGCGCAGAACGTGCGCATAGGGCGCAAGATCGCTCAGCAGAGTGGGGTTCCATGGGTTGGTTGTCGTCGCCCAGTTGACGTTGCTGGCGAAGAAGTCGCTCGCTGGTTCCCATCCCTCGTTCCAAAAATTCGCGCCGATGAAGAACTTGCTGCCCGGAGCGGGGTTGACAAAACCGCCCGTGGAGGCAGAGCCGCCCGTGCTTGACGAGCCGCCGGTGCCCTGCACACCTCCCGAGCCCGTGCGACCGCCCATGACTTGTCCCCCGGAACCTTGCGTTTCCCCGCTGGCCGACGTGGTACCACCTGAGCCCGAGCGTCCGCCGCTGCCAGTCATGGAGCCGCTTGTCGCCGTCGCTCCACCGCCGCCAGTCGTGCCACCGCTGCTCACGCCGCCGCCAGAGCCGGTCGTCGCGCGGCCCGTCGCACCACCACTTCCAGTTGTCCCACCGCCTGTTGCCGTCGCTCCGATGCTACCAGTTGAGCCGCCGTTGGCTATTCCGCCGCTGTTGGTGGTGCCGCCCGAACCCTGGACGCCGCCAGCGTCCGATACGCCGCCAGTGCCCGGTTTGCCGCCAGACCCTGCGGTGGTGCCGGCTGATCGGGAAACACCGCCTCCCGGGGAACTGCAACTCAGGATCAGGCCCAGACCGATCAGCGTTGCCGGATGGGAAACTATTCTTGCCGTCATTGTGACTCCTCGCCTGCCAGTGTTCGTCGGGTGAGAAGACTTTCACATTTCTTGGCGCACGTGCGCTGCCTTGCGGTCGCCGACACGCATTTTAGCTGGAAATCGCTGCCTCGGCTGGCCGCATCGCGCGACGCCGCGAAGCAAGAGCAATCCGCGGCTGATTGCGCGCATCGAGATCGGTGATGGATCTGGAATGGCCGCGCGCGATATGCGCTTGCCCAATGCCAAGCCCGCTGGAATGACGGACCGGTGCGAGCGCAGCAACGCTTCCCAAGGGCTAGGCCCGGGCCGTACGATCACCGTATGCGCTCACTCTGATCGCGGCTTCGTGTTCGCTCCTGGTTTCTTCCTTGGCCCATGCGGCGGACTGGGACAAGCCGGGCTGGCAGTTGACCTTCCAGGATGAGTTCGACGGAACCCAGGTCGATGCCACCAAGTGGGTCAAGCGCTACAAATGGGGCGAGGCGCAGATCAATGGGGAGTTGCAGGCCTACGTCGATGACGCCTTCCAGGTGCAGAACGGCATCCTCTCCATCGTCGGCGAAAAGCGAACGGCCACTTATGCCGGACAGACTTTTCAATATGCCTCGGGCGTTCTCTCTTCGGTGCCGGAGCAGATGTACGGCTATTTCGAGGCCCGGAGTCGTCGCGACAGGCGGAGTGACAGCCGCTGGCGGAGTCACCGCAACTGGCGGCGTCACCGGGAGCGGCGGTACGGTTGGAACTGGCGGCGCCACGGGAACCGGGGCGACCGCCCGCAGCAGCGGCGGATGCGACTGTCGCGTGGCGAGCAGGCCATCCGTTGCAGACCTGATGGTGTTTGCGATACTCGCGCTCGCCTGGCGCCGACGTCTACTGCAGAAGTCCAGATCCCGCAACCCCTCAAAATCATGCTTGTATTCGCGCGGGCAAGGGTGACTGGTCTGCGCAACCTTCAGATGTCGGGCAATTCGGGCGCAATACGACAGACTCGAAATCGAGCTTGTTCCTCTCACCGCTGATGAAGCCCAGGTGTATAGTCGTTCAAGGTCCTTTCAGGGCATTGCCATAGTCTCTCCCTTCGAGGTGTTCTCCGATGAAGACAGCCCACACCGGCCATACGTTGTTTCTTGGTCGACGTGCAACCAATCTGACGGGGACCGCTCTCGTCGTGGTCCTTGCGCTCACGGCGGCGGCTTGCTCCAACGACGAGGTCCAAAACGGCCTGGACGCAGGAGTTAGCGCGGCAGGTGTGGGCGGTTCGAATTCGGGCGCGGGTGGGGCGGTCGGTGGGAACATTATCTCCACCATCGCCCCGCCGTCGTCGGGCGGCTCGACTGCGAGCAGTAGCAGCGGAGTGGTTTGCAACGCCACCAGCACCATGGGCTGCAAGGCTGAATATCCCGAGGCCTGCGGCGACGGGATCAACAATCAGAATGGAATCGAGCAGTGCGACGATGGCAACGTACTGCCGGGCGATGGCTGCAACGGCAATTGCCAGGTCGAACCCAACTGGAAGTGTCCCCCAGCGGGAGCTTGTACGCGCATGATCGTTTGCGGCGACGGCAGCATCGGCGCGGGCGAGGTGTGCGACGACGGAAACACCTTGAACGGCGATGGTTGCAATTCCACCTGCACGGTTCAGGATCCCGCCTACACCTGCGTGGCCGGACAGTCCTGCGTCCGGACTTCGCAATGTGGAAACAAGCGCATCGAGGCGGGCGAGAAGTGCGACGACGGAAATACCGTGGCCGGCGATGGTTGCAGCAGCAGTTGCCAGCTTGAGAGCGGCTTCGTGTGCCCGATACCCGGTTCGCCCTGCAAGCCGGCCCCGCGTTGCGGTGACGGCATCGTCCAGCCCTCGCTGGGCGAGGCTTGCGACGACGGCAACACCGTCAGCGGCGACGGGTGCTCGGCCGACTGCAAGACCAAAGACGCGGGTTGCGTTTGTACACCGGGCCAGTTGTGCGTCTGTCCTGTGGTCAAGTGCGGGGATGGCGTGCTCGAGGGCAGCGAAGAGTGCGACGACGGCAACACCGTCAGCGGAGACGGCTGTTCGAGCGACTGCAAAACGGTCGAGACAGGGTTCCAGTGTCGGGTGGTGGGCAAGCCCTGCACGGCCAAGTGCGGCGACGGCAAGATCCTCAAAGGCGAGCAGTGTGATGACGGCAATACGGCAAGCGGCGATGGCTGCTCCAGCACCTGCCAGAGAGAGCCCGGCGCCAACTGCCCCACGCCTGGCCAGCTCTGCACCACGGCCAAGTGCGGGAACGGAATCAAGGAGACGGGCGAATCCTGCGACTGCGGCACCGATCCGACAAAGCTTCCGACCGGTTGCGCGGGCCCGAACGGACTCTTCAATGGCGACGGCACCGGCTGTTCAAAGACCTGCACCACGGAGCCGATCTGCCGAGGAACCAACGGGACGGGGGCGACGCACGCCTGCGCGACGACCTGCGGAAACGGCAACCTCGAAACGGGCGAGGATTGCGACGATGGCAACCTTGTGGACGGTGATGGTTGTTCGTCGTCATGCAAGCTCGAAGCGGGATTTACCTGCACGCCAAAGACCAACCCCGACACCCAGCCTTGCACGCAAAGTATCTACAGCGGCCAATGCCTGGAGTTGCCGGTCAAGTACCGTGATTTCCAAAGCGAGAAGGAACCCAATGGTCACCCGGATTTCTTCTTCTACGGCGCGACGTTGCAAGCGGCTGGCGTCGTCAGCATCGCCGGCGTGGCGGGCCAGCCCGGCGCCGTGAACTACAACAAGCGCTTCTGCGTGCCCAACTCGGCCGGTCCGGCGCGGCTCAACGATGCGACCCAGCGTTGCTGGGGCATGGCTCAGGCGAATCTGGACGCGAACGGCCGACCGGCATTCGATACGACCCGCAACGGCGGAGGCGCAAATGCGACTCTGTGTGATTGTCAGTTCACTGACTGGAGCCACGATACCAACGGCGGGCGCGTGCCTGGCTACACAATGGCCAACAGCCCGCTCAATGGACTCACATACAATGCGGGAGCAAGCGGGCATCCGATGTACAAGGGCCTTGCGCCCATTGCTACCAGCGCGACCACGTTCGGTCAGTGGTGGGTGGACAGCAAGTACACCAACAACACGCATATTGTGTCGACGCTGGAACTGGGGCCGGTAGCAGGGGCGACCAACCTTTACCGGTTCTCTAGCCCTCCCCACAGCGTGTACGGCAGCTTCTTCCCCCTCGATCCACCAGCCAACAACTTCCCCATCTATTCGCTGACCGGGAGCACAACCGGGCCAGGCACGGTGATGACCTCGACCACCGGCAACAGCGAGCCCCTGCTCTGCAACCTATGGCCCTACTGGTATAGCTCCGCCGCATTCGGGGCAGGGGCAGGCTGTAAGGGCGACCAGTTTGTCTTCCCGCCCAGCTTCGCCCCTGGTATCGATCCGGCTACCTGGTTCGGCTTGCACCCCGGGGGCGACTGGATCCCGCAGGCCCAGGGGTGGTTTCACGACTCCTGGTTCTCCGTCGAGGCGCGCTACCTGTTCGCGTTCAACGGTGCCTTCCAACTGCAATTCTTCGGGGACGACGACACGTTCGTGTTCATCAACGGCGTGCTGGTGATCGACCTCGGCGGCGTCCATCAGCGCCTTCCGGCCAGCGTGAAAGTCGGCATTGACGGGATTGCGAACATCCAGGAGGGCGGGAACGTCTACATGCCCTGCACCGGGGCCAACTGTCCGGTGATTCCTGCAGGCTTCGCCGTTGGGGACTTGGTGCCGTGCGATGGAAGTGCGAACGCAGTCGATCCGGTGACGAAGAAGTCGTTCAACGCGACCTGCCCGGGCGGCAGCTGCGACTGCCGCCAGCGCACGGTGGCACTCGGCCTGAAGACGGGAAGCACCTACGAGATCGGCGTGTTCCAGCGCGACGGACACCCCACGGAGTCGAACTTCCAGCTCACGCTCAGCGGGTTCTCCACAACCAGGTCAGACTGCCAGCCTCGGTGCGGTGACGGAATCGTGTCAGGGGCCGAGGAATGCGACTGTGGCGACGGAACCGTTCCAGTTCCGTCGAGCTGCCCCGGTTCAAACGACAACCCCTCATATGGCGGCTGCACCTCGCAGTGCAAGTGGGGCGGTTACTGCGGCGACGGCGTTGTCAGTGACGGCGAGCAGTGCGACAACGGTACCAACAACAGCGATTATGGTTCCACCTCCGGTTGTGATCCTGGTTGCAAGTTGCCGGCGCGCTGCGGGGACGGCGTCGTGCAGACGGCCTACGCCGAGGTATGCGACGATGGCGTCAACAACGTGGCTAGCACCGATCCGAGTGTGGCCTACGGGGGCTGCATGTCGAACTGCCAGCGCGGCGGCTTTTGCGGCGACGGCGCGGTGAATGGCAGCGAACAATGCGACGACGGCGTCAACGATGGGACCTACGGGACCTGCAATCCCGACTGCACACTGGCGCCGAGGTGTGGCGATGGCACGATCCAAAGCGCCTACGGCGAGGAGTGCGAACCCACCATGTCGGACGATCCCAATTGCACCGATGCTTGTCGCAAACCGGGCGGATGTGGCGATGGCAAGATCGAACCGCCCGAGCAATGTGACGATGGAGCCCTGGCCAACAACGGTGACTACGGCGGCTGCGCTCCCAGCTGCATCTTCGCGCCCCATTGCGGTGATGGCATTAAGAACGGCCCTGAAGAGTGCGACGACGGCAAGAACGACGGTTCGTACGGCGGCTGTACCCCGCAATGCAAGCTAGGGCCTCATTGCGGCGATGGTTTCATCAACGGCCCCGAGGAATGCGACAACGGCGCCCAGAATGGCATCGACGGTATTTGCACGGCATCGTGCAAGAACATTATCTGGCAGCAGCAGTAGCCGTTTGCGGATCCAGGATGCGAAGACATAGGACCCGCAGCAAGGAAACCCAGTCGAGGTCTGCCGGGCGCGACAGGCTCCGCATACTGGTGGCGAGCGGCGCTCTGCTGGTCGTCCTCACCGTCGGCGCCATCGCAACCTGTGCGGTGCTCAAGCGTGGTTCGGCATCGCGAACGGCGCCCTCGTCATTTTCGGGCGAAGACGCCTTTTCTCAGCTCCAGGAAATTGTGCAGCTTCAACGCTGGTATGGCGCGAGCGACCGCGGCCACGCCATGGATGTTCTCGAGGAGCGCTTGCGGGCCAACGTCGACAAAGTCGAGCGGCAGAGTTTCCAGCAGCTTGAGCCCGTATCGGGAAAGACCTTCACCCTGACCAACCTGGTGGCCCGACAGAATCCGCGCGCCAAGCGAAGGCTGCTCTTCGGATCCCACTGGGACAGCCGGCTTTGGGCCGAGGAGGATCCGGATCCGGCCCAGCGCAATCATCCCATTACCGGCGCGAACGACAGCGGCTCAGGTGTGGCGGTTTTGCTCGTGTTGGCGAAGCACACGCGGGGACTGGCGTCTATCGGGATTGACTACGTTCTCTTTGACGGCGAGGAGTTCGGGCGTCCGCAGGGCGGGGCGCCGTACTGTCAGGGCTCCAGCTATTTCGTGCACAGCCTCGAGACCTTCTACCCTGTGGCGCGACCAGAGGCCGTGGTGATACTCGACATGGTGGGCGATCGAGACCAGAACCTCTACTGGGAGGTATCGTCATTGCGCCGCGCTCCCGAACTCACGCGCGAGATATGGACCGCCGCCGGCGCGCTGGGGTTGCGTGGATGGTACCCGCAGACGCGCCACCATATTATCGACGATCAGACTCCCTTCCAGGAACTGGGCATTCCAGCCGTGCTGATCATCGACTACGACTACCCGCCCTGGCACACCCAGAGCGACACAATCGACAAGGTGTCGCCCTCGAGTTTGGGCGGAGTGGGCGCCGTTCTTCTCAAGCTGGCGCGGGATCGCGATGCGCGGGGGACGGACCGATGAGTGCGCTACGAGGTCGAGGCAACGGCAGCCTGGAGTTGCTGCTTGTTGGTGCGCTGACCGCGATCACCATCAGTGCCAGTGCCACGCCGGGGGCCGCGAAGCCCGATCGAGCTGCCGGTGGCGGCGCTCCTCTCTGTGGTGGGGAGCGCTCTAGCGGAGACGGCCTGGTTTTCGAGACCACCAGTGCATTCTCTCACTTCTATGTGAGGGATGAGGGCGCGCGGCGCAGCCTTCTCTTTCGTCGCGACTCGGGCGAGATCGTCCTGGAAACGTCTGTCGACTGCGCGGCACCGTACCACCTCCTAATTGGCTACACTCGGGTGATGTTTGCCAGCCACTTCTTCGTCCCCAAACCCAAGAGCGCTCTGCTGGCCGGTCTTGGCGGCGGCGCCATGGTTCACTTCATGGCGCACTACACGCCGGAAACACGCGTTGACGTTGTCGAGATCGATCCGGCCATTGTGAAGGCCGCCAAGGATTTTTTCGGGGTGAAGGAAGGCGGGCATACACGCATCATCATCGAGGACGCATTCAAGTTCTTCGGCCGTGGGAGCAATCGCTACGATGTCATCTACATGGACGCCTTTCTCAAGCCTTCAGGTGACACGGACACGACAGGCGTGCCGGTGCGGCTCAAGACTGAGGCATTCCTGCGGACCTTGCAGCAGCGGCTCAACCCGGAAGGCGTGGTGGTTTGGAACCTCAATGGCCACGAAGCCATAGGCGAGGACGTGCGCGCCATTCAGAACACATTTCCGCAAGCCTATTACTTCAGAGTGCCAGGAGAGGACAACCACGTGGTCATCGGTTCGACGTCCAGCAAGCGCGTCTCACGTGCCACCATGGAATCCACGGGTGCGACGATTGACAAGCGCTTACGCGCCGACTTCTCGTTCGCACAACTGGCGCAGTTGCTGTCTGACCGGATGGTCGGCGGCGCCGCTAGCGGCCTGCGCTGACCAGCATCTCGACGGGCGCGTAGTCATCGGTGATCACGCGCGAGTCGGACAGGGCTGATTGGTAGACAGCAGGCGCGACAATCGACTGCGTGAGGGAAGCCATGCTCCGTTGATTGCCGGCCCGCTCGACATCCTCGGGAGACAGACGCCTCGCTTGGGCCGGGCAAACCAGGATCAGGTTCTGGGCGTGTCGCGGGTCAGAGCCGGTGGCGAAGACGTAGATTTCGGGGAAGATGGTGCGCAGAGTGCTTGCGGTCGCGCGAAAGAATGACGAGCCCTGGCCGTCGACGGACGAAATGATGTTCGTCATATAGACGCCCTGGTCGGTCAGGTGGGCGCGCACGAGATCGAAGTACTCGCGCGTGGCCAAGTGAAACGGGATCCAGCGGATGCCGTTGTAGGCGTCTCCGAAAATCACGTCATACCGGTCGGACGTTTGCCGAAGCAAGCGCCGCGCATCGCCGGTTCGGTTACTTATGCGATCGAATCGTTCCACATCGAAGAAACGACGTCCGACCGCCGCGACCTCGGGATCCAGCTCGAAGACGTGCGCGAAGCCCTTTTCGTGCTTGTCGACGAAATGCTTGGGCATCGAATAGGCCCCGCCGCCGATGAAGAGCGCGCTGAGTGGATTTTTCACGAACAGATCCGCGACATCGATGTATCGCGTGTAGACGAAGGGCATCTCCGGATCATTCAGGAACATGGCGCCTTCGTCGGTGGTGTCGAGCATCAGCAGGCGCAGCGTGCGGTTGCCGAAGCTCTGCTCCTTGACCCGAATGCGATGGTAGAAGGTCTGCTTGTCGAACACGATGCTGTGATCGTTCGCATCCACGGCCGGCTCGCCGGCGGAAAGCGCGACGATCACGACAACGGCGGCCACGGCCGATTTGGCTGGGCGTCGCTTCTGCAAGAGAAACCCGAGTGCTGCGAGGACGATTGAAGTCGCGGCAACACCCCAGAGAATGCTGCGGCTTCCCGCCATGGGGATGAGGATGAACCCGGCCGTGAATGTGCCCAGAATGCTTCCCAGGGCAGAGAGCGCCGACACGGCTCCCGCCGCGCGCCCGACTTTCGATCCGGCGTTGGCCGCGAGCTTCACCGCTATTGGCGAGATCACCCCGAAGAGCAGGGACGGGGCAAAGAACAGCAGCAGTGCGGCTATCAGGGGCCCGCCCACCGGGCCGGAGTCCTTGCCCGACCAGGCGAGAACCGCCCGCGACGACATCGGGACAAGTGCCACGGCCAGACCGGCTGCAGTGAACGCCGTGCTCAGCGCGGCCAGGCCGGGCCGCCGGTCTGCCAACTCGCCACCCAGCCAATAACCCACACTCAGCGCGGCGAGGATTATTCCGATCACGCACGTCCACAAGAAGACCGTGTTGCCAAAGACCGGCGCCAAGACTCGACTGGCGACCAACTCGAGCACCATCATGGAGGCGCCCGAGAGAAAGGCGGCGAGAGCGACGTAGCCTCGTTGCCATCGCCCCAAGCCGTTGTCTCGGGCTGACATCGGCGAAATCGGGTCGTTGGCGACTTGGGCGCGCGGCTTGGGTTTCTTGGGCATGCGATCCGATCCGGGCCGATGAACCGCGCTACCGTAGTGTTTGAAGAAAGCGTTGTCAACGCTGCGCCCAGGCTGTGCTTGGGGCACGCGCTCGCCCGGCGACTGTTCCTATCTGCTGCTCACACAACGGAATGGGCCAAGTTTTTCGCGGCCTGTCGTGGGCGCCGACTGGGTCCACTCCGTGGGCGCCTGAGACGCCGTCGGATCGGTGGCGGCACGGATCTCCATCTCGGTGGGCAGCCTGCCTGCGCGGCTCTGGCAGTAGACGTCTGCTCGTTTCCAGGTCGTGCACAGAATCGGAGCGGCTGTCGCGTTGTTCCCGGCTAGGCAGAATTCGGAGTGCGACGTGGTCTTCCGCTTCACCTTCGCACGGCCCAGTCTCGGCTTTTCGCACGCGGCGCAAGTGGCATATTCGATTTCGCTGACCGGGCGCTCGTCGACACAGACGGTTTGGGCCAGGCCGTCTGGGGCGGGCTCAGCTTGGTTGGCCTGCGCGTTCGGGTCATTGGCTGGAAGCGAGACGACGCCTCGCGTGCCGGGCGGACACTCGGGTGATGTTCCCGTTTGACCGCCCACGCTGGGCAGGCTGGCCACGGCGCGATCGATGGCCTGTTGCGCGCTCTTGCGCAGGCCGGGGAGCCACCGTGCCGCCCTTTCCCTGACGACATCAACCACTGAAGAGATGAATAGACGGGTTTCTCTCGCCCCCTTGAATTCGGTAGCGCCAAATGCGACGGCGCCGCCGACCAGCAGGATGAGCAAGATCAGCGCCAGCCCGAGTTTGCTTTGTTTCGGAGGCGCAGGATCTGGCTTTGTCGTCGCAGGAGAAGTCGCAGGAGAAGCGGTCTGGGTTTCGGGCGAGACGAGGAGCGTGGGTGCGAGTTGGACGTTGGGAGACGGAGCAGAAAGCGGTAAGGCCAGTGCGGCCGGGTTGGGAACCGTGGGCGTGCGCGGTCCCGCGGTTGCGAGAATGTTCTCGAGAAACTCTCCCGCATTGGCAAAGCGGTCGGGAGGGCTTACTGCCAGCGCCTTCTCGAACGCTGCTTCCAGATGATCGGAGAGCGGCACCCCCAGAGACCGAGGGGTGGGCCGCTGCGCGGGATTGGCCGAGGAGAATCCAAACTGGACGAGATCCTCTCCCTGCAGTGCGGCCTTGCCTGCCAGCATCTCGCTGGCCACCAGGGCAATCGAGTACACGTCTGTCCATGGTCCTGTGGCGCCGAAGCTGCGCGCAAACTGCTCGGGCGCTCCGTAGCGAGGCGTGAAGGAAGTGATGGCCACGCCGGTTTTGGCGAGGGCTGCGTTGAGCTTGGCCTGCTCGGAAACCATCTTGGCCACGCCGAAATCCAGCAGCTTGCACGGCGTATCAGGCGCGCGAGCCGCGCCGCCCATGACGAAGATGTTGGCCGGCTTGATGTCCCGGTGGGCGATTCCCCGCCGGTGCGCCACATCGAGGATGGGCAGGATCCTCTTCAAGAACCCGACCACTTCCTCCTCGGTCCAAGCCAGCCCCTGGCGCTGGTCCTGCTGAAGAATGGCTTCCAGGGATGTGCCGTCGAGCCACTCGAGCACCATGTAGGGCACCCACTGCCCGGTAGGCGTCGTGCAGGCGCCGACGTCTCGGGCTTGCACGATGCCCGCGGTTTGGCTCGACAGCTCGGTCAGCAGAGCGCCTTCCTGAATGAACTGATGCAGAAGCTCTTCCCTGTGTTCAGCCGGGGCCTGCGACAGCCCGCTGAAGAACTTCACCGCCACCGGCTGTTTCCAAATGGTGTGCTCGGCCAGGTACACCAGGGCGAAGCCACCTTCGCCGACCAGATGTTCAATCCGATACTTCTCGGCGACGAGCTGTCCAGAAATATTGAGCGGATCGTGTTCGGGCATGGGCGAAGCTCGGAGCGCGCAAGACTATCATCCGCTGGATGGGCGGGTGGATCAATCACGCTCGCAAGACGCCGGATCTGGTGGCTATCACTTCTCGCTGCCGCGCACCTTCACGAAGGTGCCGTTCTGCAGCTCCTGGTACGCGATTCGCAACTCCTCCTGGGTGTTCATCACGATGGGCCCGTACCAGGCGACGGGCTCTTTGATGGGTTTGCCTGAGATCAGCAGAAAGCGCGCCGGCTCGTCGCCGGCCTTGATAGTCACGCTGTCGCCGTCGGCGAAGATCACCATGTGGCCGTCGCCCAGCTGCCCGCTTCGTTCCATGTCGAAGTAGTTGCCGCCCTCGGCCTCGTAGCTGTAGGGATCGCTTTGTTGACAGAACACGGCCTTGCCGCCGATCACGTAGGCCAGCACGGTGTGGCCGCGCGCTGTGGCCCGGGTGAAGGTCACGCCCGCGGGCACGGTGACGTCGAGATACTCAGGCGCAGTGACCACGTCGCGAACCGGGCCGGTGACGCCATCGGCGGCGCCGGCGATGACCTTGATGCGAACGCCGTTCGCCAGCGCGGCCTCGGGAATCTGCGCGCTGACAAAGCCGCGGTAGCGCGGGTCCATCATCTTGTTGGCTGCCGGCAGATTGGCCCACAGCTGGAAGCCGTACATCGCGCCCTGGGGATCGCCCTTGGGCATTTCCTGGTGAACGATGCCGCTGCCAGCGGTCATCCACTGCACGTCGCCGGACGAGATCACGCCGCTGTTGCCCAGGCTGTCGCCGTGTTCGACATCGCCGCGCAAGACGTAGGTGATGGTTTCGATGCCGCGGTGAGGATGCCAGGGAAACCCCTTGAGATAGTGCTCGGGCCGGTCCGAGCGAAAGTCGTCGAAGAGAAGAAACGGATCGCACAGCGTCGGATCGCCGAAGCCGATAGCCCGATGCAGATGAACGCCCGCTCCCTCGATGGTCGCGCGGCTCCTGACAACCTTACGAATGCGCCTGTTCTCAGCCATGGATGCCCTCCCTTTCCGAATTTTCCGGGCCACCGAGCCCGGCAGGCGCAAAGTGTAGCAGCTTCGGAAGGGGAGGACAGCCGGAACAGCCGGGGCTGGTTTTGGCGACAGTCAGCTGGCCATGGCGGTCACCAGAGTGCCGTCGAGACTGGGTTGCCGTTGATATCGAAGCTCGAAGAGGCAGACCACGGAGATCCGTCCCCTACATCGTAAGTCGCACCTGACTGGAAAGTTGAAGAAGTGGAAAGGGATGGACAGCGCGAATGATGGATGATGACCACTCCGTTGCCCTGCGCCGTCGCTGGGAGCTTGGCCTTGTAGGCCGCAAGCGCCACAGGATCGGCGACGAGGTCGCGAAAAGCCCGCGCCGAAGCAACCGTTTCGGCGGGAATAGTGGGCCAGTACAACCCTTCTGAAGTCGTCTGGTCGTTCACGTTGAATTTGGCGTAGGCGATCGACTCGCCAACCGCAATACCGTCTACGCCACGAACCAGCGACATGGTGTATCCGTCGGTGCCGGCCTCGACCTGGGTGTCCGCGATCTGACATGGTTCCACACCCATCGAGACCAAATAGGCACGAACATGATCGGAGAGCGCTGATGAATCGGAACTCCAATCAGGGAGATTCGTCTCGGGAGCACCTGCATTCATCGATCCGCCTTCTGCGCCGCACGACAAAATGGCAACAACGCCATCGGATCCCACCCAGCGAGTCATGTCAGATGCGTCCTCCCGAACCGGCGTTGAGCCAAAGGCAAAGCGGGACTTGGATAGGTCGTAGGACGCCCCGATCAAAGTTGCGCCCGGTTCGCAACTTGTCCCGGCCTTGCCGTCTGGGTTCGGTGGGCCATCGGCTACGCCTCCGTCCGGATTGAAATCGACGACGACTTCGGGTCGGTCGAAGCCCACCGCTGGCAAGGTGACCCACTGCGCGCCGCTGACGTCAGCACAGCACATTCGTTCAGGCGGACCGAGCTGCACGATCGCAACGCGAAAGGTTTCACTGCGTCCGTCAGTCGAGGTGGCCACGAGGTCGCAAGAATCGCCGGCTACGGTGCCGCTCCCGGAGACAAAGATTTCGTCGCAACCGGAGGGGCAGAACGGTTGAACGTAGCAGGATCCTCTGGTCACCCGGACATCGGAGAGAAGGGGGCCACCCGACGCGCTGACAACCATCAGACCGGGCAAGAAGAAATCGCACACCCCAGCGTTGGATTCTTCACAGGAGTCCCTCCCGCTGCTGCTCGTGCAGGCGGAGGCCGCGACCGACAGAACCAAGAGGCATCGCAATAGGGTACGCATGCTCAACCACAAGAAAGGGTAGGGCCACGCCACGGAAGAAGCAACGATCCGCCGCCCCACTATGGTGACGTCGTGTGACCGACGTCACCAGCGGGTGTCGCGATGGCCACCGGGCCCGGCGGGCGCAAAGTGTAGCAGCTTCGCCACGGGAGGGCAGCCTCAAGAAGGGGCGGTTAGTGCGCCAACGACACAAGCAGCGCCGAGAGGTCATCCAACCCGACAACGGGCACGGAACCGTTGTAGACGGAGTAGCTGCAGACAGCGAGATCGTTCAGGTAGTACGCCCAATACACAATCGGCGGGGCTGTGATCACTATCTTCTTTGACGTGCGCGGCGTGGAGCAGTCTCCAGTTGCGCCCAGTTGGATTGCCGACCAGCTTTGCAAGACGCTCGCGAATTCGCTGTCATTCAGGACTCGACTGCCGGCCTGCGGTTTGTAGCCAGTCGAACTGGCGACGCAGGACGACCAGCTAAGCTTTTTGGTTGCCGCCGCGATGTCGTATGTGGGTTGGACAGTGTCGCCGCACGCCGCTGTCGCGGCCGTCATTGCTGTGTCGCTGGGAAAGGGGTTGAGATCGGACGTCACCGATAGGCTCACGAAGCTGCCGGGAAGCGCACTGGAATCTTGGCTCAAGTCGATCAACCAGCCCACGATCCAGTCCGTGTTGGTAACATAGGTTCGACCGTCGAGTGGCGGATTGCAGGCATAGAAGTCGTCTTGGTATTTCTCGACCCGGTCTGCAAACGTCAGGTCAAGGGTATCAGTGTCCCCGTCAGCCCCACATTGGGTCCGGCTGCTTATCGACAGGAAGGCGAGCAGCATCCGCACGGCCGTCACCTCGTAGTCTGTCAGTATCTTAGTCTCGGTCTCGCGGTAGGCCGCCGCCGTAAAGGGATCGACCGCACAATGCTCCCAGTTGAGCAGCCGATTCTGAATGTCCAAGGAATAGACGTTCTTGGTATCGGTGTGGCACGCACCGGGCGGGTCAGACGTCTGCGGGATCCAAGTCCTGGTGAGTGTCATCGCTGTCAGCCCGGTGAGATTCAGCCCGTCAGGCTTGCTCGCGCCGTCGCCGCTTGCTGGGCCATCACTCACGCCGGCGTCCGGACACGGCATGCACATCGCCGCCGCCGCCGTGCGAACGCGGCAGATCCAGGTGCCACTCTCGCAGCTACAGTTGAAGGCGTTCACGGGTCCAGAAGATAGGTTGCAGGCACAAGGAACGCGTGCCTCCACCTCGCATGAGGGCGTGCCGGGTGCGCAGGATCCGTACGGAAGAGCCGTGTCAATATTAGGATATTGGATCACCGGCCAGGCCGAGTCTCCACACGCAGCGGAGCAGGTTGTGGTTGCCAACGGTGTACCGTTGGGGAGGGATGAAAATACCGACGTCGGTCCATAGCTAGGCGAGGGAGCACGGCACACTGGTGGTCCGTCTGCCGGCGGAACCAAGGTGTCCACGCCACCATCAGGAGTTGGATTCCCCAAGCAGAAGTAGCTGTCTCCAGTGGGCGGCGAATCCGTCGGGCCCAGGGTCAAGGGGAACGAAGTGGCGCCGATGATCAGCGTGGACGGTCCTATCACCAGACCTCCCGGTGACAGTTGCACCGGGAAACTCGCGACAGCCGCTGCGCTGTCGATGGTGAAGTTGATGGTGGTCGAACCGCCGTCTTTGTACCGAGTCACTTGATCCAGGGATCGCTCAACCATGTGGTCCGGGGCGCCGAAGAAGACGCGGAAATCCTGATACGTCCAGTCATCGCGAGGTCGCACCACCAGCAGGGCGCGTCCGTCTGGGAGGGTTGCGTTGTACTCGATGAAGGTTTGTGCGGGGATGTTGGCCACAGGCAGAGCTGCGATCTGGGTGGCGGGAACCAGCGTGAGAACGCTGCCCTGCTGGCCAATGGTGAAGGTCTTGGCATCGAGCAGCGTTCCCTGCAGCACGCCCATGGCCGTGGGCCCGATGGCGTTGGTTTCCAGCTTGAGCGTGAAGGCGGGAACATGATCGCTGATGGTGAAGGTGTAGCTCATGGCTCCGTTTCCATCGCTTTCGGTTCCCGATCCGTCAATGCGCTGGCGCTGCAATGTGCCGCCTGACGAGACGAATACGCGCTCGCCGCCGGGCTGCGGTTGGTCGACGACGTACAAGGTCCCATCCGTGTCCTGGCCCGCACCAATCACATTGATGAGCGTGATGGGTTTGGTGGCTGGCTGGAACGGGTCGCAGGAAACCGGCCCGGTTGCGGTCGAAGATCCAGCCTCTTGTGCGCTGGGATTTCCGCCGGCGCCCGCCTGTGGCGGGGATCCACCTGTGCCACCTATGTTGGTAACTCCGGCAGCAAAGTCGCCTTTGCAGGCCGCTGCGAACAGAAGGACCGTCGCCATCACACGAAACAAGTCATTGGTTGTCATGCCCCTCCAGTAGCGCAGCCGCGCGCGACCTTACGAATCAAAGCGATCAAAGTAGCGAAACCGAGATTCCGGCCCCCAATTGTAGCTCGCCGTTCGGCAGGCTGTGCTGGCTGCGTGTTCCGGTCGCGGAGTCAGTGACAAAGATCCGCTGCGATTGCGGCCATGCGACACCGCGCATTTCCAGCCAAGGCGCCCAGCGGCCGATCTTCCAGCTCAGGCGGGCTCCGGCGCTGAGACCCAAGGATGTCCCACTCGATTGCTGGTTAGGGGAGTAGCCTTGTCCCTCGACGAAAACCAGGCTGACGACTGCGGCCCCGTCGAGGCGCAAGGGACCGCGCGACCAAGCCGCGCCAATTTCGCCGGCCAGGCGGCGGAATTGCACCTGGCCCGGACCCAGGCTTGCGCCATGGGCGCCAGTGCCTGCCAAGTCCACACGAAAGGCCAGGGCGCTGGCCCAAGGCGCCCACGCCACTTCTGCGTGCACCCCTGGGGCCGCGCTGCCGGCGATCAGCGACGCGAAACCACCCGCGGCGACAGTCACGACACGCGTCTTTGGCCGCGGGGCTGGCGTCGCAAGCGTGACTGCCACGGGCGCTGGCGTGATGTCCTTGGCAGCCGGCTGAGTTGGCCACCATGTGGCGATGGCCACGGCCGCAGCCTTGGCGCGCTCCTCGCAGCCGCTGCCAACCGCGATCGAACGCTCTTCGCTCTGCTCGGTACCTTCGGGTTGCAGGTGAATGGCCAGCCCATCGGCGCGCGATATCACCGCCGCTGTTCCGGGCCGGACCATGTCGGCGGGCAACAACACCGACAAGTTGTCCTCGATATCGCTGGCTGATGGACAATTGCTGTCAGATGCCACATGGGGCTGCAGCGCCACGAACAGAGCGACGATCGATGCAGGGGTCATCAGGGCCGGCCGTCTCTACGGGCCTACCTTTGCAACATCCCGCGCCCGTGGGGCGAACGGTCCTGAAGGAAAGCGCTGCAGATACTCGATGGCATCCGCGCGCGCCGCGGCCCCATCGCCCAGTCGCTGACGGCACTTGGCTCGGCCCGCCAGCGCACGTTCGATGGCGTCTGGCCCTCGGGCCTGCGCGAGCACGCTGTCGAAATCGGCGATGGCTTCTCGAAATCGCCCGCTGGCCGTGCGCAATTCGGCCCGCTGCAGCCGTCGCTCAAGGCCGCCTGGAACACGGCCCAGATCGAGATCATCGAGAAAACGCAAAGCCTCGGGCTGTCGGTGAAGGGCAGTGAGCGCGTCCACGCGGAGCACGCTCGCCTCGACAGACATCCGGCCTTGCGGATAGCGGACTTGATAGGCGTCGAGCGCAGCTAGGGCAGAAGCAGGGTCTCGTTTCGCGCGCAGCGCACGCACGGCCGCGGCCAGCAACCGCTCCTCGCTTAGACTCTCCGCCGGCGCAACGGTCTTCTCTTGCGGGCGGGGCGGTGCTGGTACCGTGGGCGCGGCCGCAGGCGCAGGAGCGGGAACCTCCGGCCGGATTGCTGGCAAGGCGGGCGGAGTCGTCAAGCCCGTCGCAGACTCGCCGTCGCCTCGTGCCGCGGGAACGGTGGCCGCGGATGGACTTGTGAAAGCAACGCGCGTCGGGGCAGGGCGCGCGACAGAGCCGCGCAAGGTCCGCGGGCGTGCAGAAGCCTCCGGCGGCGGCAACGTGGCAGCGACTGCGGCGGGCGCGGGCGACTCGACAGCTCGGGCAGGGATTTCTCGTGCGATAGGCGAGGCCGGTGGCTGCTCACTCTCGATGGAGGCTAGCTTCTCCTGCCTGGTCTTTGGTCGATGGGCGCGAGGCTTCTCGGAGGTCGGCGCTGGTTGCGTCTGTCGATCTGGCGAAGCGTGGTGCTCGATCACGAAGCGATCGATGGCAATGCCAAAAGCGGTTCCCCAAAGCAGCAGCGAGCCGGCAACCACGACCGGACGCAACCAGCGTGCCCGTCGGAACGCAGGGCTGTAAAGGCGCGTGCGCAAGCGGCGTTTCACGCGCTCGTGAGCAGCGGCGGGCAAGGGCTGGAATCGCCGGTTGCTTTCCAGCAAGGCATCGGCCAAGGCCAGGCCTCGATCACGCCGCTCGACTTCGGGCGTGGGTTTGGTTTCGCTCATGGCTTTTCCTCTTTGCTGAGCAGATCGGCCAGCTTGGCGCGCGCGCGGTGCAGGCGCACCCACACGGCATTGGTCTCGATGCCAAGCAGCGCGGCGATGTCTTCGCCAGTGGATTCTTCGAGTGCGGATAGGATCAAGACGGTCCGGTACTTTTCCGGCAGGCGATCCATGGCGGC
>Ga0265330_10000524_pt1 | contig 25341 bp, 17 predicted proteins | sample 41919metaG_FD_202083 | JGI IMG/M metagenome (GOLD analysis project Ga0265330, IMG submission 202083) | Rhizosphere microbial communities from Carex aquatilis grown in University of Washington, Seatle, WA, United States - 4-19-19 metaG | ecosystem: Host-associated > Plants > Roots > Rhizosphere...
CCATCGCCGTTGATATCGCCGATCCGCAAACCCGGGCAACCGGCCACGCCTTTCAAATCGATGGTGCTCACCAGCACCGGAACACCGCTCGCGGCAGTGCCGCCCGTCGCGGAAGAAGATCCACCCGTCGCGGTCACGCCACCACCTGCCTTGGTGCCACCGGCGGGCGCGGTTCCTCCGCTGCCCCCGGCTGTCGACGCGCCACCGCTACCGCCAGCTAGCGACGCACCTCCGCTGCCGCCGGCCACCGACGCGCCTCCGCTGCCGCCCGCTGCCTTGGTGCCACCGGTCACCGTTCCACCGCTTGAGGAGGCACCACCGGAAGCCGTGTTTCCACCAGCACGACTGGTTCCCCCAGTACTTCCGACGCCGCCAGTGACCGCGGTGCTGTTGGTGGTTCCAGAACCTCCGGTTGCTGACGTCCCGCCGGAGGCGACGATTCCCGAGGATCCGCCGCTGCTCGTCCCGCCTGTGGCAACTATGGCACTTGCGCTGCCCCCTGCGCCCGCCGCGCCAGACGCACCGACCGGGCCACCGCCCGTCGAGCTGGTCTTTCCCCCTGTGACCACGGAGCCACCTGACCCGCCGCTACCTGATGGCGGAGCCACGCTGCCCCCGTCCTGGCTGGCCGTCGAGCCACCTGAGCCTCCCGCGGGCGGCGAGCTTTGACCGCAGCCAACTGATGACATCAAGAAAGACAAACCCACCCCGGCCAACAACCCGGACATGGTCATTCGAACTTCATTTCTCATGTGGTACTTCCTTTTGCGCTGCAGCGGCGTGCATCTCCCCATCCGTGCATGGACGATGGCGCGGAACAAAGTGGGCAGCACTCAACCGCGATCCTTGCTGCGGGCTCGGTTCCGAGGAGGCGTTGTCGCGACAATGGCGGAAATTCTACACCATCAGCCCCACAGGATCGGCATCAACCTGCGCGCGAAGCAAGAAATGGGATCGATAGCAGCGCCTTACCGAGGAAAGGCAATGCGTTGCGTTCTACCGGAGACAGGTAGCGCCCTTGGTGGCCGTACCACAACCTAAGTCCGGAGGTCTAGACCTCCATGAGGTCGAATGGAATGCGGACGAAGAATGTCGTGCCTTTGCCCATCTCGGTTTCAAAAGTCAGCGCACCACCGTGCTGTTCGACCACCACGGCGCGTGCCAGCGCCAGCCCTTGCCCCGTGCCCTTGCCGACCTCCTTCGTGGTGAAGAATGGGTCGAAGATCCTTCCTCGCACAGCCTCGGGAATCCCAGTCCCCGTGTCGCTGATGGCAATGACCACCACGCTTCCCTCCTGGTAGGTGCGCACCCGGATGACGCCGCGATGTCCGGTCTTGCCGACCACGTCGCCAATGGCGTGCGCCGCATTCACAAGGAGGTTCAAGAAGACCTGGTTCAGGTCGCTGACCAGGCAGGGAATTGCGGGAATACTCCCAAAATCCGTTTCCACCGTGGCCACGTACTTCAGCTCATTGGTCGCCACGGTCAGAGTGTTCTGCAATGCCGCGTTGAGATCGGCCGTGGCGCGCTCTCCGCGATCTGGATGGGCGAAGGCCTTCATCGACTGAACGATCTTCGCAACGCGGCTAACGCCATCAATGGTCGAGGCAATCGAAGTAGCGCCATTGGTTCGAATGTAGTCGAGATCAGCCAGTTCTTCCTCTCGCCTCAGCCCCGCGAGGTCTTCCGCAGTCAAGGGATTCTCGGCCGCCTTCTCGCACGCGGCCCTGTACCTGTCACACAGCACGAGGAGTTGATCAAAGGAACCGGAGAGAAAATTGACGTTGTCCCCAACAAATTGGATCGGGGTATTGATCTCATGCGCGATTCCGGCCGCAAGCCGACCGACCGACTCCAGTTTCTGAGAATGGCGCAGCTCCACCTCAAGCTGACTCTTCCCGGTGACATCCTCGACACTGACAATCACAAGCTGTGTATTTCCCCCATCGTCCTGCAGTCCCGTCAACCTCAGATCAGCAGACACCACGCGTCCATCCTTGGTAATCAGCCGACGCTGCCCCTGATTGGTCGACATTCTCCCCGCAATCAAGTCCCAATAGGCCGCCTGCGTGGCCTCACCATCCTCGGCTGGCATGAAGTCCCAGAGACACCGGCCAATCGCATCCCGCGCAGAATGTCCCACGATCACTTCGAGCGCCTGGTTGAAATCGACAATGCGACCTGCCTGGTCAGCGACGGCCAGCCCGACCGGCGCCACACGAAAGACGCCGGCAAGCTTTTCGTGCTCCTTGGTCACCTTCGCGCTCAGCTCTTGCATCTCTCGCGACGCCACTTGGATCGAGTGTTCGACCAGGTACCTCTCACGGTCGATGGCCTCATAGGCACGGCTGATCCGTTCGAGCAGTTCTCTCCAGGCATCCGGGTTAGGGGGCGCGCCCGGCTCCAGATCGAGTCGGCGCAACTGTCGTTCGAGAAGCCGATGAAGCATTTCTAGGTCTCAGAAAGCGTGGTGAGCGTCATTGTCTGATTGTGGAGATCACAACGCTCGTCTGAACAGGGTGATAGTTCGCCATATGAGTAGAAACCGATGAGCTGACTCGCCGGCAGAGCGCCGCCCACTGCCTCGATCTCCTCCTCGGCGCGCTCGGCGAGGACCAAGCGTCGGCCAACGCAACTTATCGCAATCGCCAGACTCTCCTGTGCGGATTCTTGCTTGTTTCTACTAGATCGCGCTGCCTCTGCTGCACCGTCGACCAGCCGATCAGGGTTCGCACGCATGAACTGCACCAGGCTGCCCTCTGGGATGTCCCCGGCAAAAGTCATCGAGCTGACCTTCTCGTCAATCGACAGAATCGTTCGAACCAAACCCCTGGTATCCGTCTTCTTGCGCCGCAGGCGGAGGGGAAAGAGCAGCGCGTTCGCCGGCAGCCCACTGGCCAGGTCGCCCAGGTATCGTTTGTAGAGGTCCAAGGCCGACAGACCATCAATTTCAAAAAGCACGTTCCCCCAGGAGCGTGTGACAATCCGCTCGGGGCCGAAGACATCCCATCCCCCCTTCGAGCCATGGCCGAAAACTATGCGATCGCCGTAAAACCCTATGGCCGAGACACAGCCGCGGGTCGGCTTCCCGTGGTCGAGCACCCAGGTCTTGGTGAACCGGTCGCCGTCTCCGGCCAACCCGCCGGTCACCAGTACCTCGGGGGGAAGCACGCGGTTCAGGCCTCGGACCAATTCACTGCCATTCACTTTTGTCCCATCGGACAGCACAAACACGCCCCGCAGATCGGCTGCAAGAAGCTCCTGCGCGATGCTCGTACCCACCAAGAAGGAGTCCATCGCCGATTCCAAGCGCTTCGAGCTTGATCGCAACGGCGTGCCGTCAAAGCGACAGATGGCGACGGCCAGGCTGTCGTCTACAATCGACTGCCCCAAGATCTCTCCTGCGGTGGAGCATCCCATCACATGCGCGTGCGGATAGCCACTCACCAGCGTGTCGAGAGGGAGGCTCTCGACCTTCCTGGCGCCTCCAAAGACCAAGACCAGGGTTTGGTTGCCATCCAAGGCCGGGAAAGCAGGGATCGACCAGCCGCGACCGTCGCGATGGGAGAAGACCTCGACCTTCAAGTCACACCTCCTGCTCTCATTCTTCTCTCTTCGGTTCCGCAGGAACAAAAACCACGAGCGGCTCGCGCACACTGCTAGGCGGCAGGCCGCGAAGACGGCCCAGGATGGCGGGCGTGACTTCGTGGCCCCGCGCAACCAGTAGCGCGCCCGCAGTCGACGTGACGTCCTGGATCAGAATCATTCCAGTCTGAAGGGACGCCAGTCCAATCTCGCCCACACCCGGAGATACCCCCTTGCCCTTAATGCGACTGAGGGCATCGAGAAGTTTCGGATCGTAGCGGCCCTTGCGGCTCTGCAAGGTGCCGATGGCGACTCCGGGGCCAGTCCCAGCCGCCTCAAGGAAATCGTAGTCGTTGGCCAGCTTGAGCACTCGTCCACCCAAGGGAATGGATTCACCTCGGGGAGCGCCGCGCGGCGAGCCCGAGCCATCAAAGGTGTAGTCCTGCGCTTCCAGAATGGCCCGAACGGCATCCAGCCGAGGAATGCTGTCCAGCAACTGGCGAGAGAGTGTCGGCACGCACTGGGTTGACTCAGTCTCTTCAGGAGTGAGAGGTCTGCCGTAATACAGCTTTTCATTGTTCGCCGGGGAAAGGACAATGCAGCCGATTTGCGACAGCATGACCGCCACCTCGACTTCCCAAGAAAGCGGCACACCGAGTTCCGCCATCAGATCCGCCGCATGCTGCTTGAGACGGCTGGCGCGCCCAAAAATAAGCGGGTTGGCGAGGGATAGAATCTCGGTGAGAGCCTTGATGCTTCCCTTCAGCGTTTTTTCCAGCAGCTCCCTCTCGGCCGTGATGAGCCGATGCTGCTCGGCCGCGGCCTGGATGGCCGCAAGGAGAGTCTGGGGATTGCACGGCTTTGTCAGGAATCGAAACACCTGTCCGTGGTTGACCGCCGCGATCGCGGAATCGAGGTCAGTTTGTCCTGTGAGCAAGATGCGGACGGTATCGGGCGAGCGTTCCTTGACATGGCTGAGGAAGGTCGCCCCATTCATCTCAGGCATGCGCATGTCGGAAACCACCACCGCAGGGGGAGGGTCGCCGTCGAGGAGCGCGAGCCCCGCCTGGCCGTTGGGTGCAGTCGAAACCCGATAGTTTCGCCGCAGGTTCAACACGAGTCCTTCAAGGACTCTCGGCTCGTCGTCAACACACAGGACATGGATTAATTCAGTCATGTTGGCCCTCGGCTGCTTCGCTTGCGGTTCTTCCTGCCACCTTTTCCGCAATCATTCTCATTTCCGACAGCCGAGCCGGGTCGATTCCCAGCTTGGCGAGAAATGCCATGTCGAGCTTCGGCTCGGTGGTCGCCGTGCCGCGCGCTTCGCTGGCAAGATGGTCGGCAATGTAGACGACGTCCACCAGCTCGAATGTGGTGTGAGCGAGAAGGTGGGGTTCTTTGTGATAGGCGACCGCCTCCATGATGGAGTGAGGCAGTCCCCACAGTCCCAGCAGGTAGGCGCCGAGCAGGGCACGATCGGCCAACGGGCCGGAAGCCGGTCCGACTTGGTCGTTCACCTTGAGCAGCCGTCCCACTTCGTGAAGAATGCCGGCCAGGAATGCCTCTTCCGCCTTCTCCTTGCTCGATCCCTGGATTCTCCGCGCAATTTGCGCGGTCAGAAGCGAGTGGTCCTGCAAGGCGAGAAGGGCCGCTTCTGAGAGACCAGAAAGCGCGACCGCAGATGAGAAGGCTCCAAGAGCCAGTGCGAGATTCTTGATGGTCGACATCCCGAGATAGGTCACGGTTTCCGTCAAGGAGGAAATCCTCCTCGGCAGGCCGAAGAAGGCCGAATTCACCATCTGAAGTAGCTTCGCGCACAGGCCGACATCGCGTTCGACGATGCGGACCACGTCGGCCACAGCGCAGGTTGATGACTGCAAGGCTTCATTGAGTGCGACGTAGGTTTGGGGAGCCGACGGCAGCATTTCAACCGCCCCCACTGCTGACCGCAGTTCATCGCTGCTCAGAATGGCGCTGAGGCGGCACGCTCGATCAACCACACTCTGCAGGAGTGCGGGGTCGCAAGGTTTTGAGAGAAACATGTGCGCAATGAAGACGGACGCCATCACGCTTTCAAGTTCGGTCTGGCCCGAAAGAATCATTCGGACGGCCCAAGGCTGCAGTTGCTTGACCTTGGCAAGCAAACTGGCGCCATCGGTGCGCGGCATGCGCATGTCGGTTATCACGACGTCGAAGGACGCTTCGGCAAGCCTGGCCAGCGCTTCTTCCGGCCCCACCGCGAAAACCATGTCCCATTCGCGGCGCTTTCCGCGCAGGACATTTCGAAGCCCGCTAAGGACGCTGGGCTCATCGTCCACAAAAAGAATTCGTTTCAGTCCCGTAGCTGACTGCGGCATAGTTTCCCCAAGCCGTCCCGGTTGACGATCCACCCGTCCGCTTGCCAAGTCCGGGTTGCCTCTTGAAGTCCGGCCATGCGGAATGCCATCGGCAGAATGACAGCAGGCTTGACCGGGGCCACGCGGCGACGTCCCGCGTGCGTGGCTCCATTTTCTCCTCTATCTGCCGAAACACAGGCAGAAAGCCGTGATCAAATGGATCGAGGACGATGTCTTGAAGACCGAGGCCGCCTGATGGGTGACGGAAGCACAATCCTGGCGGTTGATGACAGCGCCCCGTATCTGGTGCTGTTGGTGGGGGTTCTAACCCGGGCGGGCTATCGGGTTTTGGTGGCTGACGGTGGCGAGGTGGCTCTGGAAGGTGCGGTCAAGAACCTGCCACACTTGATCCTGCTCGACGTGTTCATGGAAGGCATGGATGGCCTGGAAGTGTGTCGACAGCTCAAGCTTCGCGAGGAAACGCGTCACATTCCCGTTATCCTGATGAGCGGTTCCTCGGAGGTGAGTCAATGGGTGAGGGGTCTGCAACTCGGCGCCGCGGACTACATCAGCAAGCCGTTTCAAGTTGAGGAACTGCTCACCCGGGTCCGCACCCACCTGGCCCTACGCCAGGCGCGCGTGTCACTCGAAGAGCAGGCGGTCGCCCTCCGCCAAACCAACCTGCAACTGCACTCCGAGATTGCCAGACGACAAGAAGTCGAGGACGATCTGCGCGCGACACTTGGCGAGGCTGCTCGCGCCCACGAGTCGATGCTCAACGCCCTGGAGGACCAGAAACGAGCCGAGCTGGCCGTGCGTGAACTCGAGGAGCGGTTCGCAACTGCCTTTCGCTGCAGCCCGGTGTCCATGGCGATGACATCGACCACCACAAACTGCTACGTCGACGTCAATGACATGTTCGTCCGGAGCACGGGTTTCACCCGGGAGCAGATCATTGGCCACACGTCAGTCGAGATGGGACTCTTCCACGATTCGAGCGATCGCCAACGGCTCTTTGCCGAGGTGAGCCGGAGAGGGTTCGCCTACTGTTTGGAGATGCGCTTCTGCATGAAGAGTGGCGAAATCCGCGATGGCCTCATCTCGGCCCAGATGATCCAGTTGCATGGAGAGCCCCATATGCTCGTCACCATCCTCGACGTGACCGAGCGGCGGGAGGCAGACAAGCGGCTGCGAGCGAGCGAGGCGAAGTTTCGCTGTCTTTTCGATTCCTCCTGTGACGCAATCGTGATGCTGGCGCCATCGTCCCAGAACTTTACCGATGGAAACCCGGCCGCTCTTGCCATCTTTGGCGCGAAGACCATTGCGGATCTGACCTCCCGCGGGCCGGCTGAGCTGTCACCCGAACGGCAGCCCGACGGCCGATCCTCCAGAGATGCGGCTCGTGAGCTGTGCGAGACCGCGATGGGCACGGGCTCCATCTCGTTTGGATGGGTGCACAAAAGGATTGATGGACAGGAGTTTCCAGCCACAGTCCTGCTGACCCGCATGGAACTTGGCGGGAATCCCTTCCTTCAGGGAACGATCAGAGACATCTCCGAGCAACGACGAATCGAGATGGAACTGGGACACGCACGCAAGTTGGAGGCGGTCGGCCAGCTTGCTGCGGGCATCGCCCACGAGATCAACACGCCGGCCCAATATGTCGGTGACGGCGTGCACTTCTTGAAGAGTGCCTTCGAAGGCTACCAGCGTCTACTCGGCCACTACCGGAATGCCCTGGAGTCTGTTGCTGGGGCCGGGGGCCATGAAGCGCTGGTCGGCCAAATCCGCGAGACAGAGGAGGAGATCGACCTTCCCTACCTCGACGCGAATGTGCCCGGCAGCCTGGAGAGTTGCCTGGACGGGGTTTCCCGCATCTCGACCATTGTGCGGGCGATGAAGGCCTTCGCCCACCCCGATCAGACGGAAATGGCGCCAGCTGACCTCAACCAAGCCTTGCAAACCACCCTCACCATCGCCCGGAACGAATATAAGTACGTGGCTGAGGTTATGACCGACTTGGGCAACCTACCGCCCGTCCTTTGCCATGTGGGCGACCTGAATCAGGTCTTCCTGAACCTCATCGTCAACGCGGCCCACGCCATCGGCGACGTCGTCGGCCAGACCGGAAGCAAGGGCCAGATTCAAATCAAGACGTCGAGCGACGGCACGTCGGTCCGTATCGATGTGGCCGACACCGGGACAGGAATCCCAGAGGCGATTCGCCAGCGTGTGTTCGAGCCCTTCTTCACCACCAAAGAGACGGGCAAAGGCAGCGGTCAGGGTCTGGCCATTGCTCACTCCATCGTCGTGAACAAACACCGCGGCTCCCTGACATTCGAGAGCGAAGTGGGCAAGGGCACCACGTTCACGATTCGGTTGCCGATTGACGACGGCGTCGATTCGCGAACGTAGACATGACAACGTCGATGGTGAACCATCCGTCTTAGGGCTCGTCGCGACCGGATGGTCTTGCTCGCGTAGGCGCAGCGGGGCGGTCTGGAACCCTGACCGGACGCACCGCGCTCAACCGGGCGCGGCGCGGTTGCGACGCGCGTGACATTTGACAGCGACGGCTCGCCTGCGTAGAACGACGCCAGGTTGACGCTAGGACCCTAGGGGTCGCGTCCTTTTTTACCCAAGGAGAACAACATGACCCGCACAATCAAGGTTCTTTCGACGCTGGCGCTTGGTGGAATGCTTTTCGGAGTTACGGGCTGCGAGGACACGGTTTGCAAGGAGGCACTGGCCAAGGCCACGACCGAGAAGGCCGAAGTGCAGAAGAAAGCGGACGCACAGACCGCAGAGATCAACGGGCTGCGCGCCAGGCTGGCCGCGTCCGATCAGGCCACGGCAGCAGCGCGCAAGGCGCTGGACGAGTGCAAGGCAGCGGCTGCCAAGCCTGCCGAGCCCGCCGCCCCGGTCGAGAAGGCGCCTGCCAAGGGCAAGAAGAAGTAAGTTCGGTTCAGTTCCACGCACGGAAGGGGGCCGCGAGCCCCCTTTTTGTTGCCGCGAGCCTGCCATCGCCCGTTCTGGTCGAGGGCAGGTGATCGCTGTATGACATGAGCATGCAGAACTTCAGCTATCGCAACCCGACGGAGATCTTGTTTGGCAAGGGCATGATCGCCGAGATCTCTTCGCGCGTGCCCGCCGATCGTCCGGTGCTGCTGCTGTGGGGTGGCGGTTCCATCAAGAAGAACGGCGTTTACGACCAAGTTCGAGCCGCGTTGACCAGGCACAAGCTGGTCGAATTCGGCGGCATCGAGCCCAATCCGCTGCACGAGACCTGCATGCGGACCCTGGCCTTGGTCAAAGAGAAGGGCATCCGGTTCATTCTCGCCGTGGGTGGGGGATCCGTGTTGGACGCCGCGAAGTACCTCGCAGCTGCGGCGCTCTTTCCCGGGGCTGACCCGTGGGAGATCTTGCGCAGCAACGGGAGCAACCTGGCTGGGGCGTTGCCCTTGGGCGCGGTTCTGACCCTGCCTGCTACCGGTTCCGAGTCCAACGGAAACGCGGTGATTTCTCGCAAGAGTTCGAGTGAGAAGCTGCACTTCTCCTCGAACCACGTCTATCCGGTGTTTTCGGTCCTCGACCCGGAGACCACATTTTCGTTGCCGGCCAAGCAGGTGCGCAACGGCATCGTGGATGCCTTCGTCCACGTGTGCGAACAGTACATGACGGTTCGCACGGCTGCACTGCTGCAAGATCGGCTGGCAGAAAGCGTGTTGCAGACGCTGGTCGAGGTCGCGCCCCACACCCTGGAAAGACCGCGTGACTACGCCAGCCGCGCCGACTTCATGTGGTCGGCCACCATTGCACTCAACAACCTGCTTTCTTGTGGCGTGCCCGGCGACTGGGCCACCCACATGATCGGCCACGAACTGACCGCCTTCTATGGCATCGATCACGCCGAATCGCTGGCCGTGGTCATGCCGGGGGTATGGGCCCACAAACTCGGCGCAAAATCAGCCAAGCTCTGTCAGTACGGCCGTCGCATTTGGAACGTGGGTGACGCCCAGACCGCCATCGACCGAACCGAAGCATTCTTTCATTCGCTCGGCATGCCGACGCGCCTGCGCGACTTTGGCATCGATGCCGAGGACGCGGCCCGCAAGGTCAGCGAGCGCTTTGCCAGCCGCAAGTCCGCCTTTGGCGAGCAGGGCGACATCGGCGCCGAAGCCGCCGCCCAGATCTTGCGCGCCCGCGCGTGAGGGAAGAATGATCATTCGCGCCGGTGCGTTCTGCGCGGCTTGTGCGCGGCGGGGCGGACAGCACGCGGCTGATGGCGGTCAGGGGGGACCAGACAGTCTTTGCCGTGGCCGATGAGGTCGGGACGGCCCAGGTGGACCAGGGCAGCGCGAAGTTGGGGCCGGTTTTCGGGATCGTGGTAGCGCAGAAAGGCCTTGTGCAGGCGGCGTTCTCGCTCGCCGCGGGCCACAGGAATTTCTTCGCCACCGCGACGGTGCAGGGGCCGCAAGGGGTTCTTTCCCGTGTGATACATGGCCGTGGCGGTGGCCATGGGCGCAGGCAGGAAGGCCTGCACCTGATCGGGGCGAAAGCCGTTGCGTTTGCACCAGAGCGCAAGTGCCACCATGTCCCGCAGGGTGGTGCCCGGATGGGCGGCAATGAAGTAGGGGATGAGATACTGCTCCTTGCCGGCCTGGCGCGAGAATCGATCAAACAAGCTGCGGAACTCATCAAACGCGGCGATGCCTGGCTTGCACATTTGCGCCAGCGGCCCGGGCTCGCTGTGCTCGGGCGCGACCTTGAGATACCCGCCCACATGGTGCCTGACCAGTTCCTCGATGTACGCGGGAAAGGCCAGGGCCAGGTCATAGCGTACGCCGGAGCCGATGGTGATCTTCTTCACCCCGATCGCCTGGCGCGCCCGACGGTAAAGTTCAATCAGCGGCCCGTGGTTGGTGTCCAGATTCACGCAGATCCCTGGGAAAAGACAGGATGGCCGCCGGCACGCGGATTCAAGCAACGGGTTCTTGCAGGCCAGCCGATACATGTTGGCCGTGGGACCGCCCAGATCGGAAATCACGCCGGTAAAGCCAGGCGTCTTTTCGCGCACCGATGCGATCTCGCGCAGCACCGACTCGGGCGAGCGACTCTGGATGATGCGACCCTCGTGCTCGGTGAGCGAGCAGAAGGTGCAGCCGCCGAAGCACCCGCGCATGATCGCGATCGAGCACTTGATCATTTCGTAGGCTGGGATCGGCGAAGCCCCGTAGCTCGGATGCGGCCGGCGAGAGAACGGCAGATCGTACACGGCATCCAGTTCCGTGGTGGTGAGCGGCAGGGCCGGCGGATTGACCCAAAGATCGCGACCGCCGTGTCGTTGCACCAGAGCGCGTGCATTGCCTGGGTTGGATTCGAGGTGAAGCAGGCGGGACGCGTGAGCATAGAGCACCGGATCCTCGGCCACGGCCTCGAAGCTGGGCAACCGGATGACGTCAACCGCGCCGACGGCGCCCGACGCCTGCCGCTGGCCGATTGTGCTGCAATCGATTTCACGGAAACCGGGACGCTCGGCCTTTGCCGGCAGGGCCAGGGCCGTGCCGCGCAGGTCGGCGATGGTCGCGACAGGCTCGCCCGCAGCCAGGCGGTGCGCGATCTCGACCACCTGGCGTTCACCGTTGCCGTAGACCAGCAGGTCGGCCTTGCAATCGAAAAGCACCGAACGCCGGACCTTGTCTGACCAGTAGTCGTAGTGGGCCACCCGGCGCAGGCTGGCTTCGATGCCGCCGATGACGATGGGCACCCCGGGAAAGGCCTCGCGACAGCGTTGCGCGTAGACCGTGACCGCGCGTTCGGGGCGTAGGCCGGCCTGGCCGTCAGGCGAATACGCGTCGTCGCTGCGCACGCGCCTCTCGGCGGTGAAGAGATTCACCATCGAATCCATGTTTCCGCCGGTCACGCCGAACATCAGGGCCGGGCGGCCGAGAGAGGCGAACGCGATCGCCGAACGCCAGTTGGGCTGCGCGATGATCCCGACACGAAAGCCCTGTTCTTCAAGTACCCGGCCGATCAGCGCGGCGCCAAAACTTGGGTGATCGACATAGGCGTCGCCGGTGACCAGGATGACGTCGCAACACTCCCAACCGAGATCGGCCATCTCGGCCTTCGACATGGGCAGGACCGGGGCCACGCCGAAACGATGCGCCCAGTATTTGCGCCGCGCGAACAGGGTGGGGCGCAGGCGGCTGGGCGAGACAATCTGCCAGCGTGTGGAAGGAGGCGGCGAAGGCTTTGAGCCTGTGGTTTTCGGCATGAGACAGCGGCGCTGCCCATCAATCTGTCAGATCCAAGCGCCAAGTGCGATGTGGTCGCGGCCGGGCTGCGCTATGATGGCGGTCATGGCCGCCACCCTGGTCGGCGTGATTTCCGACACCCACGGACTGCTGCGACCCGAGGCCTTGCGGACCCTCTCGGGCGCAGCCCATATCATCCACGCGGGTGACATCGAAGACGGCGAGGCGTTGTCGGTCTTGCGTCGGCTTGCCCCTGTGACCGCCGTGCGGGGCAACTGCGACCGCGGACCCTGGGCCGATGAGTTGCCCGTGGAGACCGTGGTGACGATCGCCGGTGTCCACATCGCGGTGGTACACGACCTCTCCAAACTGACACTCGATGCAAAGGCTGCGGATCTGTCCGTGGTGGTCAGCGGCCACACGCATGCGCCCGCCCGCGAGCTGCGCGACGGGGTTCTGTACCTGAACCCGGGCAGCGCGGGACCGCGCCGCTTTGGCAAGCCGGTGAGCGTGGGACGTCTGCGGATTGAAGCGGGCGCGGCGAGCGGCGAATTGATCAGGTTGGGGGGATAGGCAACGGCTCGTTGGATCTTTTCACAAACCTCACAATGAGAAAGCAAAGGTCTGAACCGACGAAGGACGAGCGCTGTGCTGCCGCATTTTTGGCGGCATCCGACGAGGGGTCTGCGTGGATTCGGCTCGCTCCTTTCCTGGCTTCCTTCTTTCTCGCCGCGCTCTACATCGCCACGCTTCATCCCACGGTGGCGGGCGGTGACAGCGGCGAGCTTACGGCTGCGGCGCTCACCGGTGGCGTGCCCCATCCGTCGGGCTATCCGCTTTTTGCTCTGTTGGCCCGATTCTTTGCCGCGCTTCCGCTTGGGCATTCCCCTGCTTGGCGGGTGAATCTGCTCTCGGCTGTTTCGATGGCGGCGGCGGGCGGTCTCGTGTGTGCCGTGGTTCAGTCGTGGACGCGCAATACAACTGCCGGATTGGCGGCCGCGGGGCTCTTTGGCACGAACCCGCTGGTTTGGTCGCAGGCCACCGGTGCAGAGGTGTTCGGGCTGAATGCCATGTTGGTGGCCTTGGCGATCCAGCTTTGGTTGCGCGTTGAACGCGACCCTTCTCGCCGCCGCGTGTACGCGCTGGTTTTCGCCAGCGGGCTTGGCATGTGCAATCACCACACATTCGTGTTTGTCGGCGCGCCCTTGGTCCTGCGCGCGCTGTGGGCGGCACGCCGCAGCCTTGGTGCGCAGGGTGTGGCCGCGGCGATCGGAGCGGGGCTGGTGGGCCTGACTCCCTATTTGTATCTGTTGGCGGCATCTGCTTCCACGGCGGCGGTGTCGTGGGGCGATGAAACCAGCCTCGCCGGCCTGCTGGCCCATGTTCTGCGCCTCAACTATGGAACCTTCAGCATGGGCCGGACGACGGGCGCCCAGGGAGTCTTCGTCGCACAAGGCACGTTCCTTCCGACCCTTTGGCACATGGGGGGCCGCGCATTTCCCCGTCTGCTTTGGCTGGGTCCGGTTCTCGCCCTGACCGGCCTATACGTTGGTGTGAAGCATCGCCAGTCCCGCAAAACGACTCTGGTTCTCCTGTTCGTCCTCTGCTTCTACGTCCTGACTTTCTGTTCGCTATCCAACCTGTCGACGGCAAGGCCACATCTACTGACCGTGCTGGGTCGCTTCTGCCTACAGTCCGATCTGCTGTTGACGATTGCCGCAGGGATTGGCCTTGCCCACCTATTGAACGGGCTGGGCGCGCGTCGACGATGGCAGCGCCTGGTTCCCCTGGGCGTGGTCGCCATGGGGGTTGCTCTGCACGCCGGGCGGGCGAGTGGCCGGAACAACACGGTCTATCGAGATTTCGTGACGACCGCGTTTGCGTCGCTTCCAGCCAACGCGATTGTTGTCACGGCGATGGGGGATGATGTCACGGGTTCGGTCTTGTATTTTCACGAGGTCGAGAAGCTGCGCCCCGATGTGATTCACTTGGACACCGACTATCTGGCCAAATCCTGGTACGTGGCACGCAAGCGGCGCCTTGTGCGCGACCTGTATCTGCCCGAAGGTACCTATGGACGAGACGGCTGGAACATCAAGCAACTGCTCGACGGCAATCCCAACCGACCGATCGTCGTCCTCGGCCATCTGGATGATTGGGATCAAAGCTGGAAAGACGGCTACAAGCTGGCGCTCTATGGCCTGGTTCGTTGCTTGGTTCGGGCGAGCGAGTTTCCTAGCTACGACGAATGGGCCGAGCGGGATCGCCAGGCCATCGGCGCATACGACGCAGCGTTGGCGCTCGGCCGGCCGGACGAATCCTGGGAAAGGGCGCTTGGCCAGCGGGTGCTGGATTTCCAGGTCGGGCGCGCTCACCTGGCACTACTTTATGGCTACGAGCGGAGCGACACGGTCGCGCCCGCACGAACTGCGCTTCGTCTGCTTGAAGACGTGATCGCCAAGTCGGGCGGCGATCCGGAACTCGGCATCGCGGCATGGCCGGGAATGCGCAAGCTCGATACAAGTCCAGCGCTTTGGAAAAATATTGGCATTGCCTACCAAGTCCTCTCTCGGGTCGACGGCAGGTACACCGCACTTTTCGCAATTGCCTGCGAGAGATTCGTCAGGCGGGCCAGCGCGGACGATCCCGATCTACCGGCCGCGCGAGCGTACCTCAACCAACCGCGCTGATCGCGGTCAGCGCTCCGAATTACCCTCGGATGCTACGGCCGCCCGCCATAGACCCGACGGAAGATGTACTCCGCGGCATCGAGCATGGCCGGCCCGGGCTCGTCTAGTAGCTCGGCGGGAAGTTCGATGATTCGGTCAGGCTCGCGGCAGGCGGCCAGCCGATCGGCGCCGGGAAAAGCACAGACAGCCGGAGCCATTCCCTGCCGGGTCACAATCAGCTCGGGCGCGAGTGCCAGCAGCTGTTCGGCCGAGTAAGCGGGCCAATCGCGATAGCCGGTGGCTGCCACATCAACCAGGCCGGCCGCGGCCAAGATGTCGTGCAACGCCGTGCCCACAGTGCCGCCTTGTACCTGATTGCCAATGGTCGACAGAAAGAGGGCAGTCTTGCGCGGCTGCCCGTGCAGCCCAGCCGCCACGTTGTCCATTCTTTGCACAAAAGTTCGCGCAAACGCCTGCCCGCGCGCCGGCTGTCCCAGCAACACGGCCAGCGTTTCAGCCACGGCGACCAGACTGCGCACGCCGCGCAGCTCTCCCAGGTCAAACACCTCGATGCCAGCCGAACGCAACTTGGCCGCGCGGCCAGGCGTGCCGAAGCTATTGGTCAGCACGAGGTCCGGCCGCAACGCAATCAACGCCTCGACCGGGCCAAACCCATCAATCGCCGGCTTGCCCTGGTAGCGATACCCGTCCTCGGGCCGCTCGGAGGCAGCGCGACTGAACGCCAAGATGCGATCGGGTTCGGCGAACTCCAGCAGCAGGCGATCAGTGACCAAATTGGTGGAGACAACGCGCGCGTAGCGCCGCAACCGTACTGGCCAGCCGCTAGCATCGGCGAGTGTCCCGTCGTGGGCCGTCGCGGTTGGGGCCAGCGGTCCAGATCGGCTGGCCCGGCGAACGGCCACGGCGCGGTCGGGGCCACGGCCAAGTTGAATGGTCAAGACTATCGCCACGACAAGGCCGAAGGTGTTGGCCATGGTCACCCGGTTCACGGCGCCTCCTGCTTTTCGTGGAGCAGGCGAAAACCGAACTGGGCCGCGGGCACAAGGTCGACGCCATAGACCCGACGAATCGGCTCGGGAGAAATGACCTCCGCCGCCCGGCCCGCGGCCACCAGGCGGCCGCCCGCCAGCAGCAGCACCCGATCGCTCGCTTCGGCGGCTTCATTCAGTTGATGGAGCGCCACGATCACCAGACACCCACGCTTGGCCAGCTCACGTACCAAATGAAGCAAACCGAGTGCGTGGGTCACATCGAGCGCCGCCGTGGGCTCATCCAGCAGTAGCACGCGGGCCTCTGTGGCCAGGGCGCGCGCGAGCAACACCAGCCGCCGCTCGCCGTAGGACAGGCGACAGAACGATCGGTCGGCCAAGCGGCGGGTATCGGTCAATTCCATGGCCCGGTCGACAGCCGCGCCATCGTGTCGGTCGGGCCGCCCCCAGACGTCGCGATAGGCAAAACGGCCATGCGCCACCACATCTCGTACAGGCAGAGCCGCATCGAGCGCCGAATGTTGGGGCACATAGGCGACCAGGCGTGCGCGTTCCTGCCGGTCCAATCGGGATGCCTCGCGTCCGTCGATGCGCAGCTCACCCGAAAACCGCAGCAAGCCCGCCAGAGTTTTCAGCAGCGTGCTCTTGCCCGCGCCGTTGGGACCGAGCAATGCCACGACCTGGCTAGCACCCAGGGAAAATGAAACTTCATTGAGCAGAATCTGATTCCCCCGCTGCACAGTCAGCCCCTGGGCCTCGATGCAGGCTCCTTCATCCATGACTGACCTCGCGCTGCGACCGCGCCAGCAGGATCAAGAAGACCGGCGCGCCGATAATGCCCGTGATCACGCCCAAAGGCAGTTCGGATCGGCTGGGAAAGACGCGCGCGATGACATCGCAGGCGACTAGAAAGGTGCCGCCGAGAAGCGCGCAGGCCGGAATCAACCGTCGGTGGCGTACGCCCACCAGAGGTCGCAAGGTGTGAGGAACAATCAGCCCCACGAACCCCACGTTGCCGCCGACCGCGATGGCAGCGGCCGCCAGCACCGCCACCCAGGTCACGGCCCAGCGTCGGGCCCGGCCCACCTCGACGCCCAACGTGCTCGCTTCGTCCTCGCCGGAAAGCAGCAGGTCGAGAGTCCCGCTCCACAACCAGCACGCGACGATCCCGACGCTGACCAGGGGCAGGGCCGCGAGCAGCTGGCGCGTGCTGACCCCGCCCACGCCACCCAGGGTGAAGGACACCACGGCCCGGCTCATGTCCCAAGAATCCTGGGCCAGGCTGGTAATGAAGCTGGACAGGGCAAGAAACAGCGACGACAGGATGAATCCGGTCAGGATGAGCGTCAGGGTGCCGGTACGCTCGCGACAGAAGGTCAGCACAATGGCCAGCGAAAGACCCGCGCCCAAAAGACAGCCCAGGGGCAACACCATTTCGGCGCTGACAGCCACGCTGGCCAAAGGCGATCCGGAAACCAGGGCCAGCATGGCCAACTGTCCGCCCAAACTGGCACCTGCGGTTGTGCCCAAGATTGACGGGCTGACCAGCGGATCGCGAAAAACGCCCTGGACCACGGCCCCGCCAGTGGCCAAGGCCGCGCCCGCCAGCAGCGCGGCCCCGACGCGCGTGGCCCGCAGGCCGAGCAGGGTTGCCCGCAGAGTCGGGTCAGCCAGACTGCCGTGCCCGACCAGCAACGCCAATACCACCGCACCGATCAAGAGCACAATCAATACTGCATATGTGAACGCGGCTTTCATTGGGCGCTAGTACAATCCCAAAAATCGCGGCAACAGTCCTTTGGCTGGATCGCTGGAAAAGGAGGGGAGTTCAGCGGGCGGCCAGACGCTCACGTCGAATACATGCAGTTTGGGCGACTGTGCATTGGCATCGCCCAAGAATACCCGTTGCGTGCTTGGGTCGAACACTAGACCGCCAAGCACAAAGCTGGAACCGGCGTCGAGCAGTTTTTGCGGCACCCCGCGGGTGAAATCGAACTGCCACAGCTGATCAGCCGGGTTGCCCGAAAAGTCGCCGGGCACGACGGCAAAGGCGAGGGTTGGACTGACCACCGCTAGATCGGCCCCCGAAAGCGGACGTCCAAAAGCCGCGGCCATCAGCGGCTGCACCAGAGCGGGCGAAGCCGTGGTGTCGATGAGCGCCACGCCCGAGCCGTTGATCTGATCGGGACCGTCGGCAAAGGCCCCGGCACAGGCCACCGCCAGCGCACCCGGCTGTCCAGGCACAGGCACGATGGCGCCGCAGTTCTTGAAGTCAGGGAAATCGATCACGGAGCTGACCGTGTCGGTTGTGGGATCCACGACGACCACGCGGCCAGGACCGGCTTGGGTGAAACTCGCATTGAAGTTGTTGAGGGTGACGTAGATCTTGCCGTCCAAAACGCGGGTGCGGTCCGGGTTGGGATTGATGCCCGCTCCGCCTACGGCGTAGGGGGCTAGGTCGATGCGGCCCACGGGCTCGCCGAGATCGAGGTCCAGCACCAACAAATCCGCACCCTCGTCGAAATCCGACGGATCAGCTGTGGGTTTGGGGTTGTTCGCATAGCGGGTCACGTAGAATTTGTTGGCGGCAATCGCCGCCACGTCGTGCGGATTGGCGGCGAATTTGGTGCTCACACTTATTTCTCGCGTCACTGTGCAATCCGTGGGATTCACCCACACCAGGGCGGCATTCCCGCGGTCGATGAGGACCAGCGGATGGCCGGGCAAAGGCGCGTTCGGCAGCACCACATCGCCAGAGAGCGCCAGCGAAAGTCCGGGCGGCACGCTGCCCGAATTGAGGCAGTTGTCGTGTGTCAGCGCGGCAGTCGCAGGATCGACGAGCGAGACCAGCGACGAACTGTAGTCTTTGTCGCCGTGGACCACGGCCAACCCAACTGGATCTGTGCCAGCAGAATCAGTCGCGACAATGGCGGAATCATCAGGCGCAACGGCGCTGTCAACAACTTCGGTCGTGCCACTGCCGCAAGCCAGGCCGAACAGCGCGGGCAGTGAAGAAATCAAAGCAGAACCGAACCGGCGGGATGTACTCATCATTCCAGAATCTCCTTGTTTGTTTCGGGGGTGGACCAGTGCAGAGTCAGAAAGACAGAACGGCCGGGCAGGGGATAGCCGGCGAAGTCGACCACCGGTGTGTCGGCCAAGTTTTGCGCGCTCGCCACCAGGCGGAGCCCCCAATGGGGCGCGCTGATTTGGCCGCCAGCACCGAAAAGCACACGCGCCTTGACCTCCGCCAGGTTGGACGAGCCGAGGTAGTTGCCACTCGTCACATCCAGATCGGCGTAGATCCCCCAGCGCCAGCGACCAACCAGGGCAAGGTTGCGCAACTCGGGCCGCGCGTAGGCGCGCAGGCGCGGCCGGTACGGCAGCTGTTTTCCATAGCTTCCGCTCACGTTTTCCATGTCACGGGCATCGGTGAACGTGGTCTGGCCGAGGAAGCGAAGGTAGCTTCGCCAATCGACGCTGGCCGAGGCTTCCACGCCCAGGATGCGCGCGCGGCCCACGTTCCCCGTGGTCACGCGAGACTCGCTGTTCGGGCGGAAACAGATCAAGTCGCGCGCCCAGGCGGCAAACAGCGCGGCGTCGAGCGACAGCTGCAGCCGCTCGCCTTTGCGGGTCCAATTCGCGCCCACATCGGCGTTGGTTCCGCGTTCCGGCGCGAGATTGGGATTGCCCTGCAGCTGGCCGGTGTTGGCGTAGAGCTCGGTCATCGAGGGCAGACGGCCGTAGCGCCCCAGGTTTGCCCGCAAAGTGACTTGCTCGCTCGCCCATTGCAAAAGGGCCAGGCGCGCGTTGGGTAGCCAATAAGTCGCAGGCTGACTCTCGGGCCCCATCAGGCGATAGATCTCCGGGCGTGTGATGAAATCCTTGGCCGTCTCCAGGCGCAGAGAAGGGATTACCGCCAGACGCAAAGTTTGGGTCACCATGCGGGCCTCAATCCCGCCCGCGCCGGCCATGCGCGAGCCGGGCGTGATCGGGGTCGGGTTAGGCGGATCGCTTGAAGGGGCGAAGCGTTCAAAGCGGCTGGCGACAACTGCGGATAGCTTCAGCCAACCAGCCAGCGGCTTCGATCCCGTGAGTGTGGCGCCTGAGTTGGTCGAAAGATCATGAGTCTGGGTGGTTTGGCTGTTCGAGAATTGGCCAGACGGGTCATCAAAGCGCTGCCAAATGGCGACATTGTAGATCTGGGCACGCAACGAACTTCCCGGTCCGAGGTCGTCGTGCGAATCATAAGCCGCCGTGGTCAGCAGTCGATCAGTGCCGAGCGACGCCCCGTCGGCGGTGATCGATCCCACAGGTGGCACGCCCTGATCGCGGTGAAGAAAACTCACCGTGGCCCAGATCCGTCGCTGACCCGGCAGCAGCCCGACCACATGGGTCAGGCTATCGATCTGCCGAAGGGCATTGTTCTGCCGGCGGCTGGTGGAATCGTCGCCGCCACTCGGGCCAAGCCGGGTGGCGTTGTCGTTGGCATAGGTGAAGTCGCCGGCCGAGCCAAGCCCATTCACACTGGCCAGCACGCGCAACTTGTTGCCCGCCCATCGCCCCTGCACGCCGGCAAATCCAGTCTCGAAAGATCCGCCGCCCGCGTAGGCGCGCACGCCCGAGCTCGTGGCAGCGGCGCTCGACAACGACACAATGCCACCGATGGCTGAACCGCCGAACCCGATGGGGCTCATGCCTCGGTAGACCTCGATGGAATCCAGATCCACCACGGGAATCAGTCCGATGTCCACGCCGCCACCGGACGCCGCCGAAAGCGGCACACCATCGAAATACACTTCAACCTGGTTGGCCGATGACCCGCGCAACGACAACGTGGCCATCGAGCCGAGCCCGCCCAGTCGCGTGACCGAGACGCCCGGCAACTCAGCCAGCAGCTGGGGCAGATCCTCGGCGCTGCGGGGCGTGCGCTTGGCTGTGATCACAGAAGACGAGGCCGCATCATCCTGGCGCGCCCGCTCGACTGGTGCGGCGACCACCACGGTCTCATAGGTCGGCTCGGTCGCCTGCGCCACGCCCGCTGCCGCGCAGAGAACCACCGCCGCGAACGCGGCGACGATGGACAAATGATTTTGTTTGCGGGCCTGCCCAGCGATCTCCGCGCTGGCCGGCACTCTTTGGGACCACATGAAAAACCCCCGTTCCGTCAGCGGAAGCAGGGGTCGCAAGCGGCAAGCGCGGCGCCCGCTTCCTCCTCGGGAAACATTGGCATCGTGGCTGACGCGGGCAGGTTTCCTGGCTCGTGGGTCTCGCGGCAAAAGCCGCGTCGTCTGTTCCAGCCTTCCCAGAGGGTATTCTCCAGTGGCGAGATCGGAAGAGACTTCCCACTTACAGTGGCGGGACCGCGCCGGAATAGCACCCTCGGGTGCGCACCGGCTTCCCTTTTCAGCGGGGCCATCGCGGCCCCGCGCCCGTGTCGCTATTCAGTTTTCAATGGGGCGCAAGCTAGTCTCCGCACCCGGCCCTGTCAAGCCCGCACCGACCTGATGCCGACCTGACCGATTTGTGTAGGGATCGAATTGTTTCTGCTACTCTCAGAAACATGAGCGCCGAGGGCGAAGGAAAGAGGCCCGGCCTGGGTCACGAAATCCCGGATGTTCTGCCACTTCTGCCGGTTCGAGACCTGGTGGTCTTTCCCTACATGATTGCTCCGCTGCGGGTGTCGCGGCGGATCTCTCTCGATGCCGTGCAGGCGGCGCTGCAAAACGATCAGCGGCTCTGCTTCATCGTCGCCCAGCGCGAATCCGTGGAAGAGGAACCCAAACCCAGCTCGCTCTACCGCACGGGTACGGTCGGCATCATCATGCGCATGCGCAAACTCTCCGACGGCGGGCTGAAGATTCTCATCCAGGGTCTGTGCCGCGCGCGCATCCAGCGCTTCATCGCGGAACAACCGAGCTACCGGGTTCGCCTAGACATCATGGAGGAGCCGACGCCGGCCTCCACGGTGGAACTGGAGGCCCTGGTCCGCACGGTCAAGCAAAACGTCGAGCGGGTGGCTGAGCTGGGCCGCACGGTGCAGCCTGAACTGGCGCTGGTGCTGCAAAACGTGGACGAGCCGGGACGCATGGCGGATCTGGTGGCGTCGAATCTGACGCTCAAGCTGGCCGAGGCGCAGGCCATCCTGGAGATGGATGATCCCGTGCAGCGTCTGGCCAAGGTGAACCAGGCCCTGGAGAATGAGGTCGGGATTCTGGAGGTGCAGAACCGCATTCAGAGCCGCGCCAAGGAGGAGATGTCGAAGACCCAGCGCGACTACTACCTGCGCGAGCAGCTGCGCCAGATCCGACACGAACTCGGCGACGCAGATTCTTTCCGCGAGGAGATCGAGGATCTGCGGCAGAGAATCGAGAACGGAGGATTGCCGGCCGAGGCCCGCACGGAGGCGGAGAAGCAGCTGCACCGACTGGAACAGATGAGCCCGGAGAGCGCCGAAGCCTCGGTGGTGCGCAGCTACGTCGACGTTTTGGTCGACCTGCCCTGGAAAGAGCCGGGCGAGGATCCAGTGGATCTGCGGGCCGCGCGCGCCGTGCTTGACGAAGATCACTACGACCTCGAGCACGTGAAGGAACGCATTCTCGACTACCTGGCGGTTCACAAGCTGCGCCGTGGGGCGCACGGCCCCTTGCTGTGCTTTCTTGGCCCGCCTGGGGTGGGAAAGACTTCCCTCGGTCGTTCCATCGCGCGGGCGCTGGGTCGCAAGTTCGTGCGCATTTCCTTGGGTGGCGTACGCGACGAAGCCGAGATCCGCGGCCATCGCCGCACCTACGTCGGCGCAATGCCAGGGCGAATTCTGCAGGGGATGAAACAGGCGGGCACCAAGAACCCTGTCTTCATGCTCGACGAGGTGGACAAGCTGGGCTCTGATTATCGGGGCGATCCTTCGGCAGCCTTGCTTGAGGTGCTCGATCCCGAGCAGAACCACTCCTTCCGCGATCACTACGTGGGCGTTCCCTATGACCTTTCCAAGGTCATGTTCATCGCCACCGCCAATCTGGCGGATACCATTCCGGCGCCCCTGCGCGATCGAATGGAGACCCTGCGGCTTTCCGGTTACAGCGAGGAAGAGAAGCTGGCCATCGCGGAAAAATACCTCTTGCCCAAGCAGATCGCCGAGGCCGGCCTGACCGAGCACGACCTTTCGCTGGGACGGCCGGCGCTACGCAAGATGATTTCTGAATACACGCGTGAGGCGGGGCTGCGCGAGTTGGAGCGGCAGGTGGCGCAGCTGGCGCGCAAGATGGCCCGGCGCTTGGTCGAAAGCGGCGCAGCTGCCCAGGGCCGCAGGGGCAGCCGCGTGACCCCGGAGGACCTTGCCAAGCTGCTAGGACCGCCCAAGTTCATCCCTGACGAGCGCCAACGCGAAGATGAGGTCGGCATCGCCAACGGCCTGGCGTGGACCCAAGCCGGCGGCGAGGTTCTACACATTGAAGCGCAGATGATGCCGGGCAAGGGCAACCTGATCTTGACCGGCCAGTTGGGCGACGTGATGAAGGAATCAGCGCAGGCGGCGCTGTCCTTTGCGCGGGTGCAGGCCACGCGCCTGGGGCTGCGCAGCGATTTTCTCGCCGATCGCGAGATTCACATTCACGTGCCCGCGGGCGGCGTGCCCAAGGATGGCCCGTCGGCCGGCATCACCATGGCCTGCGTCCTGGTGTCGCTGGTATCTGGAATTCCGGTGCGGCGGGATCTGGCCATGACCGGCGAGATCACCCTGCGGGGTCGAGTGCTTCCCATCGGAGGCCTGAAGGAAAAATTGTTGGCGGCGGTCCGGGCGGGCATGCGCGTGGCCATCGTACCGGCCAGCAACATGGCGGAATTGAGCGAGATTCCCTCGCACCTGCGCCAGCGGATCAAGATCCAGCCGGTACATACGGTGGACGAGGCTCTGCTGATCGCTTTGACCAGGCCATTGCCGCGCCCCAAGTCTGCGGGCCAGGTCTTGGCCCGGCAGGGAACCACCGCCAGGGTGACCACACCCCGCCGCGGCGGCGCCGCGTAGGCGTCGCGACCGAGAGGCTCGTCGGCGCTTGGCGCAACCACGGGTGGACAACTATGGCGCGTGCAACTTCGACTGCTCGGCCGAAGCTGTTTCTGCGCGGTGCCCCGGAAATTTTCGTCCCGCGGGACGTTGATACCAGACCGCACGCAACCGGGAGCCGGTGCCAGCCGATAAGTCTGCATGCTGTTCCGGTTGGTCGTTCAGCTTCTCTGGCCCGCGCGCTGTGCCGCCTGCAACGCCTTCGTGCCCGAAGATCGGGCCTTTTGCGAAGATTGCCTGCTCTCGGTCTCCGAACTCCCGGATGTCTGTCCCGGCTGCGGCCTGCCGCTGGCCGATACCGATCACGGCCCCAGCGAGGACGAGCTCTGCCAGGGCTGTCGGGCGCATCCGCTGCCTTTCACGCGGGTGTGGCCGGTGCTGGCCTACGGAGGCGCCACGACCCAGGCCATTCTTCACCTCAAACATGGGGGGCATCGCCACCTGGCGCGGCCGCTCGGCGCCTTGCTCGCGCCCGTGCTCGCGGCTGCGCTCGAAAGCGGCGTGGACACGCTTTGCCCAGTTCCGCTCCATCCCCGACGTCTGCGCCAGCGGGGCTTCAATCAATCACTGGAGCTCTTGCGCGTGGCCGAACGATTCGCCCGTCGGGCACCGGCGCGGCCACGCCTGCTTGCCAACGGCTTGCACCGGATTCGCGACACACCGGCGCTGGGCTGGGAATCGCCATCGTCGCGGCGGCGGATTGTGGCTGGGGCCTTTGCCGTGCCGCGGCCGGAATTGGTTCAAGGTCGACGCATCTTGCTCGTGGACGACGTCATGACCACAGGCGCCACACTGTCCGAATGTGCCCGGGTCCTGCTCCGGGCCGGGGCTGAAGAGGTCCAAGTGATGACTTTGGCACGAGTTGCCTAACTCTCTTCTTGACTCTACCGTCGCCGTCGCTAACGTAGCCGGCCTGAACCCGATAGACTTACAGGCACGTAGCTCAGTGGGAGAGCACTACCTTGACACGGTAGGGGTCGGCGGTTCAATCCCGCCCGTGCCTACCACCTACTTTCCGGACTCAGCGCCCGGCGCGGACGGTGCTATCCTTGCGCCGTTGCAATCTTCAACCCTTGCCTACGCAGTCCGCGCAGACCGGCGCCACGCCACTCTGGTCCCGCACCGATCCTCGTCCGCCGGATGTTCGCGTTCGGAGATCATGAACCGTGAGTGAACGCCCGGTGATTCGCCCCCGTGACAAGGGGGATGTGCCAGATGATCCGCTGTCGTGTATGCGCCATTCGGCGTCGCACGTGATGGCCGATGCGGTCCAGCGCCTGCGGCCCAAGGCCAAGGTCACGATCGGTCCGGCCATCGAGAACGGCTTCTACTACGACTTCGACACCGAGCCGTTCGCGCCCGAGGACATCGAGAAGATCGAGGCCGAGATGGCCAAGATCGTCGCGCAGGATTTGCCCTTTG
>Ga0265330_10000528_pt1 | contig 25143 bp, 22 predicted proteins | sample 41919metaG_FD_202083 | JGI IMG/M metagenome (GOLD analysis project Ga0265330, IMG submission 202083) | Rhizosphere microbial communities from Carex aquatilis grown in University of Washington, Seatle, WA, United States - 4-19-19 metaG | ecosystem: Host-associated > Plants > Roots > Rhizosphere...
TGAGTTGGTCCAAGCTGACGGGCTTACGCAGGAAGCCCACTGCACCCATGCGCAGGGATTCTTGCGATTTCTCGTGGCCGGAAATGATGTGCACCGGAATGTGGCGCGTGTTGAGGTTCTCTTTGAGCTTGCCCAATATCGTCAGGCCGTCCATGCCGCCGGGCAGGCTCAAATCAAGCATGATTCCGCTCGGGCGATAAAGATCCGCGAGATGCAGCGCCGCCATGCCTTCCCAGGCCACAAGTGCCTTGAACCCGCGTTCGTGAGCCAGCTCCTTCAGCGTCCGCGTGAACTCCGGATCGTCGTCGACGATGAGCACCGATTGATCGCCCTCGGCGATTTCGCGGCGGTCGTCGCGGATATCTTCAACACCCGCAGGCGTCGAAATCGATGGCGCGGGGGCCTCTCGGGATTGCGCCGGCTTGGCCGGCTCTTTGCTGGCGCCCGCAGGCTGGCATGCCTCGGCTTCCACCTTCGCCGCCGCGAACGGCGTTACCGCCATCGGGCTTTGCGTGGCATCGGCCGGCGTCTGGACTGCCTGTGCCGGAGCCGCAGGCGCTTTCTTCTTCTTGGCGATGCTCACCGTGGGCGTCAGCAGCGTGAAGGTGCTGCCTTTGCCCGGCTCGCTTTCCAGCCGGATCTCGCCGCCCAGAAGCTTGGCCAACTGTCGGCTGATGGAAAGTCCCAGACCGCTGCCTCCGAACTTGCGTCGGATGCTGCCGTCCGCTTGCTGAAAGGCCTCGAATACCAACCGCTGCTTGTCCGCCGGTATGCCGATTCCTGTATCGGCAACAGAGCAGGCAATGTACGCGTCGCCGTCCTTGACCGGCAAATCGGCGAGTTGCAGGTCCTCCCTGGTTGCGTTGCGAATGGTCAGAGCGACGTGTCCGCTCTCGGTGAACTTGATAGCGTTGGAGAGGAGGTTGGTCACGATCTGGGTGAGCAGCTGGTGATCGCTGATGATTCTTGCCACGGTCTGCTTCTCGACTTGAACTTTGAATTCCAGGCCCTTCTTTTCCGCCAAGGGCTCGAGCTTGGCCTTGATCTCCGCGACGATTCCTGACAGCTCGATCTCTTCAAGGTTCGCATCGAGCCTGCCAGCCTCGACTTTGGAAAGGTCGAGGATATCGTTAATCATATTGAGCAGCTCAGTTGCCGACGTGTGGATGGTGCGACTGAATTTCAGTTGCTTCTCTGTGAGATTGCCTTCTTTGTTGGCCGTCAATAGGGAAGAGAGAATGAGCAGGCTGTTGAGTGGCGTGCGCAGCTCGTGCGACATGTTGGCAAGGAACTCGGACTTGTACGCGCTGGTGGATTCCAGTTCCTTCGCCTTGATTTCGAGCAGCTGATTGGCGTGCTGAATATCCTGGTTCATCTTGGCAATTTCGTCCCGCTGCTTGCGCATGTCCGAATGACGATCCTGCAATTGCAAGTTGACGCCCTCCATTTCCTCCTGTTGCGTGCGCAACAGCTTCTCCGATTCCCTGAGCGCCTTGGTTTGTTCTTCTAGCTCCTCATTGCTCTGGCGCAGCTCCTCTTGTTGGACCTGCAGCTCCTCGGACTGTTGCTGGGTTTGTTCCAGCAACTTGACCATTTGATCGCGGGAGGCCGCCGATTGGAGCACGATGGCGACATTGGCTGCGGCTTGCGCCAGGAAGCTTAGATCCTTTTCCGCAAATTCTTTGAAGGCACCGAGTTCGATGACTCCCTCCAGCTTGCCGTTGAGCAGTATCGGGTAGGCCACGATGCTTTTCGGCGCCGCTGATCCAAGTCCAGAGCGAATACTAATGTAGTCGTCCGGGCAGTCGGTCATTACGATGTGTTTTTTCTCCAAGGCGGCTTGGCCGACCAACCCTTCGCCCGGCTTCCACACGTTGGGAACGCCCTTGCGCTGCTGATAGGCATAGCTGCCGGCCAAGTGCAGGGTCTTGTTGTTTTTCAGCAAGTACAGTGCGCCCACCTGCGCTTTCAAGTACTCACTCAGCGTGCGGATGACACTTGCCGCCAGCTCCTCAATCGTCTGGTCTCCGCGCATCTTTTCATTGAGGACTTCGTGTCCGGTCTTGACTGCGTTTTGTTCCTCTAGCTCTGCGCTGGCGCTCCTGAATCTCGCGAGGGCTTTCGCGCTATATGCGATGATGAGCAGACAGATGGTTCCCTCGATTGTGGAAAAGCCGAGCAGGATCCAAATCAATAGACCCTTTGCCCAACGGCACACTTCCCCCAGCGTGGCGGAGAACGCCTCCTCCAGGGGATGCACTTCATCGTGGAGTTGATAGCTTCGTTCCAGGAGTTGATTCAGCGTTTCCTGTTGCGCATTCCCCGCTGAGATGACCCGGTGGACTTCCGCCCCGTGTTTTGCGATTTCCGCAACCACGGCATCCGCCCGGGTCCAGATGTCGAGCGCGCGTTTCACCCCTTCGACTTGCCGAAAGGTCTGCATTGCGCTGGTCATGCCCGGAACGTCAGCCGGGTGGTTTCCAGCCTCGATGAATTTCTGGGTGATGATTGTGAGATCCGGCTCGGTTTTGGAGAATTCGACGCGGACGGCGCTGTCACTCAGCGGGACCTTCATTTCGTTCAAAAAGGCCTGGTATTCCTGCTCGTGGCCCGTGCGGATGTAGAGGCGCAGAACCGCAAGCGCTTCGTCCGTACCTTTTGCATAGAGAGACTCAGCCCCCACATAGGCTCTGAAGGAGGACAGGGTTTCGAGACCAAATCGGGCCAGCAGGAACATCCCGGCGACGCAACCCAGTGTGACGAAGGAAACGCCGTACAGCTTGAGCTTGAGCGGATAGTCACGCTTCAAACGCTGGATCGCGGATTGGGTCATGCTCGCGCAAGTCCTCTCAAAGCATCATTGGCGCACCCAGGTCCTCGACCAGGGCTGGCTATGCCAGCGCGCTGCCGTGGAGGTTTAGTTTCGAGAACTTGGCCGAGGGTTGGACGAAGGGTTTGTCGCATCTCACTGTGTTGGTTCCGTGTTCGGTTTTGAGGCGTTCGGGCCGGTCGAGCTCCCTCGTTCTCTTCTCGCCCGTGATGCCGTACCAGGGCTCATCGGTAGAGAGTCCTGGGAGATTGAGGTCATGAGGGTGCCGAGGGCCGTCAGAGTCATGCCCGTCGGGTGCGAGTTACCGCGGCGGTACGGCTCTCAAGGGAATCTCCCTGCCTGACGATGCACATCTCCCGTAGCGCGTGAGAAGAAGATGGCCGCCCTCTACGACCTCAAGGTCAAGATCGACAAGGCCATCGAGGAGCGCAAATTGGATCGCGTGGCTACGCGCGGGAAGCTCGCGCTGCAGGCGGGGTTCATGTTGTCTCTGATCTCCCCCGCCACACCCGACGATCCGGACAAGCTAGACAGGCTCAAGAAGGCGGCAGCCACCGTGTTGCAGCTGAAGTTGTAGCGGGGAGACGCAAGATCATGGCCACCCTATCAATCAAAGCCAAGGTCGGTGCAACGACCATCCTTTGTCTCTCGGCCGGCTGCATTGGCCTTCTGGTTTTGTCGGATGCCAGTTATCGCAAGAACGTCGGCATGGTCACCGGCGAATCCCTGACCGATGCGCGGGCCGGCTACAACAGCCTGGTCGACTCCAGCGTGGCGACGATGTCCATGGCCGTGGAAATGGCCATGGCCGATTCTTCACTGCGCGAACCCTTTGCAGCCCGGAACCGCGCGGATCTGATCGCTGCCACGACGCCGATCTTCGAACGACTGCGCGGGCAATACGGGATCACCATCTTCAATTACATCGATACGGAGCAAAGGCGCTTTCTCAGCATGACTGACACCAAGGACGTGCGCCTGATGGGCACCCCGGCGATTCGCTTCAATGTGCAGGAGTGCGCCCGCCGCAAGACCTGGGTGACGGGATTGGCCTTGGGACAGCTTGGATTCGCCTTGCGCGTAACCCACCCGTTCTATGGCAACGGTCAGCTCAAGGACGAAAAGCTGCTCGGTTACATCGAGCTGGGATCGGAAATCGGCGGCTTCCTCGGCATTCTCAAGAAGCAGACCGGCCGTGAGTACGGGCTCTTGCTGCGCAAGCAGTTTCTCAATGAGAAAGATTGGGGCATTCAGCGCGACCGCCTCAAGCTGCCGAACAACTGGAACGGCCAGAAGGAGCTGGTCTTAGCCGGCAACACCTGGACAGACGAATCCATTTATGCCTACAGCGGTGACGTGATGGCTCTGCCTGATGAAGGGCAGGTGCTCGACATCAGCAGCAGGTCGGGCCAGATCTTTGCGCGCAGCGCATTCCCAATCAGAGATGCTTCGTCGGTCAAGGTGGGGGCGGTATTCGTCCTGGTGGACATCACCCCCATCTACACCGATATCCGGCTGGCCAAGGCCCTGACCATCGCGGCCACCATTGCGTTGATCGTCGTGGTTTGCGTGGTGTTGTTGTGGCTTCTCTCCAGCCTGGTCTTCCGCCGGCTCGATGAAATCACGCGTATCGCGACGCGTCTTGTCGGCGGGGATTACCAGACGCCAGTGGCGATTTCAAAGCCCGATGAGATTGGGCAATTTGAAGAACTGTTTGAACGCCTGCGCCGGATCTTCGTGGATCTCCTGGAGGAATACCGACGCGCGTCCCGAGAGATCGACGACAAGTCAAAGCCGGGGCGCTGACCCTAATCCCGCGATAGGAGCAGAAGGTCGTGGTCGTAAACGTGGCCGTGGTCGTGGCCGTGGCCGGAGTAGTCACCGTCGGCCAGGGCCACGGCCACGACGACGACCAGGACCACGTCCACGACCACCACCGATCGTTCCGATTGGGTGTGCGACTTGATCATGGAAAGGCCTGTTTTTCCGGGACGATCCGCGCCTTCGCTTCGCTTGGCGCGGGATTAGGAGCTGAGGGAAGGCCCCGACTCGCGGAATAGCAGACGTCACCCGCGAGGCCGAAAGCGCTGCCAGTGGCGACGCATGCGCTGGCCCGGCTGCCCGCGCTCGGCCCAGGCTGTCCGTAGGTGGCCGGCGGGGCTGATGCAGCCTTGACCACATCCTCCATTGGTCGAAAGAACGACGGGCTGTAAGGAACCGCTGGTGTCGCGACACTAAACAAGTCGTGTCCAGATTTTTTGACCCGCGCCAAGCGGCGGCTGACTCTAAGGGCTCAGAGGTTGCCATGAGCCGTGCCCCCGAGCGCCGTGCCGATTCTCAGCACGCGCAGCCGCCCCAAGAGCCGAAGTGCCAAGTCTTGATCATGCCCCTAGAACAGCTTCCTCACTTCAGCGCCGTCGAGGCCAGTTTCTTCCAGGCAGGAGAGGAACTGGCGGCCGTGCCCGTGATTGCTGACAACTTCGACGAGCCAACCGTCGCCCGGGCAACGCGCCCCTGGCTGCGCAAACGCGCATACTGGGCGCTGCTCGGCCTTTCGGCCGCGGTCGCGGCGTGCGCCACGTTGGCTGTTTCGCGCACCGCCCATGCGCCGCGATCGCTGCCTCAGCCGGCCGCGGCTCAGCAAGCGCCGATGCCGACGCCTGCACCATTTTCCGCACCAGCCCCGGCCGCGGATCTTCCCGGCCCTCCTCCTCCTGCACCGGCCGCGACCGGGGCGGTTGCGGCCATCACGGACGCCCCTGTTCCTTCACCAACCGCGGCTACGACGGCGACGGCCCCGGATGACGGCGCCGCGCTCGACGCGTGCAAGAAAGCCTACGACCAGCATCGAGCCAAAGGCGTGGTGTCCGCGTGCGCACAGGCGTTCGCCAGTGGTCCGCCATCCGCGGAGGTCGCCGTCATGCTCGCCAAGACCGAGTTCGAACGCGGACGCCTAGGACCCGCTTCCAATTGGGCGACCAAGGCCATCGCCATCGACGCCCACCGAGCCGATGCCTACGTCTTTCTTGGCAGCGCCGAACAAGCCTTCGGCCACAAGGCAGCCGCCAAGGCCGCCTACCAACGCTACCTGCAGCTTTCGCCGCACGGCCGATACGCCGCCGACCTGCGCGCCGTTCTCGGGTCGCTGTAGCGGTGCTTGTCGAGCCGCTTTAGTGGACTTATCAATCGGCGCTAGCCGCAACTACCGAGCGATAGATTCGAAGGCGTCCTCGGGCTTGACCTCGATCACCAGCTCGACCCGGCGGTTGGCTTCGCGGCCCAGGGCCGTACGGTTGTCGGCAATGGGCCAGGTGGCGCCGCGACCCGCAGCGATGAGCATCTTGCCCTCGATGTGGTGGGCGCCCTGCATGTAGCTGGCCACGGCCGCGGCCCGCGAGGCCGACAGATCCCAGTTGTCGCGGAAACGCGTGCGGGCCCCGGTCTGGTCGTCGGTGTGGCCTTCGATGCGGATGGGCCGATGGAACTGGGCCAGCTCGATGACGATGGCGTCCAGCACGGGGATTACTTCAGGGCGGAGCGCGGCCTGCGCGGGATCGAAGAAGTGCGAGGCTGACAGGCGGATCATCAGCTTGCGCCCTTCCGTATGCATGATGACGGTGGGCGGATTCTCGGGCCGCTCCAGCAGAATTCCCTTCAGCTTCTTCTCGATGCGACGGCGCACCGCCTCGACCGCCTCGGCCTCCTGCCGGTTGGGGGGCTTGTCGCCCAAGTTGGTCACACAGCCTCCCTCGGTGACGGGCCCCTCGAAAATGGGAACCTGTTCCGAGCCGCCCGTGCCTTTGTAGTGCATGGCGAACTTGATGGCCTTGACCACGTCGACCATGCGCTTCTGGTCGATGCGGCTGACCGAGTACATGACCACGAAGAAAGCGAAGAGCAGGGTCATGAAGTCGGCATAGGAAACCAACCAGCGCTCGTGGTTCTCGTGCTCTTCGTGAGTCTGGCGCTTTGCCATGAACTATCCCTTCTTGGCCGGGGCGCGACCGCCGGCGTAGGCGCGGATCTTCTCTTCCAGCACACGCGGGTTGAGTCCGGCCTGGATGGAGAGCACGCCCTCGGCGATGAGAATGCGCCGCTCTTTTTCTAGGCCCAGCTTGCGTTTGATCTTGTTGGCGAACGGCAGGAACAAGATGTTGGCGCTGCCCACGCCGTACACCGTGGCCACGAAGGCCGTGGCGATGCCGCCCCCGAGCTTGGACGGATCGTTGAGGTTTTCCATGACGTGGATCAACCCCAGCACGGCACCCAGAATGCCGACGGTGGGGGCATAGCCCCCCGCCGACTCGAAGACCTTGGCTCCCACCGTGTCTCCCTCAAAATGGTGCATGATCTCGGTTTCCAAGGCGTCGCGCGTGACCGTGGCGTCCACGCCGTCGACGATAAAGCCCACCGCCCGCTTGAGGAAGTCGTCCTGAATGGCCGGCAGACGCTGTTCCAGCGCCAGCACGCCATCCCGCCGTGCCACACCCGCCAGTTCCACGATCTGTTGAACGATCTGGTCCAGATCGTTCTTCTTGTCCTTGAGGGCCATGGTCCCCAGTTTCATTCCGCGCATGACGTCTTTCAGGGGAAAGCTGACCAAGACCGCACCGATGGTGCCGCCGAAGACGATGAGGGCCGCCGTGCCCTGCACGATGGAACCGACGTGTCCCCCCTCAAGGAGTTGACCGAGGAGAATGCAACCAATGGCGGCGGCGATGCCAGCGAATGTGGTGATGTCCATGGGTTAGCTGGTTCCTTGCTTGTCTGGGTCGGGAGCCGCTGCAACCACGCGCAAAGCCCCGCTGATTTGCTGTCGATATTCGATCGTCCGGGCCACCACGTCCGCGACGGTCTCGCGCACCAGAAACTGGTGGCCGTTGGTCAGGGTGATCAGGGTGTCGGGTGTGCTCTCCACTGTGGCGATGAGCTCGACGTTCACCACCATGGTGTTGTGATCTAGCCGCGTGACGTAAATCATGGGTAGTCGTCCGTGCAAGGCGTTTACGAAAAGGATGAGTGGCGCGCCGGCGCTGAAGACCGGCGGGCTGGGCGTGATTGCCGCAGCCCCGGCATTCAAGGCTACTGACGGTGAATCATCATCAGATCCGACAGGAGCTGGTCGGCGGTGGTCAGCGTCTTGGAATCGGCCTCGAAGCTACGCTGGGCCGCGATCATGTCGATGAACTCCTGCGCCAGGTCGACGTTGGACTGCTCCAGCGCACCCGCGCTGACGCTGCCTCGGTCGGCCGTGGCTGGTGTTCCCAGGGTGCCGGGGCCTGAAGCAAACGTTTCCTGGTAGAGCGATCCTCCCAGGCGCTCGAGCTTGTCCGGAGCAGCGAAGTTTCCCAGAACTAGTTGGCCCAACACCCGGGTCTGTCCGTTGGTGAATCCGCCGGTGATCGTGCCGTCGCTGCCGATGCTGAGTTTGCTCAGACTGCCAGAGGTGAAACCCGCCTGGGTAACGAAGCTCATGGCTGACGAAGCCGCGTACTGGGTGATTCCGTCCAGGCCAGTTCCCCCACCGTCAGTCCCCGTGCCGAAATTGAAGGTGAGGGACTGCGGATTGGTGGCATTGATGGGATTGAAGGTATTCAAGGTGCTGGTATTGGAGGTGAGCTTGCCCGTGGAGTCGAACTTCAACTCCCCGGTAGCGACCTCGGTGGGTGTATCCGGTGTCCCGCCGGTCAGGTTCTGGCCGCCGGTGACCGCGTGATAGTTCCAATCGCCTACACTATTCATGCAGAAGTAGACGTCGAGCTGCACCGGCTTGCCGAGCGAATCGTAGACCACCACGCTGGTCGAAAAATTGGAGGTGCTCTTGGCTTTGGTGACGTCCCAGTTCGCCTCGGTCGGGGTGGCTGTGGAATCCAGATTGCCACGCACGGTGATGTTGTCGGTCGCCTTGGCAGGCGCCGAAGCGTTGCCAACCTGCAAGGGACCCAAGAGCCCAGACGAGACGTTGCCGGTCGTGTCAGTCTGCATGCCTTGTACGGTGAGGCCCTCCTCGTTGACCAGAAAACCATTCTTGTCGATGGTGAACTGGCCGTCGCGGCTGTAGTAGGTGCCGCTGGTTCCGCCGTAGGACCCCTTGAGCACGAACATGCCATTGCCTTGGATGGCCACGTCGGTGTCCTGATTGGTGGTGGTAAATGAGCCCTGAGACATCAGTTTCTGAACACTGAGCGTCTGAACGCCCAGTCCTTGTTCGCCTCCGCCCCCGACCATTTCCTGGGTCATGGCGTCTGCAAAGTCGACCCGGGAGGCCTTGAAACCAACGGTCTGGCTGTTGGAGATATTGTCCCCAACCACCGACAGTTCATCGGTCGTCGAGTTGAGGCCACTGGCGCTGGAATACATCGCGGTCAAAATGCTCATGGTTCTCTTCCTTTCTTGTTACTATTGACTGTTGTTGACTTGTTGAATCGAGATGACGTCGCTAAGCGAGACAGGCGTATTGTTGTTGATCATGAGTTGGGCGATTCCGTTCTGGAATGCGACGCCGGTGACCAGGCCCGAGGCCTGCTGGGTCACCGTCACGGGATTGCCGTTGATGTCGCTGGCGTACACCTGGATGGAGTAGGTTCCGGGCGCCTGAGCCTGCTGCGCGTCGTTGAGGCCGTTCCAGGTTACGGTGTTGTTCCCGGCAGCCATGGGGGCCAGTGTCGCGGCTTGCACTGTGTTACCGTTGGCGTCGGAAACGACCATCTTGACAGTGGTGGCTGCCGAAGCCAGGTTGGCGTTGACACTAATGGTTCCGCCTGCGCTGAGGGTCATTTGGCTCGCGTTGAAGGTCGCCTGCTTGCCCACTGCGGCCACGGCCACCGACACATTTCCGGTCTGACCGTTCGACTGCTGCAAAGTGAGCATCTGGGTAAGGGTGTCATTGGTGTTCTGTTGCTGTTCCAAGGCGGAGAATTGCGCCAGTTGCGCCACGAAGGCGTTGCTGTCCATGGGAGCCGTCGGATCCTGATTGGCAAGCTGGGCTGTCAGGATCTGCAGGAACTGGTCTTTCCCCAGCTCGTTGGATCCTGTGGCGTTAGCCGGCTGTTTCACAGCCGAGGCGGCGCTGGTGACTGTCGAGGTGTCTATGGCCATGGTGCTCTCCTTCAAGCAGTGACGTGGATGCGGCCGTCTCCGGGTGCAGATGGAACCGGGGAAGTTTGGTGGGACCGATAAGCGGCAGGCGGCTCGCTTGCCGCTTCTGGGGCTTCAAACGCGGGCTGGTTCTGTTGCCCGCCTCCTTGCTGGCCGGAATCGAAACGACCCAGGGCCAGCCCCTCGCCCGCCAGCGCCGCACGCGCCTCGGGTGCGCGCGCATCGAAGAGGTGGGCCATGGATCCGCCCACAGAGATCTCGGCGCTGCCCTCGCGAACGCGCATGTGCAGGGCCAAATCCCCGTCGGCAGATTCGATGGACATATGCGCCGCGTGTGGCAGCACGTTCATGCTGAGCCCGTCGTCGCGCGTCGCTTGGGCGGCCAGAGGCGCGGCCTGAACCGGCAGGTGAGCCGCCGCGCGGAGGTCCATAGCTGCTGCGCTGGTCGCTCCGGCTGGTGCGGGAACCGGCAGCGCGATCTGTGGCACAGACTGCGGCGGGGTCGTGGCCATCGGGATTTCAGTGCGAAGACCAGTTTCGCCAGGTTGGTGTGCCATCGGGGCGGGCGCGGGCGACGCCGGGGTCGTGTGATCCGTGGTTGGTTTGCCTTCGTTGACTGGCTGCGCCTGGTGATGTTCTGGAACCGCGCTCCCTTGGGTCGAGTGCAGGCTGTGGGTGTGCAAGGAAGACGCGGCGGAACTCGCGGCAGCGGCGAAGATTGCCGGCGAGGCGGCCGACTCCGGGCTGGGATCATCCGTGCTGTCTTTCGCTCGCCTGCGCTCTTCTGCGCTGAGCGCACCCATCCGCTCGGCCGGCTCGGACAAGGGCTGAAGGATCGGTCCAGTTGGCGGTTTCGCGTCGGCGGCGGGTTGGGCGGTCACAGCTGCCGTTGCGGCCGCAGGCGGCGGGACAGCCTGTGCAGGCTTGGCAGAATGAGAAGTCGCGCCGACTGCAGCTTGAGGCACCTGTGTGGGGGCAGCGGAATCGTCGTGCGCTGCGGGCTTCAGCGACGGCAACGCAGAGTCCACCAGCTCGGCGGGCTGGGTGGCGTGGGCTGCGAGTGGCGCGAGATCGGCGGCGGCGGTCGTAGCCGAGGGTGCGACGGGCGCGTGCGAAGCACGCGGGGGCAGGACAGGCGTGCCGTCCGACCCGGAGTCCCCGAGAGGGGCGACGGGCGCACTGGTCGCGTGTGCGGGCAAATGGGATGTGCGGTCCGACCCCGAGCCTCCGAACGAGGATTTCGTGGCGGAAGGGGTAACGGTAGCGGAGGAGGAGGCGGCTGCTGCTGCGACGGCGACGGTGGCGGCGGTTGGGGCGGCCGGCGTGGAATCGACGGCGATCTGTGCCAGGCGATGAGCCGCAGTCGATTCACTAGCCGTGGCCGTGGCCGGTCTGGAATCGACGGCGATCTGTGCCAGGCGGTGAGTGGCATTCGATTCGGTCGTCTTGGCAGGCGGGGTGGCCGGCTTTGAACCGACGACAGGTGCAAGGGTATAGGCCGCAACCCATCCAGGAGCGGTTGCGTTGGCCGGCGCGGAATCGACCACGATCCGCGCAAGACCCTGAATGTCACCAGATCCGGTGGCGGCGATGGGCGCGCCCGAAGCGCGCGAGGCGTGGCGGGGCGTGTTGTCCGTCCCGTTGTCCCCGAAGGGGGCGAGGGGCGCGCCCGAAGCGCGCGAGGCGTGGCGGGGCGTGTTGTCCGTCCCGACGGTCCTCGCGGGGGCTGCGGGCGACGATGTTTCCTTTTGCACCACAATCAGGCGCTCGCTCGCGGTCGCGGCTGTCGTGATGGTCACGCCCGCGTTCGTGCCTTTGGATCCCAGCGCGCGCAGGTCTCCAGCCGAGCGGTAGATCGCGGCCGCGCTTGGCTGTGCGGCCGTTTGCGCCGCCGGTGCGGTTCGTGCGCTACTGCTGGCCTGGTATGAAGCCACGGAGGCCGCGCGCGAGGCGTGCGAAAGAAGGAGAGGCGTGCTGTCGGATCCCGAGTCTCCCAAGCCGGTCGTTGCCGTCGTGGTCGTGGCTGTGGCCGCCGGTTTCGAGGCGCGCGTGCGGGGCGTGCCGCCCGTCCCGGAGCCCGAAAGGACGGCAGCAGCCTGGGAAGCTGCCTCAGTCTTGCGCGTGCCAAGGGAAAGTCTCGTTTGCGGCAGCGAGGCGGCCGGCGCTTCCGGCTGGACAGCGTCCACGCGGTGAAGCTGGACCGGAAGCAAAGCCCCAACCGACTGCGTTTCCTGCGTGGTCGACTGGGCCGGCGTGGAAGAGGTCGCTTGCGACTTGCCCAGAGACTTTCTGAACATCTGGGCAAAGTTGCCGTCGTGTCCGCCGCGAGAGGTACCGCCCGAAGCAAGGGAATCCGTTTCTGAGTGCGACTGCGCGAGTGCGCCGGCGGGGATCTTCATGGCGTGGTTCCCTTCTTGGCCAAGGTCGGTTTGCGCGTGGCGATCTCGGTGGCCAGCGCGGCGGCCACTTCCGGTTTCAGGTAGCCCATCAAAGCCCCGGCATCAGCCGGCCGCATGCGACGAATAACCTCGGCCGCCAAATGGTGATCCAACAGCGAAACCAGGGCCGCAGCCTGTTCCGGTTTCATGCCCTTGAGAGTCTTGGACACGATGTCGAGTTGCTCGCGAGCCGCGTCTCTGGCCGCCGCCGCAGCTGCAGCCGCAGCGGGGTCGTTCTCGCTGGGCGCGTTGCCACAGGCACCGACCTGCTTGATGAGTGCCTCCAGGCGGGCGGTCTCCTGCCGGAGCGCCTCGCGCGCACGCTCAATTTCCGAAGCCAATTGCTCGAGACGGACCCGATCGGAAGCCGGCGCGGTCACTTCACCTGACTTGGCCAGCGACTGGCGCAATTCATTCTTGAGTGCCGTGGCGGTCAGCGTGGGCAGTACGGACTTGGGGGTCCGTTTGACCGGTGCGGCTGGGCGCGCGCTCTTTTCTGTGACAGGCAGCGTGGCGTCGTCAGCCTTCGCCTCGCGCTTCTGCGGGCTGGCACCCTGTCCATCAACAGAATTGACTGCGGGAACGTGCGCCCGTTTCGGGGGCGTACTTGAGCCCGAGGCGGGTGTTGTTCCGGGGAAGCCGGGTGGGTTTGGCAAGGGCGGGGCCGACGGCGAAGGCGCAGCCGGCACATCCACCGTGGGGTTGATGGGCGGCGGATCGATGCCGGCTCCTGGTGCGGCGGCTGGGCCGGCCGCGAGGAGCCACAAATGCAACACCAGGCTGGTCATAGGACTCCCTGCTTGGCCGCAGCCGCAGGCCCGTCCAGCGCGCGCTTGAGTTCGGTCAGGGTCTGCTGGAGCGTAAAGCGTTCCTCAGGGCCTTGGCGAAGCACGCTGTTGACTTCGTTTATGCAGCGAAGAGCTCGGTCGACGCGCGGATTGGTGCCCGCGACGTAGGCGCCCACCTCGACGAGATCTGCGCTCTCGCGGTACGCGGCCAACACCTCGCGCGTCTCCTGCGCCAGATCGCGATGGCCGGCTGACACGACATCGTTCATGACTCGGCTTACGCTGCCGAGCAGATCCACCGCGGGGAAGTGGCCTCGTTGTGCCAGCTTGCGCGCCAGCACGATGTGGCCATCCAGGCACGCGCGCGCCGCATCGACCACCGGGTCCGTGAGATCGTCACCCTCGGCCAGAACGGTGTACATGGCGGTGATGCTGCCCACGCCCTCCACGTTGCCGGCGCGTTCCACCAAGCGCGGCAGCAAAGCGAAAACCGACGGCGGATAGCCACGCGCGGTGGGCGGCTCACCCGCGGCTAGCCCAATTTCCCTTTGCGCCATGGCCACTCGCGTGAGCGAATCGAGTAACAAAAGTACGCGCTTGCCGTGATCGCGGAAGTACTCGGCCACGGCGGTGGCAGCCATGGCGGCCCGCACGCGAACCAACGGCGGCTCGTCGCCGGTGGCCACCACGACCACGGATCGCTGCAGACCCTGACCCAGATCGCGCTCGACGAACTCGCGCACCTCGCGGCCGCGTTCGCCCACCAGCCCCACCACAATGACGTCGGCGTCGGCACTGCGCGCCAGCATGCCCAAAAGTACGCTCTTGCCCACGCCCGGGCCCGACATGATGCCGAATCGCTGGCCCTCGCCGCAGGTCAGACAGGAATCGATGGAACGGATGCCCAGCACCAGCGGCTTGGCGATGCGCCGCCGGCTCATGGCAGGCGGGGGCGGCGCGTGCAGGGGCACGCGCGTGTGCAGAACCGGTGCGGGCATGCCGTCGAGCGGCCGCATGGCTGCATCGACCACGCGCCCGAGCAGCGCCTCACCCACGACTATTTCGCCGGCGCTGGCCCGAGGAATCACCGGGCAACCCTCACCGATGCCGCGTACATCGCCGAACGGCATCAGGATGGCTTGCGAACCCGCGAAGCCCACCACCTCGGCCGCAACTATGCGGTTGCCGGTGGCGTGAATCTCGCACGACGTCCCCACCGCCACCTGGGGCAGCGCCGCCTCCACCACGATGCCCGAGGCACGGGTCACCCGGCCCGCCAGCACGCAAGGCTCGGCGTTGCTCAGTTGAGTGCGGATGGCTTGCAGATTGAGCAAGCTCACGAACTCTCCTCCCAATTTCCCGTGTGCAGGGCGTGGCGCAGTTCCTCGAGGCGGGTATTGATCCGCCCGTCGACGGTGCCCAGATCGCCCGTAACCAAACAGTCGCCCCGCTGCAGCGACGGATCCACGCTCACTTCGATCTGGGCCGCCGCCACCGACGAAATCGATTGCGCCCCGTCCTTCTTGAGTGCTTCCTCGATGAGCCGTGCATCCTCGGGGCAAAGCTGCAGCTTGATGTGGCGGGACTCGCCCAAGCGGCGAATCGCACCGCGCACCAGTCCCACCAGGTGCTCGACGTTGGCGGTCAGATCGGTTTCGAGAATCCGGCGGGCCACCATGAAGCCCACCTCGAGCGCGTCGGAGCGAGCCTCGGCGGCCAATCGCTCGGCGGCCTGGCGCAAGAACTGAGCCGCGCTGCCGATGCGCTCGCTGACTTGGTCGGCCACCTCTTGCATGTCGATGACGGTGGGAGGCGCGACGCGGTCCGCGTTGGAAGCCGCCATCGACGAGCGGCGCAGGGGTGCGCCCCCGAAGGAGGCCGGCTCTACGTGCGGCTGAGTGGGGATGCGACCCAGGAACGCGGGGCGACGGGTGGGGGTGTCTCCATTGCGCGCGATCATAGGGTCAGACCATCCTTTCCGTTGGGTTGACAATGCTGATGCGACCTTGCTCGGCGAGGCCAAAGGCGATCTTGACCAGCTCGGCCTGCGCCGCCTCGACCGCGGCCAGCTTGACCGGACCCATGGCGCCGATCTCGTCTTCCAGCATCTGGCCGGCGCGGGTCGACATGTTCTTCATGAAGCGTTCTTTCACGGCGGGCGGCGCGCCCTTGAGCGCGACCGTGAGCTGGGTCATGTCGATCTCGCGGATGAGGGTCTGCATATCCCGATCGGCCAGGTGGATGAGGTCGTCGAAGGTGAAGAGGCGTGAGCGCAAGACCGCTCCCAGTTCGGGGTCGTCCTTTTCAATCTCGTCGACCACCTCGCTCTGTTCGGCCGCCGGCACCGAGCGCAGCAGACCCACCGCGGTGTTGCGTCCGTCGAGCTTGCGTGTGTTGGCCGGGATCGCAGCGCCCAGATCCTGAGACAGGGCCTGTCCCACCTCTTGCAACACCTCGGGCGCTACAGTTTCCAGCTGGGCCAGCCGGCGCAGAATCTGGGGACGCTGCGCCTGCGGGATGTGTTTGAGCACGGCCAAGGCGTGGGCGTGGCTGACCGTGCCCAGCACCACGGCCGCGGTCTGCGGCTGCTCACGCGAGAGCAGGATGGCCAAGGCTTCGGGATCGGCGTTGGCGATATTGCTGAAACCTTCTTCGGCTGCCACCGAGGGAGCGGGAAGATCTTCAAACACGCGGCGCGCGACATCCTGGCCGAGAGCTTTGGTCGCAGCCTCGCGCAGTAGGCTGTCGCCCGCCATGGCCTCGCCGTCGAGTCCGGTCATGGTCTTCACGAATGACGAGAGCGCTGCCGGGATAACGGCCGGGGCCTTGCGCAGGCTGCGCGCCGCCACCGCGATCGAGCGCACCGTGCTTTCGTCGAGCGATTTGAAGATCTGGGCCGCCACCTCGGGCCCGAGTCCGAGCAGCACCGCGGCCGCGCGCTGGGCGCCGGGCCCAGCCGAGATGTTTGGCTTGGTCAAGAATCCATCAGACATTTGCACCTTCTTTGGCTTCGCGGCTGGCTTCGGTGTCGGCGCTGACCCACGCTCTCAGCAGATGGGCCGCTTTGCCGGGATCCGACTTGCCCAAATCGCGCGCGCGTTCGCGCAGGGCCGCACTGTTGTCGCCCGACACCATCCTCCAGCTCTCACCCGTTCCGGTCATCATGGCCATGTCGACGTCGCCCACCCGCGTGCCTGGCTGCAAGAGCGCCATGGCCGATGACGTGCGACGGAAGAGACGGACGACAAACAGCAGACCGATCAGGCCCAGCGCGCCCCAGCCCACGAGTTTGCCCAGGCGCCAGTACTCGGGGCGTTCCCAGATGGGGGCTTTGACATCCGCCTCCTCGACCTTGGCAAAGGCCGCGCTGGAGATCTCGAGGATGTCACCCCGCTGCGTTTCGAATCCCATGGCTCGTTTGGCCAGCTCGGCGAGACGGCGGACTTCTTCCGCTGGTCGCGGTTTGCCGTCCACGCCGTCCACCACCACGGCGGCCGACAGGCGCACGATGCGCGGGCTGCGGGAGACGGTGCGCGTGACCTTCTTGGTGATCTCGTAGTTGCGCACTTCATCTTCACGATTGGTCTGCGCGCGGTTGGTGCCGGCGCTGCCCCCGCCGGTGGCGCCCATGGGCTGATTGGCGGCGGCACCGGCCACGCCGGAGTTGTTGCTGCCGTCGCTGTTGATGCTTTCCGATGTCTTGCGCTCGCTGCGCACGGTGGCGGTTTCCGGGTCGTAGCTGTCTTGCGTGGTCTCGATCTCGGTGGTGTCGATGTTCGCCGTCACGCGCGCCACCACGGAACTGCGTCCCACGGCCGGCTCGAGCACGTCGACGATGCGCTGTTCGAGGGCACTTTCGATCTCTCGCTCTTGTGCAATCAATTTGCCGGTCGCGGAATGATCGCCTGACAGCACCGTACCTCGCTGGTCCAGCACGGTGACGCTGTCGGCATCCAATCCCGCGACCGCCGAGGCGACCAGATGGCGCACACCAGCCAGCTCGCGCTCGTGCATGGTCCGGCCCGGCTGCAGGTTGAGAACCACGGCCGCGGCTGCGTGGCGGTCGTCGTCGCGGTACAGGCCCTTTTCTGGCATGGTCACATGCACGCGCGCCGAGCGCACGGCTTGCAGACGCGAGATGGTGCGGGCCAACTCACCCTCGGTCGCGCGGCGCAGGTTCACCCGCTGGGTGAATTCGGAGGCGCCGAAATCGCTGCGGTCGAACAACTCGAAGCCCACGCCGCCCCCGCGCGGAAGGCCCTGCGCGGCCAGGAGCAAGCGAGCGTCGTGCACTTGCGAGGCGGGAACCGCCAGGGCGGCCCCGTTGGCCTCGCTGCGAAAAGACATGCCGGCCGCCTTGAGCGCCGCCGCTGCCTCGGAGGAGTCCTCGGGCGATAGATTGGTGAAAGCGTATTGATAGGTGGCGCCGCTGCCAAAGACGCTGACCAGCACGCCCGCCACCAGCGCCAGGCCCACGATAGAGCCCAGCAGCATGCGCGCGCCCGGGCTCATTTCAGCGAGGCGCCGGGAAAATCCGCGAAGCATGTGGCTGACTTGATCCATGGCTTACACGCCCATGCGCATGATCTCGTTGTAGGTCTCCACAACCTTGTTGCGCACCCGCATCGCCAGGCGCATGCCCACATCGGCCTTTTCCATCGCCAGCGCCATCTCGTGCAGGTTGCCTCCACCCGATGCCACTTGCGCGGCCTGCTGGTCGGCCTCGACCTGCAGTTTGTCCACCTCGCCAATCGCGCGGTCGAGCTCGCCGGTGAAGGCGGCCGCGTTGGGGGACTTGGGACTGTTTTCGATGGCGCGCTCGGCCCCATCAAGTCCATTTATCTTTGCGAAGGCGAGGTCCATTTCAGTGCGCATGCTTGTTGTCCGTCAGCAGGTCTTGTCAGCGGGTGATGTCGAGGCCACGGGCGGCCATTTGCTTGAGGGTTTCCAGCGCGGTGGCGTTGGCGTCGTAGGAGCGCGAGGCGGACATGAGGTTGACCACCTCGTGCACCGGATTCACGTCGGGGAAAGTGACGAACCCGTCGGCATCGGCGTCGGGATGTCCGGGGCTGTAGACCTTGCGGCCTTCACCGCTGTCGGCCACGATGCGCGACACACGCACGCCCATGGGCCCTGCGGAATTGGGTGAGATGTCGCTGGCATCACCCATAGGCATCGCCTCGAACACCGGATCAAGCCGGCGGTACATGTTGCCGTTGGCATCGCGGGTGGTTTCGGCATTGGCCAGATTCGACGAGGCCAGATTCACGCGCACGCGCTCGGCCGAAAGCGCCGTTCCGCTTACGTGCAGGGCTGTCAAAAAATCCATTCCCATGCTTCACCTTTCCTATGTGCCGTCGGAGGCCACGTACTTGAGGATGGCCAGCTTGCGGCTGGCGGCCCGCGCACTGGCGCCGTATTGCAAAGCGTTCTCAGCCATGGCCACCATGGTCCGGTCGAGATCCACCGTGTTCCCATCGAGCGAGGCGTTGGCCGATGGGATATCGACTACCGGCATGTCCTTGGGCGAAAGCTGGGCATCCTGCGGGCTGGCGCTGCCGATGGGCACGCCGATGTCCATGTGCCCGGGCGCCGTATTCACAGCCTCTAGCGTCGTGCTGTTCTGTGCGTGGTTTTCCACCGAGGCCATGGCCGCGGTGAAATCCAAATCCTTGGGACGGAAGCCCGGCGTGTCGGCATTGGCCACGTTGGCGGCCAGCACGTTGTGGCGCATCAGCCGCACGTCGAGGCTGCGTTCCAACTGGTTGAGAGTGGCGTCGAAGATCTTCACGTTGTCCTCTTCTCTTGCCAGCCGCGTGCCAGGTTGTTCATGGCGCCTCCGAGGCCGCGTTATGGGCTGCCTCGGCCGACACACGCGACGCGGTGGCGCGCGCGAGCGCGGTGTAGGCCAGGGTGAGGTCACGCGTGATCTCGCCTTCGACCAGCTGCGTGCGTGCCGCCGTGGACGGAGACTCGTCGCTTTCCTGCAACTGGTTGAGCACCAGCTTCCAACGGGCGCCCGTCATCTTGGCTCGGCCCAGGCGCGTCTCGGCGAACTCGCTCACCACACGGGCGCGGGTGCGCTCACCGCCCGCCAGGTAGAGTTCCATGGTGCGAAGCAAGAACTCGCCGAGTACGCCATTGTTGGAGGCATCCACCACCTGGGCGCTCGCGGCCATTAGGTTGGCGGCGAACACGGGGGCTCCCAGCGCAGCCACCTTCTCAGCCGCCACATGTATCAGGTTGAGGGCGAGCGTGCCCTGGGTGCGGCCCGGCAGAACCAGGTAGGTTTCCAGGGCCTCCTGCAAGCCGTTTTTTTCCAGTTCTTCCAGCACCTTGAGCAGCAAATGGCGACAGAAGAGCTGGGTGGTGCCGTCGCACCCACCGTGGGCGGATTCGATGGCCTTGCGTAGGGAGATCATGGCCTGCGGAAAATCGTCCATGTACGCAGCCGCGCGTGCTGCGCGCAGCTGCATCTCGGTGCGCAGGGGTTCGGGTAGAAGAGAGCCCTCGAAGACGCTCTGGCGCGAAGAGGCCAGGCAGTTGCCCGACAGCTCGCACAGGCGAGCAGTCGCCATCCGTCCGAAAATTCCCATGCGTCCGGCGATCTGATACCAGCCAGCGGCGGCGCTCGGGTCTTGGTTGCTGAGGGCCATGTCACCCAGGCGAATGGCAGCCACGCGACGACCATCGCCGTTGAGCGCGCGGCGAAACTCCACCGCAGCGACGGTGGACTGTCCGGCCTGATAGGCACATTCACCCCGGGCTGCCGGCGTGTCACCAGGACAGCCGTCGCCGAAGCGAAGAGCGGCGGGGTTGTAGAAGATCCGGATGCGATTCTCCTCGCCCCGCCAAGGCACTCCACGCAGCTCGTAGATTTCCAAGAAGAGTTTGCCCTCTTCGTCGATCAACGCGCCGTCGAGCCGGCGCGTCGTACACAGGAGGACGACCGTGCCGTGATCCAGAAAGGTGCGCGGACACAGACGCGAGGCCGCCGCAGCGATCTTGGTGGCCAGAGCCGTGCTGTCGCGGCTGCGGAGCTCGATGCGCCTGTTGAAGGGATAGACCGTCAAGCTCACGCTCTTGGACGCGCGCTGCAGCGGAATGCGCTCGACCGTTTCCACTGTGGGCAGCCGGGGGGCTGTCTCGGTGACTTCTGCGGCCAGCACAAAAAGAATAGCGGGGACAAACATGGTGGTGACAAGCGATGCAGGGTCTGTGCCGGGCGAGTTCGCTCGTGGCCGCGGCTGTCGCTGAGCCTTTGGGCCAGCTTGTTGGCCTGTCACCGATCTGGCGCGACAGGAAAATTGCGGTCACGGAGCTGACACGTCAGCAGCCCGACGACGCAACTTTTCCACCAAGGTCGTGCGGCCCAGGCCGAGCAGACGCGCGGCCTCTTTCTTATTGCCGCCCGATTGCGCAAGCGCCAAGCGAATGTAGGACTCTTCCAGCATGCGCAGAAGGTTGGGCAAATCCACGGGCAGGGACAGACTGGTCGGCATGGGGAACGCCGCGGCCGTTCCACCTTGCGCGCTGGTGTCGTCCGCAGCGTCGGGCGCGATGGCCATGGGCCCGCGTCGAATCGTCGCGTCCAGCAGGCCACTGCGTTCGGATGCGGAGATCGTGGGGGGAATCCCGTCGAGCTCCGTCCAGATCTCCTGAGAGACTTCACCCGTCAGCAGCGAGCCCTCCTCGGCCTTCTCGGGCGTTCCACTGTCGTGCATTTCCAGGAAGGATGCGGGCAGGTCGGCCAGCTCGATGATGGGACCCTGCGCGCACACCGATAGGCGTTCGACCAAGTTCTCCAGCTCGCGCACGTTGCCCGGCCAGTCGTAGCGTTCCAGTCGGCGCATCACCGCAGAGGTGACCGGCCGCTTTTCCTCGTGTCGTTTCCAGAAATGGTGGAACAGGGGTGCGATGTCGCCGGGCCGTTCGCGCAGGGGCGGAAGGTGAACCGGACAAACGTGCAGGCGGTAGTACAGATCCTGGCGAAAACGGCCCAGCCGCACCAACTCGGCCAGGTCGTGGTTGGTCGCCGCCACCAGACGAAAATTGGCCGTGACCGAGGTTGAGCTACCCACGGGCTCGTAGGTTCTTTCCTGCAGCACGCGCAGCAGCTTGACCTGCATGGGAAGCGGCAACTCGCCGATCTCGTCGAGGAAAAGCGTGCCACCTTCCGCCATGGCGACGCGGCCACGGCGCGAAGCCGTCGCGCCCGTGAAGGCGCCGCGCACGTAGCCGAACAGCTCGCTCTCGATGAGCGACTCGGGGATGGCGCCGCAGTTGACCGGAACAAAGGGGCGCTCGGCGCGGCTGCTGTGCGCGTGAACCAGGCGCGCGAAGACTTCTTTGCCCGTTCCGGTATCGCCGGTGAGCAACACGGTGGCGTTGCTGGCGGCGATGCGCGTGCAGGTTGCGCGAATGGCAGCGACGGGAGAGCCGGGGCCGTAGACCAGACCCGGCTCGCCCGGCAAGGAATCCGAGATGGCTACACACTCGCGAGAAAGGGCCGTGTTCAACATCAGATGACCTTCTTGTTGGCGTTGCCGAAGTCGTCCTGATCCTGATCCTGATCCTGGGACTGCGTCCGCTCTCGCAGGAATTCGCCGAACCCACGGGGCAGATGAAAAAGCAGAGTGAAGCGACCCAGGCGCAAGGTCTCGCCGCCGCGCAGGCGGCAGGGCTTGCGCGGGGTCAGCGCCACGTCGTTCACGAAAGTGCCGTTGGTGGCGCCCAGATCGGTCAGTCGGTATTCGCCGTCAACCAGCGCCAAGAGGCAGTGTTTTGTCGAGATGGTGTACTCGGGAATTGCCAGATCGTTGTCCGAGGTACGGCCGACGCTGACCGGACCGGGCAGCGAGTTGCGACCCTTGATGACTGGGAAAACTCGCCCGGCCAGCGCGGTGGCCTGCAACAATTCGCTGTTCATGGCGATCATCGTGCCGCTGTGACTCGACTTCCCATCAAGCACACCGCCCAGGCCCGACACGATGAGAACCGGCCAGTGATAGGCGTGCACGAACGACTGGGGACCAAGTCGCCGATACTCTGCTTCGAATTCTGCTAGGTATGCCGGCATGGTGTCTCGGACCTGAGGCGCACGGGAGCGAACAATGCAACGGCCGATCCAAGGCGAAAGTGAAGCGGTTTGGCCACTTGCCGCGCAGAGGCGTCGATATTCCGACGGCGCTTTGGCCTTTCGGGGGTGTCGGCAAACCGACACTTACTTTGTACGACAACTAGTGCCTCCAGTCAGAAGATCGGTCAGGTTTCGGGCGTCCAGGCGCCCGGCCTGCGAGGCGCGACGAGGGCGCATACTCGACGTATGTAACCGAGGAGCAACGACGCAGGACGGGATGCATGGACGGCCCAAACCTGGCCGGAATTGTGACTGGAGGCACTAGCAGCGGCGCAGGACGCTGTCGCGTAGGCCTGCGATCACCTGCGCGAGTGTCTGCTCGTCGATGGGGACGGCGCGTCGGATCTCCGCGACCACGTCGGACGCCCGGGTCATGTCGTCGCGCCGCAGGTGAAACCCGTCGAAAGAAGCCAGCGCATCGGCCAGTTTGATGGCGTTGTTCAGCGACCAGCCGGGCGTGGCTTCGCCCCCGGCGCGTTCGATGGCTTGCGCCGCAGCGTCTGACAGTTGCCAGGTACACGCCACCCGCGCGCCAGCCGACGCCGAGGTGACTTCGATGCACGTGACCATGACATCATCGGATATGAGGCGACGACCTTTAGTACTGGCCATCTGCCGCTCCACATCGAGCAAGAGCGCGCCCACCACCGGCTTGCCAATGTCGTGCAGCAGTCCCGCAAGAAAGGCTTCCGCGGCCACAGCGTCGTTGCACCCATGGGCCTGCATCAATCTCTGCGTCAGCAGCGCGACGGCCATGGCGTGGTGCCAAGGCTGCTTGAAAACGTCCGCGATGCGTGGCTCGCGCGATTCCAACACCGGGCGCGCGGCGATCTCGACGAGAGCGGTACGCATGCCGGTGGCACCCAATCGGCTGATAGCCTGTTCGGCGTTGCGCGCTGGCAAGCGCGTGGGGCCGGTGCTGTTGGCCAACTGGACCACGCGCGTGGCCAGGTACGGTTCCTCGGCCAGCACAGCGGCCATGCCGGCAAAGGAAAACTCCGGCACGGCGGCCAGGTTCAGGCAACGCAACATGCGGGCGGAAAGCTTGGGCAGCGGCAGAGCACCGCCGTGAATACGCGAGCGCACGATCTCCACCAGACGCGCGGCCAAGGCTTGCTTGTTGATCCGCTCGGCGGTGGGAGTGGGCGTGGCTGACGCAGGCCGCGGTGTGACCGGCGGGGAGATTGGGGCCGGCCGTGTGAGCGGTGGCGGGGTTGCGCCCATCACTGTGGGCAGGTCGCACAGCAAGGTCGCTCCCATGGAATTGGCCGTCGCCGAGGGCACGATGGTCGATGGTGCGCGGGCGTTGCCGTTCGCGGGCAAGAGCGGCTTGGTTCCCGCCACCGCGGCCAAGAGAGCCTCGCGAAATTCGCGCATGCTTGCAAAGCGCTGCTCGCGCTGCTTTTCCAGCGCGCGCAGAATGACAGCGCCAATGGGCGCCGGCAGCGCGGGATTGATCGTGCAAGGATCCGGTGGCGTGGCTTGCACGTGTAATATGATGAGACGTCCGGCGGTGTCGGCATCGAAGGGACGCCGGCCCGTCATCATCTGATAGGTCAACACGCCCAAGGCGTAGATGTCGCTGCGATGGTCGAGGTTGGCGTCTCCCAAGCACTGCTCGGGCGACATATAGGCCGGGGTTCCAATGATGGCCCCACACGCGGTCCGGTGCCCCGCTACTTGGTCACGGGTCGCGGTCAGCTTGGCGATGCCAAAGTCCAGCACCTTGACGAAGTCGGGATAATCCGGGTGCTGGCACAAGAAGATGTTGGCCGGCTTGAGATCGCGGTGGACCATGCCGTGCTCGTGGGCCGCGCCCACGGCCGATGCGACCTGGGACAGAATCTGGACCGCATGCACCGGGTCGAGCACGCCCACCCGGGCCAGTCGACTTTCTAGCGTTTCGCCCTCCAGCAGCTCCATCACGATATAGGGCAGAGTGCCGACATGGCCAAAGTCAGTCACCTCGACGATGTTGGGATGGCGGATGTCGTTGACCGCGCGGGCCTCGTTGAAGAAGCGCGACACGACGTCTTTGTCCGAGGCGACTTCAGACGCCAACACCTTGATGGCGGCCTTGCGCCCAATCAGCACGTGCTCGGCCCCGTACACCTGCCCCATGCCGCCTTCGCCCAGCAGCCCGGTCACGCGGAAGGAACCCAGAGTCTGGCCCACCATCGGGGCAGCGCTCGTCGCTGCAGGACGGACGTCCCTCCCGCCACACATGTCGACGGTCAGGTGGGCGCTGGGCATAGTGCTAGACGTATCGGCTCATTACCCCGATAGCTTGCGTGGACGCAGGAAATGAACCGATTCCTTTCTCGCGAAGATCGGTTGTGGCTGTGGTCGTGGCCGGGACGCGGAAGTCGAGAAGCACGGTGTAAGCGGCCGGGTTGGCGCTCACCGCTCATGCACTCGCGAATCGCCTACGCAGCCCGAGGCGAAACACTACCGCTATCGCTACCGCTCACACGCGCCGCGCACGCGGGTCGACCTGCGCTTGCCGTCCGGAGAGATCTGGCTACTTCTCGGGCAGGACCGCCGGACAATCATCGAAGTGCAAGACCCGTCCCTTGCCGGCCCGCTTGCCGCACAAGAGGGCATGATCCGCTCGGCGCAGGAGCTCGTCCGCGTCGATCTGCGAGCCGTCGTCGTCGGTGGTGGCCACACCGAAGGTCGCGCCCACGATGCCGTGCTCGTCGATGGGCTGGCCCGACAAGTTTTGCAAGATGCGGCCCGACACCATGCACGCCTGGGCGGCGTTGGTCTCGGGAAGCAAAACCACGAACTCGTCTCCGCCAAAGCGGGCCACGATGTCCACCTCGCGCAGGCCGCTGCGCAGCCGCTCCG
>Ga0265330_10000531_pt1 | contig 25108 bp, 13 predicted proteins | sample 41919metaG_FD_202083 | JGI IMG/M metagenome (GOLD analysis project Ga0265330, IMG submission 202083) | Rhizosphere microbial communities from Carex aquatilis grown in University of Washington, Seatle, WA, United States - 4-19-19 metaG | ecosystem: Host-associated > Plants > Roots > Rhizosphere...
ATCCGACACAAACATCCCCGTAAACTCGCCGTAGATGATGAGGTTCTCGATCACCGCCCCACCGACAGCCATACCAAAGCTACCAGCGCCTCCGGACACTTTCAGGGTCGAGCCCCCTGTTGATTCCGAGGTGGTCAGATAGCCACCGCCGAATTGTAGGCGCATGTAGAAGCCATCATGTCTATGGTAGCCCGGATCTAACGCGGCCGGGCGTGGCGGGGGTGCATAGTAGGCAGGCGGCGGCGGCGCGGGGTAGGCATAGCCAGGCGCGGGCGGCGGCGGCGGGTAGGCATAGCCGGGCGCTGGCGCTGGCGGCGGGTAGGCATAGCCAGGCGCGGGCGCGGGCGCTGGCGCTGGCGGCGGGGGTGGGTAGGCATAGCCAGGCGCGGGCGCGGGTGCGGGCTGAGCTGCTGGCGCGGCCGGGGAAGCTCCGCCAGCTGGTTGTTCTTGGGCCAAAGTGGCACTTGCTCCGAGCAGGGTCAAAGCGCTAACGAAGCCAGACAAGAGAAGCATTCCGGGTCGCATGTTCATAACGGTCCCTCCGAGAGTGGAAAACTGACGGATCGTAGGCGTCGGGTCTCTCATTGACAAGCGAAATGGGTCTACAATCTCAGTCACCCACACCTACACCCCTTCCTGCTATTCCGAATCTCAGTTCTTCTCAAGCAGCATCTGATCCGGGTTGGTTTCCTCGCCCGCCGGCGCGGCGGATTCTTTGGGCGCGGTGCCGTCGAGGAAAACTTCACTCACACCCTCGACGCCAGGCGCGGGCAAGAGGCCCGTTTCGGGATCGATCTGCACCACGACCACGCCAGGCGGCTGGCTGAAGTCGCGCACGGCCCGGCCAGCCATGGCCTTGACCATGAAATCGGTCCACAGGGGCAAGGCGGTCTTGCCCCCGGCCTCGCCATGGCCCAGGCTCTTGCCGTCGTCGAAGCCGACCCACACAGCCGCCAGCAGATCGGGCGTGAACCCGACGAACCAGGCGTCGCGGCTGCCGTTGGACGTGCCGGTCTTTCCGGCAGCGGGACGTTGCAGTTTGACCCCGGCCGAACGCGCAGTGCCTGATTCGACGACACTGCGCAAAAGCGAGACCATGATGTAGGCAGTCTCGGCCCGAACATCCTGCTCAAGCTCCGGCATGGGGATGGCGTCGGCACCCAGCACGGAAATCAACCGCGTCTCGCCATGCTGGCCGCCGGCCGCAAAGGTGGCGTAGGCGTTGGCCAGTTCAATCGGCGTAACTGTGTTGGCGCCCAGGGCCAGTGACAGTTCAAGCGAGTCTGGCAAGGGCGAAGTGATGCCGGCATGGGTGGCCATTTCGCGGGTGGCGCTGATTCCAACGTCGGAAAGCAGCTTGATGGCCACTGTATTGATCGACAATGCCAGGGCCGTGCGCAGGCGAACGGGGCCGCGGAAATTGTCTTTGTCGTAATTCTGCGGTTTCCAGAGTTTGTACACTTCAGGGCTGTCATTGACCACCGAGGCTGCGGTGTAGCGGCCCGAATCAATAGCCGCGGCGTAGATGAACGGCTTGAAGGCCGAGCCGGGCTGGCGCTGCGCCCGCAGTGAGCGATCGAAGCTGCCGGCGCGATAGCCGTAGCCGCCGACCAAGGCCAGGATGTCGCGGGTGGCGGGATTGAGCACCACCATGGCCGCCTGCGGCCCCAATTCCAAGGCCAGGGGCGTTTTCTGGTCGTCCTCGTGCTTGCGCTCGGGCGCCAGCCGCACGCGCACCACATCACCGGCACGAAATCGCTCGATGAGCGGCGGCGCGCCCACGGCATAGCGTTTCTCGGCCGCGGTATCGACCACGCCGGTGCTGCCGCCCACATAGACAATAACGCGGCCTTGCTTAGGATCCTTGGCGTCGGCCTCCACACGCTCCACGATGCCTTCCACGATGTCGGCATCGCCCAATTTCGGGTGATCTTTGCCCAGTTCCAGGCGGTGCTTCTCCAGGGCCTTGCCGGTCAGGTGACCGTTGGGTTTTCGGTAGCCCTGGCGCTGGTCCAGTTCTTCCAGTCCGCGCTCCAGTGCCTCGCGGGCCATCTCTTGTAGCCGCGGATCAATGGTGGTTTTGACTGTCGCGCCCAGGGTTTCCAGTTTCTTGGCGCCGAATTTCTCCAGCAACGTGCGATGCACACTGTCCACGGCCTCGGCTGCATTGCCGTGGCTGCGCGTGCTGCCCTCGGGGACCACGGCGATGGGCTGCTCGGCCAGCTTGCGCGCGGTCTCCTCATAGATGAATTCCAGCTTGGCCATTTGTCCGAGCACGTAGGTCTGACGCCTTTTGGCCGCCTCGGGGTGCCGGTAAGGCGACAGGTGGGTGGGTGATTGCAACATGCCCGCCAGCAGTGCCGCCTCGGCCACGTCAATCTCGCCCACTGACTTGCCAAAATAGAAACGCGCGGCCTCCTCCACGCCGTAGCGGGCGTGGCCGAAATTCATCTGATTGAGATACAGCTCAAGGATTTCTTCCTTGGAAAATTTCTGCGAAATCCGGCGCGCCAGGATGATCTCCTCCACTTTGCGCCGCAGGGTCTTTTCCGGCGAAAGCAGCATCTGCTTGACTACCTGCTGTGTGATGGTCGAGGCCCCCTGCGCGAATTTCCGGCGGATCACGTTCTCGAAAATGGCGCGCGCCATGCCCTTGTAGTCGAGGCCATCGTGCTCGAAAAACTCCGCGTCCTCAGCCGCCAGCACGGCCTGAATCAGGATCTTGGGCAACTGGGAATAGGGCACCATGGTCCGGTGTTCCGACCCAATCTCGCCTAGCAAGTTGCCCTCGCGATCAAGCACGTGGGTGATCTGCGCCGGCTGGTAGTCGCCAATGCCGCTCAGACTGGGAAGATTGGCATCGTGACCATAGTAGTAGAAAACGCCCAAGAGCGCCCCGACCGCCAGCACAAACGGAGAAAGCAGAAGCGCGAGCCAGAACAGCAGGCGCAGGCCCCACCCTCGCGTCGATTTGCGGCGGCGCCGCTTGGGTTTGGCCGGTGGTTCCGGCGAATCACCCGGCGACCGATCGAGCGCCAGGATGGGGTCGATGGGGTCGTATTGGTCCGCACCGGACCTGCGCTTGCGCTTTGCCATCGATTAAGTGAAAGAAAAGTCCATTGGGGCATCGCTGTCATTGCGAATCGGCGTCAGCCTCGGGCTCGGGCTCGGGCTTGGCCGTGGTGATGCGACGAACCCAGTCCAGACACTGCCGCTCACTCATGGTCATCTCGTCGCGGTCGAAGATCAGGGGCGAGGCGTTGCCGATCGCGTATTCGTCCTCAGTCAGGCGCCCGCGCTCGTACATGCGGGTCAAGATGCGATGCAGGTACTTCTCCCAGGTTGGCGAAAGTCCCCCATGACAGTAATGAACGTAGCGTCGCTTGGGACTGGGCAAAATTGACGAGAAGAAGGCCGCTTCGAGTGGTGTGATGTCCGAGGCGTTCTTGCCAAAATAGTGTCGAGCCGCTGGCCCAATGCCATACAGTCGGGGCCCGAATTCAATGGCATTGAAATACAGTTCAAGAATGCGTTCTTTGGGCAGGATCTGTTCAAGGTACCAGACCAAGAACAGCTCCTGCAGCTTGCGCGACAGGGTCTTTTCCTTGCTGAGCAGCAGGTTTTTCACCATCTGCATGGTGATCGACGAAGCCCCCAGGCGGAACCCGTCGTTTTCGATATTGCGGCGCAAGGCGGTCTTGAACACGCTCGACACCCAACCGCGGTGCTTGAAGAACCCCGAATCCTCTGTGGTCATGATGGCATTGATGAGGTGGGGCGAAATCCTGGAATAGGGCACGAAATCCGGACTGTCAGGCCCGACAATCAGGGTCATAAGGTCGGGATTGCCACTGCCCGGCGGCACAGGGGGAACTTCGACGGTCTGGATCACCGATCCGCTGCTTGCCAGCACGGTGACCTCGGCCGGCGCCTTCACGACCTGACAACCATCGATGCCGACCTTGCCCCCGAGATCCAGGGCGTCCAGGTTGGCAAAGTCGATCTTGTTGTGCACGTCGGCCTCGAATGTCCCCTGCAAGACGAACCCACCCAGGTGCGGCACCAGCGGCGCCGGAATGCTGGCCAGCAGTTTGGCGCAGGCAATTCGTGGCACGCGCAGTTGCAGGTCGAGTTTGGGCAGATAGTGCATTTCGCGGCCGCTCTTGAAGCGAAATGTCCCCGGGGCCAGTTCCAATGAGCCGGCCAGCCGCACCACCAGACTGCCGAGATGCCCTTCGGCCTGCTTGAGGACCAGGAGCCGTTTGTCAATGTCGAGGTCGCCCTCGGCACGCAGGCCGAAAACCAGATTATTGACCGGCTCGCTCGCCAGCTTCTCGTGCAGCAGACTCAGTCCGCTCACATCCAGCTTGCCGGAAAATGAGACGCGGCCGGCCTCGACCTTGGCGTCGATGGCGGCATCGATCTCGGTGTTCTCCGGTTCAAGAACCGACGAAGGCAAAATCTCGGCGATCTTGTCGAGTGAGAATCGTTCGACCCGCAAGGAGAGCGTGCCCTCGATCGCGCGGATGTTGAGCGACGGCCGCAGTTGCCCGGTCGCAGTCCACAGGGCGTGCTTGGCCCCGCCGTAGCTGCCCGAAAGGAACAGGTCGTAGCGGCCGGGGACGGCTGCCTTGCCCGGGGCCGCGGGCCGCATCGCCCCGTTGATCCCGGTGAGCGGCAGGGTCGCGAGCGGTCGCACAAAGCCCTCGCGCACCGAGGCCTGCGGCCAGCCTGATGGTCGCAGACCTTGCAAGCTGCCTTCCAGGGTCAGACCTTCGGCACCGAAGCCCGGCACGCTCTCGGTCCCGTAGTTGCCGAATCTTCCGGAAACCTGCCTGGCCTCGACCTGGTAGTGACGACCGGTCTCCCAGTTCGCATCGACCACGCCCACCGTGACCGAAAGCGCCCTGCGGTTGTCGGTGAGATGGACGCGCCCGCCCCGTACCAGCAGCACAGGCAACTTCACCGGGCTGGCACTCGCCGAGGCCGGCCCCGTCGAGGGGCCACGCCATCGCGCGAGGATCGGGCTGATGTTGTCCTCGGGCCCGCCGCGCACCACGATCGCGGCCGGGGCGTCGGCCACCACGACCCCACCTCCCCACAAGGCGGCAAACGGGATCTCCAGGTTGTCTACCGTGAGCAGCGGCCCCTTGTCTCTCCCCACCACCACTCCGGACAGCCGTAGCACGCCCCAACCGGCACGTGCCCGCTCGGCCTCGACCGACACCCCGAGTTTGGCCGCGGCCTTGGTGGTGACCAAATGCCCGCCAAGCGCACCAAAGGAGTAAGGATAGGTAGCCACGATCCCTGCCACCACGCCCAAGGCCCACACTCGCCGGTCGAGCAGGATGGTCTTGAGAAGAGCCGGCAGCTTGACGTTAGGCAGCATCCGCAAGCCGTCTATTCTACCCGCCCTGCCCGGGTAAGGTCACATAAGAGAATGGATGTTTCGACATGAAACATGGGATCACATCTTCTGATATCGCGACGCAGTCGCTAGCACACGATTGCTAAGCTAGCAGACCCGTATCGCATGCGCCGACGTCCTGCTTTTCCTGCGCAGGAATTCTCGGTGCAACCGAGCGCCGGTCGATCGCAGGCAGAGGGCTCAAGACGAAGCTGGCTGGCGGCGCGAGGATGCAACCGCGAGAGAGGCTGCAACGACCGCTTTTCATGGACTGGCGGACCTCTTTGATGAATCTGGCGTTGACAACCAGACATCTATGTAGATGTGGGATCCCCTAGGCCTCGGCTCTTCGCTGCGAAAAACAGCGGAGAAGAAGAGACTAAGAGGGAACTGCGAGACCTGCACTATGGAGGATGCGATGGAAACCACAGTTCGGAACCCGAGCCTCGCTCTCGCGAGGGGATGCGTGGCTGTTCTTTTTGGCTTCGCGATCATTTTGTTTGAGGGCTGCAGCTCGTCCGCTTCGGGTCCCAGCTCGACAGCCGGCGGTGGGAACCCGAGCGGTGGCTCGACTGGTTCACCTGGTGGCAGCTCCATGCCAAACGGGGGCGATTCCACGGTCTCAGGAGGAACACCGGTAGCCGGCGGCCAGCCCGCCAATGGCGGCTCTGTCGGCAGCAGCGGCGGGACCATCGCCACCACCGGCGGCGAAACCACCCCTGGTGGCAAACCCGCCACCGGCGGTGCGACTGGCAAGAGTGGCGGCGCCGGCGGTAGCTCCACGACTTCGGACGGCGGCAAGTCCAGCACCGGCGGCGATACCGGCGCCATGGGCGGGAACGCTGGCCCCACCGGTGGCAAGACTGGCCCCACCGGCGGTACAATAAGCGGAACGGGAGGCGCGACCGGGAGCGGCGGCTCTACCAGCGGGACAGGCGGCACAATCAGCGGAACGGGAGGCAGAGCCGGGAGCGGAGGCGCCACCACCGGCACCGGAGGGACCGCGCCTGGCACCAGTGGGGGTACCGAAGCTAGCGGAGGGTCGAGCGTCGGCGGCAGTTCCGGCGCCGCCGGGAGCCCAGGCGGCTGCATGCCGACCAGCACCGCGCCCTGCTCTCTCGTCGCCCAAGGCACGGATTACCCAGGCATGTACCAGACGGCCTGCCCGCCTGCGGCCGCGCATGTTGCGGGGGCGATCACGCCGGGCGGAGCCCCTGTCACGGCGACCAAGGGCACCGACAGCTACACACTAGACAACGGAATCGAACACATCGTCATCACCTGTGCGAGCGGGACCATCAAGACCTGGACGTACAAAGGAACGGACCTACTCGCCGGAGGAAACAGTGGCGGGCAAGTCTACTGGGAGCTTGAAGCAGGCAACGGCACGTGCAATCTGACCTCCGATCCCGCGAGCAACGGCGGTAAGCAAGCCGAGGTCCGCATTCACACGACGGGCAGCACCAACAACCTCGACGTGGACATCGACTACGCGCTTCTTCAAGGCAGCTCCGGCTTCTACGCCGCCGCCGTTCTCACGCACCCCGCGGGAAACGCCGCCACCAACGGCGGCGAGTGGCGCGTCAACGTCTATAACGGGTCCATCTTCGATTGGAACAGTCTCGATGCCCTGCGCGACGGAGGCAACAGCGTAGGCGGGCCCACAGGTTGGCTCGACACCACCGAGAACGACTGGGCAAACGGCAGCGCCGTCACCGGCGCCCCCAAGGAAGTCGAACAAGCGCCCAACGGCGGAGTCTACGTTTGCAAGTACAGCTGGACGGCCGACTGGGGCGACACGGATGCCTGGGGCTGGAGCTCGACCACGAAGAACGTCGGAATGTTTCTCGCCCTTGGCAGCAAGGAATACTACAACGGTGGCCCCAAGAAGCGCGAGCTCATGGGCAGCATGCTGAACGGTCCGGACCTGCTCAACATGCTCGGGGGCAGTCACTACGAAGGGGCCGAGGCCGCCGAGACGATCGCGGCGGGAACCGAGCTGAGCAAGGTCTACGGTCCGTTCTTCTACTACAACAACAGTGTTCCGGCGGGGACTGCCAATGCGGGCACAGTGCTGTTCGCGGACGCCATTGCCCAGGCCAAGGCCGAGCAAGACGCGTGGCCTTACTCGTGGTTCGTGAATCCCACCGGGGGCGACGGCAACTACGTGCCGGAGAGTGGACGTGGCACGGTCAGCGGCACCCTAACCATCGCCGACACGGGCGCGCCCAAGGCGTCGGCCGGGGACATGTGGATCGGTTTGGCTCCCGACGACGGGCTGGATCCGCAAGCCCAGTTCTTCACTTACCAGTACTGGGTAAAAACCGGCTGTGACGGGTCCTTCACCATTCCCCACGTCGTTCCTGGCACGTATGCCCTTTGGGCGTTCGGGCGCGGTGCTGCGGGTACCTTCACGACGGCCACGGGAAAGATCCCCAACACAAGCATCTTGACCCCATTCACGAAACCAACCGCCAGCCTCACAATCACCGCCGGACAGAAGCAGGATCTCGGCACCGTGACCATCACGCCGCCGCGCACGGCAGCGACCGTCTGGGAGATCGGCGTCCCGGATCGCGACTCGCATGAGTTTCTCAATGGCGCCATCAACTACACCAATTGGGCGACATCCTACGAGACCTACGCCACCAACTTCGGCAAAGGCGTGACCTATACGGTGGGGACGGACGACTATTCCAAGGTCTGGAACTACTCGAATATGGACACCGCGCCTTGGACGGTGAACTTCACCATGGCCGCCGCCCCGACCGGCCAGGCGCGGTTGTACGTGGCCCTGGCTGCGAATGAAGGAGGCAGCCTGACGGTAACCGTCAACGGTACGGCGGTCGGAACCCTGTCGCCGCAGAATACCAGCGATGCGGTCACCCGGCTGGGCAGTCACGGGTACTTCTGGGACGGGCAAATCGAGTTTGCGGCCACTGCGCTCAAGGCAGGCGCCAACACGCTCGTTATCAAGAGCTCCGGCGGCGCTCTGGAATGGGACTACCTGCGCCTGGAGGCCAACGGCACCGGGAACTGAGCCTGCGCATTGGGGCCAATTCGCGCCTCGCAGACACGGCAATTGTCGCGTCTTCTCCGTACCGTTTGACAACCAGACGGGCGCCGACCTGTGCTACGATTTCGTGCTTCGGCGGTCTTCGGTTGTTGCGATGCAGCCGCCAGTGGTTGAGACGGCGTATTTGCGACGATCGGCAGGATTGGCACCATGGAGGATGCGATGCAAATCAGAAGTGGGAACACCATAGACGCTGCGCGAGTCAGTCGGTTTCTGCTCGTTTCTGGCATCGTCATCCTGGTGCAGGGTTGCAACACGTCCTCTGGTGCGGGCTCGACGTCAGGCTCGGGCGGCGTCTCACTCGCGGGCGGGACACCGGGCAGTGGTTCGCCTGCCCCGACTGGCGGCAATTCGACGTCAAGCGGCGGTGGCGCAACGTCGGGCAAGACCGCCTCGTCTGGCGGCATCGCCAGCACCGGCGGTGGCGCCGGCAGCGGAGGAAGCGCCAGTCTGGGTGGTGCCGCGGACACAGGCGGTGCTAGCAGTTCGAAGACCGGCGGCACGGCTGGCGCTTCCAGCACAGGGGGTGCTCTGGGCACGGGTGGCACGGCGAACACAGGCGGCGCGGCCGGCGGCGGCGCAACCAGAATGGGTGGCTCCGCCGGCACTGGCGGCGCGGGCGGCTCTGGAACTGGGGGCGCGGCTGGCGGCTCCAAGAGCGGCGGCGCCACGGGAACCGGCGGCGCTACCGGCGCGGGCGGCAGCAAGGATGCGAGCGCGCCGGGCACGGATGCAAGCCCACCTGCAGGAGATGCGGGGGTGGGCTGGGACTCTGTCGATACCATCCTGGGACGAATCGTCGCGCCGACATTTCCGGACCTTGAATGCGATGTCACCAAGTACGGAGGCGCGGGCGATGGAACCACCGACAACACGGCCGCGTTTGTCGCAGCCATTGCGGACTGCTCCAGTAAGGGTGGCGGCAAGGTCGTCGTGCCGTCAGGCACATTCCTGACTGGCCCGATCGAACTACTGAGCAACATCAATCTGAATGTGCCGACCGGCGCAACCATCAAGTTCTCGACCGATGCGACCAAGTATCTTCCTGTCGTGAAGGTCTCCTGGGAAGGCAGCCTGCTTTACAATTACCATCCGCTGCTTTGGGCCCACGATGCGACCAACGTTGCCATCACCGGAGGCGGGACCATTGATGGAAACGCATCAAACAACGATTGGTACAAATGGTCCTCGCAAGCAACCCCAGACCAAACCGCTCTGCGGACCCAAAATGCCAATGGGGTTCCGCCAGAACAAAGAGTCTACGGCGCCGGCCACTATTTGCGGCCGGGCCTCATCGAATTCATGAACTGCACCAATGTCCTATTCGACGGGTTTACCGCACAGAATTCACCGTTTTGGACGGTTCACCCGGTGCTCAGCACGAACATTACCGCGACGGGCCTTCACATCTTGGGCAGTGCGGGCAATACCGATGGCTTCGACCCCGAAGCATGCACGGACGTTCTCATCAAGAACCTCACCATCCAGGTTGGTGACGACGCAATCGCCATCAAAGCGGGCCGCGATCGGGACGGGTGGACTTACTACCGCCCGACCGAAAACGTCGTCATTCAGCAGTCCACCTTCACATCAAAGGTGGGCGGGGTGTCCATCGGCAGTGAGATGTCTGGGGGCGTTCGCAACGTATATATCGAGGATATGACTCTGTCGAATTCAGCCGGAGATCTGCAGTATGGGATCTATATCAAAGCGTCCACCACGCGCGGCGGCTTCGTCGAGGACATCTACGCCAGACGGCTGACCGTCGCGACCGTGAGTTCGTTTCTCTACATGACTGGTCACTACTCTGGCGGGTTCCTGATCGGGCCCACCAAGTACGCAACATTCAGCAACATCAATATCGACACCGCGACCGTCGCTCGCACGACCAGCCAGCCGTTCCTGGTGGCAGGCGCCGACGCCACTGCGATTGCGACCGGCATTCACCTCAGCAACATTACGGTCACGGCGTCGGCCTCTCCGGCACTGTCGACCGGATCGGGGCACTACAGTGGTCTGACCGCGTCGAACGTAGTGGTGAACGGGACGCCTCTTAATCCTCCCGCCTCGGCGCCGTAATATTCTCGCCACAGTCGGTCCTGCGCCCATGGGTGCTCGTGAAGCTGCTGTTAGAAAAACATTCCAACTCAGGGGTTCCGCCCGGAGATGTCAGGAGCGCATGACAGACACCTGGGAAGGGTGAGTCAATCATGAAAATATTCCGTTCTTGGCACGCGACGTTGTTTCCGATGCTGGGGCTGGCCTGCTCGGGAAACCCGAGTGGGGATGGAGGAACTTCTGCGGGTGGTTCAGCATTGGCGGGAGCAGGTTCTGGGTCGGGCGGGATGACGGCAGGGGGAGGTGCAACAAGTGCTGTTGGTGATTTGGCGACAGGCGGCGCGTCGAGCGCCGCGGGCGCACGGAACAACGGCGGCGCGCAGGGCACCGGGGGTGTTAGCTTGAGTGGTGGTTTGCTAGCGAGCGGCGGCGTGGGGCGGCTTGCCGGCTCCACCGCAAACGGGGGTGTGACAAGTGGCGGAACACGAGGAACAGGTGGAACGCCGATAGCGGGGGGCGCGGCGGGCGGAGTGTCGTCGCGGGGTGGAAACTCCACCGGGAGGCTCGCGACTGGCACGGGTGGGTCAGGGGGACAGTCATCGGGCGGTAACGCTCCTTTGGCGCCAACCGATCTCAACATTGCCGGCCGAGCGGCTCCACTCAACGTGGAAGGAACTCCACTCTTCGGCTGGGTGCCGAACGACCCAGATGGCAATGAAATTCAGTCCGCCTGCCAAATACAGGTGACAAGAGTCAGTGACAACGTGGTGATTTGGGACAGTGGCAAGACCGTTTCCCGCGCTGAATCCTTTGTCCCCTATTCGGGACCCGTCCTTGCCGCGGGCACAAGCTACACCTGGACGGTCCGCACATGGGATCGCTCCGACCTGGCTTCTCCTTGGGCAACGGCGGCCAGTTTCGACACCGGCCTTTCCGATACGGATTGGCAAGCCAGTTGGATCCGGCGAACCACGACAGAGCCGGATGACTACACGCTTGCACGTCGCGAAGTCACCATTGGCGCCAGTCCGGTCACCAGGGCTCGTGCCTACGTGTCCGCGTATCACCAGTACGAGCTGCGATTGAACGGAACTGTCGTTGATCGCGGACCAGCCTTTTCATACCCCGGCGAAGGGTATTACCAGGCAACCGACATCACAAGTCAAGTGAAGGCCGGATCTCCACTTACCATTGGCATCATCTATCACTGGTACGGCGCGGGCAAGGGTCGCCCGGCGGCGGTGCCCGGTCTGCTGGGACGATTCGTTGTCGACCATGCAGACGGCACAGAGGAAGTCATTCTCACAGATGGCAAGTGGCACGTTCGTCGTGCGTCTCAATGGCAGACCGGCGCTCCGACACGAAGTCTGCTTCTCGATCTTTCCCAGGAGTATGTGGAGCAAATCGATTCCACACAAGCGTCCAACGCTTGGGACCAAGCGGGCTATGTGGACACGGCATCGCCCTGGACGACGCCCCAGGTGGTCGGCGTGCACCCTGCGAGCGTGTTCACCCACCTTTCGGGTCAGGAACCACGCGTCGTGCACAGTGTTGCGACGCCGGTCTCGGTCAAGATCCTCTCTGACGGCGCCGTGGTTGCGGATTTTGCCACGGTAATACCCGCGCGTCCCGATGTGCAATTCCAATCCGGAAAATCCGGCCGAACGCTGAATATTCTCACCGGCTATGAGTTGACCTCGGACGGACATGTGTCAGCAGCTGTAAATTCGACTCAAGAGACCACCATGTCCTTCACCTACACTGAAAGCGATGGGGCGCAAGAATTCCTGCCTTTCACGTACCTTGGCTGGCGCTACTTGCAGATATCGGCCCCCGGGGAGACACTGTCAGCAAGCCAGATTTCCGCAATCGTCGAACATTCGGACCCGCCCGCTCGCTACGCCGCGACATTCACCAGCTCGGATGCGACGGTCAATGCAGTGTTTGATCTGGCGCAGCGCTCTGCGCTCTACTCGACCCAGCAGCAGTTCGTGGACACTCCGACGCGGGAAAAGGGACAATTTTTGGGGGACGCGGTCAACGACTCCTACACGACGATGCTTGGATTGGGCGAACGCTCGTTGACACGCAAGGCGATTCGGGAATTCATGGCCTCTCAAGTCCATTACTGGACTGATGGCCGGCTCAATGCCGTCTATCCTAATGGAGATGGCCAGCGCGATATTCCCGACTACACGGAGCTGTTTCCGAATTGGCTGCTCCGATACTATCAGACCACGGGAGACAGTGCCCTGTTGGCCGATGCCCATGATACGGCGCAAAATGTCGCCGAATACATATGGAAATATTTCAATGCCACAACTGGGCTGATCACGAACCTTGCCGGCGGCACTGGCCAATATCAGTATGGTATTATCGATTGGCCAGCGGAGGAGCGTTTCGGCTACGACACCAACACGGCTGCTCGAACGACTGTGAACATCCTGGCAGCGGACGCAATGCGCAGCATGGCGGCCATTGCCACGGCCCTGGGACGTCCGGCCACTGAAAACAGCCTGTACCAGGGACGTGCCGACCAACTCACCGCGGCCATCAACGCAAAGCTGCTGGGCTCCGACGGACTCTACATTGATGGTCTTACTTCAGCGGGGAAACAAAGCACGCACGCCTCGCAGATTGCGAACTCTTACGCAGTCGCGTTCGGCGTGGCCCCGGTTTCAAGTTGGTTTCAGATAGGCACCTACCTGGATAAGCTCGGCATGCAGCAAGGTCCGATGACCGCGCATTGTCTGCTGAAGGCGCTCAACAACGCCGGCATGACTGACAAGGTTATTGCGCTACTGACCGACAAAGCCGGGCTCGGCTGGGCCAACATTCTCGCCCAGGGAGGCACCTTCACTTGGGAATCGTGGACTGCGCCGACGGAAGGACAAAGCGAGTCCCACGGCTGGGGCAGCCAGGCCCTTGTCGACATAGTTGAATCGTTGTTGGGTTTGCAGGTGACGGCCCCGGGGGCTGCGGCAATTCTCATTGCGCCGCCCGCAACTGGACTGACCTTTGCCAACGGCACCGTTCACACCGAGCGCGGTGCCGTGCAGATCGATTGGAGGCGCCCAGCCGCTGGTGGCTTGACCCTGGACGTGACCATTCCTGTCAATGTCAGTGCAACCATCGTTTTGCCCATTGGCAAGCCGGGGAGCACGTCAGCGAGCGGTGCGGGCCAACCGGCTTTGAGTTCAGAGGACTCGGCGCACGCCACGTATGCCGTCGGATCGGGACAGTCTTCCTTCGTCGTAGGCAGCTAGATTCATAATTTCACACAATTCGGTTGGGGCGCCCGTCAATGGGTCAATGGTTTCGCGCCCGCGAATCCATTCTGCGATCCTGTCACGTACGCCTGACACGTGGCACCCGATACCGGACAGTCGACGGTCCCTCTATCGGGTCTCGTCCTGGTAGGTGGGGGTTCTCGTTCGCTGACACCGAGCCGGCAAGCAGGAGGTTCAAGCTCAATGTGCACAATCTGTGCATGGGGGTGCGCAATTGCCGTGCACAACTCGTGCGCCTGCACTTGACCGCGCACGTCGCGGTTGCTGTTGTCTGCGGAGGATCCAGTAGTGAGGCGATCCTAATCTTGCCTTGACGTTGGCACATCGCTTGCTCAACGAGCGCCCCAACACCAGCCTGCTCCCGTGTCGCAAAACGCCGGCGCAGCTCTAGACCAGCAGTAGTCAAGCTAGAGAAAGGGGATCCCACCGTCAGTCGGTGCCAAGGCGCTGCGTTCTGTGCTGCTCAACACGCGCCTACGAACAACAACCACAGCGGCAGAAATGGATTCGAGAAATGTCCCAGCCATTAGTTCCCCGAATAGTCGTCTACTTTTCCCTGAGCGTTCTCTTGGCGCTAGGCGCGTGTCAGGGAGACCACCCGACGCCTGCCTTGGCGGAGTCGGCCCAGCAAGCGCTTTCGGTTGCATCGGCTGCTGCCCTGACCAATCCACAGCAGCCCGAGACAGCCTCGCCCGCTGGCAGCAAAGCCAACCCAGGGCTTTCTGTGAGCGACCTGGTGCAACCTAGCAAAGTGGCCGTTTATCCGCCCCAGAACACTCCCCTGATCCGCTATCAGTCGCCGTTCGAAACCGGCAGGTACAACGTCACCAAGCAGAAAGGCAGCAAGGCCTTTGTTGCTTCGCCACCCCCGGCCGCGGCAGCCCAACTCGACGGCAGCGAGCAACGCCGCCGTATCGACCAGTATCTCGCACAGTGGGAACAGCAGAAGGGCCAGGTCAGTTCCCTCAGTGCTGAGGCACAGGAAGTCGCCAGAGGTCAACTCAAGCGCCGCGTGCTGGGAGAATAGCCATGAAGCGCATACAACTTTTGGCTCTGACAGCCCTGCTTGCAGGCTCTATACCCGCGACAGCTTTCGCGGGCAATCCGTGCGGTGGCAGCAGGATCTGGCTAAGCGAGATTTACTCCACTGTGTGGAGCCTGACGGCGAACTCCACCTACATTTTCGAAACGGCCAACCTGGTTTCGGCGAATGCGGGTTTCAACGCCGATACGGTTCTGCACGTCCAAGACTTCAATGGGAACTTCATTGCGGGCAACGACGACTACAATGGACTCGCAAGCCGAGTTGTCTACACCCCGACCACCAGCCAAAACGTCAGAATCATCGTGCGTCCGTATTCCGACAATAATGCGGGAACAGGCACCTTCAATGTCTGGCAGGACGGTAACCTACTGAGTTCCTTTTCTATCAGGTTTGCGGGCTCAACGATGGATCTCTCGGTGTTAGGCATGGTGGCGGGAACCGACATCATGACCGTGGAACAGTTCGATGGTCCTCGCGACACGGTCGTGCTGGTCAACTCTGGCGGGGCCTACCACGCGATTGCCTTTGACGATGACAACGGTCTCGACCTGCAAAGCTATATCCATCTCACTTCGGCCTGTCCCGCCGGTGATTGCAAGGTCATCATCGGAAGATACTTCAACGGCACCGGTACCGCAGGTGACGGCTGGGGTGAGGTGCTCTTCGACGGTGACGTTCACAACGGTCTCGATTCAGATCGCGACGGGCTAGGAAACTGCCTCGAAGCCTTTCTCGGAACCAACCCAAGCCTCGCCGATAGCGACAACGATGGTCTCAGCGATTCAGCAGAAGTGATTGGCGTCGATTCCACCACATTGCCCAACAAGCTTCCCTTATGGGGCGCTAGTCCCCTTTTTCCCGACCTCTTCTTGGAGGTCGACTGGACGGCCTGCGACGTCGTGAACGACCCCAGCTGCGGTGGCAACGCAGACCTCTACCGGATGACTGGGGCTGACGCAGCAACGGTCGCGAACTACTTTGCGCCCGACTTCATGGTTCACCTTGACATTGGCGTCAGTAATCCAGCGACCGTCTCGACCCAGTGGACGCAATGGGGCAACTGGGGAGGAGCGACACAGACCAGCGCCTTCACCACATGGTGCGATACCCTTGACCCCACGCGAAAGAATGTGTTTCACCATTTCCACGTCACCTCGGCGGCCAGCGGCGGGGGCGGACAAACCTATGCCGTTCCCTCCGCATGCTCATACGGGTCAAGCCACCGCCGCACGGTGGCCCATGAACTTGGCCACCAGATCGGCCTCTTTCACGAAGGCAACACCGGCACCGGGCGGGTGAATAGCAAGCCGAATTACCCGAGCATGATGAACTACGGATACGCGTACGACGACACCGTCACTTTCTCCCGCAATACTCAGCCGTCGCTATCGCCAACGGCCCTGGCGGAAACCAACTCTCCACTTTCCAGCCTGGTGCTCACCTCGCTGGCAAAGAACTCTTGGCTCCTCAATACCGATCCGGCTAGCGGCAAGGTCGACTGGAACCGCGACGGTCAGTTCGATTCGCAAGTTCGTGGATCCCCAACGTGGATCGGGGATGGCGGCAGCCTCGCGCCCGAGACCACCGAGCCGTGGCACGACTTCAGCATCACGGATAGGCAAACCCCGGCATTCGCGCGCAGCAGTGCGTCCAACAGGCTCTACCTCTTCTCGACGCGCGACCCGGACTTCAAAATCCAGTATCGCTATACCAGCAGTTTCGCTGCTTGCTCCGGGGGGGACGCCAGTTCACCCTGCGTGACCTGGACCGGGCCGACGGTGATCAGCAACTCCAAAGCCGGTTCGGCGACCACCGGGGGCCCTGCGTCGTATCGGGTAACGGTCTCCGGCAAGGAGAAGATGATGGTCGTATATCCGGATACCTCTGGCGCTGTTTGGTACCAGCTCGGCGACTCGGCCGGCAACTGGTCCACCCCCAAAACCACAGTTACGACGGCGAGCAGTTTCAAAGTCGCCCTCGCACCCGCGGGAGCGGCAGCGGGGGGAAAGCTACGGCTCTACTACAAGAATATGAGTACCGGCGCGCTCAACAGCACAGACTATGATCCCACGACAGACAAGTGGTCCAGTGCCGCAGTTGAGTACGACGACTCAAACAACACGATACGCGTGAACTTCGGGCTCTCGGTTGTCCGGGGGGTCGAGCCCAGCAACTCTGGCGCCTATTACATGGCAATGGTGAATGCGAGCAATACTATCGACCTTTGGCGCTACAATTCCAGCACCTCGCGTTGGACGAAGTTGCCGAATATCTGGGTGACCACACAGCCCGCTACAGTCGGCGCTCCCTCGCTCGCCTATGTACCGTTCTCCAGCAGCACATCGAGGAACGGTCAATTCTACTTGTCATACCCCGAAAAGGGAGGATACAAGTCGTCGCGCATAATGAAGACGGAGGGCAACGACACGAGCACGGGCGCCACATCAAGGCGACTACAATTCCGAGAGGCCCCCATGTACTTCTTCAACTACTGGGGCACGGCGAACGGCAGTCCGGCCATATTCTACGAAATGGGCTTTGACACCAACCTCCGCGGCGCATTCCCGACCATCAACACCACCACCGGTTCTTGTCAGATCAGCTTCTTCCCGGTCGCCGACGGTATTCCCGATATCACACTGAAGGACCAGGATGACTACTACTACATGAAGAATACCCTGAGTTGCTCAATGGGACAGGGTGGCTGTATTCCCCTGTAGATGGACGAACGGCGGATGCGGTCCAACATGGGAAGCAAGATCTCGGCACTCTGTCTCGTGTTGGCCGCCTCCGGCTGCTTTTCGAGGGGAATTCAGCATCCTAAGAGTGAGGGAATAGACTCGGGGCGGCGGGGCAACGGACCAGACAAGGAAACCACGGGGGGCTCGATTGCCGGGACGGGCCCTTCGCGTGTTCTCTGGAGCAAGCAGTTGTCTTCTCTGGTCGCCGCGAGCGAAGGGGTGGTGCTGTGGAAGAAGCGAGTCGCCGCGGGTATCGGCAACACCGTGGTCATCCTGGATGTGGACAGCGGCGCCGATCATCGCTGGGGCAGACCCGGGCCAGAACTGTTCCAGACGATGGTGGTGGATGACGATGGACATTTTCTGGTGGCCGGCCAGCGTGCCTACGCCATCGATCAGGAGGGACGCTTGGTTTGGGAGGTTGCCCTTCCGAGCGAGGCGCCCATCATGGACGAGTGGGCACAGTGCCGGCTGGCATACCGGGGCGCATCTCGGATGCTGGTTGCCGGCTGCAACAATGGCTACGTATCCGGCGTCCAGGCGGGTGGAAGCGGGAGACTCGCCTGGAGCCATCGTGTGTATCGCGTAGGGCCTTTCGACATGTCGGTTGGGCCAGGTCGCGGAAGTGGGTTCGTGGTCGCGCTGGGTGCGGGGCACGACAGTGAAGGCACGAAGCTACTCGACGGCGGCACAGGAGAACTGGTGACGGCGTTTGCGCACGGGACTGGGGCGGTCTTCTCGGCCAACAACGCAGGATTCCTTGTCGCCTCACCCTCACTGTCGCTTTTGCAGGAGGGAGGCAAGGTGCAGTGGCAGGTGGCGCCTGATGGAGTGTACCGAATGCCTCTCGCAATCGGATCTCCGGAGGACCGTGTGATGGTCATGGAGCGCCGGCCCGGTGAGGTGTCTCGATTATCGATGTTTTCGCTTCGCACCGGAAGGCGCGTTGCTGGGCCGTTGGGCCAGGGCACCCCAGTCGCCGCGGGGGCCGATGGCACCTTCTACGCGCTTTCATGCGATCTCGGTTCGAGGGAGGCGTCGACGGTCGCGCCACGGCTGGTGGCGTACGATGGCTCGCTGAAGGAGATTTGGAATACAGAGTTGCCGGTTCCGGGGATGGTGGACGGAAACTACCCTTGTCCCAGGCCCGGCGTGGCTTTGGGTTCTGACGGCGTCATGTACCTATTGGTCGAATCCAGCGGAACCCACCTCATGGCGGTTCAGACGAACAGTCCCGGTCCGGCGGCTACCGCTTGGCCGCTGCGCTTCGGCAGAAACGAGGGTTGGCGCTGGTCTGACTAGACCTGGACCGGAACTCGTACAAAAGGGGCTCAAGGTCGCAGGAGATGGAAGCCGTCAATCTCCGCCCCGCCTGTTTCAGAGGTGACTGTAACTACACTACTATGCCGCAAACTGACCAATGCGATCAGTTATTTCCGCGTGAGCCCTTACCGAATTTCATGAGTTCATCGCATTTTCTCACTCCTTTCGGACCAGCCTTTCCTGCTCGCACTGTTTGCCCTATGTTCTGCGCGGCGCGCGCCAGGCGATTGTCGAAGGACGGCTGGCCGAGTCCGTTGAGCAACGGAATGTTGTGGCCACAAACGCCTCGGAGAACGCGACTGTGATAGAAATGGGGGGTGGTTCTTTGAAGGAGGCGTGAGCATGAGGCGCAGTCTTGCCAGGCGTTTCGCGTTCGGTTTGGTTCTGACTAACTTTGTGACCGCTGGGCTTGCTGCGGCTGATCCCGAGGAGCCGGGTCCGCCGTTGCAGCCCTTCCTGCGCATCGAGGCCGAGATGCACACGGCGATCATCAGGCGCATGGATGTCGATGTCTCGGGACAGCGGCTGGTGACTGCATCGGATGACAAGACGGTCAGAATCTGGGATCTGAAGACCGGCCGCCTGCTTCGCATCCTGCGGCCTCCGATAGGAGATCGCGAGGACGGCATGGTCTACACGGCCGCCTTCTCGCCGGACGGTAGCACCGTGGCTGCGGCTGGCTGGACCGGCTACCAGTGGGACGGCTCCACATCGATCTACCTCTTCGACGCGAAAAGCGGGGAAATGCGTGGCCGCATCCGGGGCCTTCCCAATGTCATCAACCACATCGCCTACTCGAAGAACGGCACGTTCCTGGCGGCCGCACTCGGTGGGTCGGACGGTGTCCGCGTGTACCGGACCAGCGACCTGAAGCTCGCCATGCAGGACAAGACCTACGCGGGCCACAGCTACTCGGTCGAGTGGGACGCCCAGGGGCGCATGGTGACCACCAGCTACGACGGGCACATTCGGCTCTACGATGCGGATCTGCGCCTTGTCGCGCGTCGCTCGCTTGAGGGTGGCAAGCAGCCCTCCTCGGCCAGGTTCTCGCCGGACGGGAACTTGTTGGCGGTCGGGTTCAGTGATGTTCCGGGTGTCGCAGTCCTCGATGGTCGCGACCTGACCCTTCGCTACGCGCCGGACGTCTCGGGAATCAGGAACGGGCACCTCGCGAGCGTCGCCTGGTCCAAGGACGGGCTGCGGCTCTACGCAGGCGGCAAGTACGACGATGGCCAAGGATGCCCGCTTGTTGCTTGGTCTGCGGCTGGCAAAGGCCCCCGCACGACGGTCGCGCACGCCACCAACACGATCATGGACATTGGAGTGCTGGACAGGGCCCGTGTCCTGTTCGTGGCGCAGGATCCGCGCTGGATGGTGGTGGACGCGAACGGCACCGCACTTCTCGAACGGGGGCCGCCCATCGTCGACCATCGCGCCAACGAAGAAAAGCTCCGGGTTTCGTCTGATGGTGCGCGCTTCCAGTTCGGGTTTGACGTCTTTCGCAACGGACATTGGCAACGGCGCCTCGCCGGCTTCGATCTCGATGCCCGAACCCTGGCGCTCGATGCGACGCCCGCCGGCGAATCGTTTGCACCCCCGCAAACCCTTGGCCTTCCCATCGCCGACTGGAAAAATTCCCTGCGCCCAACCCTGTCAGGCCGCCCCATCGAGTTGGAGGAGCACGAGCTCTCGCGCAGCCTCGCGATTGCCCGTGACAAGGAACACTTCCTGCTCGGGACCGAATGGTACTTGCGTTTCTTCGATCGAGCCGGGAAGGAGATCTGGAAACGCGCGATCCCCGCTGTGGCCTGGGGAGTGAACCTGACCGGTGACGGACGCTGGGCCCTGGCCACTTTCGCTGACGGCACCATCCGCTGGTACGCGCTGGCTGACGGTCAAGAGCGCTTGGCGCTTTTTCCCCATCCGGACGGCCGGCTGTGGATCGCCTGGACCCCGGAGGGATTCTTGGCTGCCTCGCCCGGGGCCGAGGTGCTGGCTGGCTATCATCTGAACCAGGGGGCGGACAAGGCGGGTGAGTTTGTCGCCCTGGATCAACTCGCAGATCTGTTCTACCGGCCGGATCTGGTGTCACACGCTCTCGCGCCGGATGCTCCGCAGAAGGTGCGGGTCGCGCTTGCGCGTGTCGGCGATGTCCGGCGCGTGCTGTCGAGCGGCCTGCCGCCCGCGGTTGAGGTCGCACCGGGCGAGGTCAACGAGGACGGCGAGGTGGTGCTGAAGGTACGGCTCAAGGATCGCGGCGGCGGCCTGGGCAGGCTGGTCTACCGGGTGGACGGCGTCGAGCTCCCGGGCCGCGCCGAGGTTCCCGGCATTCCGGGCCAGGGGCCGATCACTGTGCGCGTGCGCTTGCCCGCAGGGCACAACCTGGTCACGGTCACCGCCTACAATCGCAAGGGTGAGATCGAGTCGTGCCCGACCGAGATCCCGGTCGAGGTCGCGGCCAAGCGCCTGTCATCGACCCTGCACCTGCTGGCAGCCGGCGTGACCAACTACCGTGACCATAGCCTGCAGCTCAAATATGCGAGCGCCGATGCCCAGGCGATCGCCACGGAGCTGAAGAAGCACGCGAAAGGGGTCTTCGACGAGGTGGACATCCTCGACCCTGTGCTTGACAAGGACGTGACCCACGAGAACTTGAAGAGGGTGTTCGAGAAGCTGGGCGCGCAGGTGAAGCCGGACGATGCTTTCGTTTTCTACGTGGCCGGACACGGGGCTGTGCGCGACGGCCGGTACTTCTTCCTGCCCGCGGATCTGGTGTACACGACGGACGACGAGTTCCGCAAGAATGCCATTGACGAAAGCAAGCTGCAGGCCTTGTTCGCCACGATCCCGGCGAAAAAGAGCCTGATTCTGCTCGATACCTGCAGCGCCGGCGCTTTCGGCAAGCAACCTGTCCTCGCCTCGCGCGGTGGCCTGGACGAAAAGGCCGCCCTCGATCGCCTGATGAAAGCCACCGGCCGCGCCACCCTGACTGCTGCGGCCGACAGTCAGATGGCGCTCGAAGGATACGAAGGGCACGGGGTTTTCACCGCCGCATTGCTGCGCGCTTTCGCCTCGGCTGACCGGAAGAAGAAGCTGGTCGACACCAACGGAGATGGGTTCGTGGATGTGGGGGAGCTGGCCGATTTCCTCGCCACCGAAGTGCCCAGGATGACCAGGGAGAAATTCAACTACGAACAATTCCCCCAGCGGCACATGGACCTGGAGGGCCGGGCGTTTCCCATCGCCAAGTCCAAATGAGTACGCCTGCGGCACAGTCGAGACCGGTTCGCATCTTCTGCTCGTACGCACACGAAGACGACCAGCTTCGCGCTGAGCTGGTCAATCATCTCAGCCCCCTGCGTCTGGAAGGCCGCATCGACTTGTGGCACGACCGGCGGATCGATCCGGGCACGGAGTGGGGAAGTGCGATTGACGACAACCTGGAGTCTGCCGATCTAATCCTGCTGCTCTTGAGCTCAGCCTTTGTGAGCTCAGCGTATTGCACTGGCAAAGAGATGCGACGCGCACTCGAACGCGGCAGGAGCGGTCAGGCGCAGGTGGTGCCGATTGTCCTCCGTCCTGTGGATTGGCAGAAACTCGAGATCGCCAGCTTCCAGGCACTGCCCACTGATGGGAAGCCGATCACCAAGTGGGACAACCAGGATGAAGGCCTCGAGAATGTCGCCGTGGGCATTCGCACGGCCGTGGACCGCATCAGCGGCGTGCGGCCCCCGCCGGCGGTCGGACTGCCCGCCCCGCCGCCCGCCCAGCGGCGTCGCTGGCGTCTGCGTCGCGTGCTTGCCGGCGCAGCGGCTGTTCTGGTCGGCGCAACCTTGCTCTGGTGCGCGGCTCTCGCGCGCCAGCAGGTGCGGGAAGGCGAAACCTGGCTCAACATCCGCCGTCCTGAGGAAGCCGAAGCGGCCTTTGCCCGCGCCTTGCGCTTCAATCCCCTTTCCTCCAACGCACGTTTCGGGCGGGACAAGGCGCAGATCTGGAGCAAGCAAGAGCAGGACGTCGTCAGCTTCGAGCGCGCAGCGAAGAGCCTCTACCAGAGCCGGCCGCACGATCCCCATGTCAATCTGTGGCTTGGCAACATCGCGTATGCGCGGCAAAAGACCGACGACGCAATCAAGTACTATCAGGAGGCGTGTCGGCTTTCGTCCGGCTTGGCCGAGGCATGGTGGGCGCTCGGGGTCGTCTACCAAGAAGGTGGGCAGGACGATCAAGCGCTCGCCATGTACCGCAAGGCGGTTGCGATCTCGGAGGAGACACCCCGCTATGGCGAAAGCCTGGCGGACTTGCTGGCAAAGCGCGGCGACACGGAAACGGCGAGCCAAGCGTACCGAACCAACGCCGGCAACCAGTACCTGCTCGCGAAGATTGAACTCGCCAAGTTGCTCTGGGCCAAGGGCGACCTTGCTGCTGCAAAGGCCGAGCAGGAACAGGCCATCGGATGGTTGGGCCAGCAATCAATCGCGGGCTCGATTGAGAACCGCGGGCGCTGGTCTTTCCATGCCATCCACATGAACGAGGAAGGCGAGATCGACATCGGCACGAGCGAGATCAAGATCTGCTATGCGCGGCTTGAGCTGGCAGTGACCTTGTGTCTGCTCCAGGATCTCGACGCCGGCCCGCGCGCATCCGCAGCGTTCCGCGACTGCCAGTCATACGGGGCAAACCTGATGGACATCGTCGCCGCGGACCTGCAGCGGCTGGTCGCCCAAACCCCTGCCCGTGCTGCGGCCATCAAGTCGTGCCACGAGCTTCTTTCAGCCCGCCAATAGATCTTTCCGGCATCGGCAAAAAATACATGAGGGTGTGTGGGCACTTGCTGCGCCAACAGGGCTTCCACATGTCGCAACCGTGCCAGAGGCTCCGAGCAGTCGCAGGCCGATAGTGCATCGGCGTACCGGCAAACCCCTGCCTTTGGCTCCTTGCCGGGGAGCGAGGGTGGCGAATTCGTCTTTGTTTCAAAGGGTGACGAAGAATTTCTCAGCGAGGAATCGCACCAGCTCGACGCCCAGGCCATCGCGCTCAATGCGACGCTGGAGAAGATCCGCAAACAGGTGGAGGCGAAACGGGCCAAGGTGGAGGCGCTGAAAGGCGAGCTGACCGCAGCCACGGCGGTCCTGGAGGATCGCAACGCGCACGCGCCTGCCGATGCGGGCGGGCTCGACGCTGCGGCCCCGGCACCTGCGCCCGCTGCTCTTGCGACCAGCGCAACGGATTCGCGCCGCGAGGCCGATCGCGCCATGGGGCTATTCCGTGAAAGGCGCTATCCCGAAGCGGCCCAGGCCTTTGAATTGGCTCTGAAATACAACCCCAACAACATCCTGGCGGCGAACAATCTCGGCTTTGCCTACGTGAAGATGGAGCGACTGCCCGAGGCCATCGTGTGGTACGAGAAGACCCTCGTGCTCGATCCCCTGCGCGCCCTGGCCTACGCCAACCTAGGGGATGCGTACGCCGCGGTTGGACGGATCGACGATGCCAAACGCGCCTACACGCGTTTCTTGGAGCTTCGTCCCGACCACAAGATCGCGCCCGCGGTTCGTGAAAGGTTGGGCAAGCTATCGCCACAACATCCGTGAGGGGCGCGCGAAGCGGGTGGGACCTAGAGCCTGTCTGAAAAGTGCTTTCCAGTGAGAGGGAGAGGGACGATGAACCAGGTTCGCAGCCAGCAGCAGCGACCAGGGGAAGAATCAACCTCACCCCCAGCCCCGGAAGGAGCGTAGCGAGAAGACGACGAATCTGGTCAAGCACGCGGTCGGGATGGTGCAGGATCAGATGGTTGGGCAGACGAAGAACGACAAGGCCGGCGGCGGCAAGCCAAGCATCGCGACGGCGGTCGCGCAGGGGCCTTGGGAAGTGAGGGGCGCCATCGGCCTCGACGACGAGGCGTGCATCCTTGCAGAAGAAATCGACGACAAAAGGACCGATTGGATGCTGACGCCGGAATTTGGCCTGCATGACCTGCCTGCCACGGAGGAGCTGCCAAAGCATTCGTTCTGCAGGCGTGGATGAACGTCGCAGAGCACGCGCCATGAAGGTTCGGGGCCGCAGCAAGCGAGGCATGCAGGATTATCGGCGGCGATGCGCACAAGGTTGCCTCCCCGTCGAGGTTTCCGGCGCCCCTCTCCGTCCCGGCTCGCCATTAGTCACAGTTCG
>Ga0265330_10000533_pt1 | contig 25038 bp, 18 predicted proteins | sample 41919metaG_FD_202083 | JGI IMG/M metagenome (GOLD analysis project Ga0265330, IMG submission 202083) | Rhizosphere microbial communities from Carex aquatilis grown in University of Washington, Seatle, WA, United States - 4-19-19 metaG | ecosystem: Host-associated > Plants > Roots > Rhizosphere...
GATCTCTTGGACCTGAGGCCGGACGGTCTGTCGTGCCGCAAAGATGTGTCTCGTTCCTTCGCACTTTGTTGACCGTGCGAAGCATGCTGCGACCGAGTTCGAGTTGCACTCTTGGAAGATACAAGGCTGGCCTGGAGGACCGTTTTGTGCCTCCGCTCGAAGCCGAGCGAGAGCTAGCGGAGGTGATAGGTGCGTGGACGTCCCTGCACATGTGGCGGCGGGCGCGCCTGGATGTCGGGTTCAATGGCGTCTTCACTTGGCACTGGTTCGCGGGCGGCACCGTCCTTGAGCCGGGTTTCGGGGTGCCCGTACGTTTGTGGGGGAATCTCACCCAGGCGCTGTACGTTGGGCTGATTACGGCACCCCACTACTCCGGAAGCACGTCATTTACCTCGGAGCACTCGGAGCTTTTGATGGGCGTGGGCGTGGGGTATCGCATCCGTCGCTGCGACGTCATGGAGGTGACGTCGTCACGCAATGCCCTGGAAGGACTTCCGACCAGGATTGGCGTCGGAATCGGCGTGGCGTGTAGAATCTAGGCCGAGATTCGGGGTGCGGATCGATCGGCGGGGGCTTGCATTTTCAAAGCATATGTTTCAAAATGCACGGTATGAAACGGTCCTGCGAGGCGTTGCTGCATAGCTATCTGGGGACTTTCCCCTGCGTCGCCGTTGTTGGCATCCGACAGTGCGGCAAGACGACGCTGCTGCGGACCCTGCCCCAGAGTTGGAAACAACTCGACATGGAACGACGGGCTGATCACGATATCGTTTCTCGCGATCCTGACGCGTTCTTTCGCCTCAATCCCAGGCGCGTGGCTCTGGATGAGGGTCAACTCGTGCCCGAGGTGTTTCCCGCTCTGCGTGTGGCCATCGATGAGCGGCGTTCTGAAAAGGGTCGTTTCGTCATCACCGGATCCAGTTCGCCCGATCTGTTGCGCTCAGTTTCTGAGACCCTGGCAGGCCGGGTGGGGATTATCGAGCTGGCGCCGTTGTCCTGGGAGGAGGTCACGCAGACATCGGGCCGAGACTCGCTGTTGCGCCGGTTGCTCAGCCGCAAGGCCAAGGCGGCCGAGTTGATCGAGGGCTTGAAGCCGCGCGGGACCGTGGGGCGGGCACACGAGTTTTGGTTTCGGGGTGGTTTCCCCGAACCGTGGCTCGCGAGCGGCGACGAATTCCGCAAGCGGTGGGTGGATCAGTACCTGCAAGCCTATCTCTACCGGGATGTGAAGCGTCTGTTTCCGGGGCTGGATGATGTGCGCTTTCGGCGCTTCGTGGAAATGCTGGGCGGGCTGTCGGGACGCGTGCTCAACTTCGCCGAGGCCGCGCGGGCGCTCGCGGTGTCGCAGCCGACCGCGCGAGACTATTTCGAGATTGCCCACGGCACCTTCATCTGGCGGCGAATTCCCGCGTTTTCACGGGACGTGATGAAGCGGGTGGTGCGGCATCCGCGCGGCTACCTGCGCGACAGTGGGCTACTGCACGCCCTGCTGCGCATCCCGGATCTCGACGCACTGCTAAGCCATCCTCAGATGGGTGCGTCTTGGGAAGGGATGGTGGTGGAGGAAATCATCCGCCAACTCAACGCGCTGGGCGTCGCGCACGAGTACTCCTACTATCGGACCGGCGCCGGCGCGGAAGTCGATCTCGTGCTGGAGGGTGACTTCGGCCGCGTGGCCGTGGAAATCAAACACAGCTCGGTGGTGGACCCACGCGACTTGCGCGGGTTGCGTGATTTCGTCAACGAACACAAAGCGCGCCTTGGCCTGGTCGTTACCAATGACAGCGCGGCCCGGCTGTTCGAGCCCAACCTGGTGGGACTACCGTTCAATTGGTTGTGAGCCAGGTGGATTGGTATCAGTCCTCGTGCTTGTCGCCCATGTCGTGCAGGCGCGCGTAGATGCGCGGGCCTAGGCTGGAGACCATCAACTTCTCCACCTCACGCTCGACCAGCTCTCGCTGATCGTCATCCTTGTAGATGAAGCGAATGCCCATGCCGGGCGTGTTCGTATCGCCGTCGACCTCGTCGTGGCGGGTTTCGCCCTCGTGCAAGATCCAGCGCACTTCGCCCAGCAGGACCATGGGCTGGTCCATGTGCGGCACCTGCAGCTTGAACAGGAACTGGGTTCCCACGTCGAGCGGCTTCTTGGTCTGGATGAAAGTGCCGCCCTTGGAGATGTTCTTGGTGTAGTCGTAGAAGAACCGGTTGAGACGCTGGTACTCGACCCTGAGCTCGATGGGAGCCCGTTCCTCCTGGCGGCGCTCGTGGGGCTGCGGCATCCTGTGTCCCAATCGTGATCGTTGCACGCCCCGCCGCCTGGATCAATCTCCGTTTCGGCCTGCGGCCCCTGATCTGGGGTGGGGTGCTGGCCTTGGCGGCGCTGGCGCTCGACTTCGTCCCGCTTTTCGACCTGCTGGGGTTCGACTTTTCATTCGCCATCGGTCTCGGGGCAGCCTTTGCCGCCGCCGATGTCGGCCACGGCGCGGTAACCGCGGCCCGGCGCGCGCATTGCCCTGTGTCGCTGCTGGCGCTGGTGTTTTCTGCGACGGCGGTCGGCCTGGCCCTGCTGGCGGCGCCGCTGCTGCTGTCGTTGGCAAACGCTTTGCGGGTGCGCAACTGCAATCTGCCCGTGGGGCTGGCCTTCTATGCTCTTCTGCCCGTGGCCAGCGTGGTGGTCGCAGCGCCCGTAGGCGTGCTGGCAGGCTTGCTGGTGCGTGGGCCGCGCCTCGGGCGCGTGGTCGCTTTCCTGGTGCCGGCGGTGTCACTCGTGTGGGCCTTGCTTCGCCTGTATCTGGACCCGCCGGTGTCTGCGCTGGACCCGTTTGGTGGCTACTTCCCTGGCCCGATCTACGACGAAGGCTTGCGGCCATCCGCGCGGCTCGTGTGGTTCCGCGTGGCCAATCTGACCTGGATTGCGACGGCCGTGGCTCTGGTCGGCTGCGCGAGTCGCGGCGGACAGCCTGGCGAGGCAGGCCCGCCGGCGCTTGCCTGGCGTTCTTTCCTGTCGCGACCGTCGTTGGCCAGGTGGCTGGGCGCCGCGCTGGTATTGCTGGTCGGCTCGTTGCTGTGGTTCGGGTTTCGCTCTGAGCTTGGTTTCCACCAGACCAAGAGCGATCTGATCCGTGTGCTGTCGCGCCGGACGCAGAGCGAGCACTTCGTGATGTGGAGCGATCCCGTCGGGGACACGCCCGCCGAGGTTGCGCTGGTGCACAGCGATCTGGAGTTTCGCTACCATCAGCTGCGCGCCATTTTCGGCAGCGAGCCGCGCACGCCCATTACCGTGTATCGATTCCCTTCCGCGCAAGCCAAGAAGGATCTGGTGGGCGCCGGCAGCACGCTTTTCGCGAAACCCTGGATGCGCGAGATCTACGTGCAGGCCGAGCATTTTCCCGCGTCCCGGCTGCGCCACGAGTTGGCCCATGTCTTTGCCGGCGCGTTTGGCGATTCGCTTTTCGGCGTGTCGCTGGCTTGGCGCTGGTGGGGACCGCTGCCGGTTCCGCGCCTGGGCACCGGACTCATCGAAGGCGTGGCCGAGGCCGCGGACTTTGGCGATCCTGAGGGCCGTGCGACCTTGCACCAACTCTCCCGGGCCATGATCGCTCTCAGCCAGGCGCCGTCGCTGGCACGCATCATGGGCGCCGGGTTCAGCGCCGAGTCGGGCGCGCGCGCCTATGTCCTTGCGGGATCGTTCTGTCGCTTCTTGCTCGATCGCTTCGGGGCGGAAAAGCTGCGCGCGGCTTACCGTTCGGCCGGCGATTTCGAGGCGGTGTATGGCCTGTCGCTAGCCGAGCTTGAGAAGTCGTGGCGGGCTTTTCTGGAAACTCAGCCCGTGGATGCGCGGGACGAGGCGCGCGCCAAAGAACGTTTTCGTCGGCCGGCGATCTTTCGCAAAGTTTGTGCGCGCGAGCTGGCCGAGCGCGTGACCGAGGCGCGAGACCGGATCGGCTCCATGCCGGACGCGGCGGTGCGCCTGCTGGAGAGCGTGTGCCAGGACGATCCCGACGAGCCGGCCTATCGGCTGGATCGGGCCGGCGCGCTGGCGGCAGCCGGTGCTTCGGATCAGGCCCTGGCCCTGGCCAGGCCCATGCTCGACGATGAGACACTAACCTGGCCGGTGCGTGCTCAGGCCGCCAACTTGATCGGAATGGTGGAGTTCCATCGCGGCCACTTCGCTGAGGCCGTCGCAGCGGCTGACCGCAACCTGGCGCTGGCCACGGACGAGAACGAAATGCGCACTGCCTGGGCCAAGCGACGCGCCCTGGTCGACCAGGACGCCCGACGCACCTTGGGTCGCGCGTTGTTTGGCGATTCCCCTGGCCGCGCCACTGACCCGGCCCTGGTGGTCTTCCTGGTCGACGAGTTCGCCCGCCTTCACCCTGACGAGGCGCTGGGGCCGTATCTCGTGGGCCGCCAGCTCGCCGGCCGGGATCCGAAACTGGCGCTCGCTCCTCTGGCTCAGGCCTGCCCGCTCGATGGGCCAACTCTTGCGCTTCCCCTTGAATCGACCTTCGTCAAGGAATGCCGGAGGCTCTACGGCGAGTCAGCATTCTTGGCCGGCGATCTTGCCCTCGCTCGGCGAATCTACGAAGGCCTTCGCGATCGAGCCACGCTCGAAGCCGATCGCCTGCGCGCGACTGACTCTTTGGAACGCATCGCCTGGCAATCAAGCCGGTAGTTACCTATTTCTCACAGAGGCACAGAGGTCACAGAGGCGGAGAAGGGGAGCGAAAGTTTTCTGCCGTCCGAACCCTTTCCTTCTCTTCCGCCTCTTCTGCCTCCGTGCCTCCGTGAGAAACAGCTAACCTCGTCCGTCTTGCGGCGGCAAGGCCACGCTGTACGATGCGTCTCATGCGCAGCCGCACTTCCCACAGTGTCAAGCTCAAGCCGGCGGATCCCTTTGACTTGATCCGCTGGCTGGCGCGCAGCCAGAGCGATCCGCGTAAAGCGGTGGCCGAGCTGGTGCAGAACTCCATCGACGCCCACGCGCGCACGGTGCGCATCGAGCGCCGGCGCGTGCGCCACACGCCCGCGCTCATCATTCGCGACGACGGCGAAGGCGTGCTGCCCGAGCTGGGGCGCGAGGAGGCTTTGAGTTCGCTGGTCACGGAAATCGGGCACTCGCGCAAGCGTGGGTTGTCGCCGCGCGAGCGCCACGACCAAGTGGTGGCGGGCAAGTACGGCATCGGCCTGCTGGGTTTCTGGTCAGTGGGCCGGCGCATGGACATCCGCACACGCGTGCGTGGCTCCGAGGTGTGGCTCTTGCACCTGGTGGAGGATCGGGAAAGGGCCGAAATCCTGCGCGACCGCATGCCGCTCGAAAGCGAGGAGACCTTCACCGAGGTTGTGGTTTCGGAGTTGCACGACTCGGCCTTGCGCATGCTGGGTGCGCGCCGGTTGACCGAATATCTGGCGGCCGAGCTGCGCGGCGCGATTTTGGCCAGCGGCGTTTCGATTGAAGTCTTCGACGGCATGGCACGCGGGCCGGTGCCGCGGCGTTTTGCGGTGGTCCCTCGGCGTTTCACCGGCGAGCCTCTGGCTTTGCCCTCGGAGATCGCCGTCGACGGGCATTTCCCGATTCGGCTTGAGCTGTACCTGGCCCGCGGACTCGAACGTCCTGCGCTCGAAGTCAGCTGCGCCGGGACTCTGGTGGCTGACGATGTCGGCGAGCTACGCAACTTGGGGATGGACCGGCCGCCCTGGACCGGGCGTGACCTGGCCGGCTTGATCGATTTTCCCGGTTTCACCGTGCCGCCAGGCACGCGCCGGGGCGTGGCGCCGGACGCCGCGGCCGAGGCTTTCGTGCGTGCGCTGGATGGAGTCGTGCCCTTGGTCGAGGCCGAGCTCAAGCGCCTGGAGCGCGAGCGAGGAGCTGCGGCCAGCCGGCAAGTGGTGCAGGATTTGCGGCGCGCGCTCAAGGGACTGCGCAACCGACTGCCGCAGTACGAGCTGCCGGCTGTGGCCAGCGGTGAGACCGAGATGCGAGATGCTGCTCAGTCCGGGATCGCGCCTAGTGGCGCTGATGTGGCCGCGGGCGAGGGCGCGGGCGAAGAGCCAGACGAATCCTCGCCTGGCCGGGATCGCACATTGGATCTTTTTCCGCCCGGACCGCTCTTCGCCATCAAAATCTCGCCGCCCGAGATCACCCTGGCGCCAGGCCGCGAGCGCCGCGTGCTGGCTGTGGGCGTGGACGAGTCAGGCCGCCGCGTGCTGGGCGACGTGGACATTGTCTGGAGCGCGGTTTCGCCTGTTCTGTCGGTTGTGGGCGACGGGCGGCGACCGGCCCTGGTGGCTTCAGCCGAGGCGCGGCCGGGCAGCCGTTTTTCGCTCGTCGCCGAGGGCCGGCAGGGCGAGCACAGGGCGCAGGGCGAGGCCGCGGTCATCATTATTGAGGCCGAGGAATCCAGCGCCGGTCTCGGCTTCGGCATTCCCGAGCCCGAGCTGGTGGACAACGCGGGCGTGACCTGGCGCAGTCGCTTCGACGGCCAGCGCTGGCAGGTCAACGCCAGCCACGACGACTATGTGGCCTTGCACGGGGATGCCAAGGCGCGCCTGCGCTACCTCTTGGCTTTGCTGGCCAAGGAGATCGCCCAGCGCACCCATGGCGTGCCAGGCAGCGAGGCGGCCCTGGAAAGTGTGGTCGAGATACTGGCCCACGCCGAACGCAACCTGCGCGGCGGATGAGTCCTGCCACCCGGTCGAAGCCTCAGTAGCAGTAGCCGACTTGGCTGTTGCCAGCGTAGTACGTCCCGTTGGAGAACGGGTTGCACTTCGTTCCCGTCGGGCAATCGTTGATTGTGTAGCAGTACTTCACGCAGACGTTGTCCGTAGTATCGCAGAAGTATCCGGGCACACAATCGGTATCATCGGAACAGACTGAATTCGTGACGCCGAGTCCTGCCTGCTTCTCGCAGGAGCTGTCTCCCCATATGTCCGCTGAACAGCCGAATCCTGCGGGACAGGCGACAAGGGGAGCCGTCGGTCTTTGGGGCGAAACGGGATCGCATATCTGGGCACAAACGGACACCCCCGTGATCTCATCCCCGTTCGCCCAATAGGTTTGCAGGCAACCCTGGGTTCCATCGACCATGGGGCAGTCCGAATCGTATTCACAGTACTTGGAGCAGATATCACCGAAACATCCGAAGCCGCTGGCGCAAGCCACTGCGCTACTGCAGTCCGCGCCGTTGCCCAATCTGCTGTCGGCGGTGCAAGTCAGACCTATGGACTCGGTGTCGGGGTAGCACACTTGTCCAGCGGGGCATCCGCAGGCCGGCAGGACGTTGCAGCTGCCACCGGCTTCAGGCAAATCAGACAATGAGCAAACGGACGCTGCGCCGGAACTTCCGGCGCTACCAGAAGTTCCGCCTGTCCCGCCCGTCCCACCTATCCCGCTTGTTCCCCCGAAGCCGCTGGTTCCGCCGCCGCTGCTGCCACCGGGGCCGCTGGTTCCGCCACCGCTGCTGCCACCAGGGCCGCTGGTTCCGCCGCCGCCCGAACCGCCGGTGCCTGAATCGGGCACGCAGGTGTCCGTGCCGTTGCAGGCGGGATGGGAGCCGGCCGAAGGACAGACCTTGTAGTTGGGTGAAGCGCTCGTGCCGCAATTGGCGACAGTGGAACACTCTACCTTGCTGCGCCAGCAGGTGCCCGATGCCGGACAGAAGTAGCCCGCTCCCGCGGCGCAGCTGGTCGGCGTGTTCACGCAAACAGGGGTGGCATTCGCTCCATTGTCGCTGCAAATGAAGCCGCTGGGACATTCGCCTTTGTCAGAGCACAGGGTCTTGCCGCTCTGGAAGTTCGGCGAGCAACCGACAAAGAGCACCAGAAGTATGAGACTGCCTCGCTTCATATCGTCATCCCCAGGTTAGAAAGTCCCGCCGAGCGCGGCCCCCGTGAAACCAGGCCCAACGGCGGGCGTTAGGGCCAGCGACCTGTGCGAGTCGTCGCCCGTGGCCAGCAGGATCGCAGCCGTCACGAGGGCCGCGCCGCCCACGCCGTAGCCGACGAATTGCAGGGCCGCGTAGGTCTTGCCGCTGCTGGTCTTGCCTGAGTCATACTTCTTCTCGACGTCGGAGAAATCTGAGTAGGCAAGATAGGTGAAGACACCTCCGGCGGCCAGCGCGGCCAAGCCCACCCCGCCCAGCACCACGGCCCCTGCGATGCGACCGTTTTGCGAGCCCGAGTCCGTATGTGGGGGGACTTGCGCGCGGGCATAGGGCATACCCGGCGATGTCGCAGGCGCGGCGGCCTGCGGCGGCGCGCCCGACGAGTCGTACAGGGGCGTGATCGCTGGCGTCGCGGCCGGGGCAGGCGCATAGGCAGAAGCCGGCGCTGCCGCGGGCGGGGGAGGCGCGTGGGTCGGAGCCGGCGTTGCCGCGGGCGGCGGGGACGCGTAGGTCGGGGCTGGCGTTGCCGCGGGCGCCGCGGCTGGGGACGAAGCCGCGCCCGGCGCCGCGGTTGGACCGCGCTGGCGCAGCAGAGTCATCTCCGAAATCCAGCCTTCAACCTCGGTACGGTCCTCGTCCGAAATGTCCTTCTTCTTGTGCAGGTACTCGCGCAGATTGGAGATCGCCGGATCAGGACGGCGCAGATAGTAGTAGCAGGCGCCCAGGTTGCGCACGAACACCGGCATGCTCGGGTTGTCGACGCTCAACTGCAAGAAGAGGGTCGCGGCCTCTTCGTAGTTTCCCGTCTTGTAGAGCTGAGTTGCTTTCTTGGCGTTGGCCGTACTCTGTTTGTCCAGACCCGCAGCAGCGACTTGTGGCGCCACAAGCGCCATCGCGAGCACGGCGAGAAGCCCTAGAGAAGCCGTATTCAGTTTCGGTACCATGCGTCTTCCCCTCATCGTGGCCGATAGTACGCCGCCGGCGTAAATCCGCACGAGTTTTTGTGACTGCAGCCGGCGGTGGGTGTCAGGGGCGCGTGCTAGATTCAAATGCCGGAGCGCCACCGCGCAATGGTAAGAAAGCGATGATGCCTGGTTTGAAATTCATCACCGAACAAGCGCCAGGGGCCGCCGGCCCGCGGTCGCGTGTGGCTGCCTACGATCTGGGGTCGAATTCCTTCCACCTGCTGGTGGCCGAGACGGACGGTCAAGGCCGCCTGGTTTTGCTCGAACAGGCGCAGGAAATGGTGCGGCTGGGGGCGGATTCCCTGCGCGACGGCATCATCCCCGAGGAGGGCTTTAACCGGGGCCTGGAGGCCTTGCGCAAGCTGCGCGGTCTGGCCGACCGGCATCGACCGGAGAGCACCGTGGCGGTCGCCACCAGCGCCATTCGCGAGGCGCGCAACGGGGTCGAGTTCGTGAAAGCGGTCGAGCGCGAGGTGGGACTCAAAGTCGAGGTCCTCGACCCGTTCAAGGAGGCCACGCTCATCTATTGGGGCGCGCGGCAGGCCCTGGACCTGGACAAGCACAAGGTGGCGCTTTTCGACGTGGGCGGCGGATCGATCAAGGGGTTGGTGGGCGACGCCAAGGAGTGCCTGTTTGCCACCTCTTTGCCCATGGGAGTGTTGCGCCTGCGCGACGAGTGTCGTTTCGTGGGCAAGATGTCCCGCGCTGACCTGCTCACCGCCGAGACGCGCGTGCGGGTGTTGGTGCAACCGGCGATCCGACAGATGCAGAAAGTCGGCTTCGACTTCGTGACCTTCACCTCGGGCACGGCCCTGGCGTTGGCCCGGCTGGCCAAGGGCAGCGAGGGCAAGGTCGCGCCAGTAGCGGGCAAGGCCGGCGAAGGGCTGGGGCGTCACCTCGCGCTGTCGCTCGACGATCTGAAGGCGCTCGAGCAGCGCCTGGCCGAGGCCAGCGAAGAAGAGCGCGCCGCTCTCCCGGGGTTGAGCGCCTTGCGTGCCGACACACTCTTGCCCGGCACAGTCGTGCTGCGAACCTTGCTCGAGTTGAGCGGCTATCCCGGCGCCCTGGTGTGCGAGAGCGCGCTCAAGGAAGGACTGGTGGTGAACTACTTCGCCCACCGGGATGCGGGCTTGGCGGCAGACCTGCCGGAAGAGATCTGATCACGGCTTGGGCATCTTGAAGCGGCTGGCGGGGATCTTTTCGTCGAACACCAGGCTGGTGATGCGGCCCTCGACCGTGGTGGGGCCGGCAGTCATCTTCTCCAGATACCAGGTCTTGATGCCTTTGATGGTGCGCCAGTCGCCGAACACGAGTTTGTAGGGGATGTCCCCGCCGGGTGATGGCTGCACACCGGTCTGCACCACGCGCAGATGCGTCTTGGCATCGAAGCACAGCACCGACGGCTTGCCGATCTTCTTTTGCAGTTCCACGCATTCGAAGCTGGTGCCGGGCTCCGCCTGCGCTTCCTTGGGCGGCGGCACTGACTTGACGGCGAGGTAAAGGCTCGCCAGATCGGTCTCGGCGTTCCATGTGCCGTTGATGCGCGCTTCTTCTGCCTCGGCGCCATCCAGCTTGCGCAGACCGAAGACCGGATCCTGCGACCACGCCGCGTGGCCGTCCGAGCCTTGGCGAAAAGTCCCGACGTCCTTCAAAGTCGATTCGCTCAGGTTCTTTCCGTCAGCCGTGGCCCAGTGCTCTTCGCTGCCGTTGGCCCCTTGGCCGGCCACGGTCAGGCTGCGCTTGACGTGTACACTGCGCAGCCGTTTCCACGCCTCGCTCCCGCCGATGGCGCTGGCGTAGTCGGCCAGAATCGCCGGCGCCGGGCGCAGAGCCGTCGCGTCTTGGGCCGGTGCTGCGGCCAACAGGGAGATGAGAAGGGTGATGGTCACGGACGCGATGCTTTGGCCAGGTCGAGGCCGGCGTCAAGTACCACGTCGTGGCCGGCCAACAATCCCGCACGCGTCTCGAACACGCGCCGGTCAGGCTGCACCCCGTGGCCCTCGATGGACATGCCCTTGGGCGTCTTGAAGTCAGCCACCGGAATTTGCACCACCGCGCCGCCAGGCAATTCCTCGATGATTGAGCCCAACGCCGCGCCGGCGCTGGTGTCTCCGACGACCAGAGCCCGCTTCGCCTCTTGCAGCCCGGCCGCGAAGATTTCCGACGTGGAAGCCGTGCCCTCGTCGGTGAGAATAATCACCTGGCCGGTGAAGGGCTTGATGCCCAGCGAGGCCGTGGTGGCCAGGACGTTGGAGAAATCGCGATACACGATGGTGCCCAGGGTCAGCGGCGTGGCCGACAGACGCGCGGCCAGCGGAATGACCATGGCCCCGATGCCGCCCGGGTTTCCGCGCAGGTCGATGATGATGGCCTTGACGCCGCGCGCGCGGAACCCGTCGATGGCCTTCTGCACTTCAGCCAGCACGGGCTGCAGCAGAAACACGTTGAAAGCCACGATGCCGACGTCGCCGACCTGCCGGCTGGTGACTTCAGGGACCACGGGCGACATGTTGAGCACCTGGATGGCCCGCTTTGCAGGAGGATCGCGTTCCAACATGACCTCGATCGGGCGCTCGTTTTCGTCGAGGCAGCGCAGGCTCACCCGACTGCCCACCAGGCCAGCCAGCCGGCGTGCCGCCAGTTGGCGCAGACGGAAGCGTTCTTCCACCGGTCGCAGCGCCCGGCCCGAGGGCGGCAGCGAGGCGAGGGCGCGGCCCCCGATGTGAGTCACCACAAAGCCAGGCCGCAAGCCTGCGCCCGCTGCCGAGGAACCCGGGCGCACCCGCGTGATGGTCGGCTTGCCCTCGATGACACGAATGAGCAGCCCGGGATCGCCATAGTCGTCGCCCGCCTCGCGGATGGCGTCGGCCGCCGCGGTCTTGGTTTGCGGCAGCGAAATCTCGTCGGGCGGCGAGGCTGCTTCTTCGCCCGGGCCGTGCACCTGCAGGTGCGATTGCCCGAGCAGCCCGAGCATTTCGTTGAGTAGCCGATAGAAGGTCGGCTCGTCAGGCGCGGCCAGCGCCAGCGGTTCGTATTTCTTGCGCAGCCCATCCCAGTCCAAACCGCCCAGCGTCTTGTCGAAGTGCTTGTCGCGCACAGCCGCCCACGCGCCCACGAAGATCGCTTGCCGAATCTGATTGGCCGCCGAGCCCGCGTGCCAGGGCGCCTTCGAGCCGCCATCGGCACCCAGGGGGACAAAGGCCGGAGGCTGCATGACCGGGGCGTCTATTCCAGGCGAGGCCGGCGGCGTTTGCGGCTCAGGTTCGCGGCCCGCGCAGGCCAGGAGAGCTACGGCGAAAAGAGGGACGATGCGGCGATCGATGGTCAACACGCCGTGCAGTTTAGCCCTGGTCGCGGACATAGTCCCCTACCTTCACCCCCCGCCCCATTGGTTATCCAACGTCCGGCGCTGACATGAGCGTGTGAAACCCGGCCTGGGCGAAATGGTGGTCCGGGGTTGCGACGTCGGTGGCGCCGTGGTCGAGCATCGCTTCCATACTCAAACAGTCGGTGAGGCTCCAGCCCTTGTCGGGATGGGCGCGATAGCGAGCCTCGGCGCGGTCAAGCAGATCAACACTGATGCGATCTACGATCCAACCGGGCGTGCTGCGGATCTTGTGGATGGTTGTGGCCGCCAGAGAGCGCAGGGGGCTGCGCGCGAAGAAATTTCCCAGTTCTATGAGGACGCCGTCGGTTGTCACAAGAGAGACGCCGCGTGCGGCCCACTGGGAGGCGAGGGTCCGGGCGCGTGCGTGAAGGGCATCGCGCCGGTTGAGCAACGCAACTAAGTACGCCGTGTCGACAAAGACCGACGATTTACGTATGGAATGGATAGAGGTAGTCATCAAGGCGCGCGCTTCCGTCGGACCGCGGATCCTCGCCGGCTGCCTCGGCAAGAGCCACAAGCAAGGAGGCTGGAGGAGAAGGGGATGGGGCGGGCGTCAGTGCGTCGCCGTCAGGAATGAAGCGATGGAGCTTCACCTCGACGGGATCGCCCGGCCGGATGCGCGTGACGTCGGCTGGAATCGACAGCTCGTTGTCGTACGTCAGATAGGAAAGGTGGTGGTTCCACCGCCCGCGTCCGCCGCGCCGAATGGAATAGAGCACGACGTGGTTGTTGCGGCGGCGACCAAGCCCCAGGTCGCGCTGCACCTTGGCCGGAATGGCGATCAATCGGTTCTTGGTCCGATGGACCACCGCATGAAACGCGGCGAGGGTCTTGGCCAGGTGTGAATTCGCCATACCAACAGGCTGAACGTCCAGGTCACGCTTGTCAAGTCACTGCGGACGACTGGACATTTTCCCGCACCTGCTCGGCGACCAGCGGGATGCTGGGGCGCCTCTTCGCGGTCGGAAACGAATTCAGTGACAGGCGTGATACCCAAGAAGCTATCTGCGGTATTCCCGCATGAATTCGCGACGATTGGCAGCCTGGGCAGGGGAATTTCCAGAACGAGCCCCGCCTTGACATCGTAGCATCATAACGGCGCTGGCGGGCCACGTCTTCTGGCCTGATGATATTGAAATCGCCCGCGACGAGCACATCGCCTGGGAACGTCTGGGCAGTCACGCTCAGGTGACCGATGCGCACTTGCTGGCCCTGGCGATTCGCCGCGGGGGACGACTGGCGACCTTCGACCGTGGGCTCGTTGATCTTGCACCCGAGGGGGCGGCTGCGTACGTGGTCAGCCTCGGTCAGTGAAGAAGTCCATTGACAGGCTTGGGCAGTGTCGCTTCAATGGTGCACGGCACTGGCGGCGAAATCACTTGGCCGCGGGTTTTCAGGTCGACATAGAGAGAGGAGACGCAGCAATGACGAAGACGAGATGGAGCATGGTGAGCAAAGGGACGATGGTGATGATGGCGTCTCTTGCTGCCGCGTGTCATGGGGGGGGGGGGGGGTAACTGAATCCACCGGAGTTGGTGCGGCAGTAGAGGTCACGAGCCAGGCGTTGACGTCGGTTGACGTCGACCGCGTTCTAGGATTCGAGGCAGCGACCGTTACCGACTGGGCGATCATTCAGAGTGGGCCTGGCACGCTCAGCGTTTCGACCACGGCGTCTGAAGGCTCCCGCTCGCTGGCTGTCACGTCGCACGGATATGTGCCGGTTCAGAGCGTGGCCTTGACGTCTCTGGGATCACGCGTGGGAAGCGCGATCCACTACGACATCATGTTGCCCACCGAGCTGAAGCAAATCAGCCCAAAGAACTACGGCGCCACTCAGTTGTACCTGAATAGTACTTCCTTGGGTCTGAACAACACATACCTCGGTCAGGTGGACCTGACCCCGCTGCCGGTGGGGCAGTGGAACACGGTTACCTTCACGCCGACGTCCGCCGTGCTGACCAAGCTGCGCGGGACGTACAGCGATTTGCGTGTAACTATCGTTGTGAACGGACCCTACAACGCAACCAAGCCGTACCTGCTGGACAACCTTCGCTTCTCCGATAGTACGCTGGCCTTGGTGACCGTGGTGGATGGCGGCGGACACCCACTCTCCGGGCTCACTGTCGTGGCATACAACGGCTCGACCCCGACCACCAACACGGGAGTCACGGACAGCACCGGCCTGGCCAAGGTTTGGGTTCCCACCGGAAGCTACCGCTTTGCCGTGACCGAGGCAGGCGTCACGACTTACAGCAGCCCCACCAACCAATGCCAGGTACCGGGCGTGTGCGCGGCGGTAACCATCACGGCCAAGTGTCACGGCATCGTTTGCACGGCCAAGGACACTTGCCACAGCGTTGGGATCTGCGATCCCGGCACGGGCACATGTTCCAATCCGGCAAAGCCCGCGGGGACGGTTTGTCGTCCGGTGGCCGGCCTCTGTGACGTGGCCGAGGTTTGCGACGGGAGCGACGCGGGCTGCCCAGTGGACGCATTCCTGCAGGCCTCGCTGGCGTGTCGTCCGGCAGCTGGTGTCTGTGACGTCGCGGAGGTCTGTTCCGGGACAAGCGCGGCTTGTCCGGTGGTGGACGCGTTCTTGCCGTCATCGACGGTGTGTCGTGCGGCGGCTGGCGTTTGCGACGTCGCCGAGAACTGCACGGGGACGGCAGCGGCGTGTCCACCTGACGTGCTCGCCCCGGCATCAACCGTCTGCCGCGCTTCAACGGGCGCTTGCGATCCAGCCGAGACCTGCACCGGTGGCAGCCCGACCTGTCCGACCGACGTCACCACTGGGGCGCCTCCGGCGCCGAGCGGACTCGCCGCGATGGTCGGCGACGGCAAAATCACTCTCACCTGGACCGGCTCGTCGGGCGCGGGCGGCTACAACGTAAAGCGCGGCACAACTAGTGGCGGGCCGTACAGCACGCTATTCACTTCTACTGGCTCATCCTACACGGATACGGGCCTGACCAACCACACGGCCTACTACTACGTCGTTTCGGCGGTCAGCAGCTGCGGCGAATCGGCCAATTCCGGCGAAGTTCCCGGCGTGCCCTCCGCGGCGATTGCGCCCAGGAGTCTTCCCAAAGCTCCGTCGGAGGTTGGTTGCTATTGGTATACGGCAAACGGCTGGGAGACGCTCCCATGCGAACCCGTCAGCGACGTGATAAGCAGCGTCGGGGCCCCTGTGATCCCTCCTGCACTCTCCTCGCCCTACGTCGAGGCAACTCCCAATCCCACCACGTCGCCCAACAAAGTACTCGTTCCGCCCACGAGCTCAACGCCCTTGCCCTTTGTTTTCGCGCAGGCAGAAATCTTGTTCCCAGCGATCGGGAGCGTGACGAATGTGGTTCCCAGTCCCCCTTCGACATTCCCTGGGTGCCTCACCTCGGGGTCGCCCATGCCCAACGCATTGAGTGTCCAGCTCAACACGAACAAGTTCATGATGACGAATGGACACAACGGGGCCGTGCAATTCGCGATCCAGTCAGCGGGGCTGGACGACCCCGCCATCCACATGTGTGCCTGGCAGAACGATGTAACGGACCAGTCATACGATGACACTTCGGTATGTGTTAAGGCGCCCCCACCAACGCGCAACACGCCCCTAAAGCCGTTCGACTTCGTCAACATCGCTGGCTCCGTCGACGCCGCGGCAGGCACGATGAGCATCGTCGTCCAATTGTCGTGGGTTGAGCCCGGCTGGCCCAATATCTACGCGCAGACGGGGATCGACAAGTACGGCCTAGCCAACCATTGGTTCGAGTTCGACGGCGCCATGCTTGGGCTGGGCGGTTGCACGGAGGCGGAATTCCAGGACACCAGCGTCGTAACCCGCTTGATGGGGTCCACTTGTCCCGGCGTCACTAGCGCCACCAGCTCCACCTCCGGCTGTCCGACGGACACACTGAAACCCCACGCGAGCTTCGAGAACAGAACGTCTACGGCGGAGACGAATAACCTCCTACAGCTCGGGACTCCCTCTGTGAGCTATCCCAATCCCTACCTCGCGGTGACGAACGTGACCGCGACGACGTCGGGCTCATGTATCGATCCGAAGCACATCTACGTGCGGGACTATGAGACAGACAGCGGCGCAGTTCCATCGAACGCAGCCGGGCAGGCATTTTGGGAGAGCCCCGACATCTTCCTGGTTCCGAAGGATTCGCCGGTGGATCCGTACTCCACGCCCGCCCAGTCGCTGATTACGCCTAACACCGACTTCGACGTCTGGGTTCGTGTCCACAATGATCTCGGCTGTGCGCCAGTGACGGGCGCGAAGGCGCTCGTGTACATCGCGGATCCTACGGGGCTCTCAACGGCGTGGAACCCTCTCACGAACAATCAATACCTTGCCGCCACTTCGGCGGGCAACACCGTCGCGGCGGGCGACCGATCGTTGATCGGTCCCTTCCACTACCACGCGCCGCTCAGCGGATATGGCGATGGGCACAAGTGTCTCATCGCGGCGATCATTGCCGAGGGCGAGCCAGAGGTAGACAACTACTTCGATGCGCCAAATTCGAACCAGGTGGCACAACGGAACGTGGAGTTCCAGAACTGCGCGTTTCCTCTCACCAATGCGACGGGTTCCGACGGCGACGTGGAGATCGCGCTGGGCGTGGTACCACCCGAAACGGCGCCCTCGCTGAGCCCAACCGGCACGAATATCTCGTGCGACTTCGACGACAGCGACTCGCAGTGGCATGACGTGTGGGTGGCTCAGCCAGAAAACGGCACGGCATACTCAGTGAGCAGGACTAGCGACGGCAAGACCACCGTGCGGCTTGGCAAGGCGAGCCAGACGCTTCATGCGGTTCCACTCCACAACGGCGAGTCGCGTACGGCCAGGGGGAACCTCGCCGGTTTGCCAGCCGGCGCATCGCTGACGACACTGAGCCTCCAGGCGACCCTGAGGAATTCATCGACGGGTGACCTGCTCGCGCCGCCTAATGGCGGCTCGTGCCAGGACGTGGGCGCTCCAATTTCCGAGTGAAAGGACGTTTGCTTGCCATGCGCCTCTTGAGCCAATGGCTCGTCATCGCGCTTTTCGGTAGCGTGGCGGGATGCGGGCGGAGTGGCGTACGGCTCGCCAGAGATGCTGCGGGTGCGAGGGACGCATGGGCTATCGACGCAGTGACCGGTGCCGACCTGGGCACCGGAACTGCCGACTCGATCTCCGAGGCCATGTACTCTGGCGTCGTCTTGGGACTGCTTACGCAGGACGAGGCGACCACCAGCTACGTCGCCCGGGCGGTCTTCACGACTGGGCCGCGCCCTACCATCGGCGGCTGCCCGAATTGTTGTTGCGGAGGCCAGGACCGCGGGCTGCCCATACCTGAAAAGCCGCCCGATGCCGGTAAGATCACCATCGCTGCCGCCGGGGGGGCGACCACGCTGGCGACGCTCGCGCCCGGGGCGTTCGAGGACGGGTCAGGCACGTACTATGGGATGTCCGATTTGGGCTGGTCGTGGTTTGTGCCACTCAGTGACTATGCGCCGATGGACAGCCAGCCGTGGAGCCCCGGCGACGCCCTCCGCGTTCTTGCGGCCGGAAACGAGGTCGAGTCGTTCTCGGGAGCGTTGCAGATGGGGACGTCGTTCGCTGGGGTCATGCCGCCGATTGGGCCGACGCCCGTCGTTGTCGACCACAGTCAGGCCTTCGAGGTTTCGTGGACTCCGGAAGGCAAGGGCGACGCGACCGTGCTGCTCAGCCTCCCGTATGACGGTGGCATCTGCTATTGCGACGCGCCCGACTCGGCGGGCAGGCTGGTTGTGGGTGCGAACCTCCTCAGCCCCATCTCAGCCGAGCAAAATGGAAAGATCAAGTTGGCACGACTGACCATCTCGACCGTGGCCAGCGGCAACGCGACGATCGACTTGGTTGGCGCCGTCATTCAGGCAGGACCGTTGGCGATTGAGTGACCAGAATTACCGGCCGTCGCGCGAAGGTGACCGATGCGTCTTGTTGGCCCTGGCGATTCGCTGCGGGGGACGACTGGCGTCCTTTGACCGTGGACTGGTTGATCTTGCGCCCGAGGGCGAGCCTGAGTGCGTGGTCAGACTCGGTCAGTGAAGAAGTCCATTGACAGGATCGGCAGTGGAACACGGTTACCTTCACGCCGACGTCCGCCGTGCTGACCAAGCTGCGCGGGACGTACAGCGATTTGCGTGTAACTATCGTTGTGAACGGACCCTACAACGCAACCAAGCCGTACCTGCTGGACAACCTTCGCTTCTCCGATAGTACGCTGGCCTTGGTGACCGTGGTGGATGGCGGCGGACACCCACTCTCCGGGCTCACTGTCGTGGCATACAACGGCTCGACCCCGACCACCAACACGGGAGTCACGGACAGCACCGGCCTGGCCAAGGTTTGGGTTCCCACCGGAAGCTACCGCTTTGCCGTGACCGAGGCAGGCGTCACGACTTACAGCAGCCCCACCAACCAATAATGCCAGGTACCGGGCGTGTGCGCGGCGGTAACCATCACGGCCAAGTGTCACGGCATCGTCTGCACGGCCAAGGACCAATGCCACGTTGTCGGAATCTGCGATCCGAACACCGCCTTGTGCTCCAACCCGAACAAGACCGACGGCACAACCTGCAACGACGGAAACGCGTGCACGCAGATCGACAGCTGTCAGGCCGGGGTTTGCACGGGCGCAAACCCAGTAGCTTGTCAGCCCCTGGACGGATGTCACGATCCCGGAATCTGCGACCAGAACACCGGCATCTGTTCGAACCCCGCCGATCCCAATGGACCAGCCTGTGGCACGCCCGACGGCTGGACGCCTTCAACGCCACTTGTGCTTCAGGCGACGGCACTTTCGTCAGGTGCGGTGCACTTGACGTGGAACGAAGTGGGCGGCGAGACTGCGTACTTTGTGATCCGCTCGAACGACGGCGGCACACAATTTGTGCAGGCCAACCAATCGCCTGCCGGCACCACGACTTGGGATGATACGGCGCGAACTCCGCTGACTACGTATTGCTACAAGGTGCGGGCACAGTCAGGCGCGGGCTACGCCAGCTCGAACATGGCTTGCGTGGAGACCGCGTTGACATTCGAGGCTGAGAACCAGACCAGCACGGCCTCTGACGGCGCGATTGCCGTCATCAGCGACGCCACGGCCAGCGCCGGCAAGTACAGCAAGGCGCCGCTGGCCGGTGTGGGCTCGTGGGTGGAGTATGTGCTGAACGTGCCGTTGACCGGGACCTTCCGGGTCAAGGCTCGCATGGCCACCGGTCCCGACCGGGGGACCTGGCGCCTGCAAGTCGACGGCAAATATGTCAGCTTGGACACCAGCGGCTACGCAGCCCAGCCGGGAAACACCGAAGTCGATCTGGGCGAGGTCAAGTTCGACGGCACGACCGCACAGAAGCACTTCCGGTTCCTGGTGACTGGCAAGGACGCACAGTCCACCGGCTATGTGGTGGCCATGGATGCATTCGCGCTTTTCAATGTCGGCATCCGGTATGAGGGGGAGAACTCCAGCCCCGCGGTCGGCACGGACGATAGCGAGACCAACACGCCTGACACCGCCGCCAGCAACGGCAAGATTGCCGCGACCACTTTGAACGCGGTCGACGATTTCCTGCAGTTCACCCTGTCCGTTCCCGCGCCTGGCAAGTATCAGGTGGTGATTCGCTACAAGACCGGGCCTGATCGGGGCATCTTCCAAGCCAATCTGGATGCCGCCGACCTGGGCGCGTCGATCGACGCCTACGCGGCCTCCCCGGCCTATGTTGTGAAGGTCTTGGGCATCGTCGATATCGCGACCGCTGGCCCGCACACGGTCACGCTGAAAGTGACTGGCAAGTCGGGTGGCAGCACGGGCTACGGCATTTCCGTCGACTACATCGAATTGCGCCCCAATCCCGTCGTCAGTAAGCTGTCGGTCGGCATGGAACCAGTAGTCCTTGCGGCCACCTTCGGATGCGGTACCCAGCCAGATCCCCAGACCCAGTCCGGCGTGGTGGACTCGCCAACGGCTGTGTCCTTCACGATTCCGGGACAGATCCCAATCATCATGGGGAATGCCGGCAACCAGCAGGCCACGCTGGTGTTCCGAAACGGTTCCAGCCCCGCAGTAACCTGCACCTACAAGGGTGGCGCGTCTGCCAGTCACCCGACCACGCCTGTCGAAACCATCAAGGGTCTAAAATACCAGTTTCAAAGCTGCTCCGATGGTTCACAGGCGGGGGCCACGGCCCTGGCCACCCACTTCGAGTTGTCCCTGATTGGCGTCGATTGCCAGAGCCCTGCGACCGTGACCAAGGCGCGCGTTCACCTGGGCGGTGCAGCGACGCCGTGGTTGAATTCATCTCGCCTGACGACACGTACTCGATGCGGACCCAGTTCTCGTGGACCGCGACCCAACCGGTCGCCGAGACAAATGCTGCCGGCAACCCGACCCTGTGGTACGCGATGATCTATATCCACGACAGCCGCCAGCTTGAAGTCCTCGATTCGCTGCTGATTCACCATCAGAAGCCGCCGATCTTTCTCGCGCCCGGCCAGACGCTGCCGAAGCCATGCGGGAAACTAGAGTCCGTCGGCGACGGCGACGGCTACTTCGAATATGTCCTTTTGACGGGCGTGGCGTACAACAAGCTGCGCACGCTGGCGCTTGCCGCGGGCGCGGACCTGGGCACGCGGGGATTGTTCAAGGTCATCAAGATCCTCACGCCCCCTGTTGCCGGGGCGGCGAATGCCGATGGGTCAGTGTCGACCGATTTCCTCAAGGCCGGAGGCTTTCGCTATATGGGGTATCTTGGCGGCCAGACAGTGACCCATCCAGATGGGACGACCGATGTCATTGCGCGGCCCGACTGGGACTGGGATCCGCTGGACTGGCCGGGCGATCTTTGGGACGCTTGCAAGAGCGGTGGAAAATGGGTCCTGGTCCAGCTTGGCAGCCTGGTGAATGTGTTTATGTCCGCGGTAACCGTGTCATTGCAACTGCGGGCATTCAGCAATGATCCCGTGTTCAAAGGCCAGCCATTGATTCGTGGTTGGGGGCAGTATGCTGGCACGCAGCCAAAGGAAATTGGCATCTCAGGCGTTCGCGTGAACCTTTGGTACATTACACCGACCCTCCTGAGTGTTTTCGGCGATACCACCGACGCCAACGGGCAGATATCGACCCAGGTGCCCAAAGACATGCCCTTTCTCTATGCGGAAGTCCCGCTTGAGAGCGACGCCGCCAATATCACCTGGAACGGAATTACAACTCACACGATGGTAGCTAGGCCTCCTCATCTCAATGTGATGGACGGCGACACGACCAGTGAGATCGACGACTCGAGCTACCTGAACGCCCTTGCTCAGTTCTCCGATGGCCGCGACTTCCTCATGAAAGAAGCCAAATACACGCCGCACAAGGTCAAGGTGGCCGAGGGATATGTCATCAACAGTATTGCGTGGGCCATTGGTGGCCATGCGGTCACACCCTGCGCGACTTTCCCGAATCTGGTCTTTTCAGGAATCAATTTTACGTCGTTTCTTGCCGATGTTGCGTTGCTAACGTTCTTTAGTCCGGGGGCTTTGGCGGCACTGGTCGCGCTGCCTTGGGAGGAGGCGGTCAATTCCGACATGTGGATGCCTGACTACGACGACAACATATTTCAATCCCGCGGGCTCTGGACCCACGAATACGGTCACTACGCTCTTTGCAGCATGATGAACGACAGCAGCAATACTTCGTTTGCGCAACTGACCACGGCGACGGTTCAGCAGATCTTTGTGGGCTCAGATATTGGAACGGGCGACGAGGCGCGCATTCTCAACGAGGCATTCGCCGATTTCTTCGCAGCCCAGGTGGCAGGTGGGACGAATTACTACGCACCACCAAGCGGGGACGGGGCCCAGCCTGACAATCTGATGAGCTGGTGCGTCGGCTACCCGTGCTTGGAGAAGAACAGGTTTGAGACTGACACGGGCCACGCAGTCATAGCCCGCGACATCACGCTCTTCATGGACGCGTTCGATGGGAAGGAGGATCCGACCTGGACCGACGCGGGTGATTCGTGGACGAAGACCTCGTCGAGCCCGGTCACACTGGGCTATGCTAGCCAGAAATATGCAGACTCCTGCCTCGCGGGCAACGCTGTTGTTCCGGTCGGATCCTCCTACACCTGCGACGAACCGGTGATGATGGCCGGGCCACAGATTCACGACTGGATCAACGAGTGGGCCTACAGCAGCCTCACCCTGAACCACACCAGCATCATGAAGACTCTGGCAAGCGTCGCCCAAAGCAAAACAAATGCAAAGTGGTGTGACGTGTGCCGTCTTTTCGCGGCCCACACCTCCGCTCACTGGAAATTGCCTCAGGACCTGGGCCTGACTGCCCAGGTTCCGATCACGCAGTTCGCCGACGTGTGTCTAAGCTCGCCCATCAAGGACTGGATAGGAGCGCCGCCTGATCCGGATCTGACCAGGATCTTGAATACTGGGCCATACCAGTGTGAAGTGTGCATACCTGGCTCGACCCCAGGACCGAATGGCTGCATATGCGGTCCCCACCAGATCCCGGTTGGCTTCGATAGCCCCAATTGCTACAACTGTGCGGCGAACGATATCGCCGTGCTTATTGGTCCCAACTGGAACTGCGTCTCTTGCGACCTTGGCGTGCCGATCGCCGGTCAGAATCTCTGCCAGTGCAATTTGGGCGCAGTTCAGCAGGCCGACGGAACTTGCCAGTGCGGTCCCAACTCCACCCCGGCGGCTGATGGAACCTGCCAGTGCATTCCCGGTGCGACGCGTGCGCCAGATGGGACATGCGTGGGCGGATGCAGCCCGACCCAGATCTGGCAAGGTGGAGTATGCGTGGATTGCACGGATGCATCATGGCCCAATCCGACGCAGACAGCTTGCCTGACCTGCCCGGCCTCCACCCCCTATTGCATTCCCTTTACTGGGGACTTGTCGTGTCATGGGGATTGCGTGAGTGATTGCGGTCCTTTCAATGCACCGCCTGCGCCTGGAAGCGACCTCTGCGGCCAGCGTTGTACAGGCCCGGGGCCATGTCAGTTCTAGGGGCCTAGGATCGTGCGAACACCACTGGTCCTGATTTGTTCAGCACTCCTGGCAGGGCTAGTTGCCTCAACAGGATGTGGCGGCAAGTCCGTTGCCGCCGTCGACGGGGGAGCTGGAGGTTGGGATGGGCCGTCGCCAGGCAACGTGCCTGATGGCAAGATGACAGCGATGGGCAGTGATGGGAGTGGCGACGCCAGCGGTGCGATCGATAGGCCATTCGTCGATTCGCTCGATGCCCCGCTCACAGGCGCAGGGGGGACGGACGGCGGTGCGCGGGATTGGGTTGGTGCTGATCGCGCCTACCTGCCCGCGCATTCGCCAGACGGAAGCATACCTGACTGCATCTGGACGCTCTTGCGACAGTGTTGCGGGGCGCCTGGGGATCGTTGCGTCGAGATGATAGCGGACGGCGGGGTTTCTGCGTCCATGTGCTGGCCAACCGGGGAGCGGGAGACGGAAGACATCTATGGCTTTAGCGTCTACGGCAGCGATGGGACGCTCTGTTTCACGGTCAAGCCGAAGCCGGGAACCAATGCTAACGCCTTCTACAACGGCGCTGGACAAGAGGTTGCGTCGTATACTCCTCTCAACGACGGCACCTTGCAGATCGACGTTTCCTGCGACGGTTCGACGTACCGGTCGGTCCTGCCGTTGGATTGCTCAACGGTGCTTGGCCAGCGCGGAAAATGCCTGCCGGGCTATTGCCCACTGTGACGTTCGATGCCCCGTCGGAGTGTGAAACGTTCGGCGGGGCTTTCGGTGGCAACGGTTGTGCTGGTGGCGTGCGCGAATTCGGGCTGCGGCGAGAAGTTCTGCGTGGAAGGCCTCGACATCGGGACCACCTACAAGGTTACGGTGCTGGATCCGGCAAATGCCAACTCCCAGTACGGCGTCCAGACCAGCCAAGGGCCCAGTTTGGGGACAAACGTATCGGATACACAGTCCTGTGGTGAGGGTTTCGACTTCGTGGCGGGAGCGACTTTCCTGATCGAGCCGATTTCCAAGCAGGATCTCATGGGCTGCTATGGACGGATTGCAGTCCCCAGCGACCTGGGCGGTGTCCAACTTGCTGGCCAGACAGGTGGACCCACCGAGGGCGGAGGCGTGTTGATGCAAACCCCAACGTTTCAGGCTAGTTTTTCAGATGGTTGCGTTGGTCAATGGCAGCTCGGTTTCATTTCGGTGGACCAAGCTCCCCCCTTGAAAGCACCCGTTCCCGGGGAATACCCGCCGGTGTTGCTCCTTCGGACGTTCCAGCCTACCGGAGCCGTGGCTTCGCAGTCTTGCCCCTTGCTGGATTCCAAGCTAGCAGTATCCAATTCTTGCGACGACTATTTCGTCGTCAAGCTGGAGAAGACATAGGGTCAGCTATGTCGTGCATGGGTACTTCCGCCAGCGACTGCGGCATCTTCGATGAAGGGCCTGCGCCAGCGGGGAATTGCTTGCTAGGCAATTGTCCGAGGTGACGTCGATGCCCAGTGGGAACATGAAACGGTGGGCACGAGGCGCGGCGGAATTGGCCCTCCCGATAGTCTTCGCGATTTCCGGCTGCGGTGAGAAGTTGTGCGTGGAGGGCCTCGACATCGGGACCACCTACAAGGTCACGGTTCTGGAGCCGGCAAACGCCAATTCCCAGTACGGTGTCCAAACTAGCGGTGGGCCGTATAGCCAAGGGCCGGATTTCGGAGTTGGGGTGTCCAGCGGTGAAACCTGCGGTGCTGGCTTCGATCTTGTTGCAGGGTCGACGTTCCTACTTGA
>Ga0265330_10000538_pt1 | contig 24819 bp, 12 predicted proteins | sample 41919metaG_FD_202083 | JGI IMG/M metagenome (GOLD analysis project Ga0265330, IMG submission 202083) | Rhizosphere microbial communities from Carex aquatilis grown in University of Washington, Seatle, WA, United States - 4-19-19 metaG | ecosystem: Host-associated > Plants > Roots > Rhizosphere...
GGGGGCGTCGTCAGCCACATAGGGAGCGTCGAGGAAACTGCGCACGTAGTTGCGCGCCAGGGGCGCCAGCGCGAAGTTCTGGCCCGGGGTCCGCAGGGCCCGCGCGCATAGCGAGGCTGCCTCGTACTCGTCGGAGCGCGCGTGCCCGACCTGCCACAGCACCATGGCCTTCAAAGTGAGGACATCGGGATCGACACCGGGCCCGAGCTTGCTCTCGATGCCCTGCACCCGACCCATGACCGTGCGCAGGCCGCTGTCGCTGGTGAGCAGCGCCGGCCGCGCCAGCAGATCGCGCAGCAACTCGGCCTTGGCGGCCTGGGCCTGGTAGCGCAGACTGTCGCCCTCGGTCAGCAGTTCCAGCTGGGAGGCGTGAAAGCGCGCCCGCAAGAAATCGAAGCTGGCCAGGCTCTGCGCCAGCGCGGCCTCGTGGCGCGCCACCGTGGCTACCGCCTCTTTGCGCGCGCCCATGGGCAGCCATTGATACAGAGCCAGCAAGACCACCAGGGCCGCCCACGCGCCCAGCAGCTGCAGCCCGAGCGGGCGTGCCAGCCCCTTGACGAATCCCCAGGTCCGGTAGGCGCCCCGCTTGTCGGCCACCTTGGCCACAATCTCGGGGTATTTCCGCCACAAGGACACCAGCACGAAGACCACGAAGACCACCACCGCGACCAACACCGCCACGCGCACCGCGGTGGCCTCGATGGCCAGCCGTTGCTTGGTGGCGATGACATCCACGTTGCCCAGCCGGCGTCCCACGGCCTCGTCGAGCTGGTCGATGCGCTCGCTGAGAATGCCGTCGGCCTGGGCCAGGCGGTCCTGCACCAGTCGGCCGAGCTGATCCGAGCGTTCGCGCAGGATGCTGTCCGCGCGGTTGAGGTTGCTGGCCGCGACCCGATCAATCTGCATGATGCGCTTGCCGAGCGCGCCGTCGATGTGGTCCACGGTATCGGCCAGAACGCCCTGGGTCTGGCCGATCAACTGGCTGGCCACACCGCCGGCGCGGTCCACCAACTTGCCCGCGCGCACGTCCACGTCAGCCACGATCCCGTGCGCCGAGGTCGCAGCCTGGTCCACCAGCCTGCTCGCGCGCAGGTCCACGTCGGCCACGATCCCGTGCGCCGAGGCGGTAGCCTGGTCCACGGTGTAGGTCAGCACCGGCTGGATGGCTTCAGCCGCACCCGAGCCCAGCGAGCGCCCGGCCGACTTGAGCGGATCCCAGCCCCAGGCCGGCGACGCGGAAGCGAAGGTAACAAACACCAACAACGCCATTTTCATTCGCGTGGGGAGCCCAGATTCCCATTTCAACGACATGGAATCACCTCCATGGAAGCGACGTACTCGCGCGGCCCGGCTAGGCTCGGGTCGTCGAAGGCACAGCGAAGCGCATCGGCCATTTCCATCCCCGTGGCCTTGTGGGCCTGCATGTCCGAGGCGGCCCAGGCCAGGCAAGCCAGCGCCGTTTCGCCCTCGGGCGTGGCGGCCACACGCGTTTGCAAGGCCGTGTACGCGTCGTCGTCGAGCGACATCAGATCCTCGGCGACCGGGCACTTGGGTGGCGCACCGGTCAGGCAGGCGAACAGGGATCGCGCCCGGCGCTTCTGGTCGGCCAGGATCTCGGTCTCGTCTAGCGGCGCGGCCGATTCGGCGGCCATCTTGAGCCGTTCCTTGCTCGACACAGTCCGCTCGAAGGTTTGGCAGTCGGGCCCGATCGAACCGTCGCTGCGGCGGAACAGATCGGCACAGCACGGCCGGGTGCGCTCCCACGAGGCCAGGAGCTTGGTGCACGCGCTGGCTGCAATGGTGGGCTCCGGCCCGCAGGAACGCGACTGCGTTTCCACCAGGCTCAAGGCTCGCACCCGCACGGTGAGCGCCCCGCTGGCATCGGGGCCCACGCGCAGGATGGCGGCTTCCTGCGGCGGATCCAGGGTCGAGCCAACGATCACCTCGGGCAATCTGCGGCCAGCCACACACTCCGCAGCCGCGCCTTTGCTGTGGGTATGCGCGGCCAGGTAGGCCGCCACCCTGGGGCCTTTGCCGTCCTCCAGCCTGCTCACCAGCCGGTCGAGATGTTCCTTCGCTTTGCCGGTCAGGGCGCCAATCGGACTGTGGCCGAAGATGAGGTAGAGCGGCGCCTCGACGAAGGGACCGCCTTTCGCCTTGGCCACGGTTTCGGTCAGAGCAAGCAACTCGTCCACCTGAGCACTGGACAGGGTGCCGAACTCGCCGGCAATGCCGTAGTCCCGTCCGCGCTCGTCAGCCGTGTCGACGAACACCGCGAACAGGCCGCGTGCTTCGCCCCGGTGGTGCACGACGCCCAGGGGGCTCACGGTGGCCAGGGCGCTTCCTCGACTGGTCAGCCACGAATACAGCTCTCCCCCGGGAACCGGCTGCATGCGCCCGCCGCCCGCTTCCACCGCCTGACGCCAGAAATCCGTGAGCCCGCGGTCCGAGGTGGCCTTTTCCAGCCGTCCCGAACAAAGCGGCACACGATCCGCGCTCGCCGGCCGCTGCGAACGACAGACCCGATCCCAGAACGGGCTCCAGAAGAAGTTTCCCGCGAAGGCCTTGTCGTGGTTTCCGGGTGCCACGCCAACGAACCCCTCGGTCGAGAAACGCTCTGCCAGCGTCTGATTGGCTCGCTCGAATTCGTTGCAACAACCCATGTCGGCCAGATCGCCCAGGTGAGCCCAGTGCAGGGTGCGGCCCGCCGCCTGTTCTTGCTGGGCGAGCGAGCGGTGGAGGCTGGCAAAGCGCAAGAGCGAACCCACCGAGAGGATGTCCAGCTCGACCGGCCGCCGCGCCACCGGCACCAGGGCGTCGGCAAAATCACGCTGGCCGGGAAAACGCTCACCGCCAAGCTGGTGCCAGTGGTTGTCGGCAACCAGGAACACCGACAGCTCGACCGGCGGCTCGGCGGCGCTCGGGTCGCAGATCTCGCGCGGTACGCCCGCGCTGCCCAGAGCCTCCACCGCGGTCCTGGCCCACGCCCGGCGTGCTTGCCAGGACAAGAGCACGACCGCCGCCATCCCCAAGATCACCAGTCCTGGCCCCAGCCAGAAGTCGGCCTGCCGCCCGACGCGGCGCTGGGCCGTGCGAATGTCGCCGCGGCGCTGCCTGGCGACGTCGTCGTCCTTCAAGGTGGCCTGCTGGTACCAGCGGTGGCGCAGGTAGCGGATGGCATCGGGAAGAACCACGGCCAGCATTGTCGGCAGCAACTTGTGCATCTGCCGGGGCGCCCACAGCGCAATCGCGATCTGTCCCAACAAGGTCACAGCGTAGATGACCGGGCGCCGCGACCAGAACAGCGACCCGTCGATCTTGCGCGGCCGTTCGTCCTTGCGACCTGGATCGCGGAACGGCCGCGTCGAGCCGATGCCGTCGACCACGGGCTCCCACAGCAACAGTACGGCGGCCAGCAGCGGCAGTTGCCAGCGCAAGTCTTGCTTGAGCGCCAGCGCCACAGTCCACCACACCGCCTGCAACTCGATGTGGCCCACCTGGCGATTGACAAAGACCACCACCTGCGTGAGCTTTGCGAGGCGCGAGTCCGGGTCGCGCGGCGTGCGGCCGAGCAGCAACCAGAGCAGCGCCAGGACGCTGTTGCCCGCCAGCAGGATCCACCAGTTCGAGGCGGCCAGCGACACCGCGACCAGACTGCCGTATTGCAGGGCCGCGGCCAGCTCCTCGCCCAGGCCGGTGCTGGACCACTGGCGCGCGACGAGCGTAGCGAGCAGCACCAGCAGGAGACGAACCGGCCAGGAAAGAATCGTCTCCCACAGACTGGTCGGCTCGTCGGGATCGACGGGGTCAGGCCCGATCAGGAATACACGTTCGGCCCAGTGGATGGGCTTCTCAACCATGTCGTTCATGCCCTCACCTCGCTGTCGGCGGCTGGAACTGTGGTGCCGATGGCCCGCGTCCTGTCCGCACGCGCGGCAAGGCGCCCGGCCGCAACTTCAAATCCGTACCCGAACTGCCGGCCATACTAGAAACGGGTTCCGCCGGCTGTCAAGGCTGCGAGGGCGAACCGCCGGCGGACGGCAATTGGGGTTGGAGTTCAGGTGCGGCGCAAGCGGCGCAGGATCTCCCGCGCCGGCCCGGTGGCGCGCCAGCTCCAGGATGAAATCAGCTCGTCGAGGCGCGCCTGCAGCCGGGTCAGGTCGGCACTCAATTCGTCGTTTGCGCGAGCCAGGGCGTCGCGCTGTGCTTGCACGTCGTTCAGCGTCCGAGCCAGGGCGTCGCGCTGTGCTTGCGCCTCGTTCAGCGTGCGAGCCAGGGCCTCGCCCTGCGCTTGCGCCTCGTCGAGCGCGCGGGCCAGCGTGTTCCGCTCCGCATGCACCTGATCCAGAGTGCGAACCAGTGCGTCCCGCTGCGCTCGCGCTTCGACCAGCGCGCGGGTCAGCGTGTCGTGCTGCGCCCGTATCTCGACCAGCGCGCGGGTCAGGCCGTCGCGCTGCCCCTCGACCGCTTCCAGCGTCCGGGCCAGCGCGTCCCGCTCCCCTTCAACCTCGTCCAGCGTGCCGGCCAGCGAGTCGCGCTCTCCTTTGACCGCCTCCAGCGTCCGGGCCAGCGCGTCCCGCTGCGCCCCGACCTCGACCAGGGTGCGGGCCAGCGCATCCCGCTCCTCATGTGCCTGCTCCGTCTCGCGGCTGGCCACGACCAGCGCGCGCCGCAATCGCTCCAGTTCTTCCGAGCGGACACCCGCTTCCCGCTGCACCGACGCGAGGTCGTGCTCGGAAACGGCCAGGGCGCTTTCCAGTTCCTCCACGCCGCGGTGGCGCAGAAGGAGCTGCAGCCGGACGGCGTCGGGATCGTAGACCGTCAGCGTGGCGGGATCGCGGATGAGACGGTCGCCCGCCTGAAAGCCGTCGTACCGCGCGTGCCAGCCCCATGCGTGCTCCGTCGGATCCCAGCGCGGCCGGCGTTCTTGCAGGATCTTGCGCTCGCCCTGGGCCTGGTTGCGAATGGGATAGTGGCGCAGCGGGAAGCGGATGGGGAACACGCGGCGGTCCGGGACAATCGCGTCGTGGCCCCCGGACGCGACCAGATCCACCGAAGATCTCTTCCAGGCAGTGATGCGCAGCCGGTCGAAGCCGCGTCCCGGCTCGCAATGCCAGAAGGTTGTGCGCAGGTCGTCTCCCTTACGGTAGCTGTCGTCGGTAGGGGGAAAGTCGAACCCCGCGAAGTCGATGGCGTTGTACCCGGCCGCGTCCACCGCCCGGATGGCCTGGCACAGGTCGAGGTGCGGCCACGGGCTCTCACGGAACTCGTCGGCGTCCTGGTGGATGAACCAGTCGCCGTCCAGTTTCTGCGCCAGCTTCTGTTTGCGCTGCAGGATGTGACCCAAGACAAAGCTCTGGGCGTCCTCGGCGGGGAAGCCGGACTCCTCGGGAAAGCGTTCCATCCCGATCAGGCCCTTGCCGGTAAAGCGCTGGGCTTCCGCCGCCGTGCCGTCGGTCGAAGAGTGATCGATGAGGTACACCGACGCGCCCTGCTCGACGAGGTGTGAGATGCACAGGCCGATGATATCTTCTTCGTTGTAGGCGGCGATGATGGCCGTGACCGAGAAATCCCCTGGTGCAGTCATGCGATCCTCAGCCTGCGGCCTTGTCGGCCGGCAGCGCTGCCGGCGCCAACAGCTTGAGATAGGCGTGCGCGGCCAGCTCGCAGTGGCGTTCCTCGCAACGCTGGCGGAAGCTGGCGTCGCCTACGGCGAAGACTTCGTCCAAGATCAGCACCTCGCACACGGCCTTGAATGCCGCCGAGTATGCCAGACCGGAGACCGGTGGAATAGTGCTTGTGCGCGGCATCCACGCGACTGCCGACAAAGGCTGGGAGAACCAATCAAGGCGACCTCGGCGGGGACGCGGTGGGGTAGACTACGGCGAGTGCTTGCGACAGACCTTCCAGCCCCATCCGCCGGCACCCGGATCCGCCTGGCTGATCCTGGACAGGCCCTTCCCGGGAAAGCAGGAGCATCGGCGGTTTGACCATCCGCGGGAGCAACTTGAACGTTGAAGTTGACGATAGGGTGAATGCCCACCAGCGGTGTCCAGTCGGTCTTGGTGACCTTCCCTGGCTCGTCGTTGTCCTTTTCGGTTCCTACTATTTCATGGATCTCCGGTTCGTGCTTGCGAAGGAAATAGCCGAGGGAGGCCTTCTCGCTGTCGCGAACAACGTGGCTCAGAAGCCATATCAATTTCGCATACTGGTCCCCTATCTCGCCAGGTTGCTGCTCCATTTGAATATCTGGCCTTTCGATTCGCCGGGTCATGTTGCCCGCGCCTTAGAGACGCTGGCAACGTTGGCCGCCCTGCTTGCCTTCAGATGGTACGTTTCACTGTTCATCAAAAGCCGCCCGCTGGTGCTCGGATCGTCGCTGATACTGCTATTGGTCCTCCCCTTTCAGTATCTGTTCCCGCGCATTCTGCCCGTGCTTTTTTGCCAAGATCTGCCGTCCGTGGCGTTCTTCACTATTGGACTGGCCTGCCTGTACAAGCAGAAGTGGGCCGTGTACTACCCGTTGTTCGTCCTGGCCACCCTCAATCGCGAGACAACCTGTTTCCTCACGGTCGTCTATCTTTTCGTCCGTTTGGGCCGCGACAAGCCAGCCCGGATCGCGGCTCATGTCCTGATTCAGTTGGCGATCTGGATCGGCGAACGGTGGTTGCTAGCCCAGTGTTTCGCATCCAACGGCGGACCCGCTAATGGCTATGACAATGGCCTCGACATATACCTGTATGAGGATGCCGGCTTGAGTCACTTGCGGGACAATCTGAGGTATTTCACCCTCGCCAATCTTCCCTTCTTCCTGAGCAACATCGGGTTCCTATGGGTTGTCGTGGCTATCGGGTACAGGCGCATTCCGGATTTGTTCGTCCGCAGGTCGGTGCTTGTTTCGCTGCCAATGTTCGCCGGGATGATGGTTGTCGGGACAATTAGCGAGATCCGGATCTTCGGCGAATTGGTTCCGGTATTCTCGGCCGCATTCCTGCTCCTGCTAGAAACCTCCATGCGAAACGCACGGCCAGGCGCGAGTCCGTCGGAGGCGGTGCATGCTGGATGAACTGATCAAGGCGACCTCGGCGAGGACGCGATGGGGTAAACTACGGCGAGTGCTTGCGACAGACCTTCCAGCCCCATCCGCCGGCATCCGGATCCGCCTCGCGACCCTGGGGTGGCCCGGGGGAGCGCCGCAGCGATGAGCCTCGTTCCAGCTTCCCGACCGTCGCGCATGGACCTGGCCGGCCTGGCGTGGACCCTGGTGCGTACCGATTTCAAGGTGCGCTACCACGGAACCTTCATGGGCTTCTTCTGGGCGTTGCTCAAGCCCACCGCCATGTTCCTGGTCCTGATGGCGGTCTTCTCGTTCATCTTCGCGCGGGATCCGAACTACAAGCTGAACCTCATCCTGGGCCTGTTTCTCTGGGACTTCTTCGCCGAGTCCACCAAGCTGGGCGTGACCGCCCTGGCCGCCAAAGGCTATCTTTTGGCCAAGACGAACTTCCCGCGCTGGCTTCTGGTGGTCACCGCGGCCTCGAATCCCCTGCTGACGCTGGCCGTGGTCTGCACCGCCATCGTGATCACCCTGTCCGCCATCGGGCGCGCGCCCAGCCCGGCGGCCCTGGCCCTGTTCGGCCTGTGCCTGCTGGCGCTGGTCACCATGGTGCTGGGATTCTCCCTCGGGGCCAGCGTGCTGTTCCTACGCTACCGCGATCTGAACCAGATCTGGGACGTGATCGTCCAGGCCGGTTTCTTCCTGGCGCCGGTGGTGTATCCGCTGTCCATCTTGCCCGAGCGCTTTCACTTCTACCTGTACCTGTGGCCGCCCACGCCAGTCATCCAGTTCTCGCGCACCCTGCTGGTCGACGGGCACCTGCCGACCGGCAAGGCCTTCCTCATGCTGGCGGGCGTGACGACCTTCATCCTTACCGCGGGCCTCGCGCTCTTCCGGCGCTACGCGCCCGCCGCCGCGGAGCACCTGTGAACGTCATCGAGGTCCGCGACCTGGCCAAGTCGTTCCGCATTCCCAGCGCGCGCCGGGACACCGTGCGCGAGCACCTGTTCGGATTGTTCCGGCCGCGCCGCTTCGAGCGGCTGCAGGTGCTGGAGTCGGTCAGCTTCGACGTCCGGCGCGGCGAAACCCTGGGCATCATGGGGCGCAACGGCTCGGGCAAGAGCACGCTGCTCAAGCTCCTGTGCGGCATCTACCATCCCGAGCGTGGCGCCGTGCACCTGCTGGCCCCGGTGACACCCATCCTGGAGCTGGGCATCGGCTGGAACGTGGAGCTGAACGCGATCGACAACGTGCTCCTGCTGGGCACGGCCATGGGCCTGTCGCTGACTGAAGCGCGGAACGCGGTGGACGAGGTGCTGGCCTTTGCCGAGCTGGAACGTTTCGCCTCGCTGGAACTGAAACACTTCTCCAGCGGCATGGCGGCACGCCTGGCCTACGCGGTGGCCTTCAAGGCGGTGCGCGAGGTGCTGGTGCTGGACGAGATCTTCACCGTGGGCGATGCCGGCTTTCGCCAGCGCTGCCAGAACCGCTATTGCGAGCTGGCCGCCCAGGGCTGTACCGTTGTCCTGGTCAGCCACGAGACGGCCCCCATCGAGTCCTTCTGCAACCGCGCCTTGCTGCTCGAGGGAGGCAGGATCGCGCTCGAGGGTAGCGGCCGCGAGGTCGCGCAGGCGTATCTCAAGCTCCTGACTCCGGACCCGCCACGCGCCGACGCAGAAGGCAGCGCGGTTGATCCCATCCCACCGCTGACATAGCCTGACTGGGTATCCATGGACATATCGCCCGGCGCTGCCCCGTCTTCCCCGATTTCCCTGTTCAAGCCCTACGTCAGCAAGCGCTGCCTGGCAGATCTCAAGCAGGTTCTCTACTCCGGCTACCTCGGCGAAGGCCCCAAGGTGAAGGAGTTCGAGCGGGTTCTGTCCGAGTACTTCGACGGCTACGTGGTTCTGGTGAACAGCGGAACCTCCGCGCTTCACCTGGCACTCCACCTGGCCGGCGTGCGCGACCGGGACGTCATCTCAACCCCGATGACCTGTCTGGCCACCAACACGCCCGTGCTCCACAACGGCGGACGGGTCATCTGGGCTGACGTCGACCCCGACACCGGCAACATCGATCCGGCTTCGGTCTCGGCCCGCATCACCGGCGAGACGAGGGCGGTGATGGTGGTTCACTACGGCGGCAATCTCTGCGACCCCGCCCTGACCGGGCTGTGCGACGGTCGGGGCATCCAACTGATCGAGGATTGCGCCCACCTCGCCGGTCCTGGTCTCGGGGGCCTGCAGTGCTACTCATTTCAGGCGATCAAGTACCTCACCACCGGCGACGGCGGCTGCCTGGTAACCAAGGACCGGGGTATCTACGAACGCGCCAAGCTGCTCAGGTGGTACGGCATCGACCGGGACTCGGGACAGACCCTGCGCGGCATGGACCCCGTGCATGAGGCCGGATACAAGTTCCACATGAACGACATCGCCGCCACGATAGGGCTTGCCAACTTCGCGGCGGTTCCCTCGCTTCTGGCCAAGGTCGGCCGCCACGCGGCCCGCTACCACGCCGCCTTCCGCAGCCTGAAGCACGTCAGGCCCGTGCCAGTCCCGCACCGCCATGACTACTACCTGTACATCCTGCTCGCGCAAGAGCGGGATCGATTCGCCACCTACATGCACGACCGTGGCATCGAGACGTCTTCCGTCCACGTTCGCAATGACATCCAGCCTATCTTCGCGCGCTCGCGCTGTCCCCTGCCGGGGCTGGAAAACTTCTGGAGCAGGCAGATCTGCATCCCGGTCGGGTGGTGGCTCTCCGCCAAGCAGACCAAGTACATCGCTGACACGGTGAGATCCTTCGATGCGCTTTGCTCTGGTTAGCCTGGGCAACGAAGAGAGTTACGGACTTCTGTTCGTCGCAACGGAGCTCAAGCGGCATGGCGAGATCAGGTTCTTCGACGGCGAAGTCGGCGATCCCGTCCCCGACATCGTCGCCTACCGGCCCGACTATGTGTGTTTCTCCCCGATGACCGCCTTCTATCCGCAAGCCAAGCAGATCGAAGACCGGCTGCGGCCGCTGCTTCACTTTCGTTCGATCTACGGCGGACATCACGCGACCAACTGTGGCGAGAGCCTCGGCGACATCACGGTGGTGGGCGCTGGGCACGATCTCGACCTCAATCGTACCGGCGTTCAGAAGAGTGGGCCCAATCGACCCGAGCTGCTCAAGACCCCGGCGCGGGCGGAGTATTTCCGCGACATCCCACGCTTTCGCGACCGCTACCGAAAGATCATGCTTTCGGTCACCGGGTGTCCGTGGTCGTGTTCCTTCTGCTCGTCCTCCTTGCAAACGACCAGGCAGCTCTACGGAAGTGCATCCTGCACCCTGCTCCATCGCGACATCGACGACCTGCTTGCCGAGGCGAGGTTCATCAAGGACTGCACGCACGAGATCGAATGGGTCGACGATGACGTGTTCTTCGGGGATCAGGACTGGTTGAGGGTCTTCTTCACCCGGTGGGCCGACGAGATCGGGCTGCCCATGTACGTCTCGTGCACCTCGGCCAGCGTACTTCGGGCTTCACCCGACCTGCTCAGGCTGGTACGCCGGGCGGTCTCGGTCGTGGGCCTGGGCGTCCAGGCGATTGCGCCAGACTCCCTTGCGCTCCTCGGCCGACGCTGGGACAACGAAGCGCAGATGAAGGCCGCCTACGACACCCTGGTCTCCTTCGGATTCCGGGTCAACCTCCAGTGCATCGTCGGCCTTCCCCTGGCCGACCCGGTGGGCGACGGTCTCGAAACCATGGCGGGCATGAAGCGAATCGGCGCGGGCAGCATCGCCTCGTGCTATCCGTTGCAGATCTATCCCAATACCGCCCTGGAACGCTTGGTGAAGACCAGCGGCCGTGCGCTCAATCCCGAGTGCAACGGCGATACCAACAGCGGGCTTGCCGCCCTCGATTTTGGACCGGCGGTCAACAACAGGATTCGCAATCTCTGCAAGCTCAGCACCATGGTCGTGAAGTACGACATCTCGAACCAGTGGTTCGAGGCCATGCTCGATCTGGATCTGGGCGCCGCGAGCCGGCCCCTGTCCTTGGTCAGGTACTTCGAGTGCATCAAGGACCGCCTTCCCGACAAGGCCGACGCCCTCTATGAAGGCATCGTCAAGGGCATGAACCTGAGGTATTGAGATGCCCACGCGACTACAGAGTCTCTTGCGCAGGCTCCCGCTCGTGGGCAGGCAGGTCGAGCGCCTGATGCTTCTGGAAAGTGGCTTGTTCGACCTTCGCTACTACAGCGAGCGCTATCCCGACGCGGGGCCCGATCCCGCAGGCCACTACCTCGACAGCGGCGCGCAGGAATTCCGCGATCCCTCGCCGTTCTTCCGGACCCGCACCTACCTCGAACAGAACCCCGACGTGGCGGCCAACGGAATCAACCCACTGGTCCACTTCGCCCTGTGGGGCGGCCGCGAGGGCAGAAACCCGAGCCCGTACTTCGATTCCGGATTCTATCTCGCGTCCAACCCGGACGTGTGGGCCTCGGGCGCCAACCCGCTCGCCCACTTTCTCGAGCGAGGGCGCCGCGAAGGCAGGGATCCGTCCCCGCGCTGCGCGCCCCGCGTTCACCTGTATGCCACCTGCTGGAACGAGATCCGTCAGCTCCCCTTCTTCTTTCGCCACTACGACCCCATCGTGCAGAGGTACGTCATCTTCGACGAGGGCTCGAGCGACGGCTCCCTCGATCTGCTTCGCGGCCATCCCAAGGTCGAGGTCAGGCGACTCGTGCGCACCGATCCAGATTCCTTCGTTCTCTCGGAGCAGAGCCTGTTTGACCACTGCTGGAAGGAAAGCCGTGGCTTCCGCGGGACTCGACTCGCCGACTGGGTCATCGTCTGCAAGATTGACGAACACCTGGTCCATCCCGACCTCGGCTCCTACTTGCAGAGATGCCAGGAAGCGGGAATCACGGCCATCCCGGCGCTGGGCTACCAGATGTTGGTCGAGGAGTTCCCGAGGCCGCAGGAATTGCTGCACAAGACGCGCTCACACGCTCTGCCCGATCCCACGGATTGCAAGCTGTGCCTGTTCTCGCCGACCGCGATCGAGGAGATCCAGTATGCCCCCGGTGCTCACAAGGCCCGGCCGGAAGGTCACGTGGCAGTGCCCGCCCGGGACGAGTTGATGCTGCACAACTATCAGATCCTCGGCATCGACTACACGCTGGGGCGCTTTGCCGAATTGCGCACCGGATTGGGTCCGGTCGATCGCGAGCGCAACTGGGGGTGGCACTACCGGTGGACGCACGAGGATCTCGGCCGCCTGTTCGCCGCGTTAGCCGAGCGAGGCGTGGACACGACGGTCGAGGCGAGCAAGCCGTGGAAAGCGTACCCTCGCCCGGAATGGTGGCGGGAGTTGCCGAGAAGGCAGGTCTGCCCGCCGCCGCTGCTGAGCATCGTCACCACGGTCTACGATCGGGCGGATTGCCTGCGGTCCTGCATCAGGTCCGCGAAGAACCTGAATTTTCAGGACTACGAGCACATCGTGGTGGCCGATCGTCCCCCGGACGATGCCTTCGCTGCCCTGCAGGAAGTGGTGGCAGCCGCTGGAGACACCCGCATCTCTTTGCACGATCTGCCCGCCCGAACCAACAACTGGGGAATATCGCCCGCCGAGTTCGGCGTGAAGCAAGCGAGCGGGAAGTACCTCGCCTTCCTCGATGACGACAACGGGTACCAGCCCGACCACTTCGACGCCCTGATCGATCGTCTCGAATCCGACCCCGACCTGGGATTCGTATTCAGTTCTTGCCTGTGGAACAACGAGATGGTCCTCGATCGCGCCACCCCGGCCCTGGGTGCCATCGACCTTGGCCAGGTGCTGTTCCGCAGGGACACCTTCCGCATTTGCGTCGGTGACGAACTTGCCTACTCGGGCTACGAGTGGGATTGGGATCTGATCCGCGATCTGATCGGCAAGGGCGTGACCCATGCGCACGTCGATCGGCCGACGTTCATCTTCAGGTTGAAGCAGTATCCGCAGTTTGAACCCCGTTGATAGGGTGCACATGAAGCGACAATCGATCGTTCTTTCGGCCCTGTTCTCGGCAGTACTCGCCATCGCGGGCTGCGGAAAACACGGCGGCACCGCGGACGGCGGCGGCACAGCCGGCATGGACGGAGGTGGTGGAGCGGACCGCGGTGGCCGGGCGGACGGTGGTGGGACGGACGGCGGCGCAGACGGCTTGGATGGTAGGGCCGACAGTGGTGGGTGGGCCGACGGCAATGATGGCGCCGACCGGGCTGGCGCGACTGACGACCGCAGCACAGCCGGCTTGGACGGCGGGGTCACCACTGACGACAGCAGCGCCGCCGGCGGGGACGACGGCGGCACAGCCGACGCGGACGGCGGTGGCGGAACGCCGAGCGACCCCTGCGATCCAGCGGCGATCGTTGCGCTGGCTCTCACAGGCGCAGGTACGGTCACCACGACCGGTACGCTCGCCGGGGTTTCGAGCCTGACGCCCCAGACGCTTGGCTGCACCGCGGGGAGGACCGGTCCCGAGGTCGTCTACTCGCTCGACGTACCCTCGGGGGTGTTCTATCTCGTGGCCTCGACGGTTTTTCCGGCCACCACGGCGGACACCGTGCTCTACCTCCAGACCATGTGTGGCGCCGGGCAGGAACTGGCTTGCAACGACGACGCCGAGAGCCCCAGGACCTCGCGCCTCTCGACCTCTGTGACAGGGCCAGGCACCGTCTACATCGTGGTCGATAGCTTCGACGCGAGCCCCGTGCCGCCCGCCAATGCCTACTCTCTGACCGTCACGCTGACGGTGCCCGCGTCGGAAGGCGCGGCCTGCATCCCCGTTCAACCCGGAGCTCTCGATCCCTGCGCCGCGGGCCTCGTCTGTCCACCGTCGGCCGGCGCCACCACAACGTGCACAACCCCTACCGCCCCCGTCATCGACGCAGCGGAGCTCTTTCCCCAGCTCGGCCAACCGGCCACCGAATCCACGCTCTTCCTCTCGGCCCACGATGGGCAGGGGGACTGGAAGACGCTCTCGCTCGTGTTCGAGAACGCTGGCGGTGCCGCGATCGACACACAGATCCTCGACCTGACAGATTACTGGGGCGAGACCGCCCTCGTGGAAAACCCGTTTGTGCTGTCGGTGCCGTTGGGAACAGCGTCGGTGGATGTGACGACCACGGATTCCCAGTCGCTGACTTCGGCGAGCGTCACTGCGGCGCTGACCCCCTGGTCGACCCTCGGTCAGAGCTGCAACGCTGCGCTCTCGGCGCCGGACCCGTGCTTGAACGATCTGGTGTGCGTCAACGCAACCTGCGCCGCCAGCGGCGCGGCGGCCTCGGCGTGCGCGCAGGCCACGGCCATCGTTCTGGGTGCGCCGGTGACCGGCACGGCGGCCGGGCTCGCCACCGATACCTTCGAAGGCAGCTGCGTCGTCGATCGTGGAGGCAACGACAAGGTTTTCCGCACCACGCTCCCGGCGTTGACCGGTGGTGCGCTGGCCTGGGATCTGGTGGCCACGACAGCGAATGCGAGCGTGCCCTACAGCTACTACGCCAACCTCGACAGCTACCTCTACGTCCGCAGCACCTGTGTCGACCCGACGACCGAACTCGCATGCGCCGACGATCTGACGGACACCGATCTTCGCACGCAGGTCGTGGCCACGAACTTGGCGCCGGGCAGCTACTACGTCTTCCTCGACACCAGCTCGCCGCTGCAGAACGGCACCACGGTCGGGTACACCCTTCTGGTCCGCGCTCGCGCCGTCCTGCCCTCAGGAGCCACCTGCGATCCCGGCCGCATTCAAAGCCGCTGCCAGTCCGGCGCCTGCTCGGCGCTGACCGGTATCTGCCCCTGACACCTCACGACACCTTGATCTTGGTCGTGCCTTTCTTCCCCGACATGGTGGCCGTGATGGTGACCGTCGAACTTCGGACCCTTACTCCGGTCACGAGTCCCTTGGTGGAGACGGTCGCGGTCCTCGTACTACCGCTCTTCCACGCGGCCTGAGTCGTCAGGTCGAGCTTGGTGCCGTTGCTGAAGGTTCCGGTCGCCGTCAACTGCACGGTTTGCCCCACGCCGATGGTAATGGTGGCCACGGGGGTGACCGCGACCGACGACAGCGTGGCCGTGGTCACGGTCATCGTCGTCGACCCAGACTTTCCGCTGTAGGTCGCCGCTATGGTGGAGGTTCCGGCCGCAACCGCCGTGGCCAGACCGTTCGAGCCTGCCGAGTTGGAAATTGTCGCGATGGGGGTGCTGGACGAAGACCAAGTCACCAGCGTGGTCAGGTTCTGCTGGGTTCCATCGGTGTAGTTGCCAGTGGCGGTGAACTGAATCTTGTACGTCCGCGCGACCGACGGGGTCGCCGGGGTGACGGCGATCGAGCTGAGGACCGCCGCGGTCACGGTCAGCGTGGTGGAGCCCGAGATCGTGCCGGAGGTGGCCTTGATGGTGGTCGATCCCGTGTTGACCGTGGTGGCCTTTCCCTGCGAGCCCGCCACGTTGGAGATGGTCGCCACGGTGGTGGCCGACGAGGACCACGTGACCTGGGTCGTCACGTCCAGCATCGTCCCATCGGAGTACGTGCCAGTGGCCGTGAACTGCTGGACCGACCCCTTGGCCACCGATGTGTTCGCGGGCGTCACCGCGATCGACGACAGCGTGGCGGCGGTGACGGTGACGTTCGAGTAGTCGCTGAACGCTCCGAGCGTGGCCGTGATGGTGGCCGGTCCGACCGCCAGGGCCGACACCCTGCCCTTGCTGCCAGGCACATTCGACGCCGACGCGACCGAGGGGGCCGACGAAACCCAGGTTGCCGACGCGGTGAGATCCTGGGTCGAGTCGTCGGTGTAGGTACCGATTGCCTGGAATTGCAGCGCGGTTCCCTTGGCCATGGAGGGATCGATGGGCTGAACGTCGAGGGATGCAAGGGTCGCGGCGCTGACCGTCAGGATCGACGTGTCCGAGACGCCGCTCAGGGTGGCGGTGATAGTGGTTGTGCCCTGGGCGGCGCTGTCGGCGAAGCCCTGGGAGCCGCTGGCGTTGGAGATCGTCGCGACCGAAGTGGAAGACGAACTCCAGGTCACCTGCGCGGTCAGATCCTGGATGGTGCTGTCGCTGTAGATGCCGGTGGCACTGAACTGGATGTTGGTCCCGTTGGCGATTGACGGGCCATCCGGCGTGACCTGGATTGTGGTGAGGACCGCGGCGGTAACGCCGAGGGTGGTGGAGCCCGCGACGCTGCCCGAGGTGGCGGTGATGGTGGTCGAACCCACGGCGACACCGGTGGCCCGCCCCTGCGAGCCGACGCTGTTGGAGATCGTCGCCACGGAGGTGGCCGACGAGGCCCAGGTCACCTGGGCGGTCAGATCCTGAAACGTGCTGTCGCTGTAGATGCCGGTGGCGGTGAACTGGGTCGTGGTGCCCTTGGCGATCGACGCGCCCGGCGGCGTCACCTGAATCGAGGCTAGAACCGCAGCGGTGACGCTGAGGCTGGTCGAGCCAGAGACGCCACTCAGCGTGGCCGTGATGGTAGTCGAGCCCACCGCCACGCCAGTGGCCCGCCCCTGCGAGCCGACCGCGTTGGAGATCGACGCCACGGATGTGGCCGACGAGGACCAGGACACCTGGGCGGTCAGATCCTGAAACGTACTGTCACTGTAGATGCCAGTGGCGCTGAACTGGATCGTGGTTCCCTTGGCGATCGACGAACCGGCCGGCGTCACCTGAATCGAACTCAGAGTCGCGGCGGTGACGCCGAGGGTGGTCGAGCCGGAGATGCTGCCGGACGTGGCCGTGATGGTCGTCGTTCCCACGGCGACTGCGGTGGCCCGTCCCTGCGAGCCGACGGCGTTGGCGATGGTCGCCACGGCGGTGGCGGATGACGCCCAGGTCACCTGCGCGGTCAGATTTTGGGTCGTGCTGTCGGTGTAGATACCGGTGGCGGTGAACTGGAGCGTGGTTCCCTTGGCCATGGACGAGGCGGTCGGGGTCACCTGGATCGAGGCAAGGGTCGCGGCGGTGACGGTGAGGGTCGTCGAGCCCGAGATGCTCCCCGAGGTGGCCGTGATGGTGGTCGAGCCCACCCCGACGCCGGTGGCGCGGCCCTGCGAGCCGACCGCGTTGGAAATCGTCGCTGCGGAAGCCGCCGAGGAGGCCCAGGTCACCTGCGCGGTCAGATCCTGGAGCGTGCTGTCGCTGTAGACGCCGGTCGCGGTGAACTGGGTGGTGGTCCCCTTGGCGATCGACGAACTCGCCGGCGTCACCTGGATCGAGCTGAGGGTCGCGGCTGTGACGGTGAGAATGGTCGAGCCCGAGATGCTGCCGGAGGTGGCGGTGATAGTCGCCGAGCCCACCCCGGCGCCGGTGGCGCGGCCCTGCGAGCCAGCGGTGTTCGAGATTGTCGCCACCGAGGTGGCCGACGAGGTCCAGGTCACCTGGGTGGTCAGGTCCTGGACCGTGCTGTCCGTGTAGACGCCGGTGGCGGTGAACTGGGCCGTGGTGCCCTTGGCGATCGACGAGCCCGCCGGGGTGACCTGGATCGAGGCCAGGGTCGCGGCGGTGACGGTGAGGGTCGTCGAGCCCGAGACGCTGCCGGAAGTGGCCGTGATGGTGGTGGTGCCCTGGTTTACCGCGGTGGCCCGGCCCTGCGAGCCGGCGGTGTTCGAAATCGTCGCCACCGAGGTGGCCGACGAGGTCCAGGTCACCTGGGCGGTCAGATCCTGGGTGCTGTTGTCACTGTAGATGCCTGTGGCGGTGAACTGGGCTGTGGTGCCCTTGGCGATCGACGAGCCCGTTGGCGTCACCTGAATCGAGCTGAGAGTCGCGGCGGTGACGGTGAGGGTCGTCGAGCCAGAGACGCTGCCTGAGGTGGCGGTGATGGTGGCCGTGCCGACGCCAGCGCCGGTGGCGCGGCCCTGCGAGCCGGCGGTGTTCGAGATGGTGGCCACTGAGGTGGCCGAGGAAGACCAGGTCACTTGGGTGGTCACGTCCTGGACGGAGTTGTCGGTATAGACGCCGGTGGCGGTGAACTGAAGTGTGGTGCCCTTGGCGATGGACGAGCCGGTCGGGGTCGCCTGGATCGAGGCGAGCGTGATGGCGGTGCAGGTGATGCCGTTGCCGACGTAGCCGGTATTGCAGGCGCAGGTCCGGGAACCGATCGTATTCGTGCAGGTCGCGTGGGCATCACACCCACCGTTGTTGGTCAGGCACTCGTTGATGTCCGTACAGGTGAGGCCATCGCCCGAGTACCCTGAGTTGCATGCGCAGGTCCGCGAGCCCGGCGTGTTGGTGCAGGTCGCGTTGGCACTGCACCCCCCGTTGTTGCTCAGACACTCGTTGATGTCCGTGCACGTGATCCCGTCACCCGAGTAGCCCGAGTTGCACGCGCAGGTCCGCGAGCCGGGCGTGTTGGTGCAGGTCGCGTTGGCACTGCACCCCCCGTTGTTGCTCAGACACTCGTTGATGTCCGCGCACGTGATCCCGTCGCCCGAATAGCCCGAGTTGCACGCGCAGGTCCGCGAGCCGGGCGTGTTGGTGCAGGTCGCGTTGACGCTGCACCCCCCGTTGTTGGTCAGACATTCGTTGATGTCCGTGCAGGTGATCCCGTCACCCGAGTAGCCCGAGTTGCACGCGCAGGTCCGCGAGCCCGGCGTGTTGGCGCAGGTCGCGTTGGCACTGCACCCTCCGTTGTTGCTCAGGCACTCGTTGATGTCCGTGCAGGTGACACCGTTGCCACTGTATCCGGAATTGCAGGCGCAGGTCCGCGAGCCGGGCGTGTTGGTGCAGGTCGCGTTGGCGTCACACCCTCCGTTGTTGGTCAGACACTCGTTGACGTCGGTGCAGGTGACACCGTTGCCACTGTACCCGGAATTGCAGGCGCAGGTTCGCGACCCGACGGTGTTGCTGCAGGTGGCGTTGCTGTCACAGCCTCCGTTGTTCGTCAGACACTCATTGATGTCCGTACAGGTGACCCCATTGCCACTGTATCCGGAATTGCAGGCGCAGGTCCGCGACCCGGGCGTGTTGGTGCAGGTGGCGTTGCTGTCACAGCCTCCGTTGTTCGTCAGACACTCATTGATGTCCGTACAGGTGACCCCATTGCCACTGTACCCGGAATTGCAGGCGCAGGTTCGCGACCCGACGGTGTTGGTGCAAGTGGCGTTGGCGGCACAGCCCCCGTTGTTGGTCAGGCACTCGTTGACATCAGTGCAGGTGAGGCCGTTGCCGCCATAGCCGGAATTGCAGGTGCAATTCGCGGAACCGCCGTTGTTGCTGCAGGTGGCGTTGCTGTCGCAGCCTCCGTTGTTCGTCGCGCACGGGTTGATGGGCGTGAAGGTCAGGCGGAACAGCGTGCCCCCGCCCTGCGCGCCCCCCTCCCACGTGGTTCCGTACGCCTCACCGCCGCTGCCGCGCACCAGCCAGGCAGAAGGGTAGGCGCCCACGGTCGGGGCGATGGTGAGGGCAGTGCCGAACAGGTTGGCGACCGGATCCCATTGGAAGATCGACCCATAGCCGTCGGCCGGGACCTGGCTGTCGACAACGCCGTAGACCATTCCGTCGGCGCGCTGGATGAGCGGCCAAGAGGGACTCTGGCCGTCGGACCCAGCGAAAGAATGCAGGGTCACGAGCCCGCCCGTGGCACTCCACTTGAATAGCGTTCCCAGGTTGGACGTTCCGCCGCTCGAGGTCGTCCCGTAGAGCGCACCGTCTGCACCCTGAACCACTCCTGCCATGGGCGCTGTGCCCTCGCCGCCGGCCCCCGAGAACGAATGCAGGACGGTGAGCTGGCCATTCCACTTGAAGATCGTTCCCCCGTTGCCCGGGCCGCCGGTGGAGGTGGTTCCGTACAGGGCCCCGTCCGCCCCCTGGACGACGCCGTTGTAGAAGGGGCTGGCGCCGTCGGTCGCGGGGACGAAGTCATGCAGGTTCGTCAGCGAACCGTTCCACTTGAACAGCGTACCACCCTCGTTCGCGCCGCCGTAGGTCGTGGTGCCGTAGAAGGCGCCATCGCTCGCCTGAGTGACGCCTCCATACGGGTAGCAGCCGGTCGTGGCTCGACCGAACGGATGCAGCGTGGAGAATCCAGTGGCATCTTGCCATTTGAAGAGCGAGCCGCAGTCCACGGCGCCCTGGATGGTCGTGCCATAGAGGGCTCCATCGCTTCCGCGGACCAGACCCGACTCGGGGCCCGAACCCACGCTCCAGTCGAACGAATGGAGCACCGTCGCCACCCCGCCGGCCACGCGATAGATCGTCCCCAGACCGTTCGCGCCGCCGTCTCGGCTGGTACCGTACAAGCTTCCGTCAGGCGCCTGGGCCACGCGACCGCTCGGCGAGACGATGTCGGATTCGCCCAACCGATTGAGAACGCTGAAGAGAGTGCCGTCGGTGCCGACGCGGAAGAGCACCCCGTTGCCCGCGCCGCCCGAGTTCGTCGTGCCATAGAGCGCTCCGTCTATCCCCTGCACGACGCCCCACTGCGGAAATGCTCCGTCGACGTCAGCGGCATCGGAGAAAGCGTGGAGGGTCTTCAAACCCGCAGCGGAAGTCCACTGAAAGACGGTTCCACGGTGTCCGCTGCCCCCTACATCCGTGGCGCCATACAACGCCCCGTCGCTGCCCTGGATCACGCCCCCGAATGCGTAGCCACCCTCGCTGTCGTAGTCGAACGAATGTAGCGTTGTGAGGCCACCGCTCGCCTTCCACTTGAAGATCGTGCCGTAGCCTGCGGCACCCCCGGCGGTCGTCGTCCCATAGAGGGCACCGTCGCTTCCCTCGACAAGCCCGCCGCGGAACGGACTCGAACCGTCACCACTGCCAAAGGAATACAGCGTGGCGAAGCCAGCACCGGCCTGCCACTTGAAGAGCGTACCGCCGTGGGATGCCCCATCCTGGTCGGTCGTCCCGTAGAACGCGCCATCGCTTCCCTGCATCACGCCGGCATAGGGATAGCTGCCCGTCGTCCGGTCGAAGGCGTGCAGGATGGCCAACCCGCTGCCTGCGTCCCACTTGAACAGGGTCCCGTATCCGGCGGAACCTCCTTCCTCGGTGGTTCCGTACAGGGCGCCGTCGCTCCCGAGGATGACGGCCGAAGGATAGTGGCCGTCAGAGACAGCGAAGCTATGGAGCGTCGTGAGCCCGCTGGTGGTGTACCGAAAGAGCGTGCCGAACCCGCTCGCTCCGCCAGAACGGGTCGAGCCGTAGAACGTTCCATCTGCACTTCTTGCCAGACGGCCAGTGGGCCCCGAGCCGCCAGTGCCGGTAAAGCTGTACAAAGTGACGATGCTGCCATCTGGGAGGCGTTTGAAAAGCGCGCCGTCTCCGGTGGCGCCTCCCTCACAGGCCACACCGTAGAGGCTGCCATCGGAATCCGCGAGCAAGCGATTCGCACACTGCAGAGGCTTGCTGAAGCTGTAGATCGAATCGAGGGTTGGCGGCAAGCCGGTGAGGGCGCGCTGAGACTGAGTCACGCCTTCCTTGGCCCTTGCGCAGCCGACAAGCAACGCTATCGCGAGCCAGATCTCAGCAACCGCGAGAGGGCGAGCGAGGCGACGCAGCCCTTGTGATGGCGCAGCCACATTGTTCGAGGAATCCATGTGCCGATCGTATATATTGTGTATATAAGTCGCAATAAAGATTACACATCTTACATGGAGTCTAATGTCGGCTGATGTCTGGACTGCCGCCGAGAGTCCTCCAGCGGCGCTGCCCGACGGCACGAGCGCCACAGCCCACCCCGTCGGAGGGTTCAGTACCCGGCTGAAAGGGCGCGCTGGGCCTTTTCGTGGCTCGGATCCAGTTTCACTGCGTCAAGGAAGTGCTGGTGGGCCGCGACGGCGTCGCCCCGCAGGCGCGCGAGCATGCCGAGGTTGTAGTGCAGACCCGCCCGCTTGGGGTCGAGCGCCAGCGCCCGCAAGAAGGACGCCTCGGCCTCCCCCAGGGCGCCGGTCTGGGCCTGGCAGATGCCGAGGTTGGTCCATCCATCGGGGTGGTCAGCCACGCGCTCGATGGCTCGCTGGTACTCGACGATGGCGGCCGCGCAATCGCCCTTCTCGCGCAGGGCCTCGGCCAGCGCGTAGTGAGCCGCGTACGTGTGGGGCGCCTTGGCCGCGGCGTCCGACCACAGCGTGACGGGATTCCTCCAGACCCGAGTGCGGGCCACAGTGGCAGCTGCCAGGGCGAGGATGAGCAGGGCAGCCGCCGCGCCTGCCACCCGCAGAGACGCCCGGCCTGCCAAATGGGCCGCAAGCGAGGCGGCAAGGCCTGCCACGGCCAGGAAGAAGCCGGCGCTGGCCAGGTACGTGCGATGCTCGGCCATGGGTTCCGCCATGGGCACGATGCTGGACGAGGGCAGCAGGATGAGCAGGAACCAAAGAATGCCGAACGTGACCTGCGGCCCACGCCTGCGCAGGCGCCAGGCCGCGAACACCAGGCCCGCCAGGCCCAGGCCCGCGGCGATCGCGCCGGGCTCGAATACGCTGCCGACTTCGCGGAACTCGTGAACCACGGATTGCCCTACCGGCAAGACCAGCAGCGCCAGGTAGTGCCACATCACCTCGATCTGCAAGAGCAGGTTGCAGCCCACGAACGACGAGGCGCCAACTGCCTCGCGTCCGAAATAGATGGCCAGTCGAACGCAGCCCAGGACCGCGATCGCAATCAGCGGCGGCAGATAGAAGGCGAGTTGCCGGCGGCGCGATCCGGGGGGCTGGGGCAGGAACAGGCGGTCGTAGGCCCAGGCCAGAAGGGGCGCCATGGCCGCGACCTCCTTGCAGGCAAGGCCCAGCAGCATGGCCGCGAACGCCGGCACAAGCCAGCGACGGCGTCCGCTGGTGGTGGCGCGGCGAAAGGCGAGCAACGCCAGCAGGGTGAAGAACGCGCACAGCAACTCGGAACGCGCGGACGCGTAGGCCACCGCCTCGGTCTGCAACGGATGGACCGCGAACAAGATCGCGGGTAGCGCGGCCCAGCGCGGCTGCGGGGCGGTTCCGCGGGCCCTGGCGCCGTCGAGAACCGCACACCAGGCCAGCGCGAACAACAGCCCCGTGTTCGCAACGTGCAGCACCAGGTTGGTCAGGTGAAATCCAAACGGACCTAGACCCCAGAAGAACGAGTCCAGCGCGTACGACACATTCACCACCGGTCGAAACAGGGCGTAGCCGAAGACGAAACGCCAGGCCACCGGGTGACGGATGGACGGGTTGCCCACGATGGTCGCCAGATCGTCGTACGCGAAGGAATTGCCCAGCGAGCCCAGGTACACGAGCGCAGCCAGCAGCACCGCCAGTCCGCCCAGCAGCCAGGGGAAACGCGGCGCAGGCGCGACGGCGGATTCCGCGGCAGGACGACCCGCACCACGTTTTCGTCGGGATTTCATCGAACCCGCCCAGTGTGGGGGGTGGGCGGAAGCCCGTCAATTCCTTGGCAACGTGTATCACGTCTTGTGTACTGGCAATCGTCCCACGCCTGTACCACGTTCTATGGGGCGACCTGCGGTCGCCCGCGGACGGCATGTGGTAACACCAATCCCATGGCGCATGCCCGGAAGAAGACCACGACCATCGCCTTGGAACCTGCCGCCGATCGGTTGTTGACTCGCGCTGCGCCGAGCACAGGCGTGTCTCGTTCCGATTTCATCCGGCGCCAACTGGAAGTCGTCCTCGACTATAATTGAGGTCGGTGCGTTCCCTCCGTCTCCTGCACGTCACGCCGTTTTATGGCGAGGCCTGGGCCTATGGCGGCATCCCGCGCGCGGTGGCGGCGCTGGCGCGCGCCCAGAGCCGCCGCGGCCACCTGGTCACCGTGGCAACCACCGACGCGTGTTCGGCCACAAGCCGTCTTCCTTTCGCGGCGGGGGATCCGGTACGCGGCCCACGCCGGGCGACCCATGAACCGCAGGGACCCGAGGTGCGCGTCTTCGGAAATCTGTCCAACCGTCTGGTCCACCGCCTGCAGTTCCTGCTGCCGGTGGGTCTGCGCAGCTTTCTCCGCGAAGAGGTGGGCCGCTTCGACCTGGCCCACCTGCACGCGGTCCACAACCTGCCCACCTCGCTGGCCGCACATGCCTGCGTGCAGGCCCGCGTGCCGTACGTTCTGCAAACCCATGGGACGGCGCCGCTCATCGAGCGCCGGCGCCTGGCCAAGTGGGCCTTCGATCACACCGCGGGCCGGGGCGTGTTCGAGAATGCCGCCCGCTGGATCGCGATCAGCGACGCCGAGCAACGCCAGTTGATCGAGCTGGGCGCGCCCGCCGGGCGCATTCGCACCATTCCCTCGGCGCTGGATCTGGACGAGCTTGACCTGATTCCGCGCGGCCAGCTACGCGCGCGGCTCGGAATGCGGGACGAGCCGCTGGTGGTGTACCTGGGCCAGCTCATTCCGCGAAAACGGGTCGATGTTCTCGTCCACGCCTTTGCGGCGCTGGCGCGGCCCGAGGCGCGGCTGGCAATCGTGGGGCCGGACATGGGCAGCGGTCCCGAGTTGCGCGAACTGGTGCGGCAGCTCCACCTCCACGACACGGTGGTTTTTCTGGATACGCTGGCGGGGCAGGCGCGGCTGGCTGCCCTGGCCGACGCAGACGTGGTCGCCTACGCTTCCGAGGACGAGGTTCTGGGCCTGGTGCCGCTGGAGGCACTTCTGTGCGGCACACCGGTGGTGGTGGGCAATGATTGCGGCAGCGGCGAGACCATCGCAAAGGTGACGGGGGGCCGCGTGGTCCCCGTGGGTGATGCGCCGGCGCTGGCCCGGGCGCTGGGCGAGATCCTGGACGGGCAGG